>RCNI01001082.1_pt1 | contig 15397 bp, 12 predicted proteins | sample 2041151 | NCBI WGS metagenome assembly RCNI01 (sample SAMN09708214, study PRJNA481090) | feces metagenome | isolation source: feces | place: Antarctica: Albino Rookery | reverse complement strand
TGACAGGCGGTTCTGTAAATCGAAAGCTTTGCTTTCCGGTTTGAAAATTTCCCATGTTAACACCTTCCTGCTTTTTTCCTAGTATGCCCCAGGAAGAAGGTCTGATACACCGAAATTCTTTCTGCATATTTTCTTGCTTGATACGAAAATATTTTCCGAAGATGCCTTTGAACAAGCGATTATAGAACTATTGGAAAACCTGGGCTACACCCATTTCTACACCCCGGATTTGGGGAGGGATTATGAAAGCTCTTTACTGGATGCTGTGCTCCGGGATAGCCTGGTGCGCATCAACAAAGGTCTGCCGGCAGATGCCATTGCGGAAGCCATCTCGAAACTGCATAACTCTTGACAATGCCTTGCGTTTCCATATCAATATATGCTATTATAAACAAAAGAGGTGAACGCAGTGGATGAAGTAATTCGTGAAATACGGTTGGATGATTGGATGGAGCAGCAACAATTAGAGGCACTGCTGTATGCTGAGGGTATCCGCAGAGATAGAAATTTGGATTATACCTGCGGTATTTTCGATGCAGAAGAAACGCTGATTGCCACCGGAAGCTGCTTTCACAATACCATTCGGTGCCTGGCGGTATCCAACAGCCATCGGGGAGAAGGCCTGATGAATCGAATAGTGAGCCATCTGATAGAAATTCAGGCACTGCGGGGGAATCTCCATTTATTTCTCTATACGAAGCCGGAAGCAGCTGCCATGATGGAATCGATGGGCTTTTATGAGATCACCCTCGTTGATCCGCTGCTGGTATTCATGGAAAACAGGCGCAATGGATTCGCGGATTTCTGTAAATCCTTATCCCGAAAACAGGAGGGGTCCGGACAGAGGGCAGCCATTGTTATGAATGCCAATCCCTTTACACTGGGGCATCAGTATCTGGTGGAAAAGGCTGCCAGAGAGAATGAGCTTGTATACCTGTTTGTCCTTTCGGAAGATACAGGCCCCATTCCATATTCTGTACGCAGGCAGTTGGTAGAAGCGGGTGTTCGTCATTTACCGAATGTACGCTGTTGTGAAACCGGGCAATACATGATCAGCTCTGCCACTTTCCCCAGCTACTTTCTCAAAGACGCAGATACGGCGATACTGGCACAAGCGGAGTTAGATATACAGGTATTTGTAAAAATTGCGCAGTGCCTGGGAATTTGCTGCAGGTATGCAGGTAAGGAGCCCTACAGCCACGTCACAGCCCTATATAACCAGATAATGGCAAAGATGCTTCCAAAACAAAACATTGCATTTCGGGAGGTTGCGCGTCTGGAACAGGGAGGGCGGGCCATTAGTGCCAGCCTGGTTCGACAGGCGATTCACGATTGCCGGTTGGAAACCATATGCAATGCTCTGCCGGAGAGTACTTATCAGTTCTTTGCCTCTGAGGAGGGAAGCGAAGTTTGCCGTAGAATCCGGGAGGCAACGGAAATTATCCATTATTAGGGGGAATGGGCGTTGGAGGTAACATTAGAACAAATGTTAGCGGCCAGGGAAGAGCGGACGATGCACCAATTTGCATTGATCCGTCAATTTTCGCTGCCGATTATCAGCTTTTCCATGAACATTCCTGGCCCGATTAAAGATTCCGCAGTGATTCGGCGCGGATTTTATGAGGGCTGTAAAACCCTGGAATACAGACTGCCTGAGAAAGCGGTGAAATATCGGCAGATTCGCAATGCAGTCACTGGCAGTGAAGCCATTTATGCAGTGGATATGCCGCCCATGGAAATCAAGAAGATTACTACGGAAATTGAAGATTTTCACGGTCTTGGGCGACTGTTCGATATGGATGTGATTGATTCTGCCATGGGGAAACTTGACCGGAAATGTGTCAATGGAAACAGCCGAAACTGCATTGTGTGCGGGGCACCGAGAAGTCACGGCTGCGCATCCAGACGCCTTCATTCTTTGCGGCAGCTGCAAGAGGCAACAGAGAAAATTCTGTCAGATTATTTTGCTAAAACGGACGTCGAGCAGATTGGAAGTCTGGCAGTCCAGAGCCTTCTGGACGAAGTGTACACGACACCGAAACCTGGCTTGGTAGATCGGAATAATACCGGTAGTCATTGGGATATGGACATCCATACCTTTATGACCAGTGCAGCGGCTCTGGGTCCATATTTTTGCAGATGTGCAGAAATCGGTCTGCAAACCAGAGAAGATGCCGCTGAGACGACATTTTTCCGCCTAAGACAGGAAGGCCTTCTGGCAGAACAGAAAATGTTTGCGGTTACCGACGGCGTCAATACACATAAAGGTGCAATTTTTACCATGGGGCTGCTATGCGGTGCAGCTGGCCGGTTATGGCATCCGGAGGGAGGCTATGATGTACAGCGTATCTTGCAAGAAGTATCTGCGATGTCAGCAGAGGCTATGCAGGCGGATTTACGGTGCAGAGATGAAAAAACGGTCGGCTTACAGCTATATCGTCAGGAAGGCATCCAGGGAATCCGCGGAGAAGCGGCCATGGGGTTTCCTTCACTGAAAAATATTGGCCTTCCTGTGTATGAGAAATGCATCCGTGATGGAATGGACAGCAATCGGGCGGGATGCGTCACACTGCTGCATCTGATTGCGTCTGTGCAGGATACCAACATGATCGCTCGGGGTGGCCTAAAAGGAGCCAGGGAGGCGGCACAGCGTGTTCGGGGATTGCTGGACCAGCTATCTTTCCCTGCAGTCACTGAGATAGAAGCCCTGGATCGCTGGTTTATTGAAAGAAATCTGTCGCCCGGCGGATGTGCGGACTTGTTGGCGGCTGTGTATTTCCTGACGGAGCTGGAAAAAACGGCTGGCGTAAAAATTTAGTGTTTATAAAAACCAAAGGATAGAAAATAATCCGGAGAACCCCAGGTTTGAACCTGTGGATTCTCCGGATTTTGTATTATTTGTTGATTTCAAAAATTTCAATTGGCGGTGGATGCTGCCATTCAGAGCCCTGTGCCGTACAGAATCGCGAAATACGGCGGAATATAGGATTCTTGGCACTGAGTGGGCATCCTTTCGCCCGTACAGCAGGATATCAGCCTAAGTCGGTAAGGAGAACTTCTTCCCGGGTGGGAATCGAAGCGGATGCGCCGGGGCGGCTGACCGCAATAGCGGCTGCTTTACTGGCTTCCCTAAGAGCCTCTGCTGCTGGTTTTCCCAGGGCGATGGCGGCTATAAAATAGCCGGTAAAGGTATCTCCGGCGGCGGTGGTATCTACAGCCTTTACTCGGAAGGCTGGCTGCACAATTCGGACAGTGGAATCCTGATAGATGGCTCCCCGGTCGCCCAGCGTCAGGATGATGTGACTGTTGGGATAGTGTTCCAGCAACTTGCTGGGATACTGTTCTTCTGCAATTTCTTCGCCGCAAAAATCCTTCGCTTCCACCTCGTTCAGCAGAAAATAGCTGACATATTGCAGAGGCAGCTCCAGAAGCTCCGGCGTCATGGGAGAGGGATTGAATACAATAACCATGCCCTTTTTGCCGGCTTGCTCCATCAGATAAGGAAGCTGGTTGATTTCATTCTGAAGGACAAGCAGATCGCCAGCTGAGAAACGGTCCAGGGTTTCGTCTATTTGGGCTTGGGTGATCTGCTGATTGGCTCCTCCATAAAGTAAAATGCAGTTCTGCCCATCGCCGTTGACATGAATGATGGCGTGTCCCGTAGGGCAGGGGAGGGCACGTACCAGGGAAGTGTCCACGCCCGCGGCGTTCAGTGCGTCAAGCAATACCTGCCCATCCGATTGCCCGATACAGCCTGCGTGCCAGACTTCAGCACCGGCTTTTGCCAGAGCAATGGATTGATTGAGACCTTTTCCACCGCAGAACTCTTCCATCGATATGGCAGACATGGTTTCGGCGGGACGCAGAAAATGATTGACATGATAAACCTTGTCCAGATTCAGAGAACCAAAACTAAGAATTTTCATAGTGCCCTCCTATTACAGCTGGCGAAAATGAAAGTTTCCAAAAGCGGTTCGGCCTGTTTCGCAGGAGCCACAGCCAAACATACCATGGTCGAAGGTATCGTCTTCTACCGTGAGAAGAACATTCCCGTCGATGGTCAGGGTGATTGTATTGCCTTTGCAGGTGACCGTGGTTTCATACGTGTGGTCCAACTCCCAGGGAAAATCGCACTCTGCCAGAATACTGTGACCAAAGTCGTTTTTCATAATGACAGCTTTTCCTTGTTTGCCAAGTCCGGCGGCGTAGTGACGCTGGGCACCCTGGGCACGCACCAACAGCAGGTGGCTGTTTCCGTTGGCAGGGGTAATGGGGGCGGAAACCTCATAATCAGCGGCATAGTAATTGCCGGTATAGCCGAAAGCAGGTTCATTGCGCATCAGAGTAAGATTGTTTTGATAAAGGTCCCAGGCACCGTGATTGAAGGAGAAAGGCGTAATGGCTGCGAAGTTCTTTTTCTGCTTTGAGATATCAATGGAATATGCGGACTTGCCGGTGATGCAGAATTCATCCAGATAAATCATAGCCAGGGTTTTGGAGGATTTCGGACTGCAGGATTCCAGAAGAATGCCGACCTCGTCAATCTGATCTCCGTTTGTGTCCGGAATGGTAAAGGTGACATCTATCCACTGATTTTGAATCAGATTGATATATCCTTGGACATGGAGCTGCTGATCGCTGCAAGTTCTGATGTATGGAGCGACCGCAGGAACATCGGTACCTGTCCATTGATCCAGGTACAGTTTCATGGAAACGGTCTGCCCGGGATAGACTGTGGGGCTGAATACGGGACTGTAGCGTTCATCGGAAAAATCATCGCGGGTATAGAATGGCTTATAGAATACTCTGCAATTCTGACCGCGCGTCAGGCGATCCATCAGAATCTGAAGAGAACCGGTACCTGCGTAGGCCTGCTCGTTACTGTGGACGGCTCTGCACCGGAATGTATCGGATACACGAATATTGTGGGTGCTGCCTGGAAGCTCAAAGTCAAAATAAATTTCTCCGGGACGATAGGCTTTGCTCAGGTATTCTGGTACGGGTTCCTGAGCCAGCCGATAACCCAGGACAGCGACTTCCCGGCAGAAAGAGGGGATATCCATGATATTCAGATAGCCGCTGATGCCGGATAGAACCAAACCGTCGTTGATTGGGTCGAGATAGTGCCGCGGCAGTCCGTCGATGCCGCAGGCGACACCCATGATGGTGCCAACATTGCCGGCATTGCAGTCGGTGTCCCAGCCAGCCATCGTAGCGATTTCTACGGTGCGGTCAAACCGACCCTCACCGTAGAGAAGAGCCATGATGCACACGCCTGCATTGGGGATGATATGACACACACCGGGGAACTTGTCATAACCCCAGTCCCGAACAAGCATCTCATAACAGTGCCGCCAGTCGGTGGGCTCGTTTTTATAGAAGGCAATGACTGCGTTGGCTACATCACGGTAGGTGCAGTTTTCCGGAATTTCAGAAAGTCCCGCCTCCACTAATTCCATGGGAGAGCTGGATTCAAAAGCCTTGGCGATGGCGGCACACATGAATCGAGCACCGTAAATTCCGTTGCCGTCGTGAGAGACACTGGCGGCAGCCTCTGCGTAGTCGGCGGCACGTTTGAGGTTGCAGGGGTTTACCAGGCCCCAGGTATCGATGAAAATCTGACCGCCGATTTGCTCTGCAATAACCTTGCCGTTTCGCTGAATGGAACCAGAATCAGGTGCGGGAATACCGTTTTTCAGATTCAAATAGGCGGTGTGCTCAGTGCTGACGCCGTACCCGCCCCACCAGAACATACCGACTCCTTCACGGGCATAGTTGAGCCAGGCACGTGCTACATCCTGGGGCTCTAAAGGCCGGTCTTTGGCGTCGTCAATGAGAGCACGCAGGAAAAATGTGGGACCGTTTGAATCATCATCAGCGGCGAAATTCTTATACTCTTTCACATATCCGGTAATATCGCCGTAAGTCTTGTAGATGCGGTCGTAGGTCCAGATAGTGGGTTCTACGGGAGCGCCCAGGCGAATGCCGATATTCATACCAAGAAATCCGGCATACACCTTTTCCAGATACTGATTAACCATGAGTAAATCCTCCTTGTAAAATTGTTGATCTGATTGTAATATTTTTCTGATAAACAAGCTGAGAAACCGGTCTCTTAAATCATAGCATATACGGATCTGTTTTACAAGAATATTTACCTAAAAAATAGACAGAAAAAATATATGGAAAAAGAACTTGTAGATTTGACGAGGTATGTGCTATGATGTAATATGAGATAGCAAAAATATAAGTCTTTACAGATGACAGTTGGAAAAATAAAATGTGGAGTGATTTCATTGAGCGAAAAACATGGGTGCAGCATTGCAAAAATTGCACAAATCTGTGGCGTTTCAAAAGCAACCGTTTCTCGTGTGATTAATAATAATCCCAATGGTGTAGGAGAAGAAACCAGAAAACGAGTGCTCAAAACCATTGAAGAACTCAAATATCGCCCCAATTCCCTTGCACGAGGAGTGGCAACATCTCACTCCAACATGATCGGTTTGGTGGTTCCGGATGTGTCTAACTTTTTCTATCCTAAGATTATCCGCGGCGTTATGGATTATATGGACGATGTGGGATATTCTGTGATTCTTGGAAATTCTGACTATAATCCGGAGCGGGAGGCACACCAGTTATTGCATATGATTGATAAACGCGTAGACGGAATTATTTTGTGTTCCGGCGTTTCTAATCATGAGTTTTTATCTGATTTCAGAAAGTACGATGTTCCTCTGGGATTGGTTGGACGGTCTTTTGACCATTCACTCAGCGATACCAGCATCACAGGTGATAACATTAGAGGCAGCCTAAAGTCAACTTCTTACCTGATTCGGGGCGGAAATCGAAGAGTTGTCTATATAGAAGGCAATCCTGGCCTGGCTGGATCACAGCAGAGACTGGAGGGATACCGAAAGGCGCACAGAGATGCAGGAATTCCAATCTGTGAGGAACTGATTCTGAGCGGCGACTATTCAATAGACTATGGCCGCCAGGCTGTAGATGATATCCTGGATCGTGGGGTGAAATTTGATGCCATTATGACCGGCAGCGATTTGATTGCAATTGGCGTTGTGGCCCAGCTGCAGCACAGAGGGATTCGGGTGCCGGAAGATGTGGAGGTCATTGGATTTGACAATATTGAGCTTACAACTGTGGTAAATCCGCCCCTCAGCACAGTTTCAAAACCCCATTATCAAATGGCCCAGCATATTTCGCAACAGCTTCTCAGTATTATCAATGGCGAGCAGGTTATTTTGCCACACATGATTGTGGAACCGCAGCTGGTACTTCGTAACACAACCCGTAAACGCAGTTACGACAGTGAGTATTGTTAAAACGGCATCAAAATATGTCATCTTCGGCTTCTTTGATAAAATGGAGTAAGAAAGCGCAACATATTCGGTAATATAATATTGTACAGGAAAAGCTGGCAAACACGGGAACTGTTTGCCAGCTTTTATTAACAAAATACGCAGAGACTTTTTGGTTAATATAACAACTTGAAATCAAAAATTTTTGCGTATATAATTTTAATCATAGAGAAACCGGTTGCTTAACCTGGGGAGATGATGAGATTATGAATAACCGACTTCCACAGCAGAAGACGGGAAGAATGCACAGCGTTTTGAATCAAATCTGGAAAGACAAAATCTTATATCTGATGCTTCTGCCTACGATTGTTTACTTCTGCGTATTTCGCGTTTGGCCCATGATCAATATGAGGCTGGCCTTCTGTGATTATAAAGCGAGGACTCCGTGGGTTTTTGCAGGGCTCAAGTATTTCAAAATGATGGTGAAATCTCCGGCATTTCTACAGATTTTAAAGAACACGATCATCATTAGCTTTATGAAGTACGTCCTTCTGTTCCCTGCCTTCGTAATCTTTGCACTGCTTCTGAATGAGCTCCGTGTGAACCGTTTCCGGAAGTATGTACAAGTGGTTTCGTATATGCCGCATTTCCTGTCTTGGGTTGTTATTGCCGGTATTTGGAAGTCTTTTCTGGCACCGGCAGACAACAGCGGTATCAACACCATTCTGGAATTATTTGGTGCCGGACCTGTGGACCTCATGACAAGCAAGGGCGCAATTCGCTGGATTCTCTTCTTTTGTGAAGGCTGGAGAAGTATTGGCTGGGATTCCATTGTATTCTACACAGCCATTATTAGTATCAGCGCCGATATCTATGAAGCGGCAGCTTTGGACGGTGCAAGCCGCTGGGATATTGTGAAGCATATTATCCTTCCTGCGCTGCTGGTTCCGATGACGACGGTGTTCATTCTGAATCTCGGCTTCTTCATGTCCGCAGGTTTTGATCAGGTGTATAACTTTACCAATGCTTCGGTGAACAGCAGTATTGATATTCTGGATACTTACATTAACCGAGTGGGTATTGAGAGTGGTCAATATTCACTTGCAACAGCTGTTTCCCTGATGAAGGGAATATTTGGCCTCATTCTTGTGCTGCTGACGCACGTTACTTCCAAGAAACTAACCGGATCGGGGGTGTGGTAAATGAGAAGCGATTCCGAAAATCTGAATCGAAAAAAACATCGTGCTCTGGGATTTTTTCAGTGGGTGCTGATGGCAATTCTGTTTCTAGTTACGCTGACGATGGTGATTCCACTGCTGCATATTCTGGCCAGATCCCTTTCGGATCCGGCACAGTCGGCATCGATGGGCGGTCTGGAGATCCTTCCCAGAGGTTTTTCCCTGATAAACTACAAGGTCATTTTTGCCAACAAGGATGTACTGCCGTCCCTGATTAACTCCTTATTTATTACGGGCATCGGCACGGTACTCAATATGTTTTTGACGATCATGGCGGCATATGTTCTGACCAGACCCAATCTGGTTGGTAAAAAGGTATTGATGGTGTTCTTTATTACCATGATGCTCTTTGATCCGGGCATTGTTCCCGAGTACATCACGGTGAAAGCACTTCATCTGACCGGCAGCCGTTGGTCCGTCATCCTTTGCCAGGCAGTTAATGTCTATTACCTCGTGATTATGATGCGCTACTTTGAGTCAGTCCCTGTGACACTCTGTGAGGCAGCCAGAATTGACGGTGCAGGACATCTTAGAATTCTCTTTAGCGTCATGGCACCTCTGTCAAAAGCTGGCATCGCAACGCTCACGATGTTCTATGGCGTATTTCGCTGGAATGAATACTACCGTGCAAGCATCTACATTTCTTCGACTTCGAAAGTCCCCCTGCAGGTCATTCTGCGTAAGTTTGTAGTGGATGGCGATATGACTACCTTAATCGGTACTCAGAATCTCTTCGATTACAACCAGCTTGCCCAGCTTGATTACACCGCACTTCAATATGCCACGATTGTCGTCGCTATCATCCCAATTTTGCTTGTCTATCCGCTGGTACTCAAGTATTACAACAAGGATGTTATGGCAGGCGGCGTCAAGGAATAAAAAATGAAAAGGTGGAGGAACAGTATGAAAAAGTTATTCGCGCTCGCATTGGCAACCACAATGATTATGGGCAGTCTGGCAGGCTGTGGCGGACAGACTGACAATCAGCCTGCCGCTACCAAAGGTAATCCGGAGGCTCAGAAAACTGCAGGCAGCACCGAAGCAGTTGAGGGGAGCATCGGTTCCCCGGATGCTCCTGTTGAAGTGAAGATCGTCATGAAGGATGTTTTCCCTGATGAAGAGGATGTGGTCAATCTGACCGCAGCAATTGAAGAGAAAATGGCAGCAAAAGGCCAGTATGTGGATATTGTTTTCCAGGAACCTCCTGCAAGCGGCTATGCATCTGCAATGCCTCTGGCAGTTATGAACGGTGAAGTAGACGCGGATATTATTTACTTCCAGGGTGGCGACCAGCCTCTTGCAGCTCAGGGCCTTTTGGAAGACCTGACTGCCTATATTGAGGGCTCTCCCGACGTCCAGAATCTGATGGATGATTCCAATAAGGAAAAGCTGGCAAACTACCCGTACCTGCTTTGGCTGGCACCTCCTCGTGCGCAGACTCCGGTTGTGCGTTCTGATGTGCTTGCAAAGATTCCTTCCTACAAGACTCTGCTGGCAGATCCCTCTATTGAGAACTACCATACCTTCTTTAAGGAACTCAAGAAAATTGGCGGTTTTGAGTATGCCATGACTTTCTTCGGCGATACCGCAAAGCTGGACTCCATCTTTAACCAGGCATTCGGTGTTACCGGTACCTGCGTGCAGGAAGACGGTAAGTGGATTTTTGGAAAGGCCAGCCAGGCTGAAAAGGCAAAGCTGGAGTTCTATGCCCAGCTGTATCAGGAAGGCCTGATTGACCCTGATTTCCTGACTAACACCTGGGATGTAGCAGAGCAGAAGTTCTATGAGGGTAAGGCTGGCCTGATTTGCGGCACCGCAGGCGGCGTTGTTCAGGTTTACGACACCAAGGTGACTTCGATTGATGGCCCTGAAGCTGCCCTGACCGTTCTGCCTCCGGCTTCTGGCGTAGCTCAGTCCTATACTGCAATTGACGTTACCAAGGAATCCCGCGGCTTTGCAATCAACGTTGATTCTGAGCACAAGGATGCTGCATGGGCGGTTCTGGAATTCATGGCAACCCCCGAGGGCCGTATTCTGGACAAGGTTGGTATAGAGGGTCAGCAGTATGTCATTGAAAATGATAAGATCGTTTTCACCGACAAGTTCGACGGCTGGTGGGCCCGTTTCTGGGATACCACTCTGAACTTTAACCCCGAACCTGCTCTGGCAGAGCCGGTCCTGACTCCCGCAGCCAGCGACTCTCTGGATAAGGTCAATCAGTATATGGTTATGGATCACAACCTCCTGATTCCCGAGGAAATGGTACCTCAGTGGGATGCCATGAACAACCTCTACAACGAATATGCCGCGGATATCATCCGGGGGACAAAGTCCATTGATGCGTTTGATGAGTTCGTTGAAAAGTGGAATCAGGCGGGCGGAAATGATTTTGCACCGATCCTGGAAGAGACGTTTGGCTAATCAAAAAGTTTGAGATACGATAATATTAGAGACGTAAAAGAGGTACATTCATGGTAACTAGACAAGAGTTTATTCAGAATAGAGAGCGAGTCTTTGATAAGGTCTATGGCGCTCTGTCTGGATTGGCGATCGGAGACTCTTTTGGCGATGCCTCCAGAAAGCAGGAAAATCGTGTAAACTATGCGGTTACAACGGATTTTAATAAGGGCGCTTCCTGGAGCACCGATGATACTGAGTTTGCACTCTTGACAGCGAAGACCATTATCCGCTGCCGTGGCAAACTGACAAGTGAAGAGGTTGTTAAGTCCTGGATGGAAGATGTTGTCACGCAGGATGAGTACAAGCGTGGCGGTGCCAGTGAAATTGAGGCAGCGAACAACCTTCGCAAGGGGATCCTGCCTCCGCTATCTGGCAAGTTTAATACTTTTCACATGAGTGACGGATCCTCTATGAGAATTGGACCGATTGGCGTACTGTGTGCAGGCGACCCCGAGAAGGCAAAGGAATATGCGCAAATCGAATCTGAGATCAGTCATTTCCGAGACGGTATCTGGGGTGCGCAGGCAGTTGCTGCGGCGGTGTCTGTAGCAATGGTAGACGGTACGATGGATGAGATCTTCCAGGCGGCCATGTCCGCAATCCCCGAGGATTCCTGGCTGTACTACAACATGACAAAGGCTTTTGAAATCCTGGAAGATAAAGGAAGCTTGCTGGATGCTTGGATGGAGCTGCACGATTTCCTGTGGACCAGCTCCTGGGCTACGACGGCTGAGGCTATCCCCTCCGCATTTGTATGCCTGAAGGCAGTCCATAACGACTTCCGTTCCGGCGTCACGGTTGCAGGTAATTTTGGTCGGGATGCAGACACAATCGGTGCAGTAGCGGGCGTTATCCTGGGCGCAAAATACGGCGCAAGCAAGATGCCCGCAGCCTGGATTGAAAAAACACGTTATCCTAGCGGTACTTGTCTGAAGTTTACCAATGGCATTGATATTCGCGACTATGCTGAGCAAATCACGGATATCATCATGGAAGGTTGATCCTTCCCGGATAGGGATTTAGAACGGATCCCGTGTAATAATCAGAGGCGGGCCGTTGTATTCAGCGGCCCGCTTTTCCTGAATGATCAATTTCCATAATAGGAGAGAAAAACATGAACTTAAAAAAGACTGCGGTTGTCGGTACTTTAGAGTCCAGCGATATTCAAATCACCATTCTTCCGAACCCTGGCAACGGCATTGAAATAGACCTGGAAAGTGATGTCAAAGCGTTGTTTGGGGACTCCATAGAACAGACGGTGCGTGAAGTACTGGAGAAATTTGAGGTCCGTGACGCACAGGTTCACCTTTTTGACAGGGGAGCGTTGGATTGTACGATCCGTGCACGGCTCAGCTGTGCAATTTGCAGGGCGGCGGAAATTCAATATGACTGGTCGAGGGAGGATAAAAAAGAATGCACAAAGAAGGCTTGAAAAGAACCAGTCTCTATGCCGGCGGCTCCAGCCCCGGAAAAATGCTGGAAGCACGTTTCTATAACGAAGACTGTCTGGTTTATGATTTGGAAGACTCTGTAGCAGCTTCCGAAAAGGATGCTGCCAGATTTCTGGTATACAATGCGGTACGCTATCACCGCCCTCATGACAAGTACGTTCTGATTCGGGTCAATGGCCTTTATTCGGAGGAACTGCCGGAAGATCTGGAGGCTTCTGTTCGCGCACGACCCGATGCCATCCGTCTTCCTAAAGTGGAGCACGCCAGGGAAGTGCAGTGGATCGATGAAGAAATGAAACGTATTGAAAAAGCGGCAGGAATTCCGGAGGGACAGATAGAGCTGTGGTGCAATATTGAGTCTGCCTTGGGCGCAGCCAACGCCAGAGAGATTGCATCGGCAAGTCCGCGTGTGGTGGCCCTGGCTCTGGGAGCCGAGGACTATACAGCAAGCCTGGGTGCAAAACGAAGCAAAGCAGGGTGGGAAATTTTTTATGCCAGAATGCAGGTGCTGGAAGCCTGCCGCCTGGCGGGAATTTCTGCACAGGATGCCGTGTTCAGTGATTTTAATGATGAAGAAGGACTATTGGACGACCTGCAAATGACCCGTGGTTTGGGATTTGACGGCAAAACTGTGATCCATCCCCGACAGATTGACGTTGTAAACGCCGCCTTTACACCTTCTCGGAAGGAAATTAAAAATGCAATCCGTATTCTGGATGCCCTGGAGACAGGAGCGAAGAACCATACAGGCGTTGTCGTGGTTGATGGAAGTATGGTGGATAAACCCATGGAAATTCGCGCGAAAACAGTCCTAGCCCAAGCAAAGGCAGCAGGACTCATGAAAGGAGCGTACTGATATGGTTGTAAATCATGTGGGGAGAGTGCTTCCGGAGAGAATTGGCGACTATGTGGTACGTCCTTATGAGGGCCCATGCGGAGAACAGTCTTATCTAGGGACAGCCTGTACCAAAAGACGGCCCAGACGCGCTTCTGAAGAGGAGAAAATAAAACCGAATCTCACTGCTGCGATTGTAGCAGCCGGACTGAAAGATGGTATGACGATTTCTTTCCATCATTGCTTTCGGGAAGGCGACTATGTGGTAGGACAGGTGCTGTCTGCTATTCGCAGTCTTGGCATTAAGAATTTAACATTTGCACCCAGTGCAGTAGTGAATCTGAATAATTTCTCGTTGGCAGAGTATGTGCAGGATGGGACCATTACCCGTGTAGAGGCCAGCGGAATTCGTGGACAACTGGGAGATGGACTGATTAACGGTAGCATTTCACTGGATCAGCCTGTCATCCTTCGTCCTCATGGGGCAAGACCCAGAGCCATTGAAGCGGGAGAGTTGAACATCGATGTGGCCTTTATTGCGGCATCGGCGGCTGACCGCTATGGAAATTGTACGGGTCAGATTGGTAAGAATCCATGTGGCAGCTTGGGATATGCGTTTGTGGATGCCCACAATGCGGAAAAAGTGATTGTGATAACAGATACGTTAGTAGACTACCCCTGCTGCCCGGTGAGTATCAGCCAAATGTTTGTGGATTATGTTGTTCAGGTTGAGCAGATTGGTGACCCGACTAAAATTGGTGCAGGTGCAGCCAGACTGACAAAAAATCCAAGAGACCTGCTGATTGCAGAACGAGTGGTGGACGTAATCAGTGCGTCCAGACTGTTTCAGCAGGGATTTTCCTTCCAAACCGGTGCAGGAGCGATTAGCATTGCCTGTACAAAAATTCTGGCAGATCGCGTTCGGGAGCGAGGCATCCAGGCAAGCTTTGCACTAGGGGGGATTACATCCGGCATTATCGATATGTATGACCAAGGAATGGTAAAAACAGTTGCTTGCAGCCAATCCTTTGATGCCGTTGCGGCGAAAGCAATTCTGGATCGCCCAGGTGTTATGGAGATAGATAATGCAGATTATGCCAATCCATACAGCAAGGGCTGCTATCTCAACCAGCTGAACTTTGGCGTGTTGGGAGCACTTGAGGTGGACAAGGATTTTAATGTGAACATTCTGACCGGGTCCTCTGGTCAGATGATGGGCGGTCTGGGTGGTGGCCCGGATGTAGCCGAGGGAGCGGATATTTCGATTGTGGCGTTGCCCATTGTCCGAGGCCGTACACCATCCATCGTCAATCGAGTATTCACCTGCTGTACCCCTGGTGATACAGTAGCTTGCGTTGTGACCCAGGCGGGCATTGCCCTCAATCCCCGACATCGGAACTATGAGCAGCTGAAAGAGGATCTGGAACGCACCAATCTGAAACTCCTGTCAATTGAGGAACTGCAACAGCTGGCCGAATCCATTACGGGGATACCGAAACAGATGAAAACCACGGATCGTGTTGTAGCGGTGGTGGAATATCGTGATGGCAGCGTCATTGATGTAATTCGTCAGCTTCAATAAAAGCCAAATAGGAAAGTGTGAAAGCGGAATTACAGTCCCGGAATAAATGGGATAGCGAGAGAATTTCATGGGATATGGATGCCCTGGAATCGCTAAGACAATTGTACCCCTCTTTTCAGCATTACAAGGCCAATCTTCGGATTGGAACAGAGGATCATTTTGCTGACACGGCCTTCCTGATTGGCGGTCATCATTGTTTTCAAATTAGATATGTGCCCTCCTTACTGGACACCCAGTAGGGAGGGCACTTTTCATGCGCGATTGCTACGAGTATAAAAGAAATTGTGTTGTAATTCATCGGTCGCCGATGAATCTCCCTTGACATTTGCAATCATACTCATTTGAGCCGGTCAAAAAGTGGTTACGCCCCTGCGGATGGAAAGGCTTTTTCGACACGCAGAAAAGAGGAGCTGCATTTGCAGCTCCTCATTTCAGAATTTAACAGTATCTATGCGCGCCGTCAGTTGCTCAGGGAGAGCTTGACGGTTTCTCGTCTTCATATGGGACAAGAATTTCTT
>RCNI01001081.1_pt1 | contig 15405 bp, 12 predicted proteins | sample 2041151 | NCBI WGS metagenome assembly RCNI01 (sample SAMN09708214, study PRJNA481090) | feces metagenome | isolation source: feces | place: Antarctica: Albino Rookery | reverse complement strand
TTCAAAATCTTTAATATCACTTCGTCCACTTACTTGCCACATTCCTGTAATCCCCGGTTTAATGGCCATACGAGCACGATGATGATAATCATACTTGTTCCATTCATCTACTGTCGGTGGCCTTGTTCCTACCAAAGACATATCACCCTTTAACACATTCCAGAACTGTGGAAATTCATCCAGAGAAGTTTTTCGGATAAACCACCCCAAACCTTTCTTGGTCCCATCTGGTCCACTACCTATAATTCTCGGATCTGCATCCATTTTGAACATCAATCCCTGCATCTCATTTTTATCCATCAACTCTTTTTTCCGTTCTTCTGCATCCATATACATACTGCGGAATTTATAGATTTTAAACTTTCTTCCGTTTTTACCAATCCTCACTTGTGAGAAGAAAATTGGTCCCGGAGAGGCAATGTAAATTGCAGGGGTCAAAAACAGCGTTGCAATTCCCGTAAACAGAAGTCCCACAAGACCTCCACAGATATCCATAACTCTCTTTAAAAAAAGTTGCAGTGGCGTTACCATATTTAAACTGGCAGTCAACACATGATAATTGCCAATTTTACGCACTTCCTTTGTTCCCGAATAAGTATCTACATTAATTAATGTGTTATGTACCGTAACACCCATTTCAATACAGGTATTGATTAATTGAATCGGAAGCTGATATTTCTTCTTCACATGAATCCAAATACTGTCAATCCATTTCGTCTGAATATAATCTGGAATTTCCTCTGCTTTACAAACAACTGGAATACCAAAAAACTTTTGTCCTACCATATCTTCTCTATCTGCCAGTACGATTCCTACAATTTCCCACTCCTTGTACGGTGTATCAAGAGCCTGTTCAATAAGCTTTTTTGCATTCTCGGTGGTCAATACCGCTATCATTTTTCTCTTTTTCGCAAAGTTCTTATTATAATGAAGCAAATATTGTTTCCAAAGAATTCGCTCCACATACATCAAAAGAATTCCGCTTATGTAAAATACTACAAAAGAAATACGGGAAAATTCTTCTCCGTTTTTACTTAAAAACAAATAACACACTTCTATAATAGCAATCATAGTTACATGATGTACCACACTGCGAAATTCAAGGAAATATCCCCTTCGCATAATTCCGTGATGGGACTCTTGAAAATATAATGTACACACATTAGCAAAGCATATAACAATTCCTATAGTCACATAAATATCCGACTTAAAAGGAGTACTCCAGCCATTCCTTACAATACAGGAAAAAATATATACTATTTGCAGAACAATTAAATCCAATAATATAAAATCCCAATGCTTTAGCCAACTGTTAGCATTTTTTCTATACATGTTCCCACCTCGTGTTTTTTATTTCGCAATATAACCCAGCTCTAACAACTTTTCATAAACCGCATCTGCAACTTGCTGCTGTCCTTCTGCAGTCGTTGTCGTAACGGTACAAATATCAATGGTGCTGATATAATGTTCTTCCCATGTTTCTTTCATTACCTTTTCATATTCCGGTATATTCACACTACCATCCATAGGTCTTACACCTACAATAATGAACTTATCTTTATTCGCTCCAAAAGTATCCAGAACCTTTTGCTGTTGCTCTGCCAATTCCTTCGGATCCTTATTCCATCCACCATAATATCCCATAGTAAGAACAGGAATATAGTCCTTATCTCCTCTATCCAGCTCCTCTGCAGTCAAATCACGAATTCCTATTTCTGTTACTGGAAGAGTTGCACCTCCTACACTTGCCTTATGTTGTTCAATATATTTATCTAAATCTGTCTGTGGTACTCCTGCCATTTTCATTACTGATAAGGTTCCTGCTCCTACCAATGTTTTATTGGCATATTCCAGTGTATATCCTTCTGCTTTCAGTTTTTCTTCCAGCTTTACTCTAGAAGAATACTGCAGTTCATTTTCTGCTGTAAAGAATTCATCTCCCCAGAAGGAAATTCCTGCCGGCATCTGAGGTTTTTCCGGCTCTTTTGTTTCTTCCTTCTTTTTGTCTTCTTCCGTTTTGCCTTGGTCTTTTTTCAGTTCTTCTTCACTCTTTATATCTTCTGTTTCTTTTTCGCTTCCATTTTTCGCTTCCTGTATCAACTTTTCGCTTTTTGCTGCTTCTGACTTTGAATCCCACACAATAAATCCCACCAAAGCCACTGCCAGAACCGCGCATATAATCAAAAGCAAAAAGTTCCACGCCCATGAGGTTCTTTTCTTTCTTTTCATTGTTTTCTCTCTGCCTTTTTATCTTTTTTTACTATCACTGTAATAATAATCGTATTTTCCGTAATATTTGTTTTTCTCAATATTTACCTTATTTAATACAGCTCCTAAAACTTTGCAGCCTGTTTTTTCCAGCTGTTCTTTGGCTTTCTGCGCCACCTTGTAGCTGACACGTTCACTTTCAATTACCAGTACAGCTCCATCACTTTCTTTTGCAATAATTGCTGCATCAATAACGCTTCCCACCGGTGGTGTATCAATAATAATGTAATCATAATAGTTTCTAACCTCAGCAAGCAATTCGCTAAATGCTGTTTCTTCCAACAGTTCCGAAGGATTCGGTGCCATAGGTCCTGCAAAAATCATATCCAGATTTAAATAATTTGTCTGATAAATGAGAAATTCCTTTGCCAGCTGTCCACTTAAATACTGGGATAAACCATTTACCTTCTGTTTAATACGAAATCTGCTTGCATAAGCAGATTTACGAATATCCGCATCAATGAGCAGCACTCGTTTGCCCATGTTTCCGATTTCCTGAGACAACTGAAAAGTCACATCACTCTTTCCCTCATTGGGAAAACAACTTGTAAACATAATTGTTTTTATATTTTTACCTGTAAACTGAATGTTGGTACGAAGGGTTTTAATTGCTTCTTCGTAAAAATAATCCTTTTTCCTGATATCTGTCATTACGACCTTCTGTTCCATTATTTTCTCCCCTTCTTACTTTTTTTCTTTTTTTTACCATGTTTCTTTTCGTTAATATAATCTTTTCTATCCGGTACACTTGTCAAAGTAGACAATCCTAAATATTTCTCTATATCTTCCTCCGACTTAATGGTGTCATCCATAATCGCAATCACCACAAATGCACCCGCACTTAAAAGCAACCCAAGAAACAGTCCCAAAACAGCATTTTTCTTCATGCTTGGACTCGATTTCTTTGTAGGAAGCTGACCTTCATCAATAATTTTGGGCGCCTTTACCTCCATTTTCTCCCCGATAAACTGAGAGGATATGGATGCAACCTCATTTACAATCTTCTGTGCCATTTTAGGATCTGAATCTGTTACAGTAATATTTAAAATACGTGTATCCTGTGGATTTTCCACAGTTATTTTTCCCTTTAATTCACTATACGTCATATCCATTTTCAAATTTTTAATTGTTTCATCTAAAACAGGACGACTTGTAATCAACACACTGTAGTCCTTAGTCAGCTGACTTCCCATCTGCAAGTCTGACACAGATTCAATACCATTTTCCATAAGCAGTAACATACTGGAAGTTGATGTATACGTGGAAGTAATCAAAAACTTTGTAACAACACAGCTAAGACAAGCAAACAGTAGTCCCATAGCTAAAATAATCAACATTTTTTCTTTTAAGACATAAAAAATCTGTTTTAAATCAATTTCTAATTCTTCATCACGGGTATTTTCCATTATCTCATTCCTTTTCTTTATAAAATTTTATTTGCCAAGACTTTCTCAGCATTTGCATAAGAAATATCCTTGATATATTCATAATCCAGATGCTTTTCCATCCAGTGTGAAGCTTCCATAAGTTCTGGTTTTCTCGTTCTCATATTGTGCATATCGCTACCGAGAAAATGAACATTTCCTTCCTTCAACATCTTTCTGCACCATCTGGTTGTTTCCTCATACCATTTACCTCCAATAGGCTTGTAGTTCATCTGCAGTAATGCTCCTGCCTGTATAAGATCTTCTACACGATCTTTTTCCCTTAAAGCAGAGTATCTTTCAAAATGAGCAATAATTGGCGTATACTGTGCCATCATCAGCTCTCTTACACCATTTATAATCATGGAATATGGCATGGAGGGATGAAATTCTGTTAAAACATAAGAACTCCCATTTAATGTAAGCAATTTTTTTTCATTGAGCTTTTCTACTACATCTTCCGTATAGAAAACCTCCTGTCCGAGATATATAGAAAAATCTTCATGTATCTCTTTTCTTGCTTTCGTCTCCAATTCAATCTTCAACCGCTGCAGTTTTTCAGGATCTTCATTTCTAAACTGTCTGGAGTAATGAGAAGTTGCAACAACTGCATAAACACCCTGCTTTGCAGCCGCCTTTAACATGCGTAGACTTTCTTCTATATCTGCTGCTCCATCATCAACCCCTGGCAAGATATGACAGTGTAAGTCAATTCTTTTCATATTTCTCTCCCTCATTGCACAACTACCCCCCCCCCTAAAAATTTGCTATCGTATTTTAACACATCTCATTAAGGGGAAGGGGTAGTTATTCTTATCCTCAAAATTTGTCTTATCACAAAAAAAGCCAGTTTCCTATGACCGGACACCGACAAATCTTGAAGTCTCTTATTTTTTTCTTTAGTATTTTTTGTCTTTGGTGACCTGCGTATCATACTTTAAAGTATATATGCTACTTCCTGTATTGTATCATTACTTTTTTTATATTTCAACAAAATGCCTTATTTTTCACGTCTAAATTTCATTCATTTTTTCTACTTTTTTAGTTATTTTTTACAAATCTAAAAAAAATGGTATTATGACGTAATTTTTCATCTTAATACCATTTTCCTATCTCTTATAAATCTAATTTTAAATCATTCTCTTTAATCCATCCATGCTTTCTAAATGGAATAGCAATAAGCCATGCAAGTACTGCCGGAAGGATAAAGCATATTAACGTCATGCCAATCCAGTCCATAGGCGTAATTGCTGTTTTTACTCCGTTGGCAATATCATTTACCCAGCCTGTATAAACTCCAATCTGTCCTACAAATCCACAGGTTCCCATACCGGAGGCTACTGCTGCCCCGTTCATCTCCATGTGAAACAGACAGGTTGCCAACGGTCCTGTAATCGCAGATGCCAGTGTAGGCGGCAGCCAAATTTTCGGATTTTTCACAATATTTCCCATCTGGAGCATAGAAGTTCCAATTCCCTGAGCAAAGAGTCCGCCCCATTTATTTTCACGGAAACTCATCACTGCAAAACCAACCATCTGTGCACAACAGCCTGCTACTGCAGCTCCGCCTGCCAGACCGGTAAGTGACAGTGCCGCACAGATTGCCGCGCTGCTGATAGGAAGTGTCAAAGCAATTCCAACGATTACAGATACCAAAATCCCCATAAAAAATGGCTGTAGCTCTGTGGCCCACATAATGGCATTTCCTACACTGCTTGCTGCGTAACCGATTGCCGGCGCCCACCATAGGGAAAGGAGTACACCCACTCCAATGGCTGTTAACGGTGTAACAATAATATCTACTTTTGTTTCCTTTGATACAAGCTTTCCGCATTCTGCTGCAAATATAGTTACAACCAGTACTGCTAACGGACCTCCTGCACCTCCTAGTTCATTAGCTGCCATTCCTACTGCTGCCAAAGAAAAAAGTACCAGAGGCGGACACTGTAGCGCATATCCTATGGAAATTGCCATAGCTGCACCTGTGGCACTCTTTGCATAAGTTCCGACTGTTACCAGAACATCAATACCCAGCTGTTCTCCCAGTGTACTGATAATTGTACCAATCAACAAAGAAGCAAACAATCCCTGCGCCATGGCACTTAAGGCATCAATACCGTATCTTTTTGCTGAAAAAATAATATTTTTTCTTTTCAGAAATTCTTTCATATCCTTTTCTCCCTCTTAACTGTCATTTCAACTGTCTTGTCAGCTAAGTCTATTATGCATAGTTTAGGGATCTGCGTCAACTAATTCTCAGTACTTTTATTTATAAAATAAAAAGATGTAAAGCCATTAGAATAATATCTAATAACCTTACACCTTTTGATTTAACCTTTCACTGCACCGGCAGCTACACCTGCCAGTATATATTTCTGGAAAAACATGTAAATCAATACCGTAGGTATCATGATTACAATAATTCCCGCTGCCAGCGTCTGCCAGGAACCTTCCTGTGCGTTAGCATAATCCATTAAGAAAGTAGTCAATGTCCGCAATTTATTCTTAGGCATGTACAGATATGGGATATACATATCATTAATAATAGAAATTGATTTAATAATCACCACCGTAGCAGTTGCCGGAGCTAAAAGCGGAAAAATAATTTTTCTGAACAGCTGGAAATAGCTGCATCCGTCAAGGAGCGCACTCTCATCTAATGATACAGGCAAAGTGGAAATAAATTGCCTGTAAATATACAGCTGCATCAAGTCGGATGCAACATATATAATAATAGGAGCTCCAAGAGTATTATATAAATTTAATCCTGTGATAATTTTAAAACGGGCAATTTCTGTTACAAATGTAGGAATTAACATCCCCAGGAAAAACAGTGCTACGATCACTTTTTTCATTCTGAACTCAAATCGCTCTAAAATAAATGCTGTCATTGTTCCAAACACGACATTAAAAATCAAGCTGATTACCAGAATAATCCCTGTATTTTTAAATCCAATCAGAAGATATTTATTGGCAAATACCTCTTTAAAGTTATCAAAGGTAATTCTGGAAAGCTCAGGAAGCAGTAACGGTGATGTATTTACCATGTCCGCCTTGGTTTTCAGTGACGCAAAAAGTGTCAGTAAAATGGGAGCAAGCACAATAAACACCATGGTAATGCCCACTGCCTGTTTTAAAATTTCAATTCCAATTCTCTTTGTCTTGCCTTTTGTCATTTCACCTTTTCCGCCTTTCTTCCGATATGGAGAATTTTATTCTGTATGAGATAAATCACCACAATGAGCACCATGATTGCCACCGCCATGGTGGAAGCAAGGCCAAAGTTGTTAAAGGTAAACGCCGTCTTTATAGTATGTAACGTAAAGGTTGAGGATGCGTATCCCGGACCTCCTGATGTCATAACAAACGGTATATCAAACACCTGAAGAGCACCTCTGATATTATCAAATAATACAAAGTCCACCATCAACTGAATGGATGGCACCTGAATATAACGGAAAATATGCCAGGAATTTGCCCCATCCATAGATGCTGCTTCCATAATTTCAGATGGTACGGACTGCAGAGCAGCCATAAATAAAACTGTATGATAACCACTGAAACGCCATAAAGATACAAATGCCAGAACAAAATTTACAATCTTTTCGTCAGAGAGCCAGTTTCTTATAAATCCCTCTAAATGGGCGAATTCCAACATGGAATTAAATGCTCCGTTTACAGGAGAAAAGAAATAGGAAAACGCATAAGCAATTGCCACTCCATTGATGATATACGGCAGAAAAACAATGGTTTTATACGCCTTTGCTGCTCTCATTTTGGAAGTAAGCATAACTGCTATCATCAGCTCTATAGGAATAAATAACAAGTGTGCAGCAAAGTATACACCATTGTTCCTAAGAGATGTCCACAAGTCCTTATTCTGAAACATGGATATATAGTTATCAAAACCTACGAAATCACTGGAACTGGAATAACCATCCCAGTTTGTAAAGCTCATTCGTATTAAATCTCCCGCAGGAAACACTACAAACCCAATCAGCAGTGCCAACGGAATAATTAAGGATAACACAATAAACCGTGTTTTTTTCTTATTCAGAGTTTTCATTCTGATATCCTCCTATCACTTCGCCTGCCTACTCAATTTCAAGCTTTTCTCTGGCTGCCTTCCACTTGGTATTCAACTCGTCAAGTGCTTTATCTAAATCAAAATCTGGAATTAACATCTGTGCACCCAATTTTTTATAATCGAAAGTAGTTTCTGCAACTAATGACTGGAAATCATCTCCGCCACCGTCATACATAACAATCTCTGCTTCCGGCTGTAATTCATCCGCCTGTGCTAAAACCGGATCTTTTTCCTTTGTAAAGGTCTTACTTGCACTGTCATCTGGAATGGATTTAATATGATCCGGATACCAATCTTCTGAGAAACAGAATTCTACAAATGCTTTTGCCAATTCTGGATTTTCGCAGTGTGAAGTTACAGAAAGGAATAAATCACCTTGTGTTACTGTTCTAAATGGTTCAGACTCATCATCTCTTACAGGCAAATAAAAAGTTCCTAATTCATCTGTATTTTCTGCTGTATCTTTAAATGATTTTAAAGCTCTTGCTCCTGCTGCAATGATAGAAGACTGTTTTGTAGCAAACAGGTTGTATGCCTGGTCATTACTAAGACCTAAAGGATCTTTTCCAAATACACCGGAAGAAAACAGGGAATCTATCTTCTTGAAAGCTTTATTTACATCTGTTCCTTCTGCAAAAGGTTCATCCTGCTGTGCCATGGTATTCCAGTTCTGTCCGTTTCCTGAAATCAGAGAAGGCATAAACTCTGCAAATGGATAAGTTGTCCATTCATCCTTTGCTCCAATGGCAAATGCCATATAATCTTCATTATCCTTACCATAGTAATCCTGAAGCTTCTTAGATACTTCTTCTAATTCAGCCCATGTATCCGGTACTTCTACACCGGCTTCTTTAAACATATCTTTCCAATAATATACGTACTCACTACTCATAGTAAGAGGAACACCTAAAATCTTATCTTCTACCGCATATCCAGAAGCAACTTTATTGTCCTCTACTGCTTTTAAATCAGATAAATCTACCAAATACTCTTTAAATCTGGAAAGGGTAAACGTTTTATTAAACATTACATCCGGAAGCTGATTTGCTGCTGCACGCATTTTCATTGCATTCCAGTATTCCGTATCATCCTTCAGCTTTTCAAATTCTAATGTTACATCCGGATATAATTCTTGAAAACGTCCTTCGATATCCAGACTGTCAAATAACTCCATGGTTCTGTTATCCCATAAAGCAATTACCAATTCCCCTGATAAGTCAGATTTACCATCCTCTTTCCCACTTTCTTTGCCAGCAGATCCACCGCAGCCTACAAGACTTGTAGCTGCCATTGCTGCACATAATAATGCTGCTAAAATTTTCTTTTTCATATTGATTTCCTCCAAAATTATGATACTAAAATCATAGCAGATATGGCTTTGCGGTACTATGACGAAAAGTAAGATTTCTTGACATATCGTTAGGTTTGCAAAATTTGCCTCTTATACGCACTTGGGCTTACACCACACACTTTCTTAAACATTCTGTTAAAATGTTCCACACTGTTATAACCTACACTTTCACTGATTTCATACATTTTCATATCCGTAGTACGGAGCAGCTCTCTGGCATTTTCCATTCTGATTTCTGTCAGAAAGTTACTGAAGGTATTGCCAATTTCCTTTGTAAAACAAGAACTGAAATACTTTTCATTCAGCCCCACGTAAGCTGCCGCACTTCCAAGCGTAAGCTCTGGATTTGCGTAATTATCCATAATAAATCTCCGTGCCTTTTGAAACAAATCCATCTGATTTCTATCATAAGTATTCACAATATAATCAGCCACATAGCTAATGTAATTATTCGTCCATATCGCCAGACTTCCTCCATCTGAAATACGCCCTATTTTCTCATAATAATTCACTTCTCCTAAAAACAAAGACCAGATATTATCCTCATTCTCCCTCATCATAAGGGCAATAAACCATACCAGATACAAACATTCTTTTCTTGCATCTTCTGTACTCATATCTGTCAATTTTCTCAACCAAACTCGCTTCTGTTCCTCTAGTTTTACCAAATCCCCTTCCTGTAAAGCCTGAATAGTCTCTGTGTAAAGGCTCTGCTTCTCATAAGCTTTTTCCGGTGTAATTCTTCCCTTTTGCCCGTAGAAATTAATACTTTCCTTACCTACCAGATAACGCAGCTTCAACTGATTTTCTGTATCAAAAAAGCAGTCACCAAACTCTTCAGGCGTTCTACCCACCCTGCTTATTCCCACAGACACAGGAAGGTTCATATAATTATTCCATACATTTTTCAACTGTTTACAAAGAGAAATTACTGCCTCGGAGGCAATTTGTGACTGTCCTTCTGTCATTGGTATATATAGAAAATAAAGCCCCGGGGACAAAGAAATAAAAATACACTTATTTGCAATCCGTGGTATCTGCTGCGCAATATTTATCATAGGTTTTACAAGATACTCCTCAAATGAACTTTGAAATCGGGCTGTATTCTGCTTAAACTCATCAATTTCAAAAGCTGCCAACACATAACTTCCTTCAAATATTCTTCCTTTTTTAGTAGGAAGAGTTCTTCCCAATATTACTTCCTTCAGAAAATCTTCTTCTTCCTTTTTCCCGCTGTATAAAGGCTTATCATCTTCCTCAATAACAGGATTAATCTTTTTTATCAGCTCTGTAATCCCTTCCGCACTGATATCTTCCTTGAGGACATAGTCAAATGCTCCCATCTTAAAAGCACTCCGTACCAAACTAAAATCATCATATCCACTTAATGCTACTATCTGAGGCTTTTTATCCATTTGATTGATTTGTTCCATAAGCCTTATTCCATCCATAACAGGCATTTTCATATCTGTGAACACCAGCTCTACCGGTTCTTTTTTCAACAGTTGAAGTGCTTGTTCTCCATTTTGTGCATCTCCTGCAATTTCATACCCCAATTCATTCCAATTCACAATTGTGTGTAAAGCTGCCCTGATTAACGCATCATCATCTACAATTAATAGTTTTTTCATTTCACTTCTCCACCACTTTCCTCTTCAATGCAATTATTATCTTTGTATAAGAACCTTCTTTACTGTCTATGGAAAATGTGCTGTCCTCCCCATAATTTAACTGTAATCTTGTATAAACGTTCCTAATACCGATACTATAATTATCTTCTTTTTCCTCCTGACTGAAAATCCAATCCTTTTGTGCTTTTGAAATTCCTTTTCCGTTGTCTTCTACGGTTAAATAAACCCATTCTTGTTCTTCGTATACTGACACTTTGATTACCCCAATATCCTCTTGCTCCGTAAAAGCATGCACAATAGAATTCTCTACCAGCGGCTGCAAAATCAGTCTGGGAATACGATATTCTAGACACCTATTATCCACTTCTTTCTCAAACTGAAAACCATCCGAATACCGAATGCTCATAAGAAAAATAAAACTGTCCAGCATCTCTAGTTCTTCTTTAATAGTATAGGTGCTCTGATTGCTTCGAAAAGAACAAGACAATATCTTTATCAAGGCCTCTGCCATTTTTCGAATTCCCTCAAATCTGGAAACTTGTGCCATAAAGCGAATAGAGCTTAAAGAATTCACCAAAAAATGAGGGTTAATCTGTGACTGTAAAGCTTTCATTTCTGCTTCCTGCTTTTTTAACTGCTGCTGCTCATTTTCTTTAATAAGTACTTTTAGCTGCCTCACCATCTGATTAAAGGAATGTATCATAACACGAATTTCTGATTGCCCTTTTGGTGCAATATGCACATCTAAATTCCCTGTCTGTACTACTTTTAGGCCTTGGATAATGTCATTAACCGGATGAATAATATTCTTCAAAAAATAATGTGAAAACATATAGAAAAGCAACATTACCGCTGCAATAATCAACAAGATAATACCTGCCGTACGCAAAAAAGCCCCTGTTATTTTTCCTGAGCCAACTACATTCACAATCCTCCACTGTGTACCGGTTACCTCTCTAGCCACTGCCACATAGGATTTGCCCGTCTTATCCTCTTTAAACTTATATTCCCCATTGATAATTTCCTGACTTTTAATCAGCTCGGATTTTCCTGCCGGATCATACAGCACTTGATTTTCCTCATCCAGCAATATAGTATTTCCAATTGCCGAGTCTTTCATATTTAGCTTTACCATTTTCTCCAAATCAGACACAGCAACTAACACCGCCGTTTCAATACGACCAGAATTGTCTACCCGAATATCAGGAGAAATAGCTACTGCAATATAGAAAGGATTTTGCCCATATTTTGATGGTGTAATCTTTTTATTAAAGCTTCCCACAGCTACTTTATTTTTATTTTCCAATGCCTGATAATACCAGTCTGTCCCCTTAATTTCATCCATGGAAATCACAAAATCCTCTTTTAAATTTGTATAATTTCCGCTTTTCATAAAAAAAGTTGCTGCAGCAATATCCTCTATAGGACACATAGCAAAATTAAAATACCTGTCTAATTCCTGCGCTTGTATCCTCTTCTTTTCTATATCGTATGTATCTGTTTTTACCGCCGCTTTCGTAATTGTACCCTCATTTACATATAAAAAGTGAGACAATCTAAGCGATGCATCCTTAATTTCATTTTCTAAAGTCATACACATATTTTTCTGCACACGCTCAATATTTCGTATAGCAGAGTCTTCCATCATCTGGCGAATAATAATAATTGCTGCGCTGAATACAATTAAAATAGGGATTACTATCAAAAATATAAAACTACGATAATAAATCCCTTTTAGCTGATATTGCTTTATCTTCTTCATTGTATGCCCCCCTACATTAAAATTTAAAAAGCCTCCCAGGTCAGTGAACCAAACCACTCACCGGGAGGTATCTACAACATATTATAAAATATGTTTTTTAATTTCTGCCACTTCATGTTTCATCTTTTCCATGTCAGAAATTAAATAATTTACTTTAATCTGATATGCTAACTGACTGTCCGTTACCTTATTATTTTCATCCAACTTCTGAACCAGATTACAATAATTTTCTGCCAGTAAAGATATGTTTTTGTCCGTTACATTCTCAATATGAAGTCTTATATCCTTTGTTTCTTCTTTCAACTCCTGGATATCCTTTTTCATATCGACCATATCTTTTTTCATATCAGTTATATCTTTTGTAATGGTTTGCAACACTTCAAATATTGCATCAATCTTCGTATCGTTCATACTGTACCTCCTAATAACTATAATAATATAGATAATGGAATAAGCTTTAAATGATGCGGTATAAGATATTGAATAGCTTACCATTGCAGATATTCTAACATGGAAAAATTTTTAAATCCATAGGCATTGTTCCCAAAAAACAGCAAGTCATATTCTATAAATTTTTGTGTATTTTTCCAATAGATTTCTGTTAGCAAAAGAGTATCCTAAAGATAAGAAATAAAAAAAGAAGACAGTGGCTTTTCAGTCCCATCTTCTTTCATTCTCATCTCTTATTTATCGTAATTATAAATACTGTGGTAATACTTATCTTCTTTATCATTCAAGCCAAATGGTACAATCTTTGACTGTCTCATCATATAATCGTGAAATTTTTCCTTAAAACTTTTTTTCTTATTTACTACGTTTGCATTTGCTTCCATAGTGATTACCTCTTCTCCTTTTCAATTTAGATATATTTATCTTTTACAATGCGTATGATAGCACTTTCTGTTTTATTCATCAATATGCCCAACATCACTTCTCCCTTTTGACTTTGCACACTTCAACATAGTAATATACTCAAAATTATTTTTTCTATGGCAGCCCCTTTTTTCCCCTCTTTTTTATGCATTTTTCTTATTTTTTCTCTTTTGTCTTATCATACTAAAGAGCATTTTGAAATCCTATTTTCCACGTTTCTCTATTTCTGATATAAAATGCAGTAATTTTAGTTCTATTTTTCTGTTTTCCCGCATATCTTGTACTTACTATAAAAAGGCAGGTGCTTACTCTATGTTTTCCTACACGCAACTTATTAATCCTTCTGTCCCCTTAGCATTTGATTATATACCGGATCACCTTATAACTGCACATATTCCTTTTGCGCCTTCTGCCAATGAGGAACGCAAAATGCTGTACGCTGATGCCGCCAAAGCAGCAAAGGCTCTTTTTGAACAGGCTTCTTTAGACCATATTTCTCTTGTAGGTGTTTCCGGATATCGTTCCTATTTAAGCCAAAAACAATTATATGAAAACGCTTTAAAAAGAAACAGTACGGCTGTGGCAGCCCCGGGAACCAGCGAACACCAAAGCGGTCTTGCTCTTGATGTTTCCTGTCCTTCTTTAAATTTTGAATTAGAAGAAAGTTTCTATAATACAAAAGAAGGAAAATGGCTGAAAGCCCACGCTCCTATCCATGGCTTTATCCTACGCTATCCCAAACGTAAAGAACATATTACCGGTTATCCCTTTGAACCGTGGCATATCCGATTTGTGGGAAAAACTCTTTCCCTCTATCTTTCTCTTACAGGTCTTACCTTAGAGGAATATCATGGAATGAAGTTAACACAAACCTTTTAATTCTTTTACAAAAGTGATATAATGTTTGCATAAAATGCAAACTAGGCTGATTTTATCAGCCTACCGACATATAGATGTGTCGGATTATACTTGGCAAGCCCCGGCTTGAAAAGTAAATACCCTGTGGGTACTTCCTTTTCTGCGCACGTGGTATAATGATTGCACAAAATGCAAAGGAGCACTATGATATGAGAGCTTTAAATCTGACATTATTGACTGATTTATATGAACTGACTATGATGCAGGGATATTTTAAAAATCCTACGGACCAAATTGTTGTTTTCGATGCCTTTTACAGGAAAAATCCCTGTGGAGGAGGATATGCCATTGCTGCAGGACTGGAACAGATTATTGAATATGTGCGTGATCTCCATTTTTCCCCAGATGACATCGATTACTTAAAAAGCCTGAAAATTTTCGATACAGACTTTCTGGAATATTTAAGAGGCTTTCATTTCACAGGTGACATTTATGCTGTTCCTGAAGGAACTGTAGTTTTCCCAAGAGAACCTCTCTTAAAAGTAATTGCACCTGTTATGGAGGCTCAATTAATTGAAACTGCTATTTTAAATCTGCTAAACCACCAAAGTTTAATTGCTACAAAAGCTTCCCGTGTTGTTTACGCAGCAAAAGGTGATGGAATTATGGAATTCGGACTTCGCCGTGCTCAGGGACCTGACGCGGGACTTTATGGTGCAAGAGCTGCCGTGATCGGCGGATGCATCGGAACTTCTAATGTCCTTACAGGTCAGATGTTTCAGGTTCCTGTAAAGGGTACTCATGCTCACAGTTGGATTATGAGTTTTCCTGACGAATATACAGCATTTAAAACCTATGCACAGCTTTATCCAAATGCCTGCATTCTTCTGGTAGATACCTATGATGTTTTAAATTCCGGTGTTCCTAATGCCATTCGTGTCTTTAAGGAAATGAGAGAAGCCGGTATTGATTTAAAGGGCTATGGAATTCGTATTGACAGCGGCGATTTGGCATATCTGTCCAAACAGGCTTATAAAATGCTGGCTGATGCTGGTTTTGAGGATGCAATTATCTCTGCTTCCAGCGACCTTGATGAATATTTGATTGAAAGCTTAAAAGCTCAGGGCGCGAAAATTAATTCCTGGGGAGTA
>RCNI01001080.1_pt1 | contig 15415 bp, 15 predicted proteins | sample 2041151 | NCBI WGS metagenome assembly RCNI01 (sample SAMN09708214, study PRJNA481090) | feces metagenome | isolation source: feces | place: Antarctica: Albino Rookery | reverse complement strand
CAGAAGGCTATTTCTCCACCCGTCAGGATTTTGGACAGGAGTACATCTCCAGCCTGACCAACATTATGCAGCCCTGGACCGCCCCCGTCCTGCTGATCGGAAGCTTTACCGCTGGAATTATCGGCGCATTAATCGGCAGAAAGCTGATGAAAAAGCATTTTATTAAGGCAGGTATCGCCTGATGACATCCGGAATGTTACGGGCAAGCATTAAAAATCGCGGATTGGTTTTAGATCCGCGCACCAAATTTCTGCTGCTTCTTACGATGTCTATATTTGTGCTGGGAGGTGCCGGCGGTCGAACTGTTGGGTATATGCTGCCTGCATTTTGCGTCATTCCGGCTGTTGCCTTGCTGTCTGCAAAACAATTCAAGAGCGCAGGGATGTATGTTTTGCTGTTTGGCGCCGGTGCGTTTGCGGCTGGCCTTTGCGCCGGTAGAACCCACGGATTAGTCAACTTTTTGATTATGGCTGCGGCCGGAATTCTTCTGCGTTTTCTGCCGTGTATTATGATGGGCGGCTATGTGATTTCAACAACCACGGTCAGCGAGTTCACAGCGGCTATGCTGCGAATGCGTCTCAGCGAGAAAATCATCATTCCGTTGTCGGTGATGTTTCGCTTTTTCCCCACGGTGCTGGACGAATTCAGGTCCATTGATGCGGCAATGAAAATGCGCGGAATTCGGTTTGGTCACGTGGGACTTGCAAAGCTGATTGAATATCGAATGGTACCACTGATGACCTGCTGCGCAAAAATCGGAGAAGAACTTTCGGCAGCAGCGCTGACTCGCGGTCTTGGCGGCCAGGTGAAAAGAACGAATATTTGCGAGATCGGATTTCACATCCAGGATTATGTGGTTCTGCTGCTCTGCGCAATACCCTATGCAGCGCTTGTGCTGCAGACGTTCCGCTGAACATAAGCAAGAAGGAGATCTTATGATCGAAATAGAACACGTTAGTTTTCGATATAACGATACACAGGAATATTCACTGCAGGATATATCGCTGCGGATTCCAAAGGGGCAGTGTGTGCTTTTGTGCGGAGAGTCAGGATGTGGAAAAACAACGTTAACGCGATTGATAAATGGCCTGATACCGCATTATTATGAAGGCGAACTTCAAGGAAACGTAGCAGTGAATGGATTCAGCATTTCAGATGCTGAATTGTATGAAACGGCAAAAGCAGTGGGCAGTGTGTTTCAAAATCCGCGAAGTCAGTTCTTTTGTGTGGACACCACCAGTGAGATTGCATTTGGCTGTGAAAATATGGGAATGCCTGAAGAGCAAATTCGGGCACGCATTCGCCGCACTGTGGATGAATTGAAAATTGAGCATCTGCTGAACCGGGATATTTTTGAATTGTCGGGCAGCGAAAAGCAAAAGATTGCCTGTGCATCTGTTGCGGCGTTGGCTCCGGAGGTTTTGGTGTTGGATGAACCCACTTCAAATCTGGATGTCAAAGCGATTGCTGACCTCAAAAAGGCTGTGAGGCTGTGGAAATCTCAAGGAAAAACCATTGTAATCGCGGAGCATCGGCTGTATTGGCTGACGGATTTGTGTGATCGGGTGGTGTATCTTAAGAAGGGGCAGATTGCGCAGGACTTAGCGGGAAAGGAATTTTGGGCGTTTACAACTGATAAAATCCGGGAAATGGGGCTGCGCACACTGCAAATGCACCCTTATGCAAAATTGGACATTGCGGAACCGCGAGGAACCATTCAGCTGAAGGATTTTTCATTTGCCTACGATAAAGAAATAGCACTTAATATACCGAGCCTCAGCCTTCCGCAGGGTGGCATCATTGCGGTGATCGGGGCAAACGGCGCAGGAAAGTCTACGTTTACCAGATGTCTGTGCGGCCTTGAAAAGAAATTCAAGGGCAGTGTCACAGTTGACGGTAAAATTTTGCACCGCAAAGAACTTTTAAAAGAAAGTTATATGGTGATGCAGGACGTAAACCATCAGCTGTTTTGCGAGTCGGTGGATGAAGAAGTGCGGCTGGGAATGAAGAAAGAGAATGAAGCCGATGCACTCAGAATTCTGAAACAGCTGGATCTGCCGGAATTTCGGGAATGACATCCCATGAGCCTGTCCGGTGGACAAAAACAGCGTGTTGCCATCGCCTGCGCGATCCTGTCGGATAAATCGCTGCTGGTGTTCGATGAACCCACCAGTGGACTGGATCTCCGGCACATGGAGCAGACGGCCGAACTGCTTGCAAATCTTCAGGTACAAGGCGCGATTCTGGTTGTAATGCATGATCTGGAATTGATTGCAAGATGCTGTACCCATGTGCTGCACCTGGAACGCGGAGAGGTAAAATACTGCGGTGCACTGGATAAGGAGGGATTTGAAAAGGTACAGGATTTCTTTGACTCGGAACATAGTGTTGTGAAAAATCAGAGAGAGGTGCTCAAGTGAAAAAAGAAAAAAGTACATTTGCGTGGATCATGGATTTTGCGGGGCGAAAGAAACCGTACTTTATTTTAAGCGTGATCTGTGCTATCATCGGGGCAATTTGTCAGATGCTTCCTTTTTTGATGATTGCCCATATTGTCCAAAAGCTGCTGGGCGGCAACATGAATTTGCAGGGATATTTGGCTGACTGCCTGATTATGGCGGCTATGTGGCTGATCCGAGTGCTGTTTCATGCATTCTCCACGTCGGCCTCACACGTTGCGACCTTTGCGGTTCTGGCGAACATTCGTAAGCAGGGCCTGCAAAAGCTGGAACGGATGCCTTTGGGCGAGGTTCAAAAACTGGGCTCCGGCAATCTGAAAAATATCCTTGTAGAGCGGATTGACAGTGTTGAGACCACATTGGCGCATATGATTCCCGAAATGACAGGAAATCTGTGCGCTGTAATTGCCACGCTGATTTATCTGTTTGTCATCAACTGGAAAATGGCGCTGGTGTCGCTGATTACCTTTCCGATTGGCATGATGTGCTACATGGGCATGATGATTGGATACGAAAAGAGCTATAAACGCACAGTAGATGCCACAAAAAATCTGAATAACACCGCTGTAGAGTATATTGGCGGAATTGAAGTGATTAAGGTTTTCGGCAAAGCAAAAAGCTCCTATGCTAAGTTTGTGACGGCGGCAAAAGAAGGAGCCGCCAGCTATGTGGACTGGATGCGAAAAAACAACGTCTATTTTACGTTTGCAATGAATATTATGCCGGCTACATTGATCACGGTTCTGCCGATTGGCGGCCTGATGGTGAAAAGCGGGTCACTGGCGGCAGGCAGTTTTATTATGATTACGATTCTTGCCATGGGTTTGATCACGCCTTTGCTGAACTGCATGGCATTCAGTGACGATATTGCAAAGCTGGGCACAGTTATTGGAGAAGTTACTTCGATTGTGAGCGCACAGGAAATGCCCCGGCCGGAAAAAGATCAGGCTCAGCCGGAAAATTATACGGTTACGCTGGATCAGGTGCATTTCGGATACGACGAAAAGGAAGTGCTGCATGGAATCAGCGCAGTATTCCGAGAGGGGACTGTCAATGCACTGGTAGGCCCTTCCGGCGGCGGCAAATCCACCATCGCAAAGCTGATTGCCTCTTTCTGGGATGTGGATGAAGGAAGTATCTGCATTGGTGGTGCGGATATCCGAAAACTCTCAGCACAGCAGTACAATAAAATGATTGCCTATGTTTCACAGGATAACTTTTTGTTTGATGATACGGTTCGGGAAAATATCCGTATGGGCAACCCGGAAGCTACAGATCAACAGGTGGAGCAGGCGGCAAAAGACTGCGGCTGCTGGAACTTTATCATGGATCTTGAAAACGGATTTGATACAATGGTAGGCACCGGCGGCGGACATCTTTCCGGCGGCGAGAAGCAGCGCATTGCAATTGCACGAGCCATGCTGAAAAATGCCCCGATTGTCATTCTGGACGAAGCAACAGCATATACCGATCCGGAAAATGAAGCATTGATTCAGGCATCTGTGGCAAAACTGGTGCAGGGCAAAACGTTGATTGTGATTGCGCACCGTTTGTCCACTGTGGCGGATGCGGATCAGATTCTGGTGGTAGAAAAGGGCAATATCGCAGGCAAGGGTACTCATGCAGAGCTGATTCAGAATTGCCCGCTGTATCACAAACTTTGGAATTCCCATATGGCTGCGAAAGACAGCCTGAACGGAGGTGAGATGGATGTTTAAGACATTGAAAAAATTCTTTGCATTTTGCAGTGAAGAAAATCGAAAAAAATTCCATCAATCCATCTTCCTGAGTGTGCTGGCGGCGCTGTTCGGCGCATTGAAGATCCCGGCTGTGGGAGTAATTCTGACGGCAATGCTGCAGGGAAATGTTACAATTGCAGCAGTTCTTGCTTCGTTTGGAATTATGCTGTTTTCCATTATGGGGGCCTCGGTGGTAAACTACTATGCAACAATGCTGCAAACCGAGGCCGGATATGGCACTGCGGCCAATAAGCGCATAGAGATTGCGGAGCACATGCGGTATCTCCCCATGGGATATTTCAACGAAACCAGTCTGGGACAGATTGCGTCTGTTACCACCAATACCATGGAGAATCTTTCAGATGTGGGCACTCGGGTGGTCATGCTGGTGACAAAGGGTGTTTTCCTTACTGCGGCCATTACGGTGATGGTTTTCATGTTCGATTGGCGCATTGGCATGGTGATGCTGTGCGGTCTGGCCATTTATTTTCTGGTCAATGCACTGATGCAGAGGGCGGCGCAGAACGTATCTGTTGAAAAGGTTCGATCGGATTCGGCTGTGGTGGAAAAGGTTCTGGAGTACATCAAGGGCATTGGCGAGGTGAAAGCCTACCACCTGTCGGGAAAATATGATCGTAAGCTGGAGCAGGCCATTGATGCAAATGCAAAAGCGAACACGGATATGGAACTCAAACTTATTCCGTACATGACACTGCAAAATCTTGCCGCAAAACTGATTGGCGTCAGCATGGCGGTTGCAGTACTGACCTTTTATACCGCTGGCACCATGACGCTGATCAACTGCATCATGATGCTGATCTGCTCGTTTATGATGCTGGAGGGTCTGGAGATGGCCGGAAACTATTCAGCGCTGCTTCGTGTAGTGGATATCAGCGTAGACCGTGCCGGCGAAATTCTGAATCTGCCGACCATGGATATTGAAGGTGCAGACGAAAAACCCCAGAGCTTTGATATAAAGGCAGAGCATATTGATTTTGCCTACGGAGAAAAGAAAATCATCGACGATGTTTCGCTGATTATTCCACAAAACACCACCACAGCCATTGTCGGCCCTTCCGGCGGCGGAAAAACAACCCTGTGTCATCTGCTTTCCCGCTTCTGGGATGTGGATAGCGGCATGGTAATGCTGGGCGGAAGAAATATCAAAGAGTACAGCATGGATGCCCTGATGCGGAATTTCAGCTTTGTATTCCAGGATGTTTACCTGTTCAAAGACACCATCGCCAATAATATTCGGTTCGGTCAGCCGGATGCCCCCATGGACATGGTGATTGATGCAGCTAAAAAGGCAAGATGCCACGACTTTATCATGGCGCTCCCAGAGGGGTATGATACTGTCATCGGTGAGAGCGGCGGCTCTCTGTCCGGCGGTGAACGGCAGAGATTGTCCATTGCCCGCGCCATCATGAAGGATGCACCGATTATTATTCTGGACGAAGCGACGGCGAATGTCGACCCTGAAAATGAGCAGGAACTGCTGTGTGCCATTGATGAATTGACGCGGGAAAAAACCATTATCATGATTGCCCATCGCCTGAAAACGGTGCAGAATGCGGACCAGATTTTGGTAGTGGATCATGGTAAGATTGTTCAAAAGGGCAAGCACAGAGAACTGATGGCAAAGGATGGGATTTATAAGAGATTCGTCAACCAGCGCCAGATGGCGGTTGGCTGGAAGCTGTAAGATCCTTTGAAGCGCAGGAGCTGCAACCGGGCACTCCTGCGCTTTTTGTATGGATGCAGATAAGCTTTGACAGAATAGGTCTTTAACTGGAAATTTCCGGCACAGTTCGCTATAATAAAAAACAATAAAAGCAGTGGAAACAGCGGCAATTCTTTGGCTTTTGCAAGGCGAACAAAGGTGAGCCATATGCCCAAATAAAAAGCCGGACAGGCGGCTGACTTTTGTGTATCCGCATTCCGAAACCGCGCAGGAAGGGAGAGACGCCGCGATGCAGCACAGACTGAAAAAACTTTGTGCCATCCTGCTGTGCGGTTTGGTTTTAGCACTTTGTATGGGCTGTGCCGGTCACAACGCGTACGGGACGAACAAAAAGCGTGAGCCGGACGAAAAACTCCTGGCAGATTTTGCAAAAGGTCTGCCGAGTGAACTGATCCATGCATCGCAGGAGCAGGAATATTCGCTGGAAATGCTGGCACAGATATTCCAAAAAATGGATGTTACCCTGCCTCTGGAGGGCGATCTTCCCACAGATTCTGTTTTGGCACGGGTGTATTTTGAAGTGGCTGCAGAGGCTGTGACCAATTCGGTGCGGCACGGCTATGCATCGGAAGTGTGGATTTGTCAGCAGCACATGGGCCGGATCTGGACCATGGATATTACAGACAATGGTATTTCTTCGCCGGACCAGGTGGAAGAGGGCGGAGGTTTGCAGGGAATGCGCCGAAAAATAGAACAGATAGGCAGCCGCTTTTCGTATACGCTGAAGCCGCAGTTTTGCATTCATGCAGAAGTTTTGGAGGGAGCAGAGGGATGACCAGAGTTTTGATTGTGGATGATCACGAATCCATGCGGGAATCGCTGGCTGCGGCATTTACGGCGCATGGCAGTTTTTCCGTGGTGGGCGAAACCGCCAGTGTGGATTTTGCAGCAGCCTATTGTGAAAAGCTGCATCCGGATCTGGTGCTCATGGATGTGTGCACGCAAGGCACGGCTTCCGGGCTGAAAGCTGCCCAGGCTCTGCGTCAGGCTGACCCACAGCTGAAAATTATTGTGATGACCGGCTTTGATGAAATTTCGTATATTCCGCGGGCACGGGCAGCAGGTGCCAATGGCTTTGTTTACAAAAGCAGCAGCTTGAGTTTCTTTTTGGAAGTGGCAGAAAAGGTGATGTCCGGCGGCAGCTATTTTCCGGAACCTAAAACCATTCCTGTGCCGCAGGGCGAAGCTCCCCTTACCGAGCGTGAGCTGGAGGTACTGCGTCTGATGTGCAAGCATATGACAACACGGGAAATTCTGAGCATCAGCGAAAATACCGTTAAGTTTCACAAAGCCAATATGCTGGCCAAGACCGGCTTTTCCAAGGCGGTGGATCTGGCCTTTTATATGATTTCAAATGGCTGGATCAATCCGCTCTACTAATAAAGAAAAGCACAAGGCATTTTTAGCGGGTGCTTCCCGGTAAGATGCCCTGCTTTTTTGTAGGAAAAAGCTAAAAACTACTCGCAGCGGGTAGTGTGCAGACAGACAGAAACTGCTATACTACAACCAAGAACAAGAACACAGGTTTCAGTGTGCAAAAGGAGGAAACGCTTTATGAAGAAACCGCAACCGTCAGATGGATTTCTGCTCAGCTTTGTTATGAACCTGATTGTACATTTTCAGTGGGGCATTGTTACGGCAGTTATGCTGATTTTATGGCTGTGGCTGAAGGTGTCATTTTGGTTTGTGGCTGCAGCAATGCTGGTTTGGGTCGGACATGCAGCGATCAGCGCAGGCATAATGGCGTGGGGAAATCAGTGCAGTAATGCACCTTCTGCACCGCAAAAACCAAATTTGAATCCGTATTCTGCAAAAAATACAGATTATGGGGTGTATAAGGCTGAAGAAGCCGCAGAGGAAGTGCAGCCCGAGCAGCAGGAAGAGAATCCTCAGGGCGGAATCCGCGGCCTGGACGAGTGATAGACTTGTTTGATGGGAAGGAAGGATGAAGCGGGTGCGCACGGCAGTACTCATAATGCGGCGTGCATCGCTGGCTCAGGGCCTGATGACCAAATTGGCAGCAGATCCGGAGCTTCAGCTGATTTACGAACCGGATTATGCAAATGCGGATGTTGCAATTCGCAGCCGAATGGCACAGGCGGCATTGCTGGAGGTATCCGAAGGCGATGAATGTGATGTGGACTATTGCCTGGGGCTGTGTGGGTGGCTTCGGGAAGTGACACCACAGTGTAAATTGACACTGATGTGCCCCGAAAACAACGAAGAAGCTGTGGCAAAGGTCATCAAGGCAAAACGGGAGCATCTGATTGATGACTTTGTCTTTTACGATGTTTCAATGGACTATCTGGTTACAATATTGCGGGCGCTGTAAGAATCAGCGCTGTGCTTAGAAAAGAAGAACCGAAAGGAGAATTTTGTAATGGGTTTAATTAAAGCAGCGGTCAATTCTGTGCGCGGCACAATGGCCGATCAGTGGAAGGAATATTTTTACTGTGACGCACTGCCGGTGGATGTTCTGATGGCAGTGGGCAGAAAACGTGCAGGCCGGCGTTCTGCAAATCGCGGAAGCAGCAATGTTATCACAACCGGCTCGGTTATTGCTGTAGCCGACGGTCAGGCAATGATGGTGGTTGAGCAGGGCCGTGTTGTAGAGTTCAGCGCAGAACCCGGTGAATTTGTGTTTGATTCCACTGCGGAACCCAGCATTTTTGCAGGCAGCCTGGGCGATGGTATTGTTCAGATGTTTCAGGAAATGGGCAAGCGCATTTCGTTTGGCGGCCAGGCTGCCATGGAACAGCGTGTTTACTATGTAAATACAAAGGAAATCCTGAGCAATAAGTACGGAACTCCCAATCCCATTGCCTTCCGGGTGGTGGATCAGCGAGCCGGTATTGACATGGATGTTCCTCTTCGCTGCTTTGGCGAATACAGCTTCCGGATTACCAATCCCATGCTGTTCTACAATTGCTGCGGCAATATCAGCGAAGATTATACCCGCGATAATCTGGAAGGCCAGATGCGCAGTGAGCTGCTCACCGCGTTGCAGCCCGCTTTCGGCCGCCTGTCTGAGATGGGCCTGCGGTATTCTTCTCTGATGACCCATACAACGGAAATTCGCGATGCCCTGAAAGTGGAGCTGAGCGGGTTGTGGAGCCAGGGCCGCGGTATTGAAATCGCAAACTTTGGCATTTCCAGCATGAAAGCGGACGAAGAGGTGGAAAAAGAACTGCGGGAAATGCAGCGCGAAGCTTCGTATATGGACCCGACTCGTATGGCGGCACGGCTGGGCACTGCTCAGGCAGAAGCCATCAAAGCGGCAGCCTCCAATTCGTCCGGTGCTCATATGACCTTTATGGGAATGAATATGGTTGGTGGAGCAGGCGGCATGAATCCGCAAACCCTGTATCAGATGGGCGCGCAGCAGAAGCCTGAACCCACCGGATGGGTGTGCCCGGCGTGTGGTGCGTCCGGCAATACCGGCGCTTTCTGCGGCGGCTGCGGTAAGCCCAAGCCGGCTCCGGAAGGCAGCTGGACCTGCGAGTGCGGTACACAGGTGACAGGTAAGTTCTGCCCCAATTGCGGCAAACCCAAGCCGGCCCCGGAGGGCAGCTGGACCTGTGAGTGTGGCACGCAGGCAACGGGTAAATTCTGCCCGAACTGTGGTAAACCCAAGCCCGCTGCGGCTCCGGCTGGCTGGACCTGCCCGGAGTGCGGAAAAGTAAATCAGGGCAAGTTCTGCGCAGAATGCGGCCATCCGCAGCCGGCAGCAGCCCCGCGCTATAAGTGCAATCAGTGCGGCTGGGAGCCTGAGGACCCCACAAAGCCGCCCAAGTTCTGCCCGGAGTGCGGCAATGTCTTTGATGAAAACGACATTGTTTCCTGACGAGCGGCAGATTTCACCTCGGCCATTTGATTGAGGTGAAATCTGCTATATTGTGCGGAGAATGGAACAGCAGCAGTGTGGTTTAATACCGGGTGCACGGCTGACCGGCGCTGCTGTGCGAGAGGAGAGTGCTTATGGCTTCCCAAGTAACAAATTATCAGTGTCTCGCCTGTGGCGGACCGCTGCATTTCGATGGCGCTTCCGGAAAGCTGCAGTGCGATTACTGCGGCTCTGCATTTTCGGTGGAAGAAATCGAATCAAAATACGAAGATAAAGACCGCGAAGCAGCTCAGGCACAGGAAGAAACCGACCGAAAAGAGGAAGACAACGGACAGTGGGATGTGGATGGTGCCGGCGGAGAATGGGGCGCAGAAGCGGATGGAATGAAAGTTTACAGCTGTCCGTCCTGCGGCGCGCAGCTGTTCTGTGACGAAACCACTGCCGCTACCAGCTGCCCCTATTGTGGCAACCCCAGTATTGTTCCGGGGCAGTTCAGCGGTACAAAACGGCCGGACTATGTGCTTCCGTTTAAACTGGACAAGAAGGCTGCGATCAGCGCGCTGAAGAACCATTATAAGGGCAAATTCCTGCTGCCCAAAGCCTTTACCGCAAATAACCATATCGAAGAGATCAAGGGCGTGTATGTGCCCTTCTGGCTGTTTGATGCGGATGCGGAGGCAACAGCGCGATTCCATGGAACGAGAAGCAATACATATAAGCAGGGCGACTATCGCATAACGGATACAAAGCACTATGAGATTTACCGTTCGGGCGAAGTCAGCTTCCAGCGTGTTCCGGTGGATGGCTCCAGCAAAATGCCGGACGATTATATGGATTCCATTGAACCGTTTGATTACCGTGAGCTGAAAGAGTATTCCAGTGCATATCTTCCGGGCTTTCTGGCAGATAAATATGACGTGGATGCCAAAAAGGCTTCGGAGCGTGCAGATTTGCGCTGCAAAAAATCTGCTGTGGACTGTATGCGTGCCACGGTTCACGGTTATGAAACAATCACGATGGAGGGCGCACGTGTGAACCTGAAGCGCGGCAATGTTAAATATGCGCTGCTGCCGGTTTGGATGCTGTCCACAAAATGGAATGGTAAGAATTATCTTTTTGCCATGAACGGACAAACCGGAAAACTGGTAGGCGATCTCCCGGCGGATAAAGGCAAATTCTGGGGCGTCTTTTTCGGCGCAACGGCGGCTTTGTCGGTTTTGCTGAGCGTATTTCTGTCCGGCCCGCTGGGCGGATGGATTGCCGGCATGATTTCGTAAGGGAGGCACAATATGAAAAAGAAAGTAGTATCTTTTCTTCTGGTGCTGACACTGGCTGTTAGCCTGAGTGTGTCTGCGTTTGCTGCTGCACCCGATGCTCAGTCTGCAAGCACACCCAGCGTGGTGGACCTGGCAGATCTGCTGACCGATCAGGAAGAGCAGGAGCTTGAAGACGCTGCAAATCAGATTGCAGAACAGTATCAGTGCGGTGTTTATCTGCTTACCCTGCCCGACTTTAAAGCCGAAGCTGATACAAATGATCCCTATACAGCGGCGCGTGATATTTACCTGGATCGCACCGATTGGGGCGTGGGCGCAGAACGCAGCGGCATTGTGCTGATGCTGTCCATGCAGGAACGGGACTTTGCCCTGATGGCCCATGGATACGGCAATACCGCTTTTACTGATTATGGCATTGAAGCGCTCAGCAAAGAATTTCTGGATGATTTCCGCGAAGAGGAATGGGCAAAAGGATTTTATGACTATGTAAATACCTGCGCGCTGATGTTGGAGAAAGCATATGCCGGTGAGCCGGTGGATGTGGGTTCGTCTGAAGCACTGGACATGGAATCTCAGGTAAAAGGCAGTCGTGTGTATGGTATTATTGCATCGGTTATTATTGCGATTCTGATTGCACTGTGCGTTGTGCTGGTGCTCAAGCATCAGCTGAAGTCTGTAGCCAAAAAGACTGAAGCAGCCGAATATATTACCCACGGCGGTGTACAGATGCATCAACAGTACGACCACTATACCCACACTACGCAAACCCGCATTTATGAGGAGCCTCCCAAAAGCAACAGCGGGGGAACAAGTGTGGACAGAACCGGATCTTCCGGCATGAGCGGTAAATTCTGAAAAAGTGCTCAAAGCGGGGGTGTGGTATGAAGAACATCGCTTTTGTGAGCAAACGCAGAATGATCGCGCAGGGGCTGGGTGCTGCCTTGGAAAGCAGTCCGGAACTGGAATTGAACCTGCTTCCCATGATCCAGCCCTCAAATGCCTGCATGGATGTGCTGATCTGTAAGCCGGACATTTTGGTAATTGATGTAACTCGGGAGCTGCAAAAAGAGAATTTGCTGCATTTGTGCAAAGAACTGCGTCAGAAATTGCCCTTCTGCAAGCTGCTGCTGCTCTTCTCTGAAAATGAGCCGGAGTATCACACACTGTCCATACAGGCAAAACACAGCGCCTTAATTGATGATTTTGCGTTCTATAATAATTCCATGAAATATCTGCTTGCAAAACTGGCAGCATTGTGTTAATTAAAACGGGCGGACCTTTTTAAAGGTCTGCCCGTTTTCGGTATCAGGGGGAGCCAAAGAGACTACAGAAGTATGGAGAAAGAAGCTGCCGCAAGCCTTTTTAAAACAAACACTTATTCCGGGCAGGGGACGATCTGCTTTGCCATAGATTGAGCTGCATATTCCCGTAGATATTTGAAGGGGAACGGAAGGACAGTCCAACCGGATGCAGCTACGAAATCCACAGCAAGCATAGGCAGAAGAATCGGCATCAGACAAGTACAGTCCGAACCGTCACAGGCGGATAGCTTCCGAATACGGCAGGCATGCTGAAATGCGGTTGGCAGAGACTCGCTTTTGTAGCCGGAAAAGAAGAAAACACTTTCTTTTTCCTGATACCATCGAATACCCAGCGTGGCACCAAGGTAGGTTTCAAAATTCTTTTTCTGACGGATATTATTGCCGATGCAGATTCCAGATTGCTTCCAATAGCTGCGGTTGATGTTTTGCCCGGCAGCGCTTCGCAGGTTGATGGCTCTGCGAATCTCTTTTCGTGTGGCTTTGTCACCCAGAGTGTTCAGGCTGTTCAGAATCTTCTGATAGGCAGGGTGCTGCTTTTGCGGTTCAGCGGCACAGAGCTCTTCTGCCAGTTTTTTGACCGGAAGAACATCCAGCAATGTGCCGTCTACGGTGGAACGCAAGGCGTTTTCCAACTGGTCCATATTGGGCAGAGTATATCGTTCGGTCTGCTGAATTTTGCAGATAGGAGCATTTTCAAGGTAAACCAGGCCGTCTGTTTGGCGGCTGCGGCCACCGTTTCCATCTGAAAATGCAAGAGTCAATTCCATGTGAGGAATATCCAGATTGGGACTGTCCGACCGCCAATCATCAAACTGCATCCGGCCATCAGGCTGAATCGTAAGGCGAAAGCAGTGAAACCAATTTGTGCCTTTTTCGTCCTGAGCTAATACAAAATGAATCGGCGCAGGCAGATTAAGCTTCCTCCAGGGGTAAGTGCTGATCAGACCAGCCTGAATATCCAGCTTGATGGCGATTTCCAGCAGAATTTTCCTTAAAGCCGCATCCTCTGCCTCTTTTTTACTGTGACCTGTAATCTTGAAATCTTCCAGAGTAACGTGCTGTACCACATATCCGGGCCGCACAGCCTCATGCGGGTCCGGCAGGTTTTGAGAGGCATACCAGTCGCGATGATGAATGATGCGAAGGATGACACTGCCGGGAACAGGGGCGTCTGTCAAAGCAAGTACATGGCTGTGATACTCTAACTCCTGCTGCAGCAAAGAAAGCAGAGAGCGGGAATCGGCGTCCTGCACCAGGTCCTCCAGATAGAAGGGAACATTGGCAAGACGCTTTCGGGTTTCTGCTAGGGTATTGGGCAGCTGGCGAGAATCCGGGGTGTAATGCTCGCTTTCACAAATGGGAAGAGAAGACAGCGTCATATAAGGCGAGAGCACCTCTGCCACATCTTTTAGATAGCGGTGCAGGATGCCGATTTTGCATGCCTGATAGGCTTCCAGTGATTCAAAACACAGAAATTTAAGGGTGGATTTTCGTTTGGGACTCGCTGCGCGATTCAAATAGCGCTGAAGCGAAGCCTTATCAGAATCCAGCACCCTGCGCAGTTCACCGGTATCCGGATCAAATAGGTATTGTGCCTGATTGGGAGCCTTTTGACCCTTTGGAAGTACTTTAAAAGGCTGCATCTTCATTGTAATCTCCAAGTTCCAGTTGAATTGAAGCTGAAGCATAGAAAAGGCATACAATCCTTTTTTCGTATTTTTGTCGTTGGGAATGCGGTAAAAAAGTTTTCCCTGCGTATTGGAGTAGCTTGCATAGTCATCCAATAGAACAGGCAGTGCGTTGCTGAGCAGTTGAGCGAGTATATTCTTGTAAACTTTTTCCGGGTCGATGGATTGCACAGTAACTGCCGGATCAATGGACTCCGCTTTTTCCTTCAGGAGTGAAAGCGGACTTTTTTGCGCTTCATTTGGAAAGAGAGCGTAGCAGGATGCTCCCTGCTGGTACACGACCGCATAGCAGCGGCCCAGCTGACGAATTGCATCCACAAGTGGACTTTTGTAGTAGTTTCCTGTATCCTTGCGAATGTGAAAGATGACAAAATCCTTGCGGATTGCAACGTAATGGAACTGAACATTCATTTGGTTGGTCAGCATTCTAATTCCTCCCGCAGCAATTCAATGGCTTCCGGATTCAAGGTGTTATCCTCCCGCAGAAGGCCGGAGATTTCCACAATACACCCATCCGCAGAACAGACAGATACAGAACCCTCGGGACGGAACAAATTGATAATATAAACACGCTTACCATGCAGCTGATGTAATTTGTTTTTTTCCCTCATTTGGTCCTGATTCATATGCATATGAGATTTCCAGTGCTTAAAATCCACATAAACGGAATCATTGATTTTGTAGTCGAACATTTCAAAGCAGGCCGGATCATCAATTTCAATCAGAGGAATACCCAGTTGTTGTTCCAAAATGAATTTCCCGGCTGCTTCGCCCAAAGCTCCCTTGTAAATATTATGGAATAGTGCAAGGCTCAGGATATAATCGCAAGCTCGAAAGCGGTAGCCCAGCCATGTTGGGAAAAGTATTCCATCATTCCCGGATAGGCGAGAATCTTTTCCAGACGTGCATCTGCTGCGCTGACTTCCATGAGATATCCATCCGGACAGCGTTTTTGCAATTCACAGGGATCTTCGGAATCGGATAAGCAGATGTCGAAAAAATCACCTTTTTGTGCGTACAGATAGGACGGTTTGTGTGTCAGTGCAGGAATATAGTAGCAGTGGATAATGGGATCCTTTTCCCAGGCTTCTTTTGATGCACAGGGAGTGCGCAGAACAAGGTCCCGCAAGTCTTTCCAGAGCTGCATGCTGTTTCGTGTCCAGTCGTTGGCAAGAATCTGAAGAATGTACCGATTGCTCTGACTGGAAATGCGTTCTGCTGCATTGAGGGCGCGTTTTTCCTGCAAGTTTTCTTTGGGCTCAGGGCATAAAGAAAGCAGAGCCTGCATTTCGGGGCAAAGTGTGCTGCCTTGTAAGCATACAGGGTCAATGGTATTCACGAC
>RCNI01001078.1_pt1 | contig 15459 bp, 9 predicted proteins | sample 2041151 | NCBI WGS metagenome assembly RCNI01 (sample SAMN09708214, study PRJNA481090) | feces metagenome | isolation source: feces | place: Antarctica: Albino Rookery | reverse complement strand
ATCCACATTCGCAGCCATCGCACGAGCAATCGCAACACGCTGTTGCTCACCACCCGATAACTTATGAATCATACGATCTGCTTTCGACTTCACAATACCTACCATCGACAATAACGCATAAGCTAATTCTTGTTTATTTCCAGGAATCTTATTATCTGTCTCACTCATCGCAAGAATGACATTTTCAACCCCTGTCAAATAGTTAATCAAGTTATAACTCTGGAACACAATTCCCATACAGTTACGACGATACTTGTACAACCCAATCTCAGCTACGTCTTTGTCCTTATAGAAAATCTTACCCGACTCTTGTTGATCAAGACCAGCAATGATACTAAGCAAGGTCGTTTTACCCGTACCAGATGGACCAAGGATTGTATAGAACTTACCCTCTTCAAAATCAAACGAAAGGTCCTTCAAGATATTACGTTTGTAACCACCATCAATGTATCCGTAATTCAAGTTTTCTAACTTTAAAATAGATCCCATACAAACCTCCTTAATTCTGTTCTAGAAGAATCTGCTTTGGATTCAAGCGCATGATCATAAAGCTTGGCACAATAATTGCCAACAATACAACCCCTGCCCCAATCACAAAGATCTCACCAATCAATGCAGGAGAAACAGAAACTTCATATTGAGAAAGCAAGTCTTCTTGCGTGATATCTGTGAAGTAATCACTTGTATCCGTCCAATAGAACGAATCATCCACAAACTCATCTTCATCGTTATATTGTGAATCTACTTCTGTTTGGTAATTCAATACACGCTCACCAACACTACCCGCAATCATCGATCCTGATACAGCTGCTAAACCAAAGCCAAGCAACGCAATCAAAATCAACTCTAAGAACAACTGACTTACAACCTTAAACTTCGAAACACCAATCGATAATAGAACACCCATTTCGTATTGACGAGTCTTCAATGTCAACGCAGTAACCAACGAAATAATTACAATCGCATTCACGATTACAATTGCCACAATAATATTTGAGAAGAAGGACAATGTATCTAGTGGACGAGCCATCTTCTTAAACATTTCATTGTTCGCATTCAACTTTGTATATTCCCCTAAATCCGCTTGATAATCCGATACAAATTGATCAACTTCAAGTGGATCATTTAGTAAGAATACAACCGAATCTAAATAATCAATTTCCACTTCAGGTTCTTCACGCGTTTCATCCGGTTCAAGCCAACCTTCCGCAATCGCAACTTCACGATTCTTTTCCATCATCTCTTTATGACGAGGAAGCTTATCTGCACCATAAGGAATCAAAATCACATTCTTTGGATTTTCCCATGGTTCCATCCAGTTGAAGGCATCACTCGTCGTATCTACTTCACGCTTTGTTTCATAAATACCAACAATCTCATACTCTAAAACGAAATCATCATCCGTAAAGTCCGTAATACCATGTTCCTGGTAGTCTTTTTGCATCCAAATTGTGCTGCGGTCTCTTAAACGAATCGAATCCCCAACATGGAAACCATTCAATTCCGCTAAATCCTTCGTCACAACACAAACATACTTCTTAGCATCAATATCCGATTGACTAATCATATGTCCATCCACCATCGTGAACGTACCATCCTCAAACTCAATCATGTTATCGAAGTAAGTCGCATATGTAGCGATATTTGAATCAGGCACTTCGAATTGATTTCCATCTACATCGTAGACAGGAGTGTCTCTTTTCTTGTCTTCATTTCCAACCGGAAGGTTTTCAAATCCAACCGAATTCGCAATTCCCTGTTGATAACAAGTCATCGCCCGAACACGAGGATCTTCCCCGATCTTCTTAGCAATCTTTCCATCAATCTGAGGGAAATGATCATATGCCTTTTCAATCTCGTCTTCGTCCTCTAACGAATCCACATACTTATCAAACGCTTTATAATCACGTTCATATGACACAACCGGATTCATTGACTTACGTGTCAAAATCTTTGCATTATCAGAAGCTTGTGAAATTCCCATTCCAAGAATAACCAAGTTTCCAATTAAGAAGAATGTAATCATTAGAAGAATCGTCTTTGTCTTACGTCTTGTAATGTACAACCATGCACGTTTAAATGCTTTCATAATTTTCCCTTCTTTCTAAAAAAGCAGTAGAGGCAACGATTAACCTCGTCCAATTAACCACAATCCATCTACTGCTATAAACCAATTTACTCTTGCACTCCTGCTTCTTCCGCAGTTTTTTCATTCACTGCCGGAGCAGGTGCTACATAAGCCGGATTGTATTCCACCACAATCGCATCACCTTGGGCTACACGAATCTGGAATCCATCTCCACTTACCTTCACCAAATCATTCATTGTAATACGAATATTTTCAATATTTGTATTCTCAACATACTTCGCATTCATCAAGTTCGTTTCACAGAAGCTTTGAATACTAGATAAACTATCAAGAACACTACCCGTCATTACCACAAAGTTTGTTTCTTCAACCTTTGGAGCAGGTCCTAACGATACACGATAGGAAATACGCGTACCAGGATTCAACGGTCTTAGACATCCATTCGCATCATCGTTACCAGAACCAGAACACTTAATCTCGATAATTCCATCCACCGGAACCGATTCCGAATATTGACGTTGTGCAAAGTCTCCATATTCACTTGCTTGAATATTCGCACCTTTCGCATTCACATCATCACACCATAACTTCAATTGTTGATAATTGACTTTTACCCATTGGTCAGTTGACTTATCACAAAGAATCGGTAAGTACTCCGACACAATAATCTCAACCGGATCCCCTTGGGCTACAACTGTACCAGGCTTTTGAACCTGCCCAATAACAGAACCCTTTGGAGCGGAATCATGTTTTATAGTAGGAATCAATGTCACATTGTTATCCTTCTTTGCTATCCAAGCATCCAACTGTTCCTTTGTAAAGCCCACAAAGTTAGGAATCGTAATTCCCTTACCCTTGGAAACCGTAACCGTAAGAACCGCATTTTCATCCAGTGTCTTACCACTTTCCACCGATTGACTAATCACAATCCCAGCTTCCTTCGAATCAGAGAAGGACTCTACTTTTTCCACGGTAATCTTTTTAGCCTTCGCGAAGTTTTCCACATCTGCAAATGGCTTACCAACAAATTCAAGCATCGTTACCTTACCAGCCGGTGCTTTTCCTTTTGAACATTCAACCGTCAAAGTCGTACCACGCTTGAAATCAGATTCCGTTCCATTCTTAAGCTTATAAGAAATCACAGCCCCTTCTTCCACATCGTCACTAAACTTCAACGTCACCTTTGCCTTACTTAGTTTATTTTCTGCAATCCATTGTTTAATCTCATCGACATTCATCGCATTCAAATCCGGGAATGCAACACTCTCTTCTGGATCTGCACCCTTTGAAACCACAAAGGTAATCGGTGTATCTTTACGAACCTTCTTACCTTCCATTACCGACTGAGAAATAATCACATCTTGATCATACTCATTCGAGAACACCGGTTCACTTACCGCAATTGCCGAAGATTCCATCTTATTCTGCTTCGCCCAATTGCTCACATCCCCCATCTTCTTACCAACAAAATTAGGAACACTAATCTTCGGTAGTAACAAATACACAACAATTGCCACCACAACTACCGCAACACTAATCAAAGAAATCAAAAGACCTTTCTTACTACGTTTTGGTTTTGGGTCATTGACAACTGTAAAAGACTCTTGTTCAAAGCTCTTTGGACGATCAAATACCTTCTTTTCCTTCTTAGACTTAAATTCCGGAATTTCAACTTCCTCAACAACTTCTTCCTCTATTTCAATATCGTTACGTTGACTCTTTTTTTCATTTTCAACTTGTTTTGCAAGTTCCTTCATAAAATCTTTCTTTTCAGCCATACATACACCTCTATCTACTTACATTTTACACCATACATGCATGATTTCCATGAAATCTAGGAAACTTAATGAATTCTTAATGCACTACAAAAGCTCTGCTTTCAACTCAAACAACATATCCCGTAACTCAGCCGCACGTTCAAAGTCTAACGCCGCTGCAGCCTCTTTCATTTCTTTCTCCATTGACGCCAATAATTCTTTTTTATCCACCTTTGACATCTTCGACTTACGACGCATATACTTCGCCGCCATCTCTTTTGTCTCAACACCACGAATCGCCTCATCAACAGACTTCTTCACGGTTCTTGGCACAATTCCATGTGCTCCGTTATACGCCTTTTGAATATCTCTACGACGCTGTGTTTCATCAATCGCCTTACGCATAGAATCGGTAATCGTATCCGCATACATATACACTTCACCAAACTCATTACGCGCAGCACGCCCAATAGTTTGTACAAGTGACCTCTCACTTCGCAAGAATCCTTCCTTATCGGCATCTAAGATTGCAATCAAACTCACCTCAGGAATATCCAATCCTTCACGTAACAAGTTAATCCCAATCAACACATCAATCTTACCAACACGCAAATCATGAATAATCTGCGAACGTTCTAACGTCTTTGTCTCATGATGCAAATACGCAACTTTAAAGTTTCTCTCCTTAAAGAACTCCGCTAAATCTTCCGCCATCTTCACCGTCAACGTCGTTACAAGAACACGCTCATTCCTTGCAATCCGCTTTTCAATCGCCATCGTCAAATCATCAATCTGTCCATGGGTTGGCTTTACCGTAATCACCGGATCCAACAACCCCGTAGGACGAATAATCTGTTCCACTACATGATGATTCACTTTCTCAAGCTCATAATCTCCAGGTGTAGCCGAACAATACACAACTTGACTCACCATCGTTTCAAACTCATCAAACTTCATCGGTCGATTCTCTAATGCCGAAGGTAAACGGAACCCATAGTCCACAAGCGTTGTCTTACGAGCACGATCGCCATTGTACATTCCTCGAATCTGTGGCAAGGACACATGACTTTCATCCACAAACAACAAGAAATCTTCCGGGAAGTAGTCAAATAAATTCCACGGCCTTTGCCCTACCTTACGACCATCAATGTGCATCGAATAATTCTCAATCCCAGCACAATAGCCATTCTCCCGTAAGGCCTCTAAATCAAACCTTGTCCGTTGTTCCAAACGCTCATATTCAAGCTCTTTTCCATTCTCTTTAAAAAACTTCAAACGCTCTTCTAATTCCACTTCAATATCATCACACGCCCGTAACATCGTCGCCTTATCACGCGCATAACCACTAGCAGGGAAGATATTGTAGAACTGATACCCATTCAACGTATGCCCATCAACTGGATCTACCTCAGTAATCCGATCTACTTCATCGCCAAACATCTCAATCCGAATATTAAATTGATTCGTATAGGAAGGAGTCACTTCAATCACATCCCCACGCACACGAACACTTCCCCGTGCCTGTTCCATATCATTTCGAACATATTGCAAGTTAATAAACTTCCGCAATAACGTATCCCGGTCAATCTCTTCCCCAACCCGGATCGTGAAAAACATATCCTTATATTGTTTCGGATCACTTGCCGTATATATACAAGCAACCGAAGCCACAATAATCGTATCTCTTCGTTCCAACACCGAATTAATCGCTGCCTCACGGAACATATCCAACTCTTCATTAATCGCCGCTGTCTTTTCAATGTACATATCACTCGAAGGCTTATAAGCCTCAGGTTGATAGTAATCAAAGTTTGACACAAAGTATTCCACACGATTATTTGGGAATAACTCCTTAAACTCCGAATACAACTGCCCAGCCAATGTCTTATTATGGGAAAACACAAGCGTAGGACGATTCATACGCGCAATCACATTTGCCATCGTAAAGGTCTTACCCGTACCCGTCGCCCCTTCTAGTACCTGTTCCTTCTTCCCTTCCTGAAGCCCCTTCACCAAGGCATCAATCGCCTTTGGTTGGTCTCCCGTTGGTTGAAACTTCGAAACAAGCTCAAAACAATCAGCCATGCAACACCTCCACAGCCTTCGCATACTGCGTATCGTTGTCTTTATTCGAACGCAACGCATGCACAAAACTCGACACAATTGACGTATAAGTCGCCTCATCTAGCAAGCCATCTTCTACAAATCCATGGTCTTTCTTATAGGCATTCAACGCATTCTTTAGACTTTCATCAAAGTAACTATCCTCACGCTTTACATCGTATCCTAAATACTTCAACGACACATTCGCCATCAAGGCATACTCACTCACCGTATCCACCTCAATGACTTCGCCTTCTTCCATACGCTTATACGTCGTATTCATAATATCCGGTAAATCCACCTCAATATCCGGTGTAATCCCTTCACCATTAATACAAACCCCATTTGGAGAAGCCCATTTAGAATTCGTATACTTCAAAGCACTTCCATCATTAAACGGTAACGTCACTTGCACCGTTCCTTTTCCATACGTCTTCTTACCAACAACCGTCACATCATCCCGTTGTTCCATAAGACATAGCGTCAACGCCTCAGATGCCGAAGCCGTATTCTCATTGACAAGAATGACAATCTTGTCAAATCCAGTAATCTCTTTTCCCTTCGTATACGCCTTATCCACAGATCCATCGGCATACATTCTCGTAAAATACACTTCATTACTTGGTAGTAAACAATTCGCAATGCCCGTTAAAGCTTCCAAATATCCACCACCATCATCTCGCAAATCTATTAACAACTTCGATACATTCTGACTCGCAAACTCTTCTAAATACAAACGAACTTCCTTCGCGGTCGTTTCACCAAACTGAGCAATCTGTAAATACCCAAAATCATCACGCATCTCACCAAACACTGTCGCATGAATCTCTTGTCTTGTAATACTAAAACTAACCGTCTTCCCATTGCGCAAGAAGTCTATATGAACAACACTACCCGCTTCACCACGCACCATATCGGTAATCTCTTGGTTGCTTAAATTCGTCACAACAACACCATCCACCGCATGAATGATATCACCCGCCAACACCCCAGCCTTCTCTGCTGGAGAATCCTTAAACACACGTTGCACCACACGCAACCCATCTTCGGTCGCCGAATAGTGCACACCAATCCCAACAAAACTACGATTCAAATAGGAAAAGAAGTCTTCCATTTCCTTTTGTGACATATAGGTCGTATGCGGATCTTCCTCATTCGTTGTCATACCACGCAACGCTTCATCTTCCAAACGTGTACGAACATCATCAATCTCATGGGCAAAATACCAATTTTGCGTCATGATATTCAATCCTTCTTCTAACTTACTATGCATCGCAGAACTACGGCTTGGAACATTTAGGCGATTCATATTCCCAAACACAAACCCAACCAGCAAACAGGCAACACAACCGATCCCAATCCACATCCGTAGACGCTTCACTTTACGCTTTAATTTCCGATTTTCTTTTATATTCTTATCCACATTTTGAGTTTCAAAATTTTCCATAACAACCATCCAATCTATTGCCTAAGTATTATACCATCCAACACAAACTTCCATGCGAAACAATTCACACAACCATTACAAAAAACGAAACTGTCCCACTATTGAATTTTTTGTCCCAAACACCTATACTCATCCAAAAGGAGAACACCATGAAAAAGAAAAATGTCATTAACTTAATCCGCTACCATGCCGACAACAACGAAGCAGGATTCCGCAAAGAAGCCTACATCATCGCTGAAGAATTCGAGAAAATCGGCGATAGTGAACTTGCCGAATACATCATGGGTTTAATGGCATGCACCAACACCCTTATTCCAACCTTTGAAAACAACGACACCTTCTTTGAACGTTTACCACTCTTTGAAGAACCACTCTTACTCCCAACAAAAATCAATCTCGACCTACAAGGTGTCATAAACGCCATTCACAGTAACCTCGGCATTCACACCTTCCTCTTCCAAGGAGCTCCAGGAACCGGAAAAACCGAAGCTGTAAAACGCCTTGCCCTAACCCTAAACCGTGAAGTCTTCGCCGTAAACTTCGCATCCATCATCGATTCAAAACTTGGCCAAACACAGAAAAACATCGCCACCCTATTCGAAGAAATAAACGCCCTACCACAACCAGACAAAGTCATCATCCTCTTCGATGAACTCGACGCCCTCGCTCTAGATCGCACTAACCATAACGACCTAAGAGAAATGGGTCGGGCAACCTCTAGCCTTCTCAAAGGCTTTGACCAATTACACGAAAACGTCATCCTCATCGCCACAACTAACCTCTACGACCACTTTGATGAAGCTCTACTAAGACGCTTTAGCTCAACCATCAACTTCAACCAATACGACCAAGAAACTCTCCTTGAACTTGCCGAACGCTTCCACGACTACTACCTCAACAAACAAAGTATCGCATCCCGCGACATCCGCCTCTTCCGCAAAATCATCCAACTACAAACCCCAATTCCAAATCCTGGAACCTTAAAAAACATGATCAAAAGTTCCATCGCCTTCAGTGACAAAGACGACCCGAAAGACTACCTACGTCGCCTCTACACAGCCATCACCAACCAAACCCCCGACAACCTCCAACAACTCAAAGACCAACACTTCACACTCAGAGAAATTGAAATCCTAACCAAAAAACCAAAGAGTTCCGTTTCTCGGCAACTGAAAGGAAGCTATTTGTTATGAATCCAATCTTAACCCTAAAAGGAACACTTGAACGAAGAAAAAACACCGCAAGCTTTGGACCTTTAAAATTACCCAAAAACGCAAAAGTCACTTCAGATCATATCGTTTCCTTCATAAAAGACTTAGAAGAAATCATACACTTTTGGAAAAACAATCCAGAAATAGCCGGTGCACTTGTATCTGTTCACTATACACACGTCGTAGCCAAAAGCAATCGTCTACGTGCGTTGCTCGCAAACAAAGGCGAACCACCAACCAATTCAATCTGTGGTGCCAAGTTTGTTTGGGATAAAAACGAAGATGGTTCAACCACACAAAAACACGTCTTCACCCATTACGTTCCACTCGCTGCAATTGAAAAAACAATTGTTGAATTAAAATTCGCAAAAGACATCATTGATGATTTATTCAACGGAACCATAACCTCTAAAGACACTGAAGATTTAAGCAATAACCAAATCAATTTCCAAAGACAAAACCTCTCCAAATCAAAGTTTTTAAACATTGTATTAGATTGTTACTACGTAGAATCCTTTGGCATTGATAAAAACCTAAACAAAGCTTCAAGCGATGTAGTCGTAACCTTATACAAAACCGGTTTGGACACCAAACAACTTCTAAGAAAATTTGGCATCCACATCTTCGATGACCGAATCTTTGATGAAACAACGCTACGACTAACACCCGATGAGCTCCACCTTTTACAAACGCATGCCCCATATCTAATCTCAATGGATGTTCAAGACTTTTACGAATTCACTAAAGCATACCGCCAACAAAACAAACAAAACACACCAAACAACCCACCTCTACCAAAACCTACCAATGAACCAATCATTGGAGTAATCGACACACAGTTCAACGAAGACGTTTATTTCAGTGAATGGGTGGAATATACAAACATGCTTAATGAAAACATCGAACTACAACCACAAGATTACGATCATGGTACAGCAGTCACTTCCATCCTTGTGGATGGTACTTCCAATAATCCAAATCTTGAAGATGGATGCGGCCGCTTCCGTGTTCGCCACTTTGGCATTGCGACAAGTACAGGCATCAGCACCTTTACAACCACGAAGTTCATACGCGAAATCATCACAACGAACAAAGACATCAAAGTCTGGAACCTCTCTCTTGGTTCAGAAACAGAAATCAGCGAAAACGCTATCTCCTTCTTAGCAGCTGAAATTGATCGCCTGCAAACCATCCATGATGTCATTTTCGTAATCAGTGGAACAAACAAACCACAAAACTTTACCGGCAAACATATGAAACTTGGATCCCCTGCAGACTCTTTAAACGCAATCGTCGTAAATTCTGTAAACTTCCAAGACAAACCCGCATCCTATTCTCGCTTTGGTCCAGTCCTAACTTTCTTCAATAAACCAGACGTCAGCTATTATGGCGGAGATGGCACTGACCAGCGCATCACCGTCTACCAAGACAATAACGGCCCTCGCCACGTAACCGGAACCTCCTTTGCAACCCCTTGGATCACTCGAAAAGTCGCCTATTTGATGTACCATTTGAATTTATCAAAAGAAGTCGCAAAGGCTCTTATCATCGATTCCGCTACCTCTTGGAACAAAACAGCACAAAACAAGACATCCATGGGCTACGGAGTTGTACCAATTCACATCAATGACATCATCAAAACCTCCAATGATGAAATTCACTTCATCATTCAAGGAACAACCGATGCCTTCGAAACCTACACCTACAACATTCCTGTACCGACATTTCACGACAAGCACCCCTTCTATGCCCGTGCCACACTCACCTATTTCCCACTATGCGACCGCAACCAAGGTGTAGATTACACCGAAACAGAAATGGATCTCCATTTCGGTCGTATAACCTACAAACAAAACAAAGCCACAATCCTTGCAATTAATGCAAATCGTCAATCCGAAGAAGGATTGAATGTCATTTATGAAGAAGAAGCTCGAAAAGAATACCGGAAGTGGGATAACGTCAAACAAGTGAGTGACACAATCAAATCTAAACCAATTCCTCGCAAAGCTTACGAAAATGGACTATGGGGCCTAAGCATTAAAACAAAGCAACGCAAAGACCCAAACAACAGAAAACCTCTTCCTTTCGCTGTTGTAATCACATTAAAAGAAATGAACGGAATAAATCGATTCGATCGATTCAAACAAAACTGCCTAGCAAGAGGTTGGTTTGTACAAGAACTCAACGTCCACTCCAACATCAACGTTACTGCAAAAGCAGAAGAATTCATTCATTTTGATTAAACACTTAAAAAGATTCCAAACAACAAACACGTTTGGAACCTTTTTCTCTTATACTAACAATTTCTTAGCACTCAATACCATTGCAATAAGACCACTTAGGCATACAACACCGTATACAAGCAAATGCCCTTGATCACTTGTAGAAGGAACTTTCTCTCCCTTCACTTCCATCACAGCATTCGCTACAACAACCTTCTTTTGTGGTTTCACTACAACTTCATTCACAGTTGACTTTTCGTCCTTCTTTTGCGACTTTTCTACAGTTTCTTCTGTAGTTGTCTTTTCATCACTCTTTTGTGGCTTTTCTTCAGTTTCTTCTGTAGTCGTCTTTTCATCACTCTTTTGTGGCTTTTCTTCAGTTTCTTCTGTAGTTGCCTTTTCATCACTCTTTTGTGGTTTTTCTACAGTTTCTTCTGTGGTCGCCTTTTCATCACTCTTTTGTGGTTTTTCTACAGCTTCTTCTGTAGTTGTCTTTTCTTCAACGGAAGGAACATCGTCTTTCTTCAGCTCTACAAACTCCCAAACGCCTTCATACATAGCATCCGTTTCTTCAAAAGAAAGCGTATCTGTATCCACAAAGGCATCCTGTCCAGCCTTTCTCCAACCAAAGAACGTCCAGTCCTTCACTTCCCCTGTTTCAGGAACACTGACAGTTTCACCTGCAAATCCTTTCACTACTTCTACCGTAGGCTTAAGAATTTCATTTGGAACTTCGCCATTTCCATTATGCACATACGTGAAGCGAATCTTAGATTTCTTTTTAAAGCCAATCGTCCCAACTACATGAAGATCTTCTGCACCAAATGTGCCAGGATTCAAGGCATCAAACTCCTTACCATTCACACGGTATGACTTCAACATCCAAGCCCCTTCGTTATCTTCATAATCAATCGACTCTCTCATAAAATCATCAGGAACTACTACATCCATTCCCTTCGTAAACGTCATAGCACTTACTTTCGTATTAAACGCATCACTTGCGTCTAAGTACTTTTTCAACGCTGTCTTATCTTCAGGAACACCCTCTTCAAAGTCATACGACCATTTCAATGTATGAACGTTTGGCACAAAGCGATAAGTCCCATATAATTCTTCGTCACGATACAGTTCCGTAATTGGGGCTTTCGGATCAAACTCTTTATCACTGTTTAATTCAAATCCATCAAACATCCAATTACCATCGTTGTTTTTATCCTTAACATCATGTGCAACCGGTAACGCAATTTCATTGTTGTAATGTTTATGTTGCCCAGTTGTTTCATTAAACGTCACTACATCGTCTACAACAATCTTCTTTAGTTCATCTGGTAAACGTTCCTCAGGTAAATCTAACTTTTTATCCTCATCGTCATACAAATTATAGGAAAGCGTTACATTATGATATTCTGGTTTATACTCAAAGTGCAGTTCAATCTTTTGATTTTCCCATACTTCTTCTTTCTCACCAGCATCATTCAACCGCTCACTTGGCAATACGGTATATCCATCTGGGAAATCGCGTTCTTCCCCATTTATGCGATATCCCTTAAAGTACCAATCGCATAAATTATGGTTTGTAATACTTGTATTTTTATCTTCCTCAATGAACTCTTTTTTCGCTATTTTATCTCCGTAATATACTTCTTTATAGTCACTATTAAAGTCATCAATCTTCCAATAAATCGCATCAAACATTAAAGGTGGATTAAATTCGCGCTTTTTATCTGGTTTATCTAACTCATGCCAAGTTAATTCCATTTCTACTTGAATCGCTGGATACTTCTTCCAAACACCTTCGTACGCATCCACACCAAGTTCTAGCATTTCTTTTGTTGGGTCTACGATGATTGATGTAGAACCTTTTCTTCTCCAACCTTTGAATACCCAAGCATTTTTATTTGCCTTATCCTTCACGATTTCCTGATTTACGTCAGGGAACTCTACTACATTACCCGGAATTAAAGATGCGATCTTTTTGCTCGGCGTTCCAATGACAGCAGGTAATTCTTGTCCATCAATAGACACATATTCAAAAGAGACATCCTTTGCATGTGGAGTTAATTCAAACAATCCAATCACATTATGTGGTTTTGTGATTGATCGAATCTCTGTAATCTTAGGTGCAGCTAAATACGCAACTAACGTATTATCTACGCCTTCTGCATCCACATACCCTTTAAACGACCATTCACCCTCAGGCGTTGTAAAAGTTTTTGCGTCTGAAGGAATTTCAGGCATCGTTACAATTCTAAAACGATCCTTATCCTTCCCAGTTTTAAGATTAAATTCATCTCGTTTTGCGCCAACAACTTCTGTTAACACATCCGGTGTATCCCCATTAAAAGCAAGGTTACCGTACATCAATTTATAATCCAAATGCACATCATATAAATCCTTCACTGGAATCATTTTAAACACAAGATCGATATTCTTTGGATTATCTTTGTTACGTCCAATATAGTCTTCTAACGTTCCTGGATTTTTTAAATCCACGCGTTTTCCATTGATATAATACCCATTTGAATACCATTCATATGATATCCATTCTAAGTCTGTGTAATCACCAAGCGTAAGGTACCCAGGCGCAATATAATTTACCCCCTCCACTTGATCTCTACCATTTGGATTCTCACTTTCATCCGGCCATAAGTCTTTCGGATTGATTTTATCCGTAATCTTTAAATTGGCATTATTCGCCTCAATACTTTCACCAATAACTCCCTTATACCCTAATGAAATAACGTCAGGTAAATACGAACCTAAATTCTCTTCATAAGGATAAGATAGTAAAACATTATACCTACGTTCTGTACTTGACCATATCCCTTTATATGTGGAATCATCATTGCCAATTGTTGTATCGTTCAAATCCTTTATAAACTCATCGGAACCTTCTTTTTTCCACCCTTCGAAGGTCCAATCCGCATCATTTTTTGCTTCATAATAGTCTTCTGTATTCGGAAATTGAATCAAATCTCCTTCATTTCCAACTTGTGTCGCTTGAACACGTCCTTTCAATTCATCCGGAAGTTCTTTCGAATTCTTTTCTTCAAAGACAAACGTTACCGTATGCTCTGTTTCTACTTCCGCATAAACAGCTACTGGATTCAAAAGACCAACAAACACCAATAGCGCAAGCATCACTTTTACAAATCGCTTTTCCCTAATATTTCCCATGTTAACCTCCTAATCACAAACATTTCTTGCTTGTACTAAGAGGAATTGCACACCGTTTATCCTCAATACTTCACAACCAAGAAATTAACGAAATTTACAATAATTAAATACACCGTAAAGAATTATTACATTTAGTTGCATAATTCTATACATGCATATGTATATTCTATTCCTGTTTTTTGCTTTTGCAATTAGAAAATTGAAAATTTGACAATTAAATCGTTTGATTATAAAGCCATTTTACGAACATATTTTTATTTCTATACCCTAGTTACTCGTAATGTTACAAATAGTTACACTGTATTATAACGTTAGTTATATGTTATATAAATGTAATGCCTTAAAGCATTAAAAAAAGCCTGTTTTGATCACTCAAAACAAGCTCTAATTAGAACAATAATTCTGGTCGCATACGACAAGGAGCACTTGCCCCTGCCTCACAACGCCTACTCATACCATGTGCCTTACCCCAGCCAACACCAAAGCCAAGATCCCCATTCCAATTCTGGGCATAACTTGCAAAGTTGTCGCCACTACCAAGGTAAACCACCTCAATATGACTATGTGGTCCAGTGGTATTTCCACTTGAACCAATTAAACCAATGACATCACCCGCATTGACAATCGTTCCCGATTGAATCGGTGATCCAGCTAGTAAGTGACAATATGTTACAGCATATAACCCACCATTTACCTTCGTCAGTAAACGAACCTGGTTACCACCCATTAACACACCACCATTCGCTCCACAAGTATTCCCAAGCCAACCTGGCCCACAACCATCATTTGAAGCTAGAATAACACCATTTCCAACAGCTCGAACTGGTGAACCAGTCGGTGCTGCATAGTCACAACCTAAATGAATATGCTGTGTTCCTGGATAATACCAAGTACCAGCGGATACTCGCGCATTTGGTACAGCTGCCACAAAGCCACTTGCACTTGCAACATCATGCAACTGCGAATCCAATTCCTTCATTCGATTCTTAATCGCATCAATGTTTGCCGCATAACGGTTCCCTTGTGCCTGTAAGTCTACAAACTGAGCACGCAATTCATCTTCGACAATCTGCGCTTCATACTTTAACGCAAGAATCTGTTGTTGATTCTTAACAACTTCTTCTTTTGCCGCATCTAACGTCTTCTTGTCTTCTTCCACTTGCTTCTTATCTTCGTTTAATTGACGAATCTGTTCGGCAAGCTTTTCCATCGACTTTTCATCATACGCAGTAATATCACGAATTCCATTCGCAATGCGCACAAAGTCATCAAAGTCTCTCGCACCCATTAATACATCAAGCATCGGATTCAAACGCATCGTTTCTTGGGTAGAACTAATACGCGTACGCAACTTCCCCTTTGCTTGCTCAATCTCATCTTCATTTTTCGCAATGTCTTTTTCTAATTGCTCAATTTCTTTTTCTTTCACTGCAATCTGACCATTCAAATCGGC
>RCNI01001077.1_pt1 | contig 15464 bp, 11 predicted proteins | sample 2041151 | NCBI WGS metagenome assembly RCNI01 (sample SAMN09708214, study PRJNA481090) | feces metagenome | isolation source: feces | place: Antarctica: Albino Rookery | reverse complement strand
GAATATAATTGGTTCGTTTTCATAAAGCAAAGATAGGTAATAATCCAAAGTGAAAGAATTTATCCCCATGATTTATCTACTGAGCCAAAAAAAGTCCTGCCATTTACCAAAGGGCAACTGACAAGACTCTTTAAAATCATCTTTACTGAAGATTCCAGAAATACAAAGCTCGCTCACCTCATCGGAAGTACCACAAGCGAGGACCCTCAACAAAATCCCTGCTTCTTCAGCACATCAAGCAAATTCCCAGACATGGCCTCATTATCTGCTTTCTTATAACGAATATCCGTAAAAATTTGAGCCAATGTCTCCGTTTGGTTGATTCTTACAAATTCCTTATTCTCAGGAAGAGATTCTTTTGCTCCGAACAATTCATCAATATCCGTTGCAGCATAATCATGATAAACTTCTTGATGAACGATTCCCTTCAACGGCAAACGGTCGGTCTGCTGCGGATTCTCATCGGGATAACCGACGGTAATGGTAGCGACCGGAACCACCAACTTCGGCAATTCCAACAATTCGATAATCTGTCCGGGATTATAAATAGTAGTACCCAAATAACAAGTACCCAACCCCTTTTCTTCGGCCAACGTACAGAAATTCTGAGTTACCAGCAATGCATCTGAAGCCGCATTCATGAAAGAAAGGAAATTGTCATATCCCGGAACCGCCTTACGCTGCTCACACCACTTAGAAAAGCGATTGAAATCCGCACAGAAAGTAAGCACGACAGGAGCTGAAGTCACCATCGGTTGGTTAAAATGCAACGGAGCAAGCTTTGCCTTACGTTCCGCATCGCGAGTTACCACAACACTATAAAGCTGCATATTCCCCATGGTCGGGGCACGAAAAGCCGTTTCAAGAAGTTCATTCAACAAATCTTCAGGAATTTCCTGAGATTTATATTTGCGGATGGTCCGTCTGTTTTTTACTGATTCCATAATTCATTTTTGTTTATATACCAAAGTTAGCATTTTGTTTCAGAAAACAGAAAAGAGAAAAAGAACTTTTAAACCAATTATTTTCTTTTTTGGACAACTTCTTCTCCTTTGAAATATCATAACATACTATAAAACAACAAGTTAAAGTTTCGTTTTGGAAAACTTGCTACCTGTTGATAACTTTTCAATCTTTTCCTTTGCCGATTGAGAAAACATTTATAGCTTTGCATCGGTTTTGTTAGAATAATGTGAAACTTCTACAACTTCAACATTATATCAATATAATTCCTGACAATCGTGGAAAAGAAAACTTACACCTTTGACGAAGCTTATCAAGCTGCGTTAGAGTATTTCAATGGGGACGAGTTGGCAGCCCGCGTTTGGGTAAACAAATATGCCGTAAAAGATTCTTTCGGAAACATCTACGAATTATCTCCGAAAGACATGCACTGGCGTCTTGCAAATGAGATTGCACGCATCGAAGCCAACTACCCTAATCCTATCAGTGCCGATGAACTCTTTAGTTTATTCGACCGTTTCAAATACATCGTACCTCAAGGAAGTCCAATGACAGGTATCGGCAACGACTTTCAAGTTGCCTCCCTTTCAAACTGCTTCGTAATCGGGCTGGACGGTTCCGCCGACTCTTATGGAGCCATTATCCGTATCGATGAAGAACAGGTACAACTGATGAAACGTCGTGGCGGCGTAGGTCATGATCTTTCCCACATCCGCCCGAAAGGTTCCCCGGTAAAGAACTCTGCACTGACATCTACCGGTCTGGTACCATTCATGGAACGCTATTCCAACTCAACCCGTGAAGTAGCCCAAGACGGACGCCGCGGTGCGTTGATGCTTACCGTATCAATCAAACATCCTGATTCGGAAGCATTCATTGACGCTAAAATGACCGAAGGAAAAGTTACAGGAGCCAACGTTTCTGTAAAACTTGACGACGAGTTCATGCAAGCTGCCGTCAATCATCAGAAATACATTCAGAAATACCCAATCGACTCAGACCATCCGATGACAACCAAAGAAATCGAAGCATCGGCTCTCTGGGGAAAAATTGTTCACAATGCATGGAAATCGGCCGAACCAGGCGTTCTGTTCTGGGATACAATTCTGCGTGAATCTGTTCCAGACTGCTATGCCGACCTTGGTTTCCGCACCGTTTCTACCAATCCATGCGGTGAAATTCCATTGTGTCCATACGACTCTTGCCGTTTGTTGGCTATCAACCTCTACTCATACGTAGTCAATCCTTTTACTTCCGAAGCCTACTTCAACTTTGACCTGTTCAAAAAGCACGTAAGCCTCGCCCAGCGTATCATGGATGACATCATCGATTTGGAACTGGAGAAGATTGAACGCATCATGAAGAAAATCGACTCCGATCCAGAAAGTGATGAGGTGAAAGGAGCTGAACGCCATCTTTGGGAAAAAATTTACAATAAATCCAAATTAGGCAGACGTACCGGTGTAGGTATCACCGCAGAAGGTGATATGATTGCCGCAATGGGTCTTCGTTACGGTACAGAAGAAGCTACCGACTTCGCAGAAAGCGTACACAAGACCATTGCCATCGAAGCCTACCGTTCTTCTGTAAAAATGGCTCAAGAACGCGGTGCTTTCGACATCTACGACAGCGCCCGTGAAAAAAACAACCCATTCATCAACCGTATCAAAGAAGCTGCTCCAGACTTGTACGAAGAAATGGTAAAATACGGCAGACGCAACATCGCCTGCTTGACCATCGCTCCTACCGGCACGACCAGCTTGATGACACAGACCACTTCTGGCATCGAACCCGTATTCATGCCTGTATACCGCCGTCGTAGAAAGGTAAATCCGAACGACGCCGATGTACATGTGGACTTTGTGGACGAAACAGGCGACTCCTTTGAAGAGTACACCGTATACCATCACAAGTTCCTTACTTGGATGAAAATTAACGGATACGATCCAGAGAAGCGTTACACTCAAGAAGAAATTGATGAGTTGGTGGCCAAATCACCGTATCACAAAGCTACCTCCAACGATGTAGACTGGCTGATGAAAGTGAAGATGCAAGGACGCATCCAGAAATGGGTGGATCATTCTATCAGTGTAACCATCAACCTGCCGAACAACGTAGATGAAGAGCTGGTCAACCGCTTATACGTGGAAGCATGGCGTTCTGGCTGCAAGGGATGTACTGTCTACCGTGACGGTTCTCGTTCCGGCGTACTTCTGTCTACGAAAAAGAGTGAGAAAAAGGAAGATGAATGCCACTGCAAACCACCTCAGGTAGTAGAAGTTCGTCCTCGTGTATTGGAAGCAGACGTAGTACGTTTCCAGAACAATAAAGAAAAATGGGTCGCTTTAGTCGGTTTGCTGGACGGACGCCCTTACGAAATCTTCACCGGTCTTCAAGATGACGATGAAGGCATCGTATTACCGAAATCCGTCAACCGCGGCCGCATCATCAAGAATTACGATGAGAACGGTAACAAGCGATACGATTTCCAATTTGAGAACAAGCGCGGCTACAAGATGACAATTGAAGGTCTATCCGAACGCTTCAACAAAGAATACTGGAACTATGCCAAATTGATTTCAGGTGTGCTCCGCTGGAGAATGCCAATCGACCAGGTAGTGAAACTTGTCAGCTCATTGCAGTTGGACAGCGAAAACATCAATACTTGGAAAAACGGCGTAGAACGTGCATTGAAGAAATACGTTCAAGATGGAACCGAAGCAAAAGGAATCAAATGTCCGAACTGCGGCCACGAAACATTAGTATACCAAGAAGGTTGCCTCATCTGCAAGACTTGCGGGTCTTCACGTTGCGGATAATCGACTTCACATACAAACAATCACTAAACGAAGCGAAGAGATTCTTATATCATATAAAATCACTTCACTTCGTTTCAACTTTTATCTATTACTAAAGGCGGTATACACTACCTATTGAATCTTACAAAAAACGTTTATGAAAGCTGAAACCATGTATATTCGCTTGGAGAACCTGAAGTTCTTTGCCTTTCACGGTGTTCTGCCACAAGAAAACTCGGTGGGAGCACACTACACGGTAAACCTACGACTCAAGACCGACTTTTCGAAAGCCGCCGAAACTGACGAATTAGCAGATACCATCAACTATGCCGAAGTTTTTGAAGCGACAAAAGAGGAAATGCATATTCCATCCAAATTACTGGAACATGTGGCTTATCGGATAGGCAAACGAATCATGAATCAATTTCCATCCGTAGAAGCCGTAGACATTTCCATCTACAAGGAAAATCCTCCTATGGGAGCTGACTGCGGCAACGTAGGAATAGAAACAAGCTACACACGATAAGCCGCTTCACTTGAAAAGTACGATACTATGAACTGATTCGCACAGACAACTAGTCTGCAGACGAATATCCCAAAAGGAGAGTTTCACCGGAACAACCATCTTATAAAGATTTATCTTCCGGATTCAGAACTGTTACAATCTGAATGAATCCATACGCTTATCATTTTAAACCGTAACTTAATTTTATATATTTTTTATAGTCTACTAATAATCTTTAAGCAAAAGCGTATGTTTACACAAGGAAAACGACTATAATTCCTTCTTTTCCATCATGGCTATCAATATAAAAAGATGTATCTTTGCAACATTGAAAAAAGATAGAAAGTAAAATTAATCCCTAACAATAAATAAACAAACAAAAAGAAAATGACTAAAAGATTCGTACTTAGCTGGCTGATGATGGCATTTTTGCTTCTTCCGGCAATGGCACAGATTCAAGAGCCAATCACATTTGAAACTGAATGGAAAAAGATTTCAGATACTGAAGCTGAAATCATCTTCAACGGTACACTTGAAGAAGGATGGCACGTATACTCTACAGAGTTAGGTGACGGCGGCCCTATTTCTGCAACCTTCAACGTAGAGACTCAAGAGGGAATTGAACCAGTTGGAAAATTGACTCCCAAAGGAAATGAAATAAACAAGATGGACCCTATCTTCGAAATGATGGTACGTTATTTCGAAGGCAAGGCAACCTTTGTACAGAAGGTTAAAATCACATCGAAAAACTATAAAATCAGCGGCTATTTGGAATACGGTGCCTGCAACGATGAAAACTGCCTTCCACCTACCAGTGTAGACTTCTCTTTCTCAGGAGAATCGAAAGTAGCAGCCGCTCCTGCAGGAACTGCCAAAGCAGAGCCTGCTAAAGAAGCCGCAGCTCCTACAAAAGTAAGCAACTCTCATGCTGAAGTAGATTATTGGACTCCAGTAATCAGCGAATTGAACAGCTTCGGTGAACATACTGGTCAGGATTCCATGACTTGGTACTACATTTTCTTCACAGGACTTGTAGGCGGTTTGTTAGCTTTGTTCACTCCTTGCGTATGGCCGATCATCCCAATGACCGTTAGTTTCTTCTTGAAACGTACTAAAGATAAAAAGAAAGGTATCCGTGACGCAGTCACTTATGGTATTTCCATCATTGTAATCTACCTGACCTTGGGTCTTGCCGTTACATTAATCTTCGGTGCAAGTGCCTTGAACGCCCTTTCTACCAACGCTGTATTCAACATCCTCTTCTGCTTGATGTTGTTGGTTTTCGCCGCTTCTTTCTTCGGAGCATTCGAAATCACACTTCCATCTAAATGGAGCAATGCAGTAGACAACAAAGCGGAATCAACAACCGGTCTGTTAAGCATCTTCTTGATGGCCTTCACCTTGTCGTTGGTTTCATTCTCATGTACAGGTCCGATCATCGGATTCCTTTTGGTGGAAGTTTCTACTTCAGGCAGCATCATCGCTCCTGCCATCGGTATGCTCGGTTTCGCCATCGCTTTGGCTTTACCGTTCACCTTGTTCGCACTCTTCCCATCTTGGTTGAAGTCAATGCCTAAATCTGGCGGTTGGATGAACGTCATCAAAGTATCTTTAGGTTTCTTGGAATTGGCATTCGCCCTCAAGTTCTTATCAGTAGCCGACTTGGCTTATGGATGGAGAATCCTCGACCGTGAAACATTCTTGGCTTTATGGATTGCCATCTTTGGTCTGTTGGGTATGTATCTGTTGGGTAAAATCAAATTCCCTCACGATGACGATGAAAACAAAATCGGCGTTGCCCGATTCTTCATGGCCTTGGCTTCATTGGCTTTTGCCATCTACATGATTCCTGGTTTGTGGGGTGCTCCTCTAAAAGCAGTCAGTGCATTTGCTCCTCCTATGCAGACACAGGACTTCAACCTTTATAAGAATGAAGTTCACGCTAAATTCACCGATTACGAAGCAGGTATGGAATATGCACGCCAGAACAACAAGCCTGTCATGCTCGACTTTACAGGTTATGGCTGCGTAAACTGCCGTAAGATGGAATTGGCTGTATGGACTGATCCTAAAGTCAGCAAGATGCTGAATGAAGATTACGTATTGATTACCCTTTTCGTCGACAATAAGACCAAATTGGCTGAACCTATAAAAATCACAGAAAACGGTTCTGAACGTACTCTCCGTACGGTAGGCGACAAATGGAGCTACTTGCAGCGCTCTAAGTTCGGTGCAAACGCTCAGCCGTTCTACGTGCTGATTGACAATGAAGGTAAGCCACTTAACAAGTCTTACTCATACGATGAAGACATCAAACTATACATTGATTTCTTGGAAACAGGTTTGAAGAACTACAACAAGTAATCAATTTTATAACATTGAATAAAGATATGATTCCACAATCTGAAAGAGAGCAGATCATTGCCCTCATAAAGAGAGAAGTTGTTCCGGCAATAGGCTGCACTGAGCCTATTGCGGTAGCACTTTGCGTTGCCAAAGTAGCAGAATTGCTGAAGCAGAAACCAGAAAAGATTTCTGTTCAGTTAAGTGCAAATATATTAAAGAATGCAATGGGAGTAGGTATCCCTGGTACGGGAATGATCGGTTTGCCTATTGCAGTAGCCTTAGGAGCCTTGATCGGAAAATCAGAACTCCAACTTGAAGTACTTAGAGATTCTACTCCAGAAGCTGTAGCAGAAGGAAAGAAGATGATTGATGACCAAATCATCGACATCACACTCAAGAAAGGCATCGAAGAAAAATTGTATATCGAAGTCACTGCAACTGCAGGAAACGATACTGCAACAGCTATTATCAGCGGTGGACATACTCATTTTATTTATATTGCATTCAACGGAGAAGTTCTTCTTGATGAAAGAAATGCCCAAACAGGAAGCACTGCAGAAACCAAAGAAGTTGAATTGAATCTGCGCAAGGTTTATGAATTTGCGACTACAACTCCTGTTGAAGACCTCAAATTCATCCTTGAAGCCCGCAACTTGAACAAGAAAGTAGCCGAACGCTCTTTCCAAGGAAACTATGGCCATGCTCTCGGAAAGACATTGAGAAGCAGCGACAGCGAAAAGTTAATCATGGGCGACAGCACATTCACCCATATCCTGTCGTATACTTCAGCAGCATGCGACGCTCGTATGGGCGGTGTTATGGTTCCGGTTATGAGTAACTCAGGCAGTGGCAACCAAGGTATCGCCGCTACCCTACCTGTGGTTATCTATGCTGAAGACAACCACAAGACTGAAGAGGAACTGACTCGTGCCTTGATTTTGAGCCACCTGACAGCAATCTACATCAAACAAAGTTTGGGCCGCTTATCGGCACTTTGTGGTTGTGTTGTAGCAGCAACAGGAAGCAGCTGCGGCATCACCTACCTGATGGGCGGAAAATACCAGCAAATCGTCTTTGCCGTACAAAACATGATTGCCAACCTGACCGGAGTTATCTGTGACGGTGCCAAACCAAGCTGTGCATTGAAGTTGACAACCGGCGTTTCCACAGCCGTTCTTTCAGCAATTCTGGCCATGGAACATAAGTGTGTCACTTCTGTAGAAGGTATTATTGAAGACGATGTGGACCGCAGTATCCGCAACTTGACCAAAATCGGTTCTATCGGTATGAATGAAACAGATAAGTTGGTTTTGGACATCATGACCCACAAGAATTGCTATTAATGCAATATAAACAAGCACACATTCAGTAGAATCGTATCCGCTAAAAATTTATCAAGCATCGTACCGAAGGACTCACCCTTCTGCGATGCTTGATTTTTTAATGGACTAGACCTAATTATGAGAACGACAACAGAAACCGATTATTTGCAGCAACTGATTCAAGAAGGTGAACACATTCACCAGGATTTCAAATTTGAAATTTCCGATGCACGCAAAATAGCCAAAAGTCTGTCGGCCTTTGCCAATACCGAAGGAGGCAGGCTCCTTATCGGCGTGAAAGATAACGGGAAAATAGCTGGTATCCGTTCGGAAGAAGAAATCTACATGATTGAATCGGCTGCCACCATGTATTGCAAGCCGGCGGTAGAATTTCAAAGCCGTCTTTACCGGACAGAAGGGAAGAATGTATTGGAAGTCTATGTTCCGGAAGTGGAAGAGAAACCCATTTATGCCATAGACGAGAACCAGAAGGCTTGGGCATACGTCCGTATAGCCGATGAAAACATCCTGGCTGACACCGTTTACCTGAACCGCTGGCGACACAACAAAAAAGAAGAACGAGTGATGATGGTGTATTCAGAACGGGAACAACATTTGCTCGATATTTTGGCACAGCATGGAGCTTTAAGCCTCAACCAATGCAGCCGGCTGTCACACATTCCACAAAGACAGACCAGTGAATTGCTGGCAGACTTCATCCGTTTCGACTTAGTGGAACAATTCCTGAAAGAGCATACCTTCTATTTCCAACTGAAAGAAGAGAGCTTGATTCCCTAAATACTTTTTCTCGACTGCCACCGCAGCAGGCATAAGAAAATTTAAAGCCCTTAGATATCCCTACCTGCCAACAGGTAGGGATATCTAAGGACTAACTTTATCACGTGAGCGACAATTCTTCGGCGTTCCACCTTTCTCGAAGCAAACTTGCTGGATGAGAAAAGAATCCAAGGCCCCGCATCCTCGTCTGCTCAAACTAAAATTCTATCACTTCTTCATGAATCGAATCACTACATCCTTCCACACCATGTATCCTTTTCCCAGCAGATGAAGGCCATCGTTCGTATATTCCTTCTTTAACTTTCCTTCTTCATCTGCAAATGCTGAAAAGAGATCGATGTACTCCACCTGCTCGTTGCCGGCCATCTCCCGAATTGCATCGTTAATGGCTGGAATACGCTTCCACTGTGAAGTGTGACCTGCAAACTTCCCATAGACGGGATTTACCGGCAAGATACTTTGAACATACAATCGTGTACGCGGTGATTCTGCCTTGATTCTTTTCACGATTCTTTCCACTCCATCAATCACCAGCTGATTGTCTTTGCCACGACCGATGTCGTTGATACCAATCAGCAAGAAAATCTTCTTAGGATTTCCCTTAAGAATGGTATGCAAACGGTCATAGACCCCATCGGTCGTATCTCCGCTGATACCTCTGTTTTTCACATGACAATCAGCAAACAGCTCACTCCATTCTGCTCCATCCGTGATGCTGTTTCCTAAAAAAATGATGTCCTTCGATGAAGTCGGCAGTGTTTCAAAATGCGATGCACGCTGATAATAGTACGTAGAATAAACCCTACCACCACGAGAAGCAGCCGACTGTGCATTTCCTACCTGCAAAAGCAAAGGAAAGCACCATACAAATAAAAACAAAATTTTTTTCATCATCGTTCTATATCTAAGATTAAAAATAAGATGCTCTTCTATCGAATTTCTCCACGGAAAGTAGATGCAGGCAGTTCCTCCTGATTGACCAGATTGGCCCGCGTAAAAGGCTGCCATGCATAACGCACAAAACGAGGACGATTTACCTTGTGCGATTCCAAGATAATCTGTCCCTCTTGAACTCTCGCTTCAGCAGGATAATACAGTCCGTCGACTTCTGCCAATTCGAAACCATCAATTTGTGTACTGCCTTTTGCGGCGTGCATCCCTTCACCGTAATCAAACTGTACCCAGACCTGATGATTGTGACTCTTTGCCGATTTGAACAAAGGTCCCGATGGAGTCACAGCACACTTGTAATCGCAAGCCAAAGCCCAACGAGCCAAACGTTCCCCAACAGGAAATTTATTTTGCGGATGAACGTTCAAGGAATCCCCCCAATCGGATGAAACGGCCATACCAGTATGTGCAATCTTCTGCATCAGCCTGCGCTGGCTGTCGCGGAACCGCGGCCACGAAGGACGATTCAAGCTCGACAACTGGACGAAGTAAAATGGCATTCGAGGATTTTCCCAATAGGAGCGCCAACTTCCTACCAACAATTCGAACAAACGTTCATGGGCCTCCATATTATGCGCATTCGATTCACCCTGATACCAAATCACTCCTTTGACCGGATATTTTTTTAGAGGCAAAATACCAGCCTCGAACAAGTAACAAGGTTCATAAGGATGGCGTTTAACCCCGTCGGCAGCCAACTGCAAATTGACTCCTGCCCGCTCTCGAGCCCAAGGTTGAATGAAATCATTGTGCAACCAATCCTTTAAAATCGCTGGAAATTCCATTTCAAGAGTATGTCTGTCTATCCAGGATTCGGTAGTAGAGCCTCCCACAGCATTACATATCAAGCCAACAGGAACCTGCAGACTGTCTTGCAACAAGCGACCGAAGGAGTATGCTACGGCTGAGAAATTTGACACATTCTCAGGTGTAGCTGCCTGCCATTGAGTTTTTTTATAATATTGTAAGTGACGAACCGAGTCAAGGGCATGCAAAGGCCAAGCTACGTTGCTCGTCAACCAATTCGCTTTTTTATCGAAAAGGCGAATGGAAGCATTTGAAGCGTCAGCTATAACCCGCTGCGCATTCTTGCTTTGCTTCACCATGAATTCCATATTCGACTGTCCAGAGCACAGCCACACTTCACCCACTGCCACCTGCTTGAAAATCCTCTTTTCCTCTTTCGTGCCAATCTCGAGCTGGTAATCAACTCCAGCTTTCAAAGGAGCTAAACACACCATCCATTTGCCTTGATTGTCGGCTAAAGCACTTTTCTTCTGTCCTCCTATCCGAACCGTAACTTTAGAACCTGTATTGGCAATTCCTTGAATTTCAAGGGGAACATCGCGTTGCAACACCATATAATCTGTATATAGTTCAGAGAGCTGCAAGCCACCATAATCGCCCGTAATAGCTGAATAAGCAACCTGAGCCATTATTTCAGCACCTTCTTCATTGGGATGTACCGCATCAGGAAACAAACCGGGATAAGGATACAAAGGAGAATGGAAATCAATCAATTCAGCTCCAGACAATTTAGCAACCGCTTCAATAGCCTCTTGAATTTGTTCATGCCATTGGCTGGTACCCGAAATAAATCGGGGATGAATATGGGTAATGGGAGTCATGCGAGCCACCAAGCAACGAACCTTCGGATTTATTTCACGAAACGACTGGATCAGGTTTAGATAGTCACGTACAAATTCATCTCCATAATGAGGCCAATCACGTGGATCAGTATCGTTGATTCCCAAATGAATGAGAACAATATCAGCATGGAAAGCTTTGGCCTCTTCATATTCCGGTTGCTGGATATAGGGACGATGTCCTTGAGAAAGCAAAGTAGCTCCCGGACGTCCAAAATTCCCCACCACATAATCCTCTCCCAACATCTGTTGGAGCTTAGAAGGATAAGAATCGTGAATTCGGTCCTTTATCCCTATTCCATACGTAATGCTATTGCCTACACAGGCCACTTTGGCCGTCACCTTGCCGACAGAGGCAGCAAGCCCGAGAGAAGTCGACAGACCCAACCACAAAAGAAACAAGAAAACAATTCGTTTTTTACTCATAAATATCGTATTCATAGATTAACACACGTTCGTTACTGTCATAGACGACCCAACAAGCCGCCTATCATGCAGTTATAGCTAAAACAAGTTTACGAACAGACAAAGATATAAAAATCAAATGGAATAAACGGACCCATTCGCTGATAAAACGCTTCTCTCAAACATTTGAAACTCCCAGAAGAATCTAACGGTCAATTCCATCTCTTGACAAAACTCCCTGCTGATAGTAATGCTTCACTTCCTTCATCTCAGTCACCAGATCAGCAGCTTCCACCAACTCCTGTGGAGCATACCGTCCCGTAATCACGACCTCGACTTTCGGATTTCGTTCACGGAGAACGGCAAGCACCTCCTCTACCTGAAGCAGTTGGAAATGCAAAGCAATATTCAGTTCATCCAGAATCACGACATCATACATACCAGACTTCAAGATTTCAGCACAATGTTTCAACCCTTCATGAGCCATCCGGACATCCTCCTCAGCGGGGTTCCGGTCAATGAAGCATCCCCTGCCCAATTGTTCTATCCGTATCTTGCTGAAAATGCCTTCCATCTTCGTTTCATGGTATTTCATCGACTTTACAAACTGCCCCACATAGACACTCTTGCCGGCACACAAAGCCCGTACCGCCAGTCCGAAAGCAGCGGTCGTCTTCCCTTTTCCGTTGCCTGTATATACCTGAATATAGCCTCTTTTTTCCATGCTCCAAAGATAAGACAAATAAGCAAGGATCGGTTGTATATAAAGACCGAATTTATCAGAAACCCATGTCCAAGCAACCGAAACGCGACTGTTTATCATGCAACTATATTCCTATTTCTTCTTTTCTTTTCATTTTAATGTATTATCTTTGTACACCAGAATAAAATTAAAAATCAAGACAATACAATGAGTATTTTTTCAAAGCTCTTCGGCAAAAAGAACGCCGAAAATACAGAAGAATCTGTACGTGTAGGTGGCATGGAAGATTTCATGACACTGATTCGTGTTTATTACCAAGCAGTGATGGCTTCCCAATTAGGCATCAGCAACATCAACTTCCTGCCGGATATGGCCGTTTTCAAACGTACATTAAAGGTTCCTACCCAAAACAATAAATTAGGTATCGCAGAAAGATCTCGCTGCAAGAAAATGTTAGTCGATATTTATGGAATGGAAGACATCTTCTTTAAAGAAATCGACGCTTCAATCAAGAAGAACTGTAAAAATGTAAACGATGTCAAGAATTACCTTTATATGTTCCAAGGATTCAGCCAGGATTTGATGATGGTAATCGGCAACCTCATGCAGTGGAAATTCCGTATGCCGGGTACCTTCAAGAAACTGCTCCGCGGCATGACTGAAAAAGCCATCAACGACATCATGAATAAGAATGACTGGAAAGACGACAGTGTACGCAAGACTTGCAACAACATCCGCCAGTACAAACATGCATTAGGTTATTCAGAGGCATGGATGACTGAATACGTATTCAACATCGTATTATTGGCTAAAAAAGAACCTAAACCAAAAGAATAACCCATTTAGGGTGAACCGGACGGCTTCCAAGCCTCTCTAAAATCATTCACGAGCGTAAAGTCTTTCTTTCAGACCCGTCTGTCAAGGAAATACCTTACGCTTTTTATTTACCATCCAAACTTGTACTTATGCAACTCAATCCGTCTTCTCCTCTTGTAGAGAATCATCCGTTGGAACCGTTTCTCCCTGCTCATGCCGTACTGCTGATGTTGGGCAGCTTTCCCCCACAGAAAAAGCGATGGAGCATGGATTTTTTCTACCCCAACCTTCAAAATGATATGTGGCGTATCTTCGGCCATATTTTCTTTCAAGATAAAACACACTTTCTTATGCCCGATCAAAAGGCTTTCGACAAGGAACGTATCATCGATTTCCTGCAACAAAAAGGAATTGCCCTTTATGATACAGCTTCAGCTGTCAGAAGACTTCAGGACAACGCTTCCGACAAATTTCTAGAAGTAGTTGAGCCTACCGACGTGGGATTACTGCTGAAACAACTTCCCAAATGCCATGCCATCGTGACTACCGGACAAAAAGCAACGGATACCTTGAAGGATTTATTTCAAGTAAAAGAGCCCCCTGTAGGAGGAAAAAGTTCCTTCGAATTTGAAGACCGCAAACTATTCCTCTACAGAATGCCATCCTCCAGTCGTGCTTATCCCTTAAAGCTCGAAAAAAAAGCTGAACATTATGCTCTCATGTTCAAGGATTTAGGAATTATTTGATAAAATTATTGAAAAAAACTTTTTCATTTGTTTGCAGAATCGAAAAAATCACCTACCTTTGCAATCGCAAACACGGGAATAGCTCAGTTGGTAGAGCACTGGTCTCCAAAACCAGGTGTCGGGAGTTCGAGCCTCTCTTCCCGTGCTAAGGGAACCACAACTCATTGAGTTGTGGTTTTTTTGTATACCCCCTATTCGATTCATATCCCTATCCAAGAAAGGGAATCAAGGGATCAACGTAAATCAACGTAAAATAGATCAACGTAAAAAATGGATATCACAACTCACAAAAAAAACAGTCAGATTACACTTGTTATCGTAACCTGACTGTTTTCTTTTTATTTAGACATACATACGTCACCGTCCGACGTACGCATTCATCATTCTATTACATACCCTTATTTATGTGTATGAACTATTTCTGTTGGTGCTAATTCTGCGTTGCGTTTTTCAGTCTGTTCAACCACATTACGAGCCAAGTCAAGGAATGCCTGTCCCGTAATACTGTCTTCGTTCAACGCAGCCGGAGTACCTTTATCACCGCTTTCACAAATGCTCTGAACGATAGGAATCTGTCCCAACAAAGGAACATTCAGTTCCTCAGCCAATCGTTTAGTACCTTCCTTACCAAACAGGTAGTATTTATTTTCAGGAAGTTCAGCCGGAGTAAACCAAGCCATATTCTCTACAAGACCAAGGATAGGCACATTCACTTTATCGTTCATATACATATTAATACCCTTACGAGCATCGGCCAAAGCCACTTCCTGCGGAGTACTTACGATAACAGCACCTGTGATGGCAAGGTTCTGAAGCAATGTAAGATGAATATCGCTTGTTCCAGGAGGCGTATCAAGCACGAAATAATCCAAGTCACCCCAGTTTGCATCTGCTACAAGCTGCTTCAATGCATTACTTGCCATAGCTCCACGCCACAACGTAGCTTGTTCTGGATCCACGAAGAAACCTATTGACAATAATTTCAAGCCATATTTTTCTACAGGAATAATCAAGTCGCGACCATCAATCTGCTCTGCGTAAGGACGTGCATCCTCAACCTGAAACATTTTAGGTACAGACGGACCGAAGATATCCGCATCCAAAAGTCCGACCTTATACCCCAGTTTAGACAAAGCGACAGCCAAGTTTGCAGCCACTGTAGATTTACCAACACCACCCTTACCTGAAGAAACAGCGATTACATTCTTCACCTGAGGCAACATCTTACCAGGTTCAGGACGAGCAGCTTGTTTGCTTTCTGTAGCAATAGTTACCTCCACTTCTTCTGATACATAGGTATGAATGGCAGTTTCGGCTGCTCTTACTACCGACTTCATGAAAGGATCAGTTGGTTTCTCAAAGATTAATGAAAAACTAACCTTCATTCCATCAATACGGAGATTGTCAGCCACCATTTCAGCCTCAACAAGATTTTTACCGTTTCCCGGATAGCGCACTGTAGCCA
>RCNI01001075.1_pt1 | contig 15485 bp, 11 predicted proteins | sample 2041151 | NCBI WGS metagenome assembly RCNI01 (sample SAMN09708214, study PRJNA481090) | feces metagenome | isolation source: feces | place: Antarctica: Albino Rookery | reverse complement strand
GCATATCATAAATTGTGTCTTCATATCGATTGCGGAAAATATCCATAACAGTTTCTACAGTCACCTTTTCATCAGGAGTGTAGAAAAGCGGATAAAAAATTTCATCACTATATGCTCCAACAGTTGAAGGCGCCAAAATCCTGTGACCTATCCATGTTCTCATATTGGAAACTTCTTCCCTCGGATTTACGCTGATTGACTTAGCAATATTATATTTTCCCGCTTCAATAACCGGTCCCAGCTTATCCATCAGGTCAAACAATTTCTCTGAAATAACAAAGTTCTCTTTATCTTCTCTGTTTACGGTTTCAATCATAAAATTATTGCCGAATACTGCTACTTTGTCTTCCGGCATCTTCATTGCCGCATAGCCATGACCACCATAGCATTCAAACATCCATGCTTCTTTCTGATCTACAAAGAAAAGAATATTTCCTTCCGCAGAACCGTATTCCTCCATCATTTCTGCAAGTTTATCCACACACTCTCTTGCAGTTTTGCATTGTGCTGCAAGCACACCTGCAAGAATAGCTTCTCTTAGTCCCGGAGTTATATACGGATCCAGTTCAAGATATTCATCTTTTGCCGCTGCAGTTACCGTTGCTACTACAGTAAGTCCATATTCATTCATTGAGCATGCCGGATATTCTCCATCACCTGCATCAGAACTATCGGGAATATATGTATATTTGTATGTCTTTTCAGGTAATGGCACAGAAAAATTTTCCTGTCCGTCTCCTGTATCCACATACGTTCTTCCGGCTTCACTGATTGCCGGTCTTACATAAAATCTCTTATTGTACGCTCCACTTCCCTGGTCTTCGCTTCGTCCAACAATTGCAGAACCGTCAGCACTGACTTTCTTACCTACATAAACACCTGTACACGCACTGGCTTTTGCTGTACTCACCATAAGAGTTGCAACAACAGACAACAATATTAATACAAATAGTATCATTTTTCTTTCCTCCTATCATAGCTCTTAATGCAATGATACTCTCAAAGCGGTTTATCGTCAATAGGTCTGTTTACCCATGAAAAAACAGTCTCAATAAACATTGAGACTGCCTTTTATCATTACATCTGTTCATAAACGATTTTTCCGCCAACCATTGTCAAAACAGGAAGTAAATCTTTAATTTCCATAGGATCAATAGTGAATATATCTTTCTCAAGAAGTACCATATCCGCATAATAGCCTTTTTTAATTCGTCCCTTACGGTCTTCCATAAACTCAACATAAGCACTTTCTATAGTATAAGCATCTATGGCATCTGCTACACTTACACATTCCTGAGGATAGAATCCACCTTCCGGATTGCCGTTTTTATCTTTACGTGTTACTGCCATATAGATATTCGGGAACGGATTACAATCTTCAACAGGACAATCTGTTCCATACGCCACATGTGCACCGTTTCTCATCAGTGTACCAAAAGCATATGATGTTGATGCCAGTTCCTTACCGCAAAGCTTTTCTACAATATTCATATCATAGTCCAGGAATATTGGCTGTGCAAATACCGAAATATCCTTTTCAACAATTCTGTCGAGAAGCGCTTTATCCGTAATCTGACAGTGAACAAGTGCATGACGAAGTTTATTTTTTCCGTCAACAAAAGCTTTTTCATAGCAGTTCATTGTCTTTTCAACAGCTGCATCACCGATACAGTGTGTAACTACCTGTAGTCCGTATTCCTTTGCAAGGAGACAGTATTTCTCCATTTCTTCTTCTTTAATCCATTCGAGTCCCGGATTATCTCTGTCCCCTACATATCCGTTTTTCATCAATGCTGTACGTGCACCAAGACTTCCGTCCTTAAAAAGCTTAAGAGGTCCCAGAGTCAGCCATGAATCGTCATCATATTTTCCCTTGGCAAACTCACCTTCTTCAAGATATTCCTGAAAAGCTTCAAAGTCATTAAAACAAACCTGATGTCTGTATCGAATTAGTGCTTCCCCGCTATCATATACATCATGGAACATTTTAAATGCTGCAGGTCCATCCATAAAAGTTGTTCCCACATCATTACTCTGTACACTGGTCAATCCATGAGAAACTGCATATTTCATTGTATCGATAAGGATTTTTCTACGTTCCTCCATAGAGAAATCCGGAATAATCGCTTTTACAACATTGCATGCATTTGCAGTAAATATTCCATTAGGATATCCGTCTTCACCGATAAGGAATTCTCCATCCGGATACTGTGGTGAATTTCCATCAATTCCTAAAATTTCAATAGCTTTTGTATTAGAAGATACGATATGTCCACATACTCTTTCTAAAACAATAGGGATTTCTGTGCTGATTTTATCAAGATCATGGCGGTCAGGCAGTCGATCTCCATCAACAAAATAATCCTGATTCCATCCGATAGCGTGCATACCGTTTTTTACTTTTTCAGGATACTCTGCAAGAAAATCCTGACAGCGTTTTACCATTTCATCAATGGAAGTAACACCTTCAATATTTACCTGATTTAATGTCTCTCCAAATTGCATAAAATGCAGGTGAGAATCATTTAATCCCGGAATGAGTGTTTTCCCTCCACAGTCAATCATCTTTGTATTCTCATCACCCAGAGAAAGGATTTCAGAGTTTGTACCTACTGCTGAAATAAGTCCGTCTTTTACCAAGACAGCTTCAGCAAAACTGTCTTTTTCTACATATACTTTTGCATTGTGTAATATCGTGTTCATTTTATTTTTCTTCTTTCTTTAATTTTTTATCAAAGATCAGATAAACAATTGCTCCAAGAAGCGGAACAGAGAAACCTAAAGCTCCATTTACAGGATCTTCGATTGCTGCATTAATAAATAATCCGATAAAGATTACTGCTGTAATAATTACTGATACAGGGTAGAACCACACTTTGTACGGTCTTTCGATATTTGGATATTTCTTACGTAAAATAGGTACTGCAATAATAACTAAAATGCTATAAACCATTCCTGTAACAACAACAAGATTTGTAAGCTGATCCAGATTTCTTAAAAGAACCAGAACAACGGATAATACGCCCTGAACGATAATCGGTGCATATGGCACTTTATATTTAGGGTGAAGCTTTGCAAAGCTCTTAAAGAAGTGTCCCTCTTCCGCCATAGCATAATACATTCTTGGCTGTGCCAAAATCATTCCATTCATAGACCCAAACATTGCCAGTATCATTCCTACTGATACAACAATAGCTCCTGCATTTCCGAATACCTGCTTAGCAACTGCAGTTCCAAGATACAGGTCTCCGGATTCAATCATTGAAACAATCTGATCATGAGGCAGAACCTTCATAATTGCAAAATTAAATAAGGTATAAAGTAAAGTTACACCACCGATTCCGATGATTAATGCCTTTGGAAGGTTTTTGTGTGGCTCTCTGATTTCTTCTGCAACCGTATTAAGGTTTGTCCATCCTTCATATGCCCATAAGGAAGCAACAACTGCAACTGCAACCATACTGAACATATTTGTATCATTTGCAGCAGCAAATGTATGTGCGGAAGCAAATGACCAGTCAGGTGTTGCCTTACCAACAAATAAAGCTACTGCCATAATTAAAATAATCGGTACAAGTTTTGCGACCATAGATAAACTCTGTACAAAAGATGCGATTTTTACACCGACAAGATTATAAGCGGTTAAAGCAATAATCAGAATAATTGCAGCTACTTTTATGCCGAATTCACTGATATCAAAAAATGTCTTAAACACAGTCAGAAGTGCAATAGAAACCGCTGCGATAGAACCCGGTCCTCCAACAAGCCAATCTGTAAATCCTGCAGTAAAACCTACAATCGGATGATATGCCTCATTAAGATAAACTACTCGGCCACCGGCTTTAGGCATTGCTGTACCGAGTTCTGCATAGCACAGTCCTCCAAACAATGTAATTATACCGGCAATAACCCAGCAAAGCAGTGATAAACTACTATTCATTCCTGTTCTCTGAAGTACATATGATCCAAGATAGAAAATACCTGATCCGATCATAATTCCTCCAATAATACTTACACCACCGAATACTCCGATTTCTCTTTTAAATTCAGTTTTTTCCGTGGTCAGTTCCTGAAGATTTTTTTCCTTTTCCAAATTCCTCATCTCCTTCTTAATTTTTTCGTAAATATCTTATCTAAAGCTTTTATTTATGCTTATATTTCCTACACACTATTACATTTTAAAGCTTTAAATAGCATAATTATATTACTGCCGAAATCAATCGTCAATAGTTTTATGTATAAAATATATTGTATTCTTGTCTATTTTTTCTGAAGTTTCATAATAAGTTTTATTTATCATATCATATATATTTATTATTTTTAATTATTAACTTTCTATGATAATATTGGGAGTAGAAAAAATATGGAGGAACAAAAATGAACGAAAAAATCAAAGGAATTCTTTTCTGTTTTGCTATTGCTATACCATCATGGATACTTGGTAAATGGATGCCGGTAATCGGAGGTCCGGTATTTGCTATTATCTTCGGTATGATACTGACACTTATCATAAAAGACAAAAGTAGTATGGAAGCCGGTATAAATTTCACATCAAAGAAAATACTGCAGGCCGCCGTTGTCTTACTCGGTTTCGGTATGAATTTTAGCGATATCCTTGCTCACGGGAAACAGTCTCTGCCAATTATCGTATGTACAATAAGTACATCCCTTATCGTTTCTTTTGTACTGTGCAAGATACTTAAAATGGACAATAAAATATCTACTCTTGTAGGTGTAGGCTCATCAATTTGCGGAGGTTCCGCTATTGCTGCAACCGCTCCTGTTATCAATGCGGATGACGAAGAAGTCGCTCAGGCTATTTCCGTAATTTTTCTTTTTAATGTTTTAGCCGCTCTGATTTTTCCTACTCTTGGAGGAATGCTGGGCTTTACAAATGAAGGTTTTGGATTATTTGCAGGTACTGCAATCAATGACACCTCATCCGTTACTGCTGCAGCTACTGCATGGGATGGTATACATGGTTCAAATACACTGGAAATTGCTACTATCGTTAAACTTACACGGACACTTGCAATCATCCCTATCACACTTGTACTTTCTATATGGACAGCAAAAAAAGAAGAAGCTGACAATCATTTCAGTTTCAAAAGAGCATTTCCGATGTTTGTGCTGTTTTTCCTTTTAGCTGCAATTGCAACTACTGTTTTCAGTCTTCCTCCTTCTGTTACGGATCCTCTGAAAACTTTGAGTAAATTTTTTATTGTAATGGCTATGGCTGCCATAGGTCTTCATACAAACATTGTTCACTTGATTAAAACGGGAGGTAAACCTATCTTTATGGGATTCTGCTGCTGGATTGCAATTTCTTTCGTATCGTTACTTATGCAGCATGTACTTGGTCTTTTTTAAAGCAGATGATTCTGTATTTACTCCTGATAAAGTAACAATCAAAAACAGATTAAATAAAAAACGGAGTCTATCAATATTTGATACACTCCGTTTTTTACATTCTTTTATTCTTCGTTGGCAATGACAATTCGCTGTATTTCATTAGTTCCTTCAAAAATCTGAAATATTTTTGCATCTCTCAGAAACTTTTCTGTAGGAAACTCTCTGCTATACCCATATCCGCCCATAATCTGAATTGCTTCAAGTGCCACTTCTACAGAAGCATCTGCTGCCATACATTTGGCCATGGCTGAAGCTTTTCTATAAGGCATATCTTTTTCCATCAGTGTAAGTGCATATGCGACCATCTGCCTTGCACTTTCTGTTTTCATTTCCATATCTGCAAGTTTAAACTGAATACCCTGATAATTAAAAATCGGTTTTCCAAACTGAATTCGTTTTCTGCTGTAAGCTTTAGCTTCATCCAGACTGCGTTGTGCAAGACCTACTGCAACACATCCTATCATTGCTCTTGCCTGATCAAGTGCTTCAAGAGCTATTCTGTATCCGTCGCCCTCTCTTCCGATTAGATTTTCTTTAGGAACAAATACCTGATTAAATACTACCTCACAAGTATCGGAAAGTCTTATTCCCATTTTATCTTCATGGGCCTGTGGTTCTATTCCCTCTGTATCAGACTCAACGAGAAACATAGAAAGACCTTCTTCTGAAGTTCTTGCAGTCACGCAGTAAAATGATGCAAAGTTTCCATTGGTGACAAAACTTTTACTGCCATCAATAATAAATCCGCCATCAACTTTTTTTGCTTCTGTTCTGATTGATTTTGCATCAGATCCCGCATCGGCTTCTGTCAGACAGAATGAACCGTATCCTCCGGACAAAACAAGATCACACACTTTTTTCTTCTGCTCGTCATTGCCGTGCATAAGAACAGGCTTCAGTGCAAGTCCGTTTGCCGCCATGGTAACTCCAAATCCCGCATCGGCATATGCAAAAGCTTCCGTAAGTGCTGCAATATCTATTTTCTCAAGACCGAGACCTCCATATTCTTCCGGAATCTCCAGTGTATGATATCCAAATTCCGCCGCTTTCTCATAAAGCTCATTAGGTACATTGCCACTTTGATCATATTCTTTTGAAATTGGAAGAACTTCCATTGCACAGAATTTTTCTATGTCTTCAAGTAATGCGTTTGTACCTTCTGAAATTAAATAGGCCATACTATTCCCCTTCTCTTAATCTTTTTACCATCGGTATGCAGTCTTTTATTATACCATAATCCGCAACACCAAAAACAGGTGCGCTTTTATCCTTATTTATCGCAATTACTGTCTTTGCCTGTTCTATTCCAAACAAAAAAGGTGCTGCCCCGGATACACCGAAAAGAATGCAGACTTTTGGACTTATCTGCGTACCCGATATACCGATAACTCTGCTATAATCGCACCATCCTGCAAGGGCAACTGCTCTGGTACATCCCCATGCTGCTCCGAAATGATCAGCTGCAGCAATCATGGATTCAAAATTTTCCCTGCTCTTAAGTCCACGGCCTCCGATAAAAACAACATCCGCATGATTAAAGATGTCCGTATCCGGTTTCTTTTCCCTGGAAATGATTTCAGCATAATTTACCTCATCAGCCTCACAATTCCATTCCGATACCTGAACTAAACCTGTGATTTCTTCAGAAGATAAAGTTTCTTCATCATTTCCTCCTGACGGTAAAAGAATAAGGACTGCATGTTTTTTAGACAGTTTGTACCATCCGTCCGCATGCATATTATACACTTTTCGCTGTATTCGGTATTCTCTTTTTTCCTTTAAAACTCCGATTACATCTGTATAGCACGGTAAAGACAGTTCCGTTGCTGATTTTATTCCGAGCCTCTGTCCCGTTTCATTTCCGTAAAACAGTGTAAAATCAGCTTTTTCTTTTTTCAAAAATTCCTTAACTTTCCAGGTTTTTCCTTTGGAATCGCTTACATACAGATTTCCCTTTTTAATGCCGTAATCATTACAGATACGATTCAGACTGCTTTCTGCTTTCTTTATATCTTCCTGATGATCTGTGAAAAGCAAACCCTGCAAAGACTCTATATTCTTTATTTCTTTTAAGATACCACGAAAACGGGTTTCCTGCAATTTAATCATGCCTTCAGTGAAAATAATCTGTATTTTCATTCTGCACACCGTCCTTCTTTACATGCATTTTTGATAAACTCAAAGATTTCATCATCGCTTTTTTCTATTATTTTGCAGCTATTACTTTTTTCTGTTACTGTAAAATAAAGGTCACTTTTCTTTATTCTTGACTTAGGCATTTTATCTTTTATAACTTCTCTGCGCTTTGCGTCCATTCTTGCTTTCAGCGAAAACAGTCTGAGTACAGGAGAAACCGCATTTCCAAAAGTGCATACGCAAGGCAGACTCTGCTTTACGGTAATATACTCATTACGATTTTCAAAGGTAACGGCAAGAGCATCATTCTGTAGATGAATCTCCGTTACATCCATAAACCACGGGCAATCAAGTGCGCATGAAAGTTTAGCTCCATCTGTTTTGTAGGCAAAAGGACCACTCTGATTTCCTGTACAGATAAGATCAAAGTTTTCTTTCTTTACCATAGAGAGGAGTTTCTCAACAAAAGAATCTTCTTTTGCAGTTTCCCCTTCCAGAAAATAAACTTCATCATATCCTGCTGCATAAAGAGAGGTTAAAAGATCCTCAGCATATATACCTGCACCTGCCGCAACACATTTGACCTCTTTTCCTTCTGCTACAAGCTCATCTTTTAATTTCAAAGCACTCTCTATGGCTCCTTCATCAAATACATCAAACATTCTTTTAACAAATTCCGTATCCAGATGTTCTACATCTTTCCAGTCTTTGGAAAGGACTCCGTCATAATCCGGTACAATCCTGAATAAAGTGAGAATTTTAATCATAGCTTCTCCTTATCACTCTATAAAAGACAAGGCTACTCTGTAGAGTAGCCTGTCTGTAGTCTATCTATTTGTTACTATTTAAGGATAACACCTTTATTGAAGATTCCATTTGGATCTAAAGCTTCCTTCAGTTTATACATCAGCTGATATGAGCTTCCGTGTTCCTGATCCATCCATGGAGTTCTGTATTTTCCGGAACCATGGTGATGAGCAATACTTCCACCACGTTTTAAAGTTTCTTCCATAATAATAGAAATAACGTTCATGTAATCTTCTTCTGCTTTGTTTCCGTCATCTTCCATAAATCCGAATTCGAAGTACATGTTTGTTCCGTTTAAATAACTGTGTGAAGAATGTCCGCCGGAAATAGCACAGTCTTTTACTTCATTTCTGATTCTTGTTGTAACAACATCGTAGATTTCACCAATTACATCCCAGTTTGCGGAAATTTCACATGTATCTACGATTGCACCCATCTTGTAGAATACAGGTTCATCCATTTCTGCGCATACTTCGTTACGTCTTTCTAACCAGATTTCAACAGGTTTTGCGGTTAACCATTTCAGGCCGTGTTTCTTAGCAAGTTTCTTGATTCCTTTTCCTGTAGCTTTTGTAACTTCCTTAGGACCTTCAGCAAGAAGCATAATTAACCCTTTATTCTTTAATAGAGGATGTTCAATCTTAAGAACTTTTTCAACTTCTTCAGCATCGTGTAAACGAACTACTGCAGGTTTATATCCTTCAACCATAATGTCACGAAGGAAATCAAGACCTTCTCTTGTGCTGTTTACAGCATAAGCTGCCATCCAACGGTTTTCAGGCTGGTATTTGAAAACTTTAAGAGTTGCTTCTGTAATAAAGCCTAAAGCACCTTCACTTCCGATGAACATATGTCTTAAGTCCGGACCGGCTGAACGTCTTGGAACGTTCTTAATTCTTACAACGCTTCCATCAGGAATAACTGCTTCTAAACCTACAACTAAATCTTCGATTCCGCCATATAAAGTTGAGAACTGTCCGATACTTCTTGTAGCTAAAAGACCACCGATGCTTGCCATTGGGAATGACTGTGGGAAATGTCCACATGTAAGACCTTTTTCGTTAAGTACTTTTTCAAGATATTCTAATGGAGTACCTGCTTTAACTGTAACGAACATGTTCTTTTCATTGATTTCAACGATTTCGTTCATGCCGCTACCGTCGATGATTACTCCACCTTCCTGTGGTTCTAATCCTCTTGTTACACTGGAGCCACCTGTTCTTGGAACAACATCCACTTTATTTTCATTTAAGAATTTAACAACTTTAACAACTTCGTCAGTGTTATTTACATTAACAACGCAAGCTGCTCTTGGTACAAAGAACTTTCCGTCATCTCTTTCGTATCTTCTATATCCGATATAGTCTTTAGAAGCTGTTAAAATCGCTTCTTCATCTGTGATTACCTGGTCTTCACCAACTAATGCCTGCAGCTCTTTAATTAATGCTGTTTTTTCCATTTTTAATTTCCTCCTGATTTACGCTTTCTTAGTTATTCAATGTTCTTGATGCTACGATATTTACACCTGTATCGCAGATATTTTCTAAAATAACATCACCGCATTTAACCGGTGCTGTAACAGTAACTTTATATAATTCTTTTAGACATTCATCAATTTTATTTTTTGGAATTTCACTTTCACTGATTACTGCAAGACGGTGTATTCTTGAATTTTCAAGTTTTACAGTACTTGTCAGCATACGAACAGGATTTGTGAACTCTTTTTTTCCGTGTTCAAGTCCTCTTTTGCAGCTATAGCCTTCTACCTGAATTCCGTCTTCTGTATCACGAACAGTCAGCTTGCAGCTCTTAGGACAAACTATACATGTAAATTCTTTTACTGCCATTTTTACGCCTCCTTCATGTTCAGGCAAACATTTTCAGCTTTGCCGATTTTCAGTTCACAGGATACCATTTCAGGAGGTGCTACATTTGCAAAACGTTTTGTTCCTGTAACCTGTCCTCCCTCTAAGCATTCTAATTCTGCTTTTGGTTCTGATTTTTTTACTCTCATAAAGAAACGTACATCTGTATCTTCTTCATTCTTACGAATTTTCTGTGGTACAGCAAAGTTAATCATTCCATCAAACTTAATATCTTCGCAGGAGAAGTCCGCATTAGGATTCTCAAGATATTTTACCGCACCTTCTGCTGCAATTTCTCCGGACATGGATACGTAGTCTACAAGGTCGTACACTACTGAAACATTTCCTGCTGCAAAGATTCCCGGAATACTTGTCATGTAGTGGTTATCCAGTACCGGTCCCTTTGTTCTTGGATCAAGCTCAATTTCTGCTTTTACGGAAAGTTCGTTTTCCGGAATAAGGCCTACTGCAAGAACAAGTAAATCACATTCAATATATCTTTCTGTTCCCGGGATAGGGTTTCTGTTTTCATCCAGTTTTGCTACAGTTACCCCTTCAATTCTGTCCTTACCATGAATCCATGTTACAGAAGTAGAGGTTTCCATTGGAATATCAAAGTCTTCCAAACACTGTACAATGTTTCTTGTCAGACCGCCCGGTTCTTTCATTACTTCAAAGACACCTTCAACTTCAATACCTTCTAAAGTCATTCTTCTTGCCATAATAAGTCCGATATCTCCTGATCCCAGAATAACGGCTTTTTTACCCGGCAGGTAACCTTCAATATTAATATATCTCTGAACTGCACCTGCAGTAAGTACGCCTGCAGGACGGTGTCCGTAAAGAAGAACCTGACTGGCTGTACGCTCTCTGCATCCCATTGCAAGAACGATGGCTTTACAGTCAATTTTCATCATGCCTTCTTCTTCACTGCATGCATAAATTTCTTTTTCAGGAGTAATTTCTAATACCATTGTATTTAGCTTTACTTCTACATCTGTCTTTTCTAAATCATCAATAAAACGCTGTGCGTACTGATTTCCTGACATTCTCTTCTGAAAACGATGAAGTCCGAATCCGTCATGGATACACTGCTGTAAGATTCCGCCAAGACAAATATCTCTTTCGATAATCATAACATTTTCAACACCAAGTTCTTTTGCCTTAAGTGCTGCTGCAAGTCCAGCCGGACCGCCTCCGATAATTCCCAGATCCATCTTAATATTTTTCAATCTATTCACACTCCATCTCTGTTAATTATTTTCACGGTTCTTTTCTACTAAAACATTGCTGCCTTCGCCTCTCAGGTTAATATCAACCCAGTCCTGACCCAGTTCTCTGGCAAGGATTTCGATTACTCTTGGCTGGCAGAAACCGCCCTGACATCTTCCCATTCCTGCACGTGTACGCTTTTTGATTGCATCTACAGTTGTAGGAACGACAGGAGAATGAATTGCATCTAAGATTTCTCCTTCTGTAATAGATTCACATCTACAGATGATATGTCCATATTTAGGATTCTTCTTAATCAGTTCATCCTGTTCTTCTCTTGACATATGTCTGAAATCAACAGGTGCTTCTCTATGTGGTTCATAGTCGGCTTTAACATTTAACTGTCCGTTTTCCTTTTCATAGTCCTCTTTAAGGATATCTTCTACCATCTTTGCAATAGCCGGCGCTGAAGCAAGTCCCGGTGACTGGATAGCGCCTACGTTAATAAAGCGGTGTGTTACATCGGACATTTCAATAACAAAGTCTTCTTTATAGTCAGCCGGTCTTACACCTGCGAAAATACGGATAATTTTGGAATAGCCCGCATCTTCATTCTGATTTCTTCTCATTGTGTAATCAAGGTCTTTCTTTGTTGTTGTATTATCCTCTTTATCCGGAGTTTCTGTTGCAGAAGGTCCTAATAAGATGTTATGCTCCGGTGTCATACTCATTCCGCCGCCTTTGGATTCAACATTTTTGTCTTTAGGCCCTTTGTCTACTACCATTGCAAGTGTATCAAATTCAGGTTCTGTACTTTTATCTAAAATAGCAATTGTGCCTTTTCTTCCATGAATAGTATAAGAACGGTCTCCTGCCATTGCAGAGATTTCATCTGCATATACACCTGCACAGTTGATTACATATTTTGCTTTAATGATGCCCTTTGAAGTAACAATTCCCTTTACTTCACCGTTTTCCGTAAGTACATCACCTACTGTACAGTTGAAAGTAAATTTAACGCCGTTTACCGCTGCATTTTCAGCAAGTGCAACTGCAACTTCATAAGGTTCTACAAGTCCCATACTTGGGAGCCATAACCCTGCAACCGGTTTAATTCCATGCTTTGCAAATTTAGGTTCAAGCTCAAGTGCTTCTTTTTTACCAACAATTCTTACGCCATCTACATTATTCTTTTTCGCAATTTTATATGCGATGTAAATTCCAGGGAAAAGAATACGCTTTGTAATAACACCCAGGGCTCCACATCTTTCCAGTCTGAATCCAAGTTCTTCAGACCACTTTGTGTACATTCTGTTACCTTCTACATTAAGTTTTGCTTTAAGCGTTCCCGGTTTTGCCGCATGTCCCGGATGAATATTTCCGTTATTTGCTTTTGTTGCACCATTAGCAACATCATCTCCCATTTCAACGACACGAATATTTAACGGATATTTGGATAACTCTCTTGCAATTCCGCATCCGCTGATTCCTGCTCCGATAATTACAACATCCACATCATCAATTACGCCCTTTTCTTCTCCGGCTTCTTTGTATGGCGTGTAATCTTTCTTAGGAATCTCAAGTCCTTTTACTGTCATATCATTTACGACATTCCTGATGCCTTTAGTCTTCGCCGCTTTCTGTCCGGCTCTGACTAATTCTTCCCAGCTCTGGCATTCACCTTCCAGGAACATAATGTTACGCTCATCTACTCTGAGCTTAAAATTATGAATATGGAATTTTTCTGCCAGTTCCTTTTCTAATTTTTCGTACATATTTGTTTAACCTCTTATTTGTTTTATATTTATAGCTCCCACTTAAGTGTACGGCTAATTACATCCTTCCATTTTCTGAACTCTTTTTCATAATCTATTGCTGAATTATCCGGTTCGAAAACTCTGTCCGCTCCGGCAAAATCTTCAACTTTATCAAATCCGAACCAGTCAGATCTGATTGCTGCAAGTTCCGCTGCGCCAAGTGCTGTAGCTTCTATTGAAATCGGACGGATTACCTTCCTTTCCACTACATTTGAAACAACCTGACAAAGGAAGTTATTCTGAGATACTCCACCGCTTACCTTGATTTCATCAATAGCGATTCCTGCATCAATAATATGTTTAACGATATCCGATACAGCATAGGATAATCCTTCTAATGTCGCTCTTACAAAGTGTTTCTTTGTAACGTCAGGACTGATTCCCATATAGGCACCTCTTGCTGATGCATCATCATAAGGGAAACCCTGTAGTCCTGAAAGTGCCGGTGCAAAATAGAGTCCACCGGAGTTTTCAACCTGCGATACCAGAAAATCCATTTCACTGAAATCGTTAAATAACTCAAACTGATTTTTAGCCCATTCCAGACATGCACCGGAAGTAGAAGAAAAACCTTCAAGACAATAGGTCATCTTTCCATTAAATCTCCATGCTGCAAGTGGAATTAATCCCGGTACAGGTTTCGGTATCGAACCGACATTTATATCGATAAATGTTCCTGTTCCGTTTGTACACTTAATCGTATTTTCTTTCAGGCAGCCCTGTCCGAATAACGCAGCCTGCTGGTCTGCAATATTACTTCTAATTGAAATTTCTTTACCTAAGAATTCTTCATCAATTGCACCGAAGTCATCGGCTTCATCCAGAATAGCCGGCATACGGTCTAAAGTAAGGCCCATATACTCAACTAACGGCCGGTTCCACATTCCGTATTGTAAAGCATACATCATACTTATACTTGCAATACTTGATACAGTTGCATAAACTCTGCCTTTTGTAAGTTTCCAGATGATCCATGTATCTATATTACCCCAAAGAGTTGTCTCTTTTGTCAATTCCTGTGCAAACTCAGGCTCCTGCTCTTTAATCTTATCCATAGCATAAAGAGGGGCTGCAGCCGGTAATATATCTGTAAGTCCCGGGAACTTTTTGTTAAACTCCTCATCTTTCTTGAATTTTTCCATCTGACTGGCGCCTCTGCCATCAAGCCATACAACAGCTTTACGAAGCGGTCTTCCTGTTTCTTTGTTCCAACATACCCATGTTGTTCTCTGTGTTGTGATTCCTGCACACTCAACGTCTTCAAGTTCGATATTCAGGTTTGTAATTACATTTCTACATGTACGTATTACTTTTTCAAAAATTTCTTCTGCATCACATTCTACTGCACCCGGTTCCGGATAATATAACTGTAATGTCTCATATTCGCTTCCGATCAAATTCATATTTCGATCGAAAATGCACGCACGTACTCCTGTAGTACCTTCATCGATTACTAGAATGTATTTTCTCATAGTCTCTCTCCATTCTGTTCATCATTTAGTACAATTTCGGATATATTCTATCTCAAATTCCAATTTTCGTCAACCTTCCCATTATGAGATTTTACATCTTTCGTCCCCTGTTTTCCTTTAAATTTCAATGATTACAGCCGTTTCATAAAAAGTTAGCCATTCGGCTGACTTTTTCATCTTTTGGCATTTTTCTCATAATTTTCAAAAGACAACATCCATTCTCTGTGGTATAATTTTTATTTAAGAACATTTGACAGGGAGGATTTTATGAGAATTTTATGTTACGGAGATAGTAATACGTGGGGTTATAATCCGGAAAATGCTATGAGATTTGAACATCGCTGGACAAAGGAACTTGCAAAACTTCTTCCTGAAGATGAAATTATTGAAGAAAAACTAAATGGTAAGATTGTATCTAAAGAAATGGTTAAATCTATGTCAGAAAAACCAATTGTAATTTCTATTGCTAACCCAATTCCAGAAATTATGCCAGAAGAAGCTAAGGAAGCTGGAGCATATATTATTTGTTCAGGACGTAGTGATTACCCTAACCAAGTGAATAATATTCTAGCCTTCCCTGGATTATTTAAAGGTATCTTATCAGTGCGTGGAACTAAGATTACTGAAGATATGAAATTAGCAGCAGCAAAAGGATTAGCAGCAATTATAAAGGATGATGAATTAAGTCCTGAATATATTCTACCAGATCCATTCAACCCAAAAGTAGTAGAAAGTGTTGCTGATGCTGTTGCAAAAGAAGCAGC
>RCNI01001073.1_pt1 | contig 15501 bp, 15 predicted proteins | sample 2041151 | NCBI WGS metagenome assembly RCNI01 (sample SAMN09708214, study PRJNA481090) | feces metagenome | isolation source: feces | place: Antarctica: Albino Rookery | reverse complement strand
CCCAGACGCAAGAGAATTGTTCTCGTGGACCACAACGAGGCTTCCCAGTCCGTTCCCGGTCTGCGGGAGGCCGAGATCCTCGAGATCATTGACCATCACCGTCTGGCCGACATCCAGACCAGCAACCCTGTCTACGTCCGCAATGAGCCCGTCGGTTCCACCAACACCATCATTGCCAGCATGTTCCAGGAGCGCGGCCTGATGCCCTCTGAGCCCATGGCAGGCATGATGGCGGCGGCAATTGTCTCCGACACCGTCATGTTCAAGTCGCCCACCTGCACCGACCGGGACCGCCGCATGGCGGAGCGTCTGGCGAGAATTGCCAACGTGTCCCTCGACGAGCTGGGCACCGAAATCTTCTCTGCCTCTCTTTGCAACAAGAGCGCAAGAGATCTGCTGTTCACCGACTACAAGGAGTTCCACATCGGCGGCTACAATCTCTCTGTGGCTCAGATTACATGCGTCGATTCTCCCAGCATGCTCGAGCGCAAGGCAGAGTTCCTGGAGGAGATGGCCATCGTCAAGAAGAATGGCGACTTCGCCATGGTTCTGCTGATGCTGACCGACGTTCTGCTCGAAGGTACGCAGATCATCTATCTGGGCGACGACGAGATCATCCGTCAGGCATTCAATGTCCAGCCCAAGGACAACACCGCATTCCTGCCCAGAGTCATGAGCCGAAAGAAACAGGTTATTCCTTCTCTGTCCGCTCTGTGGGGCTAATTTCAGATTCGCCATTGAGAAAGGCCGCTGCGTTTGCAGCGGCCTTTTTTGGCCTGATTGACTCGGTCTGATATACGATTTTAGTCCAGGACTGGGGCGGGCATACTCAGGAAGGCAGTCAGAGCGGCAAAGGCAATGAATTCGTCCGGGGTCAGCTCCGGGTCTGCGTGGCTTTCTTTCAGGGCGAGGGAGATCTCCTCCCGGATATTTTCAGCGGTGGTATTGTGATGAGCAGCGATCTGTTCCATAATTAAAGTCATTTCGTCAAACATCGTATTTTATCTCCTTTGCGTCTTTCGAAAAATCAACAAACTTCAACGTTTTGTTTGCTGTTATGAGACAATATTACGATAAAACCTGAAAAATGCAAGGAAAATATTATGATATGTTTCGACATTTTCTACTGAAATCCGACCTCCAAAGGGCAGAATTCTACGGAAAAATGTCGCAGAAACAAAAAAAGGAGGGAATGAATGTTCCCTCCTTCAAAATATCACACGGTTATCTCTCGAAAAATGCCACCGCAATGGCGCCGGGACCCACATGGGTGCCGATGGTGCAGCCGACGGTGCAGATGGGCAGCTCATCGGTATGTTCCGCCCAAAGGTCTGCAGAGTCCTCGATATACTTGCGAAGCAGCCGGTCGCTCAGACCCGAATAGGCCAGACAGTAGGGCTTCGAGAAGTCGATGCCGCCGGAAGATTCCACCAGCTTGCGAAGCAGATTGTTGCCCTGCTTCGAGCCGCGGGCCTTGCCGATCATCTTGACTTCGCCGTCCTCCACGGTGACAACAGGCTTGATGGACAGCAGGCTTCCTGCAAGGGCAGTGGCGGCGGAAATGCGTCCGCCCTTTTTCAGATACTCCAGCGTGTCCAGCAGCGCCAGCACCCGGACCTTATGCTTCTGGTGTTCCAGCTCGGCGAGAATCTGCTGGGCGCTGAGTCCCTGTTTTGCAAGGCGCACACCCAGCTCCAGCAGCACACGCTGGCCGATGCAGACGGTTTCTGTATCAAGAACATGAATGTTTGCGTAATCCTCGGCGGCGATGACGGCGCTCTGGTAGGTGCCGGAGAGCCGGGAGGACAGGGGCAGGACGATGGCATCGTCCCCCCGGGCGGTGACGGCTGCGTAGGCTTCGGCAAACTCTGCCGGGGGAATCTGGCAGGTGGTGGGCAGCACATCGCTCTCCACCAGCTTTTCATAGAACTGCGCGTGGGTGAGATTGACGCAGTCGGCGTATTCCTCGCTGCCGAAGAGGACTTTCAGGGGAAGGACAGTGACGCCCATCTCTGCGGCTTCCTTGGGCAGCAGATCGGATGCGGAATCGGTGATAAATGTAACAGCCATGGCGGCTCCTTTCAGGTGTTAGGATTGGTGTTCCATATGGGTGCGCAGGTTGGTCGCAATCAGGGACAGCGTCGAATAGAATTCCTCCCGCTGCTGCGGACTCAGTCCGCTGCCTCCGGCAGTGACCCATGCCTCAATGAGCTCGTCCACCCGGTCGGCGATTTGCTCACCCCGCTTCGTCAGGGTCAGCACGGCCCGGTAGTTCTTCTCCGAGGCGGAGGTCACAAGCCCCGACTGGCGCAGCTCGGATATGGTGCGGGATGTGGCTGCCTTATCCTCGGCGCAGAGGGAACTGAGCTGGGCAGAGGTCAGTCCTTCTGCGTTGTGATGGAGAAAGTACAGGCACATGGCGTGGGTGCCTTTGAGCCCCAGCTCGGTCATCTCCGTGGACTTGATCCGGTGGATATACTTATAGCAGGTGGTGATTCCGGTGACAAATGCTTCAAATCGGGCGATCATGGGTTGCGCTCCTCTCATTGGGATGGTTGGAGCATACCATACGAATGTTGACTTGTCAACAACTAAATGTTGATTTCTCAACAATGCACAAAAGGAAAAACCCGCTGCACCTTCCGTGCAGCGGGTTGAACATCGCAAAATATCAGTCCAGAGTTTTGCCCACGTCGAAATAGGGGCTGTGGAGAGGAGAGTCGGTCTTGGCCTCGCTGCTGTACTTGCTGACAGCCTTGCTGGCCTGATCCACGCTCAAAATGGTGCCCGCACCGGCCACACAGCCGCCGGGACAGCCCATACCCTCGAGCAGGTAGCCGTTATACTTGCCTGCTTTGGCTGCCATCATCATCTTACGGCAGTCCCGCAGACCGTCGGCCCGGGCAATCTTCACTTCCATGTCGGGATGGGTCTCGTGGATGACATTCTCCACAGCTGCGGCAACACCGCCGGAAACCGCAAAGTTGCGGCCTGCTGCGGTACCCTCGTCCAGATCGTCGCCGTCCTCCATGGCGGCAAAGTTTACGTCCTTTGCCTCGAACATGCCCTGAAGCTCCTCAAAGGTCAGGACAAAGTCAACATCGGAACGGATATCGGCACGGATGGCCTCCAGCTTCTTTGCGGCGCAGGGGCCGACAAACACGACCTTGCAGTTGGGAAACTCCTTCTTCACAAGACGGGCGGTATAGACCATGGGGGTCAGAGTCATGGAGATATTGCCGGACTGGGCGGGGAAGAGCTTATGCACCATGGCGTGCCATGCGGGGCAGCAGGAGGTTGCCATGAAGGGCTGCTCATTGGGAACCTTCTCCAGGAAGTCCTTGGCCTCTTCGATGGTACACATATCGGCACCGACGGCAACCTCAACCACCCGGTCAAAGCCCAGCTGCTTCATTGCGGCGGTGAACTTCTTGGGCGTGGCCTTCTTGCCGAACTGGCCCACGAATGCGGGCGCAACAATGGCGATGACCTGATCGCCCTTGAGGATGGACTGGATCACCTGGAAAATCTGGCCCTTATCGACAATGGCGCCGAAGGGACAGCTCACCAGGCACTGACCGCAGGCAACGCACTTGTCCTGATTGATGACGGCACGGCCGTCAGGACCGGGGGCGATGGCGTCCATGCCACAGGCGGCCTCACAGGGGCGGTCCAGCTTGATGATGGCATGGTAGGGGCAGGCATTGGCGCACTTGCCGCACTTGATGCACTTGTCCTTGTCGATGTGGCTCTTGCCGTTGACAAAGGAGATGGCTCCCACGGGGCAGACCTTCTGGCAGGAGGCGGCCAGACAGTTCTGGCAGCTCTCGGTGACGTGGTACTGCTTGGTGGGGCAGGAGTGGCAGGCGTAGGGAATGATATTGATCAAAGGAGGCTCGTAATACTGTTCAGCAATGGCGGCATGGTTCATGCCGTCGGTCATCAGAGTCCGGGTCTGGACATCCCGCACACCAAGGCCCATGGCAAGGCGCACACGCTCGCCTGCAATGGCACGCTCCAGGAAAATCGATTCACGATGCAGGGGCTGATCGCCGGGGACAATGCGGTAGGGCAGATCCTCTGCCTTGGTATAGTCACCGCCCTCATAGGCCATGCGGGCGACTTCGGTGAACACGCTTTTGCGAATGTCCGTAATCAAAGATGGGATTCCACGCATACAAGTATCTCCTTTTGGATATTTCATAGATTAAATGTTACTGGTAGATTATATCATAAATTTGCAAATTAACAAACAGCTTTTTTTACAATATAGACTGCAATAAACGCAATCCCTCCATTTGTGGCTGGAATTTCTGAAATTTTTTCAAGCGTAATGTGTGGATAATACTGGAAAATCAAAATCCTATTTCCGGGAGCAGTCTATGTATTCATGCTGCGTCGCAGAGTCGAAAATGGAGCGGACCACATGGCCGCAGCAGCGGCGGAGATCCTCTTTGGTACACGTTCCAGCTCTAATCCCATGCAGAATGGACTTTTTGTCCTCTTTCGTTCCCGGCATGATGAGGTCATTGCCCGCATGAAGCGCCAGCGCGCTGTCGGCCCGGCCTGCATCCGTCGCGCCCCAGTCCGTCATCACAACGCCGTCAAATCCCCATTCATTGCGTAAAATGCTGGTACAAAGATCCGGGCTGTTGGAGGTATAAACACCGTTAATTTTATTATACGAAGTCATGACGGCCCCGGCGTGGGCTTCGCAGATGGCAGGCTCAAAGGCCTTGAGGTAGATTTCCCGCAGCGCTCGCTCGGAGACATTGCTGCTGACGGCGGTACGGTTATCCTCCTGATTGTTACAGGCGAAATGCTTGACGGTGACATAGTATCCCGACTCCTGCTGGACGCCGCGGATCAGCGCAGATGCCATCCGTCCCGTCAGGCGGGGGTCCTCGGAATAGTATTCAAAGTTTCTGCCGCAGAGGGGGTTACGGTGGATATTGACGGCAGGCGCCAGCCAGTAGGTACAGCCGTACTCCCGCATCTCCCGGAAGATGGCGTTGCCCACCTGCTCCATCAGCTCCGGGTTCCAGCTCTGGGCCAGCGCCGTGGCCACGGGGAATGCCGTCGCATACTGATAGAGGACAGGTTCCTTCTCCGGATTGCCCATGAGGTATTTCCGGGCAAGATCCGGCAGGTATTCAAAGCCCGCCAGGGGAAAGTCCAGCACCTTGATTTTGCCGGAGCGGGTCTGGGTGGAGCGGCGCTGGAGCCGCAGACCTGCGGGGCCGTCGCACAGGGCCACATTCGCAAGGCCCTTGTCCCAGAATTTTGAGGTGGTATTGCCTACGGAGCCCGGCAGGCAGAAGCGGCCGTCGCCGGAGAGAATGCCGTCGCCCACCACGATGTCTGCCATATCCCGAACCGAGAGGGAATCCAGAAATGCCGTGACCCGGGGGTCAGAGGGTTCCTCGGTGGGATGATAGCTGTACTCCACGGTATGGAAGGCCTTGGGCTTCACCACAAGACGGGGAAGATCCGGGCTGAGCGACTCCTGGGGACGGACCGGGGGCTGAAGCTCCTCGAATGGAACGGTCACGGGGCAGATGTGGGCATGGCGGGACAGAATCACCTCCCGTTCCAGCGTTAAAACGGCAACGGGGACCGTATGGCGAGAGGAATTGCCCAGCCGAAGGACGTAGTCTCCCGCCTCCAGAATGCAGCAGCCGTCGCTCTCCCGGTAGCTGCCGAAATCCTTCAGGTCGAAGGTCAGGTCCATGGTCTGGCTCTCACCGGGATGCAGGGTGACCGTCTTTTTAAAGGCGGCCAGAGACTGGAATTCCCGGGGAAGCGCGCCCTCCGGTGCGCTCAGGTACAGCTGTGCCACCTCCCGGCCGGACCAGGTGTTGCCGGTATTGGCAACAGTAACCAGTGTATGGGTCTGAGAGCCGAGGACGCTGACATCGGCGCAATCCACGGAAAAATCCGTATAGCTCAGGCCAAAGCCGAAGGGAAACCGAGGCTCCACACCGAAGGTGTCGAAGTAGCGGTAGCCCACGAAGATTCCCTCTTTGTAGAATTCATTCTCCAGATCGCCGTTGAGATAGCTGTATTGGTCGGAAAAGGGAAGGTCCGAATAGGACTTTGCCCAGGTATCCGCCAGCTTGCCGGACGGACTCGCGGCGCCGGAAAGCACATCGGCCACCGCATGACCGCCTTCGGTGCCCAGCTGGCAGATGTAGAGAATGGCTCCGATGCCCGGAATCCGGTCCGCAAAGCCCAGATCGATGGGGGAGCCGGAGTTGATAATCAGGACAAAATGCGCATAATGGCGGGCGCAGAAGCGAATGGCCGCCTCCTCGTTATCGCTGATGAGGTAATCGCCCTTCTCCATCTTCCGGTCGCCGCCTTCGCCTGCCTGTCGGCTCAGGACATAGATGCAGGTATCGGTGTCGCTGGCCTCGGCATCGCCTTCCGTGATGGCCCGGCCCAGAGGAATGGGGCAGGTATCGAACAGAACCTTCATAAAGGATGCATTGAGATTCAGAAGGCTCACCTTTTTCCGACGGGACTGGGTGAAAGCGGCGGTTGTATGGAGATAAAGGGATTCATAGTCACTCAGCCACTGCTCTGTGGAAACTTCGAAGCCCCGGTCGCGCAGACCCTCCCAGATGGATACGCAGTGGCGCTCGTTGACCTCGCCCGAGCCGGTGCCGCCCTTGACCGTGCGGGATGCGCCGGGACCGTAGAGCGCGACCTTGCGGGTGCTCAGAGGCAATGTATGGTCATTTTTCAGCAGGACCATGCCCTCCAGAGCGGCCTGACAGGCTACGGCAAGATTCTCTTTTTCCAGAGTCGTCACATCTCCGGAATAACTGGCTTTCATAAAAGGTTTCATCCTGACTCCCTCCAGATTCCAAATGTTTTCCTCATTATACCGCCAATTTCGCTAAAAATCTACCGTATGATCCCCCCGAAAGAATGAAACCGGGCGGGAATTTCCTCTCGGAAGCTCCCGCCCGGTCCCGGGGTTACATGATATGCTCCTCCGCGCAGTTGTCAACTACCCGGACGCCCATTTCGCCCCGGTCGGCGACCCGGAATTTCTTGATGCTGACGCTGTCAAACATCGGACAAAGCCGCGCCTCCGGGTCCAGCCGCAGATCCTCGGTTCGGATCTCACCGTGTTTTCCGGACATGGAATCACCCCGGATTCAGTATGCCCGGTTTCCCGGAATTTTATCATCTTTTTTTCAATACGCGCCGGGAAGAAGGGAAGATCCTGTCGTTCTTTTCAGGTTGATTTTTCATGGGGTGCGTGCTATAATACTACCATCCGATGCGGGTATAGTTCATCGGTAGAATGCGACCTTCCCAAGGTTGACAGGTGGGTTCGACTCCCATTACCCGCTCCATAAAAAACACCATCCCAATCGGGATGGTGTTTTTTCATGTCTATGCCAACCAAATATTCATTCGGCTCGGCGTCAAATACAAATCAGTTCACGGGTGGTGCGGCCGAGTCAATTCGGGCGGAGAGCCCATCCAGCACGGAGAGATTCTCCACCGAATTTTGGCCCAGATCCACATAGATCAGATTCGTCAGGCCCGCCAGCGGGGAAACGTCGGTAATCGCATTGTCCGCCAGATACAGATGCGTCAGGTTGGTCAGATTGGAAAGCGGCGTTAAATCGGAAATATTATTTTCATTCAGAACCAAAATCTGCAGATTTGTAAGCTCTGCCAGCGGGGTCAGATCCTCCAAAGCACCACTTGCAATACCCAAGGAAGTCAGATTTTTCAGGCTGGACAGATACGAGATATCGGTAACGGGACCATCGATATGCAGCAGATCCAGACTGGTCATCTTTGAAAGCGGCGTCAGATCGGCGACATGGGATACGTCCAGATGCAGCGTTTCAAGATTCGTGAGGCTGAGAAGAGGCGTGATATCCGTAAAGTCATTCGCCTCCAGGCGGAGAAATGTCAGACTGGTCATGCCCTCCAGCGGAGAAAGATCCGTGATGGGACTGCCGTAAAGCTCCACTCTGGAAAGCGACTTCAGACCGGACAGAGGACTCAGATCCGTGATTTCATTATAGTTGAGATTCACTTCCTCCAGATTCGGGAAGGCAGTAATGGGACTGATGTCCGTGAGCTTCTTTGCATGCAGATCCAGGATTTGCACATCCAGCAAATCTGCGGTGGTCAGGCTTTCTGCCGGAATATCCAGCGATTCGGCCGCTGCGCTGAGATAGGGTTCCTCCAGATCAGCCGGTTCTGCGTTCGCCTGCGTCGCTGCTTCTGTGGATGCGGCGGGCTGGCTCGGCTTTTCGGTCGGCTCTGAAGAGGTCTGCGGCAGGTTCGTTTCCGGATTTGTGGCTGCGATGCTTTCTGTCTCCGATGCGGAAGAAGCGTCCGGTGTTTTGTCGCCGCAGGCGGCAAGGTTCATTGCCAGCACCAGTGCCAGCAGGCTGACGATGCTTTTTTTCATGGAATGTTCCTCCTGTATAGTTTCGAAAAGGCATATGGATCCCTTTGGCGGGACAGCCCCATTATACGTCTGAAAGTCGATGTAGACAAGAATAAAATTGAAATTAATATCTTAATTTTAAACGGAAAAATCGGGAGGACGCAGCTGCATCCTCCCGAAATTCGTATGAAATTAGTCCTCAATGCGGCGGATCGAGGCACCCAGCTGGGTGAACTTCTCGATGAGATGCTCATAGCCGCGCTCCACATAGTGAATGTTCTTCACGGTGGTGGTTCCCTCGGCAGCCAGACCTGCAATAATCAGCGCAGCACCGGCCCGCAGATCCTTTGCGGTAACGGTGGTGCCGATCAGACGGTCCGTACCGGTGACGATAGCGGTTTTGCCGTTGATGACAATGTTGGCACCCATATGCTGCAGCTCCGTGCAATAGCCGAAGAACCGGGTCTCGTACACGCTCTCCGTCAGACGGCTGATGCCGTTGGCGATGGACATACAGACGCAGATCTGTGCCTGCATATCCGTGGGGAAGCCGGGATAGGGCATGGTCTTGACCGTGATGCGGCGCATGGGACCGTTCCGGATGACCCGGATGGAATCATCATACTCGGTGATTCTGGCACCCATTTCACGCAGACGGGTGGTGATGCACTCCATATGCTTGGGAATGACATTCTGAACCAGAACGTCACCGCCTGCGGCAACGACAGCTGCCATATAGGTGCCGGCTTCGATTTGGTCGGGAATCACAGCGTAGGTGGCTCCGTGGAGCTTCTCGACGCCCTTGATCTTGATGGTGTCGGTACCGGCACCGGAGATCCGTGCTCCCATGGTATTGAGGAAGTTTGCCAGGTCCACAATATGCGGCTCCTTGGCTGCGTTTTCGATAATCGTCTGGCCCTCCATCAGGGTGGCTGCAAGCATGATATTGACCGTTGCACCCACGCTGACCACATCCAGGCTGATTCGGGAACCGTGCAGTCCGTCAGGGCCTGCCTTGATGTCCACAAAATCCTCGGTCTCGGTAACCTCTGCGCCGAGTGCCAGGAATCCCTTGACATGCTGGTCAATGGGCCGGGCGGCAAAGTTACAGCCGCCGGGAAGCGCCACATGGGCCTGACCGTAGCGGCCTAACAGGGCGCCCATCATATAGTAACTTGCGCGCATCTGCGTCACAAGCTTGGGATCGGGTTCACAGTATTCCACTTCCGTGGTGTCAATTTCCACCGTGCTGTCATCGGTCCAGCGGACCTTTGCCTTCAGGCTGCGGATAATATCCAGCAGGATGCGAACATCGGAAATATTCGGTACATTTTCAATGCGGCAGACGCCCTGCACCAGCAGGGTTGCAGGCAGAATGGCAACAACGGCGTTCTTTGCACCGCTGATGACAACATTGCCCTCCAGACGATTGCCGCCGACAATTTCGTATTTTGCCAAGGCGATCATCTCCTTGTTTCATGATAAGTGTATTAATAAGATACCTTCTCATATTATAGCATGGAAATATAACACTGTAAAGAGTTATTATTTACCTGCGAAGGCCCTTGGGATAGTGATTTTTGAGGACCCGGCCGTCGCCCTTACCCCAGCCGATGGAAAGGCCTCCGGCGGTGACCAGGCACCAGCCCTTTTCCTCGCTGGGAACCACGTTGCCATGGAGGTATTCGGCGATTTCCCGGGACTCCGGGGCGAAATCCTGGGTGGTTTTGCAGGTTTTCAGCCACAGCGCCAGTGCGTGAGCAGGCTCGAAGCGGCCCTTGCGGCATTCGCCCAGCTCCAGACCGGGACGCAGAACCTTCAGTCCCTTCAGCTCCGGGGTCTGCTCAGGCACCCAATAAAGGGAGGTGCCGAAAAGCACCGGTTTACCGGCGGGAAGTTCGATCTTCAGATCCTTTGCAAAGTCCGAAAACTCCTTCGGGAGCTTGTCGGCTTTTCCGGCATTCAGGGTGCTTTCTTCGTCGCCGTCCCTGCGAAGCACAGCGGCATAGTGACCCTCGCCGTGCTGATGGTGGGGCCAGAGGCGGAAGGTATGCTCCAGACCGGGCACGGGATCGGAAATGAGATCCGGCCGTCCCGGGGAAAGCGCCGGGGCAGAGACTTCCTCGATGGAAAAGTCCGGGTGAGAACGCAGGAACGCAGAAATGGCGCCTTCGTCCTCCTCCGGCGCAAAGGTACAGGTGGAATACACCAGCCGTCCGCCCGGACGCAGCAGCTTTGCCGCCGTGGAGAGAATCTCCTGCTGGCGGTTGGCACACATGGTGACGGTTTCGGGGCTCCAGTCGGTGACGGCAGCCTCCTCCTTGCGGAACATGCCCTCGCCGGAGCAGGGGGCATCCACCAGAACCTTATCAAAGGCACCGGTGAAGTGACGCTCCAGATCTGCAGGGTGGTGGTTGAGGACCAGGGCGTTGGAAACTGCCATGCGCTCGATATTACGCGAGAGAATCCGGGAACGCTTGGGGTTAATTTCATTGCAGACCAGCAGACCCTCGCCCTTCATCTTTCCGGCGATCTGGGTGGTCTTGCCGCCGGGCGCGGCGCAGAGGTCGCAGATCAGCTCGCCGGGCTGCGGGTCCAGAAGCTGGACCGGGGCCATGGCACTGGCCTCCTGAAGGTAGTAAAGGCCTGCCTCATGCCACACATGAAGGCCCGGACGCGCATCCGGCGTATAGTAGTATCCATAGTCTGCCCAGGGAACCGGATGCTCCACAAAGGGAAGTTCTGGAAAATCTTCGGTTTTCAGCGGATTCAGCCGCAGTGCGACGGCTCTGGGCCGCTGCAGAGAATCGAGATAGGCCGGAAATTCGTCTCCCAGCTGCTGCTCCATTCGGGTTAAAAAGGCTTCCGGTAACATGGGCGGGCCTCCATTTTCTTTGATTTTTACAGGTGGTTCCATTATAGGGTGCGGGGGTCAGGTTGTCAAGGATGGACACTTGTGCTAGAATAAGGGAAAACAAAAGGGGGAGTTTAAGATGGATCATGGAACGAAAGCAGCGGAATTATTTTTGGGAGGCTACAATTGCAGCCAGTCGGTTCTGGTGGCCTTCTGCGATGTGACGGGACTGCAGGAGGACTTCGCCGTCAGGCTCGCTTCCTCCTTCGGCGGCGGCATGGGCAGAATGCGCGAGGTCTGCGGCGCCGTCAGCGGTATGCTGATGGTGGCGGGCATCCTCTATGGCGACAACACGGTCCACAATGACGCGGGCAAGCGGGAGCACTACGCTCGGGTTCAGGAGTTGGCCGGGAAATTCCGGGAGCAGACCGGAAGCATCGTCTGCCGGGAAATCCTCAAAAATCCCTCCTCTGACCCCAATCCATCCCCCCGCACCGAGCAGTACTACAAAACCCGCCCCTGCGCCAGAATGGTCATGCTGGCGGCGGACATCATGGATGAGTACATCCGGGAGCATCCCATATGCAAAGACTGATCTTTAACCAGCACGACATCCCCAAAGATGTTCTGCGCTACGGCCTGCGCACCAGCGCCAGCGTGGGCTGCGGCTGGATTGCCACCTACAACGCCATGGAGCTGATGGGGTATCACGTGGAGCCTGAAAACATGATCCGCTACTACGAGCGGCAGCTGCCCTTCATTCACGGCAACCTCGGCACCTCCTTCTGGGGGCCTGCGGTCTGCTTCCGGCAGTGGGGCTTTCCCACGGAGGTCATCCTCAAACGGGAGAAATTCGACGAGGCGGCACAAAATGCTTCGGCTTGCGTGATGTTCTACCGCTGGCGAAACGGTGCGAAAATCGGTGCCCATTTTGTGGCATTACAGCACACCCAAGAGGGATTTATCGGCTACAACACCTACAAAAACTCAAAAGGCCCCGACCGGTACGGTCAGAGTCTGGAGGAATTTCTGAAGCGGAGAAAGTACTTCGGTGCGGTTTTGATCGCCATTCAAGATAAGTAAAAAAGAGCGGCATGAATTTCATGCCGCTCTTTTTTATACCTGATACAAAGGCTTGATTTTATTCCGGTAGAGCTTCCCAAACAGAACCAGAGAGAACAGCAGGCTGGCGACTTCGGAGATGGGGAAGGACCACCAGACCAGATCCACATTGCCCGACAGACTCAGAAGATACGCAGCAGGCAGCAGGACGACCAGCTGGCGGCACAGGGAAGCCAGCGCAGAATAGGTGCTCTTGCCCAGCGCCTGGAAGAAGCCGCTGAGAGCAATGCCGATGGCGGCCATGGGGAAGGAGATGGCGATGACCCGCAGCGCAACCATACCCATCCGGGAAAACTCCGGCGTGGGATTGAAGATATTCAGCAGAAGCTCCGGGAAAAACTCAAATCCCAATGTTCCCAGAACCATGATGCAGCAGGCGATGACCATGGCGTGGTACACCGTAGACATGACACGCTTGGGCTTCTGGGCACCGTAGTTATAGGCGATGATGGAAATGGTGGCATTATTGATGCCGAACACGGGCATGAACACGAAGCTCTGGAGCTTGAAGTAGATGCCGAAGACGCCGGTGGCGGTCTCGTTGAAGCCCTGCAGAATCTGGTTCATGCCGAAGGTCATAATGGAGCCGATGCCCATCATCAAAATCGAGGGAATACCGATGGAGAGAATGATTTTTACAATCTCGCCGTGGGGCTTGAGGTACTGTTTTGCCATGTGCAGATCATGGTTATAGCGGATATTCAGGAAAATACCCACGCCTGCCGCGATCCACTGGGCCAGAACCGTGGCAACTGCGGCACCGGCAACACCCATTGCAGGAAGTCCGAACCAGCCGAAAATGAACACCGGGTCCAGTAGAATATTGACAGCAGCGCCGGTCACCTGGAGCACCATGGACAAAAAGCTGCGGCCTGTGGCCTGAAGCAGCCGCTCACAGAGAATCTGGAAAAAACAGCCGAGGCTGAAAATGCTGCAGATCGCAAGGTATGCACTGCCGCCCTCGACGGTTTCGGCAACGTTGGACTGCATCTCAAAATACGGACGGGCTCCGAACACGCCGAACAGAGCGAAGAAAATGGCAGACACCGCCAGCAGGAAGAAGCCGTTGCCGGCAGCCAGATTGGCATGCTTTGCGTTCTGCTCGCCCAGAGACCGGGACAGCAGCGCATTGACACCGACGGAAGCACCGACGCCGAAGCTGATAATCAGATTCTGAATCGGAAAGGCGAGGCCCAGTGCCGTGACGGCAGATTCGGATACGCGGGAAATATAGATGCTGTCCACGATGTTATACATCGCCTGGACCAGCATGGAGAAGATCAAAGGCAGCGCCATGTTCACCAGCAGTTTTGTGATGGGCATGGTTCCCATTTTGTTCTCAGCAAGTTGCTTTTTCTGTTCAGACATACAAAACCCCCTATACAAAAGTCCATACAATACACACAATATAAAAATTTATTATAATCTGTCCGAATTTGTTTTGCAAGATACAGAACCGGAAAAACGAAAAAATGGAAGAAAGATCCGTCCCGAAGTGGAATTTTGGAAGAGATTCAGCCAAAAACAATGGGAATTCAGAATCGGGAAGTGACGGCACCGCAAAATGCAGGGGCCGGAAGAGAACAAAAAGAGGCATGCAGACGCATGCCTCTTTTCTGCTTTTTCGATTACGCCATGATGCTGCCGTCGGGATTGAACAGAGGCAGCTTCTCCAGATACACCAGATCCTCACGGTCCTGAGCGTCGCCCTCGGCCAGAATCGCCATGCGGCCGCAGATTTCGCCGCCGGCTTTTTCTACCAGCGCTTCCAGTGCGGACAGGCTCTCGCCGGTGGAGATGACATCGTCCACAATCAGAATGCGCTTGCCCTTCATCAGAGCGGCATCATTACCATCCAGATACAGGTGCTGCTCCTTGGCGGTGGTGATGGAACGGACCGTTACCTCGAACAGGTCCCGCATGTAGAGCTTGGGTGCCTTCCGGGCCAGAATGTATTTGGCATCGCCTGCCTGACGGGCCATTTCATGGGCCAGGGGAATGCCCTTTGCCTCGGCGGTCAGAATGTAATCATACGCAGGAGCACGCTTCAGAAGCTCCTGGGCGCAGGCTACGGTCAGCTCCTGATCACCAAAAATTACAAATCCCGCAATATACAGAGAATCGGTTACCTTGCAAATGGGCAGATCCCGCTCCAGACCTGCCACGGTCATATGGTAATACATAATCTTACTCCTTTTCGGGGCCCTCAAAAAGCCCATTAATAAATCAATTATAGCGCGGCGGGAAAAAATGTCAAGAATGGGGAAATCCTGATTCCTTCGGAAAATCAGGTGAAATCATGGAAAATGCAGATTAATTTTGCCCGTTGTACGGATAAATGCAATTTGCGGCGGGATTTCTCCGTATGGATGAAAGGAGGTTGGAGATTGGCTAAGAAGGATGATACCGGCACAACCCTCAAAAGCAGGATCCAGAAAGGCCAGATCCGCAGGGAGGATGTGACCCGAAGACTGGCGGAGCTCGCCTTCGGACAGCCCAACGACTGCGTCCGTCTGGCGCTGGAGGAGGTCGGCGATCTCAAAAAACTGGACCTGAGCCTGCTCAGCGAAATCAAACGGAGCGAAAAGGGTATGGTGGAGATCAAGCTCATTGACCGGCTGCGTGCCCTCGAGCAGCTGGCCCAATCCACCGGCGACGACAATTCCCAGATGGAGGAATTCCTCCAGGCACTGCAGTCGGCGGCGAAGGAAGAATGAGCTATCAGGGATTTTCACCGAAACAGAAGACGGCGATGACCTGGTGGATGCCCGGCAGCCAGTTCGAATCCTGCGAGGCGCTGGTCTGCGACGGGGCCGTCCGCTCCGGAAAAACCCTCGCCATGGGCATGGGCTTTTTCCTGTGGGCTCAGCTGAGCTTCGATCAGCGCAAATTTGCCCTGTGCGGAAAAACCATCGCCGCCCTGCGCAGAAATGTGCTGTCCGAAATCCTCCCGAAGCTTGCGGGTCTGGGCGCCGTCTGGAAGGAAAAACGCACGGAGAACAAACTCATTCTCCGCTTCGCAGGGCACACAAACGAATTCTACATCTTCGGCGGACGGGATGAGTCCTCCGCAGGCCTGATTCAGGGTATGACGCTGGCC
>RCNI01001072.1_pt1 | contig 15504 bp, 7 predicted proteins | sample 2041151 | NCBI WGS metagenome assembly RCNI01 (sample SAMN09708214, study PRJNA481090) | feces metagenome | isolation source: feces | place: Antarctica: Albino Rookery | reverse complement strand
TAATATTAAACTGTAGGTTGAGTATTATAGGGGAAATTAAGTAACCATAATATTATAATTTACTATTAATATACATCAATCTATATAATAAATTCTATTTGTAGTAATTATAAGGCATTATAAACTGTATGTAATATTAAACTGCAGGTTGAGTATAGCAGGCGGGATTAAGTAACCGTAATATTATAATTCACTATTAATATAAATTAATATATATCAATCTGTATAATAAATTTTATTTGTAGTAATTGTAACGCATTATAACTTATAGTAAATATAAAGCAAAAACAATATAACTTTTCACACCATTATCAATATACTAAAATTTGCGGTGAATATATAATATACTTGATAATAATATGCTGGATGACACTATTACAATATCAAGTGTGATATATATCTTATTTTCTAATATCACAAACTAGAAAATATCACACATATATTTTTTAATAATTAAAATATGGCTGTTATAAAAATCCAGCATTGTTATTTTATAAATATATGCATCACTCTGTATAGAAGAGAAGTTAAATAATATTAAAACTGCATTCAATAATATATAATAAAATTTAAAAAATGATAAATTTTATCTTACATATGTAAGTAAAAATCGTAAAAAACGAGATATTTTCATAAAAAAAATAAAATAATTCCTTTATTTATAAAAAATTTTAAAAAAGAGTTTGACAATGGATTATTAATAATATAGTATTACAATATATTTTCTATGAAAGATGGGGGGGGGTGCGTGCAACATCTCGCTTTTTTGCACGTTCAGATCATCATTTCATTAAGAGACCTAGTAGATATTTTTAGTATAATTTTTTACAGTAGAGTAGGAATAAAAGTGTTGTAAAATGGCTTTTAAGCCGTTGGTTATTGTTTTTTTTAACCAAGTTGTTGAGTTATTTTCATATTATTGGTTTTTTTAAAATAGGTTATCAATAATATTTATAAGAAATAATAAAACATAGGAGGAGGTTATGAAATATAGCCGCATTCTTTTATCTCTTCTTTTATTAGTAAGTGTAATAGCGCTTGGATGTGCTAAAGAAGAAGATGATCCTGCTAGGGCTGATAGCACTACAATTATTGCTAAGCAGGACAAAAATAATTTATTAAAATACCAGTTCAATGTAATGTATGAGGGTAGAGTTCTTACAAGGAAAGACGCTACTTTTATGTGGAACTTTGGTGATGGTTCTAGGACTAGTTCTCGAAGCACCCCTATTCATGATTATACAGAAGAGGGGGAAAGAGTAGTAACGGTTACATTTGATATTGAATCAGAAAATGGCAAATCGGAAAGGATTTCAAAGGATATAGTAGTTCTTGTTGGTAAAGATTTAGATGTTTACAGCTCTGTTGTTACGGCTAATTCTGGCCCTGAAGATGATTTATTATATTATACATTTATATCATCATCCATTCCTAGTGCAGAAAATGGCAACCAACCGCTCCATTATCAATGGGTGATCACTGGTCCTGATGAAAATGGGAACGAAAAAACACATATTTATCCTGAGAAAGGTGAGAAACCTATTACAAAAAACACTCTTAAACACAGGTTTGAGAACTTTGGTAAATTCTATAATATTGATCTTTATATAAAACCGGCAAAAGAAAAAGATTTTAAATCAAAACCATCTGCTACAATGTATATGAGAACAGTGTTACCAACAATACAGTTGGATTGTAGCAGTAGGGGAAAAATACCTAATTCTACAAAAGAACAGATTTCATGTAAACCTATATTTAACTACGATATTAAAACTAAGATGACATATAATTGGACGTTTTATAGTGTTGATAGTTCAGATGGCTCCACAATAAGAGATGGTGAAGTTACAACTACAGGTGCTAAACCTGAAGCTATATTTATATATCCTGATTCAGGGTTAAAATATATAACTGTTGAAGGCACGCACCCAACAAATATGGATGGTATAGCAGAGGGTAACACAAAAATACAGTTAAACTCTCAAGGTATATTAAACCCTGTAAAATGTGAAAGGCCTGTTGACCACTTAGGTAACTTTACAGATGATTCCCGCCTTGTATATGAATGTGTAGCAGAAGGTTTTATTAATAAAATAGGAACAAACGAACCTTCTCCATTAACTACATACACTTGGAAAATAAGTGAAGAAGGAAAACCTATCTCAAACGACGGCTTTTCATGGGGGACTGGTGATACAGTTGGTGGAGATGATAAAGTATATACAAATAATGAAAATGTGAAAACACGTGTTGATTGTTATAATCAAGAAGGTATATGTGTTGCCACATTAAAATTCACAGCATCTAAATTTGGTGGTAAATACGATATAACATTAGAAGCTAAACAACGGTCAGAACATAGCAATGAAGTTATCTACGATCTTCCAAAAGTAAAAACAAGGTTTTATACAGAAATGCCAAAAATAACAGGTATAAAACGTGAAACAGATCCTAAAAACCCAATGAAAAGCACTTTTACCCCACAGTTTGATAGTTCAATACCTGAACATATAAATTTAGATTCCACATGGATAATTGAAGGTAAAGAAATTGGTGGTCCAGACAAATGGCACGAAAAGAATGCAAATAATAAAGATTATGATGGAACACAAGCACCAGCTATTAAAGATAGAAAATTAACTCACTCATTTAGTAAATCAGGGGATTATAGTATGCAGGTTAAAATAACATCTGATAGTTTTTCAAATAGTTATTTAAAGCCAGAACCAATAGATCCTGAAGAAAATACCAAACCTAAAATAGCTGCTAAAGTAAGAGCAGCTGATAATGCAGAGAAGATATATATGCCTGCAGAACCAGTGAATGCAAATTCATTGAAATTTGAGTTAAGCCAAAAAATTGCAGGTTCATATTTTGATTTTAGTGCAAATAGAGTAACTAATCAATATACTTTTTTTACAGATTATGAAGCAAGAGTTGGCGGCAAACCTGTTTCAACTACATATGTTGTAACCATATATAATGGACCTATGATTGATTACAGAGATAACACTGTTAATGAAGTAAAATTAGTTTTTAAAGATAAAAAAGAATTTGAAACATTAAAATATAATGAAAGAAATGACTCTCAAAATGTAAAGCTATTATATAATGTAAGCTATAAAGCAAGACTAGAAGTGTATAATTCTGCTGTATATGATGCAAATACTAGTAATCCTACTGGAACTCTTGATGCAACATACAAAAAAATAGAAAAAGATAACATAAATACGGGAACAATTGATATAACAGAATACCATAAAGGTATAATGCATAATACTTGGTATCAAGATTTTTTTGCTAAAATAGAAACAGAATTAAGCGGTTCAAAAATTGGAGTTGATAGATCATTATTTAGGTGTGAATGGAGCTTTTGGGGAGATGATGAAGGGGAATTAAGACTTGGAACATCTATACCATTGCATCCTGAAAAAGATAGAAAAAAATTACATAGTGATGATTGCTCTAAAACAATTTGGGTTTACTATTTTGATAAAGGTGGTTCTAAACATGGAAATAATCAAAATGTAAAATTAACTGTTACAGGTCCATTTAATGACAAAGATCAATATGGTATTTTTGGAAGAAAAGAATTTCAGTTTAGTTATAAGCTAGAAGATCCAAAATAGAGCGGTATAGGAGAGAAAAATGAATAAATTATATATTTTACTTATAATGATTTTGTCTTTAAGTTTGTTTGGATGTTCTGAAGAAGAAAAAACAGCAACAGACCCTAACGTAATAAACAGGGTTAATGAATCAGAATATGCAATTAATGTTACATTATCAAAAAATAATAATGCTGATAATTTATCTTACGATTTTTCAGTAAGTAAAGACGGCATTGTTTTAAAAGATAATAAAACCCATGCAGTAAAATGGGATTTTGGCGATGCAAATGAATTTGAAGCAGGGTTGAAAAAAACTCATAAATATGCAAAACCAGGAGTTTTTAGCGTAACGGCATTTATAACTGATAACATTACTAAAAAATTCCGCACTACATCCATAGATGTGGTATCAGGTAAAGAGCCAGATATTTATAATACTGAAATAATGGCATATAGAAATGAAGACAGGCGTGCTTTTAAACTTGTAGGCAGTGCAATATCAGCTCAAGGTGAAACATTAAAATATTCTTGGACATTTGGAGATGGAACACCAGCTACTATTTTTACAAATCAAAACACTGTAGACCATGTGTTTAGAAGATATGGGGATATATATAATATATCATTAACTGTGGATAACTCACAAAACAACTCTGGTTCAAAAGTAAAAAAAGAAATGAAAATAGAGACGCAGCTTCCTGATCTTGAATATAAATGTGCTTCTGGTGGGCCGGCATTTGAAAGCGGCACCAGCACAATTATAGGCCAGTTTTTAATATGCAGCCCTGTGCTTACTGGTGGGGAAATTCCTGATGTAGTGTATCACTGGGAATATTACAATGAAATACAGAAAGATGAATATGATGCTGGAGAAAAAGATCAAAATAACCCAGGACAAAAGAAAAATATGATTGTAGTTAAATCCTACGATAAATTACATAATATGCCAAAAGACAGGTATTTTAAATTAGATGGTTACGGCACATCTAATGTTAATGATAGTATTACTTATATGTTTGCAGAAGGTGGTAGAAAATATATTAAAGTTAAAGGCGTATCTCAAAACTTTTTAAAGGAAAATATTGCATATGAAAGTGAATTTTTACTTCCGTCTAATATGGTTCTTGGTGAAGTAAAATGTCAACTTGATAGTAATGATAAAACAAAATTAACTTATACTTGTTCTGCAGATGCGTATTCATTACCTAAAAAACAAAATGGAGATAAATATGTTGCTCCATTAAAAGATTATCAATGGTCTGTTTATAATAGAACAGGATTAGAGACAGATGAAGAATTAGAGCAGGAAGTTGAAGATAGACCAATAGACCCTAAAAATAATAAAGTAGTTTGTTATAAAGAAGAAAATGGGCAAAATCCTAAGGATGTTACAAATAAACTGGATGATGAAAAAATATTTAAAGACAGTGGTTTTAAAAAATGTGTATCTACCGTAACATATAAAGCAGATAAGTATGATATTTCTCCTGAATATTCTGTTATGTTGTTAATAGGAACAAACTATGAAGATATAGAGGGAGAACAATCAGAAGAATTAGAAATAGAAAATGATGGCAACTTTCAAGTAAAACCGCCTGTTATTACAGATATTAAAGTAACGAAATCTACTACTAGTAATCCTGATTTTTTTACATATATATTTGAACCAATACTAGATATAGAATATACAAGAGATATTTCTTACCATTGGTCTTTTGGAGATGGAGTAACTAAAGTATCAAATACACCATTTGGCGAACATACTTATAGTAGTGCAGATGGTGAATTTAAGGTGGAAGTGTATGCTACTTCTTCAAAATTTACAAAAACTGATGTAGCTAAAACAATTGTTAAAATTGACCCAAGTTTTAAAGGAACAAAGTTTGTAGTTCAACAAATTGATAAAGAAAATAATCGTTATACTTTTGAAACTGACTGGCGAGGTGTAGTTACAGAGCAAGGAAAAGAACGAAATGTAAAAACAGAATATATATTACGACTATATGGGCCAGGCTATGAAAAAGCATATAAATTAAAAGATAGTGATATAAGCGAACATAATGGGAATATTAAATTTGAAACTGTAACACCTACTATAGATAATTATAAAGACAATAATACATTATCTATACCTTATGGGTTTGCATTTAATGCAGAACTACAAGTGATAAATACTAAAAAACCATCAAAAGATTTTTATGTTTCAACAACAGTGCCGTTAAAAGATTTAGGAACAATAGAATTTATTCACCCGGGTGTTACAGATATTCATAAACCAACGGAACAATACCCAAAAATAGGTAGACTAAAATTAGATTATTTAAGAGATGCTGCAGTAGATGATCATAAAGGGCAAAAAGTTCCTAATGAAAAATTAAAGTGTAAATATGAACTGAATCCAAAAGGGATTAATAGTGATATGACGAGTAAATGGTATTTATCAGATAATGGAGAATGTAAAGATGTTAATGATGTTTCCAACTATGAAATAGAAGTAGATTGCACACAAGACGTATATATATGTAAAAGAGTGGGATATGAAAATGATCTTTTATATAAAAAAATACTAGCAACAGTATCGCAAGGACCATTTGTTTCACCTACTCCTAGACAACGGTTTCTTGATATAAAACTTGGTCGTGAAGGAGGAACAAATTAAATTTGGACAATGTTCTATATTATTGAAAAGGATAGTAATAAAAGTAAGTAATAGTTAGTTATAAATTATAATTTCCATACACCTAAAAAAAGGTGTATGGAATAAAAAGTAATATATTTAGTAGAGTTTATAATAAAATAAAAAACTTAAAATTGTATATTACTATAATATACAAGGAAGAGGGTTTATGAAAATAAGAAATTTGATTTATGCACCATTAATAGCTTTAGCTGCTTTTGGTTGCACAGCTGATGATTCGAAAGATACCACAGTTGCAAGTCAACTAGGTAAAAACGGAGTTATGCCAACACTTGCAAAAATCTATGTAGAAGATGTAAAAGTTGGGCCAAACGATGGAGACCTTTCTGATATGCGTAAAGCTCATCTGCTTTATACATTATCTGCTGATTTAGTAGTAGACGACTACTCTATACTTGAAGGTGGAGCTGCAAGGTGTGTATGGTCAAGTAATAAGGCAGACACTGTTGTTAGAATGAAAGAAACAATACTTGCTAAAAATGAAAAAAATGGCAACTATGAATGTGCTCCAACCGTTGTAGATTTTAATAAAACAGAAGGTTATGGGTATGATCCTGATACTGTTATTACAATATCTTTTAAAGATATTAACGGTAACCCTGTAAAACGTGCTAATTCTGAAGCAGTTTATGCAACAACATTAACATTAAACACAGCAGACAGACACAATATTGTTAATCTTGCAACAAGCCCTACTTCTGTTCTTTTCCAAAGAACAGACGGTTTATTTCAATCAGGCTACACTGCATACCGTGGTATTACAGGCCTTGAAAAATATATAGGAACTGCCACATATGAAGCATTAATTAAAAGCCCCGGTGGGTTTAATTATGTGAGAACAAATGATGTGCCAGCAACTTATAATCAATCTCTTGCAAATGATAAAGACATAATCAATAAATGGCTTAATGGCGAATCAGATGTCCATAATATTAAGTCAAAAAGTGCGTTCGTATCAAGCTATGGTCCGCCTATTGCACTTCCACCATTTAAAGAAGGGGAAATAGATTATAATAAATTACGCATAGTTTTAATGAGACATAATAACTATCCTGTTATAATAAGTAACGATAAAAAATTATACACTATGGGTTCTATTTCAAGATTTACAGAAAGTGATTTAAAAGAAAATTATCGTTACCAAATAAGAACAAATGATAACTGGTTTGCATATTCTGGTGTAGATGTTTATGGTAATACTGCATCTGATAAACTTCATATAGGCGAAATTAAACCTATGAATGGTGTAGAAGCACGATTTGTTACAACATTATCAGTAACATCTGACTTAGGAACAATTATATCATTAAACGAAACAGATAAAGAATATTATATTGCAGGTAACCCGCACTATAATAATAGCTTTTGTAAAGAAAAAGCAAAATTTAACTCTGAAACATTTTCATTTGATTTCAGTAACACCTGCACATATGACCCATCAGTAAAAGTTGGTGCAGTAAAAATACCTGGTCTGCAGCGTTTAATAGGTGATGGCACAGGCTCTGTAGCTACAGATAATGCAATTTATTACACAGGTAACGATGGTAAAGTTTATGTAGTCCGTATTAAACCAACAGATGCTAACCATAAACGTATATTAAACGGCGAAGATGTTATGCCAGAACCATTAGTATGGGAATATACTAAAGAAGACCTTAAAAACGGTGCAGATAAACTTTATGCTATTGAAGTTGGTTTACCTAATATGAACCCTGCATTATTCCCTACTGTATTATTAAATGATGGTAGTGTTGCATTCCCTATAAGAAAAGCAAGTGATGCAGAAAAAGATGATGATGGTAATTACGTTATTACTAACCATGTAAGACATTTCTATATTAATGCTGATGGTAAATTAGACCATAAAGCAGGGGATGTTGGTAATATTCGTATTATTAAACTTTTAGGGCCAACAGCAGGTTATGGCGAAGATGATAATATATATTATTTCACTGATACTCCAGCATTAGGTATCAGCTATAACCCACAAAAAGCACCAACAGCATCCGGCACAAAAGCAGGCGAAAATAATGTGGTTGGTAATGAAATGGATAAAGATTATCTTGCATTTGTATATGGCGACCCTGTGCAGGAATTTGGTAAATTAAAAAATGCAAGTAGAGAAAAACTTTTCCAATTTACTTATGGCAAATTAAATATTAACGAAACATTAAAACTAATGGCTGACCCAAATGGTGATGCATCAATAGATAATAATTTCGTGCTTATGCCGTATAACCCATACACTGAAAGTTTTGAAGAAATTAGCCAAGGTAAAGACGGTATAATAGAAATAAAACCTGTTCCATATAGACCGTTTAGAACAAACGCACATCTTTTTGTTAATTTAAACAAAAATGCTAAATTAAACTATATATTAGTGCCACACTATATATACGCTTTTGATAAAAAAGAAAGAGTGGATTCTGATACATGGATATACAAAAAAGATGGTTTATTAGCAGCAGAAGTGCGTCATAACGATATTTCAAGAGTATATGGAGCGTTCTCAACTCCTGATGTTCCATTTAAATATACTCCATATGGTAGAAATACTGCATATTTTGCAAATAAAAAAGGTATATTCTCATTTGTAAATTACAATGTAAGAAAAACTAAATCGCCATATGTAGATATAAATGGGACAGCATTAGATAGAAAAGATTTAACTGCTAATAAAGATAATGTAACAAAAGTTAAAGTGCTTGCAGATAATTATACGCCTGACTATTTTTATAGAGCTAAAATTGTTGATAAAAACGGTGGAAATATTGACCCAAAAGATGTTTATGAAGAATCTTTTAGTAAAAACAACTATATCGGCAACGCATTTGTAAACGAAGCAAGAATAAGTAACTTACCAAATAACGGCAGCTACTTAACTAATGGTTTTGAACCACAGCTTTTAAGCAGTTATATGCGTTTTGAAGCAAAAGAATATCCGTCTACTGAAAACCAGCCACAGGCAAGTTTACATATGATACCTGCATATATTCCACAATATTTATTTGAAAGAGTAACACAAGATAAATACGCAGGAATAGGTAGCTTAGCAGAAGAAGTTACAAAATTTATAGGCAAAGGATTTTATCAGTATGCGTATGGTGCTGGTATGTATAGGGTGTATTCTACTGATGTATATCCTGTATGGCGTGCAAGAAAAAATAATACTGAAATATTACAGTTACAAACTCGTTTTGCTACTTTAATGCCTATGACTCATGGTGAAACAGCAACATTCTTGTTTAAAAATTTTAGAGATATATTCCAAGATGGTGTAAAATTTAATAATACAGAGTTAGAAGAAAAAGATGATAATAAATGGGGTAAATATTTATACCCAAGAATCTATACTACATCTCTTTACACCACATATGATGCAGATATGTTAAGAGAACTGCAGCCTATTGAAAAAGTTATTTTAGCAGGTATTGATATATCTAATACTAATCTCGGCGAAACAATACAAAAAAGTGCATCAGCAGATAAAGATGGTAAACAAGGTATGACAGCTCAAGGTTCTGGGGTAGGGTATGTTTTATTAGATGGTAACTATATGTGGAGAGCAGGCAGTGATGCTGCAAAAATCACTGGTAAACCTGTATCCAATACAGACCCACTAAATAAAGCAGGCTATTTTACTAAATTTGTATCTTACCATTAGAATGATATAACTATGATTTTCAGGCTGTTAAAAAAACAGCCTGAAAAGTGAGGATAATATGAAAAAAATATTACTATTATTAACATCCTTATTAGCAATAATTGCTATTGCAGGCTGTGCAGAAGAGGAAGATACAACTCCTGTTGCTGCAAAAACTTATGAAGAAAAAATTAAAACAACAAGTGTCCATGATTTAAGTAGAAATGAAGCAGTGCTTTTAACAGCACAGGCATTATATAATGTTCCATCATTAAGCAATGATGTCCAAAAACGTGTTATGCATTTTTATAAAATGCTAGAAACAGGTGATTTTAGTGTGAATGGTGGAAATACACAAACAGGACCACAAAATCAAAACGGCCAGGGTATAGGCAAAATAGAGGACCCAGCTATTGCAAGTTCTGTATTCCAGACATTGTATGCAAGAATATTGATTGCATCAGTTAGTAATAATCCTGTAACAAATCAACCAATGAAAGTTGATAACTTAAAAGCTTTAATGACATATTCTATTATGGATAATACTACTGCTTATAATAAAGCAAGGGATAATTTAACAAAAAACCCTGATGAAATAATGTTAATACAAAAATTTATAAAAGATTATAAAGATTACATTGTTCCTGCTCAAAAACAAATTGTTGCAGTAGCAAAAGAATATGAAAAATTACTTTTAGACAGCTCGTCTTCTGCTTCTAAAACTGCAGGCGGTGGCGGTGTTGTTAGCGTTACTGAATATTCTGTATCTGCAAATATTGTTTATACATTTGTAGAATTACTTTTAAATTCAGGAATAGTAATCAATTTTGATACTAATACTCAGAAAGATAAAATACTCTATACTGCTGAGCTTTTCTATGGGTTGAAAGATGAAACAAAATTAAAATTAACTTATGATAAAGACCTTTCAAAATTTAAAGTAACTGATGCTATAAGCAGTATCCAAAAACCTGAAGCACAATATTTAGTGAAAGAATTGTTAAAAAATATTAATGAAACAAGGCAAATTCCTGGTGGCGAACCATATCCAGAAAGATATGTTATGAAAATAGAACAAGGGATTACAACTCCACCAATCTCAAGACCAGATAGTCCATTAAATCCAATAAAATATCTTGATGGTTCTGCAGATTATACTATTATTACAAATGTAGGAGATTATTTACTTGCATCTCCAACAGGTAAAAAATACTATGTAGGAAATGATTATGCACCACTAAAACAAACAAATAATGTAACTAATAATATGGCTTTGATATATGAAAAATTAAAAGAATATGGCTTAAAATCACCAGAAAAAATAAGTAAAGAAGGTGTTAAAGCTCTTTCTGAAATTATATCAAAATATTTAAGAGAAACTGGTGTATCTTACTACCTTGCAAATATAGGAAAATATTCAGTTAGCAGTATCACAGAAAAGGATACAACAGATAAATATACGCCAGACCAATTACTTAGCGGTTTTGTTGCAAAATTCTTTGCTAAAGATAAAACTACAGGTATTATTCCTGCTTGTATGCTTATTGAAGAATATAATAAAAGACTTGATGCAGCAGCAATTTCTTATGCAGGAAATAAAGGGTATTTTGCTACAAATGCAAAAAGCAGCTACTGCCAAATATATATTGATAGCGACCTAAGGAGAGATTTCCTTAATAATAATAGTAATAAACCAAAATAATTTAATTAAAATACCAGCCTGCTGTTAATTTGCAGCAGGCTGCTAAAAAAGGGGCAGTTATTTAATGAAGTATGCAAAATTGTTTTTATTTCTTTTTGCTTTAAATATTGCAGGATGTAAATCATCAGGCGAACCTGTAGATAAATACTTTTTTGAAATGGGGACAATAGTCCACTTGAATGTGGAAAAAAATAAAGCAAAAGATTTAGACAAAGTTGCAGAATATATGAAACAATTAACTGAAAAAATTAATCAGGATCAGTTGAATATAAACAGTGCCAAAATAGGAGAAAAAGTAAAAGTATCCCCACTGTTTAGTGAAATATATAATATGGCAGAAGAATACTATGGAAAAAGTAATGGTATCTATGACCCTACAAGCATAACAGTTGCAAGCCTTTATGGTTTTCCAGAGGGCGAGCTTACTCTGCCAAAAAAAGAAGATATTGAAAAAGCAAAACTGAATGCAGGCCTTAAAAACCTGAACATGCAGAACGGTTATATTGTGAAAAATAAAAATACTATGGTAGACTTGAGTGCAAACGCAAAAGGCTATCTTGTAGATAAAACTGTTGCCTTTATGAAAGAAAAAGGGTTTAAAAATTTTATAGTAAATTCAGGGGGGGATTTATTTATATCAGGGGAAAAATATGGAAAACAGCCTTTTAAAGTATCCATAGAAGACCCGGATAATAAAAACGGATTTGTAAGTATTATTAAACTTACAAACGAAGCCGTAGCAACAAGTGGTAATTATGAAAGGTTTTTTATTACACCAGATAATAAACGTATTACTCATATTTTTAGCGGTGTAACATTTGAATCTTCTAATAACTACAAATCAGTTAGTGTTATAGCTAAAACAACTGAAAAAGCAGACGGACTGGCAACTCTTTATTTCTTATCTAACATAGAACAGATAAAAAATTACTGCCAGCAGTTTAGCACACCTGTTTTAATTATAACGCAAGATAACGCAAAGGTAAAACTTTGTAACTGGGATAAATACGAAGAATAATATTTACGTATTTTTATAACAAGTTAATAATTATTAAGGAGACCTTAGATATGAAAAAGTTTATTTTAGGTATGCTTACAATAACTGCTTTAATGATGTTTACAGGATGTGCTGAAGAAGAAGAGACTCCAGTAGCACCAGCACCAAAATACGCAGTTAAATTAGCAGACAGCGCAGTGTTAGATGCAGAAAAAAGTTATTTTCTTATTACTGTTGATAATGCTAAAAGAGTTGATAATGTAACATTAAAAAGAGAACAAGGGGAAACTGATGCTTCATACAACTATAGGTATGAAAAAGCAGTAGGAGATGCTATAGCAAAAGGCGTTCATATTGAAGTGCAGGGTAATGGACTTGATACAAAAACAACTGTCTTAAATAAAGATAATGGAACTTTAATAGATATAACTAAACCTGTTCTCGTGCTTGTAAAAGAAAGACTTCCACAGCCTTCAAAACCAGGTGCTAAACCAACAGGTAAAGGCTCTTATCAAATACAAATACTTATTAAAGCAGATGCAGCTATTAATGCTAGAAGCATATATTTAACTGTAGATAAACAAAAATTCTTATATAATAATTTTGCAGTTAAACCTGCAAGAATATATACTGATGAATTTGGCAACCCTGTAACATCTTTAAATGTTCCAGATGATGTAAGAAATGACCGTGGCGAAGTAATTAAAAAAGGTTATAACTTAATATCTTTACCAAATAATGTTAATGTTTATACATATGATTCTAATACAAAAGAAGCAGTAGGCCCAGTAAAAGCAGGTGTTGATGTAACAGGTAATGTGGATAACACAAAAGTCGCTGCACCATTTGTAATAAGCGACTATTCTGTTAAAACAACAGCTAACACTAAAGGTTTTGAAAGCTGCTTAAAAGATGGTAAAACTAAATGCGGCATAAATGTATCAGGTTATGAAATTACAGGAACAGATAGAAAGTTAATATTAAAAACAGAAACTGTTATGGATGCTAAATCTAAATTAAGTGTTCCTGCAGTAGTTGAGTTACCTTTATATGGCAGTAAAAATTTTGGATACCATATTGCACCACGTGCATCATCATTTTTAGATGTGGCAGAAAGTGTTGCAGTATTTGATATAGAAATTGACAAAAATCATAGTAATATTACTGTAGATAATATTTCTGTTGCAAATGAATCTTTTACTAAAGTAACAGAAGCAGAACAACAAAATGCCAAATTAGAAGCAAAACAATATGTGGTTAAAAATGGTAAAATAAAAAATAAATTTGAATTAATAATGTTAGCTTCTTCTGCAGCAACCCAAGCTGCAACAGTAGAGGGGCTTATAATTAATATAGATGGATCTTCTACAGTGTTTACATCAAGCCAAATAAAAGCAAATAAAATTGCAGAAGCTTTTATTGATGGAGTAAAACTTGATAAACCATACCAATTAACATATGACGCAGCAACAGGTTCAAATCCAAATGAAAATTTAACTAATGTTACTTTAAAAATTAATTCGTTTGGAAAACAACCAACTTTATATACTTACAATGGAAAAGATATTACAGCGACTGTATTTAATATTAATCTAAAACAAATAAGTGCTACGACAGGTGTATTATCTATTACAGCAAAAGAATGCAAACAAGATGCTGTAGCAGTTGACTGTGTATTTGCTGTAAGTGCTGTAAAAGATATTACTGCAGATAACTCAGCAACTGATGGTAAAGTAACTATTACATTTGAAGATCAACAAACAACTAGTGCTAAAACACAATTACCAGAAACTACAATACAGTTTTTTACAACAAATGCAACAGCAGCACCTGCTGAGCCTGAAAAACAAGAAAAATAGTGTGCTAATATTTGAAATAACTGCCACCTTGTATATCAAGGTGGTATAAATAAATAGGGGTAAAAAAAATGAAGAAATTTTTACTAATATTAACATTAGGAGCAATAGCTGCTTTATATGGATGTGCAGAAGAAAAGGAAGAAGATAATGCCTTAGTGCCTGTAAATCCTGAAAACCCTGCAAGTTTAGTTGGGTCATATGATATTACTTATTATGGATTAGAAGATAACGGAAGAGTTGTAACAAATGATTGTAAAAAATACAAACCTGTAGATGGCGACAATACATGGAAAGATAAATGTAAACAATCAACTGATCAACTGCATAAAAAAGCATATATACAATCACATGAAGAAAACGGTAAAACAATATATTCTTTTGTAGCACAAGTTCAGCAATATACAAATCCAGAGGATATGAAACCAGTAGCAAATGATCCTGGTAAAGAAAGTTTTTATTACCATATATTAGCTGCATTTAATGCTAATCATATTAATGGAACGTCAGGTGTAGATACAAGAAGCAAAGCGACTGTTAGAGGGTTGACTGATTTTTTTGTTAAACCTGTATATGGTAATACAGACGCAACTAATGTTACCATAAATAAAATAGGGTTTGCAGATGATAATAAAAGCCTGATGATTGTTGTGCAGTCAGATAATAAAACGCATAGATATACTTTTGAAATGAAAAAAATATCTAATGATTCCGGCGATTATGTAATAAAAAGAGATATAGGCCCACAAGGTGGTAACTATGCTTACTCTAAATTATTAAACAAATTACCTAAAACAAAATTTGTAAATAATATATACGAATCATTTGTTAAAGATTTTATTAAATTTGAAGATAAGAAATAATAAACTAATTAGCAGCATATTATATTGTATAAAACCCCAAATAGAAATATTTGGGGTTTTTTAAAAAGAAAAATAAATATTTTAATATATTTAATAAATAAAATAATAACCATATAAGAAAATAGCTTCTAATA
>RCNI01001071.1_pt1 | contig 15507 bp, 15 predicted proteins | sample 2041151 | NCBI WGS metagenome assembly RCNI01 (sample SAMN09708214, study PRJNA481090) | feces metagenome | isolation source: feces | place: Antarctica: Albino Rookery | reverse complement strand
GCAATCGATACATCTTCTCACCTTCATTTCTGAATTCGTTGAAACGATATTATACCATAACGCAAAATAGCACTAAACATATATTAGCGATTTTAGCGCTATTATATCACAGCATTTCGCTTTTTTCCACATTCCCGCCCCTTGATTACAATATAACCACATGGCGAAACATGCAATCGCTCTTAATTTTAGTACAGTTGGCAGACCGCTGACAATCTTAACAGTTTTTATTTGTCATCACAGGCTTTTTGAACCGCCAGGCCCCCAGTGGTTTTCTTTATGTAACAAGCCGCCGCGCCGAGTAAATTCGGTGCAGCGGCTTCTTATATCAGTTTAACATGAATGGGTTTGTATTCCGTTACGCGCAGGACTGGGTACCACTGGATTCTACCTGCCGGCTTGAAATGCGGAGCCGAGCGGGCGGCAAATTCCTGTTCTGTTTGCGGGGCACCGATCACCATTGCTGTGGGGCCATCTGCGCCACCGATGATGGATGCCCCTCTGGGGGTACAGCAGTAAGGACGATTATCCTTCCAACTCTAAATATCCAACGGGGCCAGATCAATCTTTTTTCCTAAAAACTTATTGTAGTATTTTCCCATTTTACTCACACAGCTTCCAAATTCTGACTGTTACCTTTATCTGAACAAATCTGATAGTTTTCAAATAAGACGAATTTTATCTCCGCTCATAGACCAGATCAACAATACCGTTGTAAGATTCCGTTTTTATGAGCTTTAATTTTTCTTCTGACTGTAATGTAGGAAGCAGTCTCACGCCAGAACCCAAGATGGTTGGAATGACGGAAAAGCAAAACCTATCAATCCGTTTTTCTTTGATCAGCTGTTGCACGACCTCAGCGCCACCGCAGATCCAAATATTTTTCCCTGTTTCTTTCTTCAGCTTTTCAATCAATTTCCCAAGATCTCCATTGTAGAAACAAATACCCGGCTCATTTTCTAATGCTCTGTGTGTAATAACATAGGATTGTTTTCCCTTATAGGGCCAGTCACCGGGAGCCAGTTCTGTTGTAACTTGGTGATAGGTACGCCATCCCATAATGACAGTATCAATGGTTTCATAAAATTCAGGATAACTGCCAGCGGCTTCCGGATCACTGTAATCACCGGTAAGCCAGCTTACGCCACCATTTACATCTGCTACATAACCATCCAGACTCATAGCTATATAAAGCACTATTTTTCGCATAAAATCATCCCTTCTTTATTCACAAAAGGCACTATTGCAGTACAATCAAACCATTTGTGCTTGCCGTATTTTCTGGTTTAAGTACAAATATAAAGGGATTTACTGTCAAATAAAATTTCAACAGGTTTATTGTTCAGTTGATTAATCGTGGCTATGCTCTCCTGGAAAAGTTGGATTCCTGCATCCCGGTTATTCCGGAATTCTGACATCACTTTATCCGAAGTTCGGGCATTGAATCGTCCAAGCTTGTTCCCTGCTGCAATAAGTGCTTCATCCACAGGTCCCTTACTAATAACGGGGATGCTGGCAATGGTATTTCTCGCAAATTTCCCGGCCTTTTCCATTCCCTCCAACACTTTTGCCTGTACAGAAGTCCGGGAATATTGCTCCAGCCGCTCATAACAAGCCGAATAGTCCTGTCTATATTGGTAGGAATATTCTGAAATTTTCTCTGTTACATGATCCAGATAGGACTGTCTATAATTTCCGCCCAACACCACTTCCAAGAAGCTGGAATATGCAAAAATATATACACACATCTGGTAATATTTAAAGTCATGCTGCAGCTGCTTATTCAATTTGTTTACTTTATTGTTGCTGTGCATCCAATCTGTTTTCTCCAACGCGCCAGTAACCTGCTTGCGATAAAAGATGATATTCTGCTCTGCTGTTACCTTTGCTGATGATACTGTTGTCAAATGGCTGCTAATCCAAATCTGATTATCGCTGTTGTAGCGATAGTTTTCCATAATATCAGAAAGCGAATTGACAAGTCCCTCCATTTGAGATTCCTTGTCCTCGTGAAGGAATGTAATAATCTCTTTCTGCATCTCTTTGATGTCATCAAGCCTCTTTGTAACGTTTACCATAGCCACTGCAACTGCCAAAGATACAGGGTCAACATTCAATGATACTGCTCCGGCATCTGCCGGCAGCCATCTGGCCTGACCCACAAAGTCTCCATCATTTATAATTGTGCCAAGCATACCTGACCCATCCTTGAAAGCAGCCAAATGGCCGGTAACTCCTTCAGGAAAAACGCAACGATACAATCCCTCCGTGGCTGGCGCAGTCATGGCCGCATCAGCAATTGCTGCCGCAGCAACTGTAAAACCACTTCCAAGAGCAGAAATATCAGATAATGGTAATTTTTGCTTACATATATGTGCAATTTCTTCTCTTGGAATCGTTGGAAAGTATTCTGCCTTAATAATACTGTTATTCATTTTATAGCACTCCTTTCGCCGTTAAGTCAGCATCTATAACTTCTCTTGTTGACAATTGGCTTGTATTCGTTCCAAAACTTCCACATCTGCCGGGCAGAATTCGTAGTTTGGGATCTGATCTACTGTAATCCACTGAATATCGTTATGCTCCAGTTTTTGAGGAACACCCTCTGCGATGGTTGCGTGGAACAAGGTCAACCGGACTGTAATATCCGGATATTCGTGTACCACCGTCATAAACTCATCACCCACAGAAAGAGTGATGGCCAGTTCCTCCTGGCACTCTCGAATCAACGCCTGCTGTTTCGTTTCACCGGGTTCTACTTTACCACCAACAAACTCCCAGAGCATACCTCTGGCCTTGTTTGCCGGCCGCTGACAAATCATAAATTTATTTCCGTCCCAGATGAGGGCCGCTACTACTTCTGTAATTTTTCGTTCCATTATTCGTTCTCTTTTCTCTTGATGATATCTTTTAAGGCCTTTATGCCTGTTGAAACTCGTGTTATTCGGCAAAGTTCTGAAGAGACAACTTCACAATTCTGATAGTTGAATATCATTGCTAAAATGCTGGGCTGACAAACGCACATAAGTGCAAAAAAGCCCTGCCGGTTGGCAGGGCTTTTAATGGTATCATTCAGTGCTGCCCTTTTATTTTTCTCGGGGTCACAGCTCTTTTTGTATTATATCAGGATTTCTATAAATTTGCAAGGTATGCAAAACAGTTATCTTTGGTTTAAAATTTCCGCCAAGCATTAAGCAATTCTCCGTTTTTTGCTCTGAGCGCAAAAACTGCATCAGAAGAATTTGTATATGAAGTCTGTACGAATGCCTTGAATCAGGAAATGCAGCACATTATTTGTTAAGAAGCGCTTCTTTCACTTTTTTCAGTTCCTCGCTTCCATTCGTCGGAAGTCTCAGCAGACGAATACCGTATTTCTCAAGAATACTGTTCTTGAGCAGATCTCTCTCATGCTGTCTGGTTCCTTCCTGATGGAACTTCACACCATCCACCTCAATCGCCAGCACCGGCTGTTTGGTAATCTCATTGTAGATAAAGAAATCCAGATGGGTATTGACATTGAAAGCATATCGGAATTCTTCATCCGTCAGCAACTCGGAATCACGGATCAGCTGTCGTAAGGGATGATGACAGCTGATTTTCAAGGACAAATCCGGCAGTTCGTGAAGTAAATCAACAAGGTAACCGTACATAATGTTTTCGGAATCAAACTCAGAAACATTCTTATGCTTTTTCAAAAACTCTACCCGCTGTTGGGTATACTGCTGATATAAAAGGTCAAATACAGAGTAAAGCTTACTGTCTACGACCTCAAAGTTGTGGTACTGAATATAGGCAATCAAGTCCTGAATATTGCTGTCCGCCGGCTGTTCGTTTCCGGAAGTGACCAGACAAAGCCTGTCTTTTGCGCGGGAAATAGCTACATTCATAAGATATGGATCATCCGAAAAATCCGTCACCTGATCATCTACGGTCATAAGAATAATGGCGTTTTTTTCGCGTCCCTGGAACTTGTGAACGGTGTCAACTTCGATTCGTTTATCGGGCAGTGCCGCAGAAACCGCCGCTACCTGATTGCGATAAGGCGCAATGATGCCAATCTCTTCCGGTGCAATGTCTCCCATCCTAGGAAGGATTTCCTGCATGGTAACATCAATTTGTCTTTGGCTCACATGTCCTCTTTGGTGATTGCCTTCTGCGGTTCGATAGACCGATAAAGTATTCTCTTCACCGTGGTCTTCTGTCATAACGATCAGCTGGTTATGATAGAACTTCTGATTACAGAACTCTATGATCTGAGGATGACAGCGATAATGCTCTCTGAGCAGAGTCTGCGGTGCGTCCGGTAGCACCATGCAGACAGATTTCAAAAAGCTGTTGTCCGCAAAAGCATACCCTTGCGGCAGATGGTATTTAGAAAACAATGCATCTGTTTTCTGGCGCATATCTTCTGTCACTACATTTGGAAGCTGTTTCAGATCTCCTACAATGACCGCATTATAAGCGCAGGACAGTGCCAGAGATCCGGTTACAATATCCACCTGAGAAGCCTCATCCATGATGACATAGTCATAGACCATGTTGCGTAGGCTGTTTCTGGAAGAAAAAGTCGTACTAAGCACAATGGGGTATTCCGAAAGCACATCACTGGGATTTCTCCAAAGGGATTCCTCTGTAAAAATCTTTCTTATTCTTTTCTGCCCGAATCGGTTATAAAGAATACCCTTCAGATATTGCATTGACCAGTCCGTAAGCTCAGCCATTTTTGCTTTGGCATTAAACTGCTCCAGTTCTTTTTCCAGCTGTTCGATTTCTCCAGTCAGCTCATTGATTTTTGAAATATAAAACAGGCTCTGCAGATATGTAATAATGGTATCCGCATCCTGCTTCGTAAACTTCCATTCAAATGCGCCACACAAAATAACCGCCCGAATCTTAAACCAGAACGGAATTTCCCGTTCCTGTTCCGAGAAGGATTCACAGCTTTGAAGCAATTGCATTACCTGCGCAGATTTTGTGCTCTTGCGGGGTGAGCGCACGGGCTTGCCCATTTGACGGTTTGAGTAGTATTCCGCAAAATGCTCACTCTCTAATTTTGTTGCATGGAGTTCCCGCTTTGCGCAAGCCAACCGTTCCTGCTTTTCAAAAGAAGTCGATAATTCCGCAGATCTCTCCGCAATTATTTCTTTGAGCCTAACCATTCTTTCAAAGCTCTGACTCCAACTACTAATATCCGGGTATCTTCCGGTCTGCCCATCAATGAACTGCTGTTTGTTTTCCGTCTTTCCCAGCGTCGCAACTAAGAAACCCAGTCCGTTTTTCGGTTTTGCCAGCTTCTCAAGGACATTCTCTGTTGCCGAATTATTATTGGAGACTACCTGCACTGTTTTATGCCGAATGAGAAGATTTGCAATGATGTTTAAAATTGTCTGCGTCTTACCTGTACCCGGAGGGCCCTGAATGACACTCAGTTGATTGCTCATTGCTTCCTCAACAGCTTTAAACTGGCTGGCATTGCCGCCAAAGGGGAAAATCAGCATTTCTGCTTGATAATGTTTTATTGGATATTTGTCAGGGTAAAGATAATCGGCCAGGACCGTATCTCGACTTACAAATTTCAGTTTTTCAAAAGCTTTACTAAGCAAGCTCTCGCCTTCGTCTGCCTTCAGTTCTCCGACATCAGCCAGCCCCTTTAGATAGGCCAGCTTATCTCGTGCCACTTTCTCATCAAGGCAGGATTCTACAATTCTTAAATCTCTTTTCCGAATTGTGCGGTATGCGCCACTTTCAAAAACTATGTGCCAGTAAATATCCGACCCGCTGAATTCCAGCAAGGATGCAATGTGTGTTAAAAGTTCTCCTTCATAGTAAATCTGGTACATAAGTGGATACAGCATCCGAGGCTCTCTCATCCATTCCACAGCATTCCAGTTATAAGTATAAACACGGCCTCCGCCAAAAGACACTTCGTACTTTCTGATTTCAGAATTGTACTTGCAAAACTGGATCTTATAAGTCTTGTCTTCTCCCTTTAAGAGTATTAAGTTTCTTCTTTGATCCATGTCGTCCTCCCATAAAAGTTTGTCTCGTACCTTTTATTGTATCACTTTCTGCTGATTCCTACAATCGTGTATTAGAGAAAATCTGCAATCCCAATCTACAAGCCACACTCGAGTTTAGTCTGCTACAATAAAATGCAGCTGCCACCCAAAAGGGTGGCAGCTGCTTGCTATCATGTTCTTCTGTTGCTTTGGCATACTTGGCACAGGAGCCTGTTCCCTGCTCCAGGCTCCCATGTATCGTCATTGAGATCAGTGTCGCAGAATTCAGTTTATACTAAATATGGCACATTTTCTGCAACACAGTTCATTTTAACTCTGCGGTATTCTGCATTGTATATTAATCTTACAATTACTTGCGTTTTGCTTCACTGATAAAAGCTTTTGCACGTTCAGGATCAATGGGGTTCTTCATATCTCCGTTTTTGATCCATGTGGCTACGGATACTCCATCAAAGTACTGCATCAGCTCATGAATATTGTCGCCTGTAGCGCCTCCGCCCAGGAAAATTGGAACATCCGGCACACGTTTCCGTGCCTCTTTGACCATCTGGATGCTTTCTTCCACGCCTTTTCCGGACATAAACAGTCCATCTGCAAATGCTTCATGTACGCATTCCCATGCAGCATCTCCAATGGGTTTTCTGCCCAGCGGAATTCCGTGTACTTCATAAACATCAGCATATACAGGTACTTTGGTACCTGTGCGTTTTCTGAGTTTTGCAATATCCACGCACTGCGCCTGAAGGATACCGGCGCTGGTAACGCTGGCTCCTGTAAACAGGTGCTCAACTCTTACAAAATCGGCTCCAACTGCATCTGCGACAGACAATCCGGCTACGCCATCCCAGTTCATCAAAACGCCCATGATTAGTTCCGGAAAACGTTTCTTGATTTCATAAGCAATTCGAGTCATATAGGCAATTGCTTCGGGGCTGGATTCCTGTTTGATTGGCATATCATTCATATTCTGCACAATGATGCCGTCAAAATGGTTTTCAGCAACCATCTCCGTCTCTCGCAAAGCTCTGTCAGTAATCTCCTGGATTCCCATTGTCGTATGGCGATAACTGCCGGGCAAGGGTTCAGGCTGTATCATAGACAAGACAATCTTTTCTGTATGTCCAAAAAGATTCATCTGCGTCTCCCCTTTCTTACATTATTTTCCTCTTAGCTTTTGGCTGTATTCCATACTGATCTGATACATTTCGCCCGACGGGATAATTCCCATTTCCGTTATAAATCCACGGATCATTTCCGGCGGCACTCCCACCAGTTCAGGTGTTACAAAGTCTACAGACTCTTTATCCAGATCTGGATTCCAGCTGGCAGTTAGCTTTTCCTTGAGATCATCGTATACCAGATTTTTTCTTCCGCCATATACCGGACGAATATCCAGTTTGATCAGCGGAGTCAGGAAATACAGAGGGATTCCGTAATGCTTGCAAATCAAGCCTACGATATCGGAACCTGTTGTATTAAAGCCTGTTCCATCCGGATAAAATGTTTCTGCTCCCATAAATGCAGCATCACAATTTTTCAGATAATACATCATGGATGCTTCCGGAATGAATTTGATCTTATGGCCGGTTTCCTGGCATGCTTTTACATACGGCTTGCCGCCGTCGATCACACGGCTTTCTGCAATATAGACCGTATACTGTTTGCCATTGTCCTTTAAACCGCGAAGAAATTTTTCGACAGTGCTGGAATAGTCATATACGAATATGCTTTCCATGGTCTCTGCCAGTTTCACTGCATAGGATACACACTGCTTTACAGCTTTTCCTGCTTGCTCAGCATAGCTGTTCTTTGTAGCCAATATTCGATCAGCTGCTTCTTCAATATCCAGATCAGCAAAGTCCTGAATATTTCGAATCATCAGCAAAATCGCATTACTGACCGCTTGGCTTGCTTCCCCGCGGGTAGCAATGAAAAAGTCTGTCACTTTATGTATCTCTTCGATCACTTTCGGTGTAGGCTTCCGTTCCTGCTTGCCGCGCTGGACGATTGCCTCAATCATATCGCCGATCATCGCAATGTGATTGCTGGCGCCTAAAACCTTCTGGTCTACAATCAAATCAAAAGATTCTTTCACCTGATCAGGGAGTACATCCCTAACATCATTTACCATTTGCACAAACTATCTCCTTATGCCTTCTAGATACAACAAAAAGTCGCATCTGCTAGTTTGCTTCTTTTGAATTCTTACTCTCGTCCCAATATCCGGGCACCGTTTTTGCCAAACAGATATTCACGGTATATATCCGACAGATCAAACATATCGAACACATCGAGTGAACATTTCGTCAGGCGCTCCGGATAGGAGGAACCAAATACCAATTTCTCCTTTGGAAGCTTTGTCACAGCCTTTTTAAGGATCTGAACTTCATACTGATTGGAAGTCTCAAGATAGATATTCGGAAATTCCTGTGCCAGATCAACACAGCCGTAACCGTAATCAAAGCATCCCATATGAAGGAATATGAACGTCAGATCAGGATGTTTTTTCACATGACCTAACCACTGATGAGGCATAGAACGGGAACCGATTCCGGTAAACACTTTGACAGGCACTTTCTTTTCCTCTGCCACAGCCAGCACTTTCTCTATGCCGCTGCAGGCATCGGGATAATACCCATGTTCCACGGAGTTAAATTCCAGCATTACCATGTTGGGAAGCTCCAGCGCTTTTCTCGCAGCTTCTTCACAGTTATCATCTTTGGGATTAATAACCGCGCAGCCTGCCAAACATTCAGGGTGTCTTGACGCCAAATCAGATACATATTGATTTCCTGCTTCTACAGACCAGCCTTCCAATGCAGACACGACACGAAAATCGATTCCGTTTTTCTTCATGTCCTGCAAGAGTTTTTCCTCTTGCAGGCCTTCTGCATCTTTTCTGATATGTGAATGAATATCGACAATCATCCTTTGGCCTCCACGTTTATCCCAGAATTCCGCAATAAGTTCCGACAATGCCTACGACCATTGTCAAGAAAATCAGCTTTACAGCAGAGATCTTCTTCTTAGAAATCAGTAAATACATAAGTCCTGTATACAGCATGCCCAATACGCCAGGCATCAGGCCGTCCAGAGTCTCCTGGATGCTCAAAACAGTATCGCCGCTCTGATAGACGATGGGGACTGTAATAACGACCAGTGCGGGGATGAAGCCGCCTACAATGACATAGGCTGCAATGGCTGCCAACTCAGAAATTCTGTTGATAAGTCCGCTGGACTGAATCTTTTCTACAAATTTAACACCCTGCCGATATCCCTGGAACACGCCAATATACCGCACTCCCAACGACACCAGTGCCATACCAAGCACGAAGAAAATAGGTCCTATCCAGCCAAGACCGGCGGACACCAGAGAAATTGCAATACCTGCCAGAATAGGTCTTGCTGTACCATTCAAAAGCGAGTCGCCCAGACCGGCGAGAGGTCCCATAAGTGCGGTCTTTACGGCATTGATGGAATCTGCATCGATATCGCCTTCCGTTGCGTATCTCTCTTCCATAGCCGCTGCGACGCCTACAGGAATAGCAGAAGTAATATCATTGGTCAAAAAGTACTCCATATGTCTTGCATATGCTTCCTTCTTTTCTTCGGGATCATCATAATATTTCTCAATGACAGGCATCATAGCTTCTGTGAAGCCTGCATTTTGCTGACGCTCGTAGTTATTTGCCCCTCGAATTGTAAGCTGATGCAGAAATACTTTCCACAAATCGCGATTTGTGAGCTTATTTCCGTTTTCTTTTTTCTGTGCGCTCATATTTTTCATCCTTTCCCGATTATTGATCTGCATTCTTCGTATCTGCAATCTTGAAATAGTAATACATTGCTACGCAAATAACAGCAAGCAAAGCAACACCGATCATGTTGACTTTGAGATATGCTGCTACGAAAAAGCCCAGAAGGAAGAAAGGCCAGAACTTTTTGACCTTGATGGAATTCAGCAGTAATGCAAAGCCAACTGCACCGATCATGCTTCCGCCGACGGACAGGCCTGTGATCACCTTTGCCGGAATTGCATTGATAATGGACTGCACATATTCTGCGCCGAAATAGATTGCCAGGAAAGTAGGAACGCCGTACAGCAGTGCATTCATCAGCATGGGGAAGATCAGGTTGTTTGCAACGATTCCCTTCGTATCCAGCCGCTCTGCTGCCTTTTCAACACGATGCATAAAGAACACGTTGATAACGGAATTCTGGAAGGTCTCTGCCATCTGACCGATAAAGGATACCGGCAGTGCAGTTGCAACAGCCAGGTCTGTTCCGCCGCCGCCCAGAATAGCGATGCCGGTTGCGATTGCGGTACTGATCGTCGGGTTGGGAGGAACTGCTGTCCCGACAAAAATAACTGCCAGGAACATAAGTTCAACCGTAATACCAACTGCAAAGCCGGTCTGCACATCGCCCATGATCAGGCCTACAACAGGGCCAACCACGATGGGGCGGAAAATATGTATCTGCGTTGTGTGCGAATCAATAAATGCTATTGTTACAAACAAAGCTACCAAAAGCGCCTGCATAAATAAGCTCATAACTCTATTCTCCTTTTAAACCAGTTTTGATTTTTTCAAGAGCTCCAGTACGTCCTGACTGCGCTCATTGGGAACTGCACGGACTTCCAGTTTTACACCGTTGTCATAAATTTCCTTGATTGCCTGCACATCTTCCGGAAATACCCACAAATTACCCAATACCTTGGTTTTTCCCTTTTTCATGTTCATGTTGCCAACGTTGATCTGTTCTTTCTTGATGCCTGCCTTGACGAACTCCAAAGCCTGCTGCGGACCACGCATGAGCAGCAATACCTTTCCGCCGTCCTCCCCTGACTGTATGTACTTAATTGCATCGCTTACACTCAGAATCTTGAGGGTAATGGAGCTGGGAGTTGCCATCTTCAAAAGTGACTGCTGAAATTCGTCTCCGGCAGCTTTATCATCTGCCACAACAATTACTTTTGCATCGGCGTATGCGATCCATGCTGTGATGATCTGTCCATGGATCAGTCTGTCATCAATTCGAAATACACTTACTTCCATAATCTGTCGTCTCCTCTCTGCTTTTGTGTAATTATAATTCGCTCAGTCCGATACTCGAACCACATTCCTGCTGCAAATATTCTGTCACTTTCTGCAAATCCGTTTCCGGGTTCCCGCATTGCATCGCAGCTTCGATCAATATGGGAAGATTCATGCCGTAGATAACTGCTACGTTATCATTTTTGAAAGAATATCTGGATACTACGTTGAATGGCGTCCCTCCTTTGATGTCGCACAGGATTAAATACTGATTGTCGGAGGAAACATCCTTGATTTTCTCTCGATACAGCTCATCCAGCTCTTCAGCACCCATTTCCGGCTCAAATGTAACATAGTCCAGATCGTCCTGTTCGCCTATCAGCATTTTCACCGATTCCATCATCCCCTGGGCCATTTTGCCATGAGATGTAATTAAGATATGTACCATTTTTCCTCCTTGTCTTGTTGCCTGATTTTGGAAACAACTGTCATCAAATATTGTTTTTCTGTGTAATGCGTTGCTTAACGATTCCAAAGGTATTCCGCATTTTTATGGAATATGTATTCCAGCTTTTCTTCCGGAACCTTCAGCTCATAAAATTTTTCAACTTCAATATTTACTGGCTTGTACGGCCAATCTGTCCCGAAGCATACGCGTTCAGGGCCTAAAACATCAATTGCCCGCTTCAGCACATCGACATCCATTTGGCCGGATGTCTCGACCCATACGTTTTTGAGGTCTTTTACTGCCTCGATAGTGGACATTCCAAATTCGTAATATCCAATATGCGTAAAGACGAAATCGATATCAGGAAACTTTCGTGCATATTCCGCCCAGACATACGGTGTTGAAAAAGGTGCCGTTCCTACATGCGTCTGCACTTGCACACCGTATCGTTGAATTTCCGATAAAATCGCATCCAGTGCAGGTGTGTTGTCCGGATAATACCCATGTTTCCAAGAATGAAATTTCACGCCGTTCATTTTGTAATCTCCAAGACAGCGATTCACTTCATCGATTGCATCCGGCGCTTTGGGATTGATAAAAGCATATCCCATAATAACTTGCGGAAATGCTTCCATAGCTCTGTGTACCAAGTCATTTTGCTGCCGTGTAGAAATGCCCGACAGGCTGCTGATTCCTACTTTTGAAATCCCGTATTTCTTTAAATCATTCACCAGTTCTTCCGGTGAATTTTCGTCTCCCGAGCTGGTTTTACCCAGATGGGAATGGATATCATAAATAAGCACTTAGTCACCCTCCTAACTTGCTTTTAACATATTAATGTTATAATGTTATAATCTTAGTATAGTGACTTTATACTAGTTTGTCAAGAATCTTTTTTTAAAAATGTGCAAAAAAACAGGAGCATGGATTCAAACCATACTCCTGTCTCGATCACGCACTATATCAATCCAATCTCAATTCTACTTTGTATTGATAATAATCCGGATTGTAAAACATCTCAACATACTCAAAGGGATTTTTATCCCCTGAATAAGTAACACGTTCCTTATAAAACACCGCTGTCTGAGGCTTTAATGACAAAACGCCCAGAATCCTTTCTGACGGCTTTTTTACTTCTATAACTTCTGTTGCCGTAGTGGGAACGATACCGTTCTCTCTTAGTATCTCATAAAGAGAAACATCTGCTCCAAACATATCCCTTTGCAGATGCAGCCCTTCTACCATTTTAATATAGGATTTATGCAAACCTACAACTACATCCTGACGATATCGCTTTCTCTCTATATAGTAGACCTTTTCGCCTTCCTTTATTTCAAGTAGTTTTGCTATGTTTTCTTTGGGTACCAACACCTGAAAATCTAACAATTCCGAGCTAGGCCTTTCTCCATATAAATGTACGTCATCTGTGAAGCTGGTCAGTTTTTTCATGTCATACACATGTTTTGCTTTACAAACAACCGTTCCCTTTCTACCGCGGTTCTTTTCCACCAGACCTTCTTGAGCCAGCATCTCAACAGCTCCTCTGATAGTAACCCGGCTAACACCATAAATATTTTCCAGTTCAGTTTCAGATGGTAATCTTTGTCCGGATTTGAGCGTTCCACTCTGAATCTGTTTCAGCAAATCCAGGTACACCTGGTAATGCAGCGGGACTTTTATTCTTTTATCAATGATCGAGTTCACACTTTCATCGCCTCTCTATTATAAATATCAATGTATAACAGCTTAAATTTAATACGTTTCAATTATAACATATTAACATCATTATTATAACATCATATTTTCTATTTTCCATCTATTTTTGTAAAAAAACATTATCATTGCAAGAATTTTTTATGTACAACTACGAGTATTCTTGGCACGCATAATAGAAAAGTAAACCAAATGTCTAATCTGGCAGTATGAAAATTGGAGAAACATAGTTGTCAGTTATGGCGCATATACGCAATAACTTCTCCGGCGTATATCGTGAAGATCACCGATATACATCTAAATACTAGGAACCAATAAAGCTTGAACAGATTGAAAGCGAACAGCTTCTCTATCCGTACAATACAGCAGTCTCAGAATTGGATTTGGCCAGGCTGGCTTTTTTATTTCTTGTCATAAAGGAGCAGCTTATTGCAAATTTTGAAAATCAGAAAATATAATCTCCTTAAAATCACGCAGTTCGATTGACGAAACAGTTAAATTTTACAAAATTCGCTTGACTATTATACGCAATAATGCGTATAACAAAGAAAAGTAAGGTGATTTCTTTGGGACTGAAGGAAATCAGAAAAAGCAGGAACATAACGCAAAAGGAGCTTGCGATGCAAAGTGGCGTGAATTTTCGTTCTCTATAGGACTATGAGCAAGGACATAAATCGCTGTCTTCTACCAATGAGGATGTGCTGCTGCGCTTGTCTACTGTCCTGGGATGTTCCACGGAGGACCTGCTGCCAGATCATTTAAAAGGCGCGACAATTCATGAACATAATCAGATGCCGGATGCAGTGATTCAGGCCCAGCGGCTGTACTGCGAGAAATACCATATAGCCGGACGATCAATTTGCAGGAACGGAACACTTTCCACGCTGTTTTATTGTAACGGGTTGCCTTATTACATTCCGCTTCATGCCTATTTTACAGAAAAACTTTTACCGAACCTGAAAGAAGCCGCTGCACCGGATAAGTTCGGTGCAGCGGCGTTTCTATTTACTTTGCAATATGGCTATTTTCCACGCATCATCGTTTCATCAGAATAAGTACTCTTGCTCTTCTCCTCATCCGCTTTATTTTTTTATGAAGAGAAATGATATGTTAGGATACAAGATGAGGATTTTGAAATGTGACCATATTTCCAAACACAGATCGAGAAATGGCTATCCGGCACCACTGTGCTTCTCCCCTGACCTGGGCCGCCGTCGTGAACAGTATCCGCAGCCGTGCCAAAGAAATTATCCTTCACGAACTCATTTATGTCTGAGGAGGTACCCACCGTGATCTTAGAATCCATCTTCTAATTTCTCCCCGGTAGAGCAAATGGATACAAAAATTACTGCGGCAGATCCGGAGGGGATCTGCCGCAGTATCAGAAAGGGATCAACTATAAGTTTTGGATGTTCCAGGTATCCAGATAGGATTCAGGGATACAAAGCTGGCCCCGGCCGGTACCCTGCGCAACATTGGGCTTTCTGGTACCGTGATAATCGCTGCCGCCGCTCTTTGTAAATCCGTTTTCCTCACAGAATGACTCCAGATCGTGAATCTGCTCCAGAGAGAACTCAGAATGGGCACATTCAACGCCGTCCAAGCCATTGTCAAGGACAAAGGCTCTCAGATCCTTGCGGATTTCCATACAGCTGGCGTAGATATAAAGGTGGGCCAGCTGGGCAATACCGTGACTCATGTGGATCATTTTTGCAGCCTCCGCCACTGTGGGATACAGGGGAGATTCATCCACATAGAGAGCGCTCTGGGGGTTATAGACCTCCTGGCGGGCAAAGGCCCGGGAGACGGTCCAGGATTCCTCGGAGCTGAAGAAACGGCGGTTTTCCGGATGCCGGTTCAACTCCTTCAGAAATGCCTTGCGACAGGATTCCTTTGTGGGATCAAAGTGGATTTGGTCCCGGTCAAAGGTCAGACCAATCTTCTGATAGGCAGCAAGCAGGAGATCAAATTCTCGATTCTGTTTTTCTTCAAAGGTGAGAACATGCTCCTTGAGCTGCTGCTTCATGAGATCCAGGTCGTAATGATACCCAAGGACCTCCACAACCTCACCTTTATACATGCATGTGATCTCAACCCCGCGGATCAGCTTGACAGGAAGCGGATCTGGCAGCTGATCATAAGCGCCTACAGAATTATGGTCGGTAATGGAAACCACCGACAGCTTGAGATCTGCTGCTTTCTGAAGGACCTGAGCAGGAGTATCAGATCCGTCAGAACAGGTGGTGTGCATGTGGAGATCAATCATAGATTATGCCCTTTCTACATCCTT
>RCNI01001070.1_pt1 | contig 15514 bp, 15 predicted proteins | sample 2041151 | NCBI WGS metagenome assembly RCNI01 (sample SAMN09708214, study PRJNA481090) | feces metagenome | isolation source: feces | place: Antarctica: Albino Rookery | reverse complement strand
TGGCGGTGCTGATTTCCGAGCTCATCAGCCTAATTACCGCCAAGCTGGTGGGTATGGGCATTGTCGGACACCGGTTTTCCCTGTCGGTGTCGGCTCTGATTTTCACGGTGGTCGGATTTCTGGTCATCAAACTGGCAGCCTTCCTGCTGCTGAGCGGAAAAATCAGCCGGGAAGAGATCGGCTCTTTGCTGGGGGATACCCCCAGCGGCACCAAGAAGGAAAAGCCCGGTCGGGTCTATGTTTTTGCTGCCGTGGGCGGACTTTTGATACTGGCAGACGCCTATACCTTGGCGATTCGGGGTACGGCGTGGCAGGTGCCCGGTATGATGTTTTTTACCCTGCTGATTGGCTTTTTTGGCACGATTTTCCTCTTTTACGGCATGCGTGTGCTGATTGTCCTGATTTCTCGTGCCGGCAGTGCAAAGGGAAAACTCCATGTGTTTAATTTCCGTCAGATTGAGGAAACTGTGGTTTATCAGTCCACCACCATGGCGGTCAGCTCTCTGCTGATTTTGGCGGCACTGTGCTGCTTTGGCGCAGGTGTTGGCATTGCCAGCACCAGCGACAAGTCGGAGCATGTCATCGACTATACCTTTGTGGATTACAAGTTGTACGAAGGAGAAAGCTCCAGCTTTTCCGATTTGCAGGCGGCACTGGAAGAACAGGGGCTGACGGAGCAGTTTGCCAAGCTGTTCCCCATGCGGATCGGTCACATTCGCACCACCGAGGAGTATGAGGATGTGTTCCAGATGAAGTCGGTGATGGATACGCTGAGCGCAATGCCCGAATCCACGGACCGGGATGGGCTGCTGAATAACCTGAGTTATACGGATAAGCCCTATATCATTTGTATGTCGGACTACAATCAGATGTTGGAGTTGTCCGGGAAACCTCAGCTGGAGCTGGGGGCGCAGGAAGCGGCTGTGTATATGAATCCGGAGCTGACGACCATGAGCCGAATTCAGCTGCTCAGTGACATCTTTGCCACCCGTCCGGAAGCAGTGCTGGATGGAGCGCCGCTGACGCTGACCGGTGAGGTGCAGACCGTCGACATCGTGACCGACCGTTCGATCACCTTGTCCTTTGCCCTCATCCTGCCGGACAAGGCCTTCTCCTACTACACTCAGGGGCAATATGATGAATATGTGAATGGCGTACTGGGGGAAAAGGCCACCGACGGAGTCAGTCTGATGAATGCCATCTCTGCCGTGAACGACAAGCTGGACGCTACCGGCCTGTTCGGGGATCAGCTGAGCTATGAAAGCTATCTGCAAAACATGGGCAGACAGCTGTTTTACATGGTAGCAGCCAGCTATATCACCATCTACCTCGCCATTATCTTCTTGGTAGTGGCAAACACCATTATGGGCGTCCAGTTCCTGATGAGTCAGCGCAAGACCGGCCGCAGATACCAGACTCTGGTGTGTTTGGGCGCCAGCTATGAAACCCTGTGCAAGTCTGCCCGAACCCAGATCAACTGGTTTATGGGGCTGCCGGTCTTTGTGGCGGCGGCCAGCAGTATGTTTGGCGTTCAGAGCTTGTATGCCGGCATTCTGCAAGCCAGAGGAGCCGGTATGCGGACCAAGCTTTTGGTGGTTTCTGCCGCTATGATTTTGGTGCTTTGTGTAGTAGAATGGATTTATATGACCGTCATCAAGCGGTCCAGTGACCGCTATCTGCTGACGCTGATGCAGCCGCAGCGGGAGGAATAAACAAACAAGGAAGAGGGTGCCGGGATGAAACGGGTCGCCGTAGTAGAAGACGAAGTGTTTATGCGGGAAGAGCTGACCCGGATGCTGGAGCAGGCAGGCTATGCCGCCCCGGTGCTGACGGAGTTTGCGGATGCGGCGCAGCAGCTGACCGCCCTCAACCCAGACCTTGTGATTTTGGATCTGAACCTTCCGGGGGTCAGCGGTTTTGACATCTGCCGGGCGCTGAAGCAGAAAACTTCTATCCCGGTGCTGGTGCTGACCTCCCGGGATCAGATGAAGGATGAATTGCAGGCGTTCCATCTGGGAGCGGACGAGTATCTCACCAAGCCTTGCCGCAAGGAGCGGCTGCTGGCTCGAGTGTCCAATCTGCTCAAGCGATATGAAGGCCGCACCAATCTGCTGGAGGGGGAGGATTTTTTGCTGGACAAGCAGACCTACACCCTCTATATCCACAATACCTCGGTGGTGCTGCCGAAAAATCAGGGCAAGCTGCTGGAAACCCTGCTGTCCGGCGGCCGGGAACTGGTGACGGCGGAGCAGCTTTGCACCGCCCTCTGGGGAACCACCGAATATGTGGATGAAAATGCCTTGCAGGTGAATCTGACCCGGCTGAAAAAGACCATGGCAAGCCTTGGCATGAAGCAAAGGGTCGCCGTGGTCCGAGGTGAGGGGTATCGTCTGGAAAACGAGGTGGAAGGGTGAAACGATCCTTTGGTTCTGTGATGAAGCCGCTGCTGCCCCGGCTGTTGCTGCTGGTGAGTGCGGATGGATTTTTCGTCCTGCTGCTGTGGCTGTCGGAAGCGAAGCAGCTTCCCATACTGGTGGGCTTGCTGGTGCTGGCCAGCCTGATCCTGTTCGGGGCGGACACGGCGGTGTTCTGGTACCGGCAGGGACAGCGGGAAAAGCGGTTTCGGGCATTTTTGACCCACCCGGACCGATACAGCGAGAAACAGCTGCTGGCCTCGGTGCGGGAACAGGAGCGAGAGCCGCTGCGGCTGCTTGCGTCGGTGCTTCGGGAGCAGCAGAACACCCAGAATGAATTGCAGTCCGATCTCCGGGACTACGAGGAGTATGTGGAGGGGTGGGCTCACGAGGCCAAAACCCCCTTGTCCCTGCTGACCATGCTGCTGGACAACCGAGGGGAGGAGCTGTCCCCGGAGCTGCGCACCAAGCTGGACTATGTCCGCAGCCAGCTGCAGGAGGATGTCACCCAGATTCTCTACTATGCCCGGTTGAAGGCTGCCACCAAGGACTATTTCTTTGAAGCGGTCAATCTCCGGGACTGCATCGAGGAAGTGCTGGAGGATTACGCACCGCTGCTGGAGGAAAAGCAGTTTTCGGTGGACATCTGCCTTTCCCGAGAACAGGTCTATACCGACCGGAGAGGGCTGCTCTTTATGCTGGGGCAGATTGTGGGAAATGCCATCAAGTATAGCGCTGATGCGCCCAAATTGTCCTTTGCCATGGAGGAGCACGCCGAAGCAGAGGTGCTTACCATTGCGGATAACGGCGTGGGAGTGCAGCCGTGTGATCTGCCCTATATTTTTCAGAAGGGGTTCACCGGGGACTCCACCGACAGTCGGAAAAAAGCCACCGGAATGGGGCTGTACCTGACGAAAAAGATGGCGGACGATTTAAAGCTGAAGCTGGACGCCGTTTCGGAGCCTCATAAGGGCTTTGCCATTACCATCGCCTTTCCGAAAAGCGAATAAAACACAACACGGGTGGTCCGTTCTACTGACCGCCCGTGTTTTCTGGTTTCCAAAGGTACTTGTGGATAAAAAACCGGCACAGAGGACGAAAGTGCTCTGTGCCGGTTGGTTTTTAGACGCTATACACGCCGCATGTGGAAAGAATCAGAACTTTCCGCTGGCGCTGGAGCCGCCGCTGCTGCGGGTGGTAGTTCCGCCGCCGGAACCGCTGGATTTGGAAGGCGGATCGTACACACGGGACTGGGTGGTGTGGGTGTAGCGGTCCTGCTGACGGGTCAGCTGCAACCCGCCGGCAGCCACAAAGGCCTCCGCCTGCGTGCCGTGAGCCACCGATTTCAGCTGGTGCTTCAACAGGAAGGCCACCAGAACGGCGACCAGAATACCCAGCACGGTGCAGGCGATGATGCCGTACATTCTGGAGTTGGGGTTCGAGGGGACATTGTTCACATCCACCGGATTTCCGGCCAGAGCGGCGTCCAGCATTTCGCCGCAGCGCTGCTGATAGTCCTCAAAGCCGTCGTACCACACATCCTTGCGAAAATCGTCCAGGAAGGATTCGCTGAGGTACTGCTTGCCGTAGTCAGTGAAGGCAGTGTTGCCGTAACCGAAGGCGAACATCGCCCAGTCCCGGGCCTCCATGGACAGAAGCAGGAGCAGACCGCTCTGATCGCTGCCTTCCCCCAGCTCGTTGGAGAGGTAAATCTCCTCCGCTGCGGATTCCGGGTCGTAGGTGTCGGTGTAGGTGAGATAATCGTCCACAGTGACGATATACACGCCGAAGTTGTACTTCTCGGACAGCTCCGCTGCGTTTTCCTCCAGAGCGTCCAGTTCCTCAGAGGTCAGCAGTCCGGCGGTGTCCGTCACATAGTTGAGCTGAGCTTCGGCCGAGGCAGGAATACACAGCTGCACCGCCAGTACAAGCCCCAGAAGCAGGGCAGTCAGTTTCTTTTTCATATGCTCCACCCCTCTCTTACAGGAACAGGTTGCCGATCATGCGGCCCAGCGGTCCGGAGAACAGCAGGCTCAGCACCACGGAAGCACCCACGGCGGTGCCGCCGAGCCAAGCAAGGAACTTGCCCTTGTCGGCAGGCAGGTCGCCCACCATTTTTCCGGTCTGACCGTTCATGGCGAACAGGTAGTTCTTGCCCTGCCACTTGGTGGTCAGCAGCCAGACGGGCAGCATGGCGTATTTCACTTCGCCACGCTTGAGGGCCACACGCTTGGTGCGGGTGGACACGGTGGCGTAGCCGACCACGGTTTCCCGTACACGGTCCGCAGCGGTGTTTTTGCACCGCTCGTCGGCACGCTTGGAGGCGGCTGTGGCGTCCACATCGTACTTGTCGGCAAGGAAGCCGGGGAGATAGGCGGTGGAAAAGTCCTTCAGTTCCTTGTAGTCGTAAGGCTCGATGGAGTCCATGTAGTCGTCGGGCATCTTGGTCGAGCCGTCCACCGGGACCTTCTCGAAGCCGATGGAGCCGGAGCGGACAATGTCATAGTGCTTGGTTCGGGTCACCCGATAGTCACCCTCACGGGAGGTGGTGGAGGTGGTGGCATGGAAAGTCATGTCCACATCAGCGACGCCGTCGAAGAGCCAGAAGGGAACATAGACGCCCTTGATCTCCTCAATGTGGTTCTGTGCCTTGAAGGCCTTGGGCAGCAGCAGCTTGCCCTTGTAGTGCTTTTTGAGGGCCTTGACGGCGTCCTCCCGGCTGAGCTTGAAGGGAAGCACATAGTCGGGACGCAGCGTGCCGCCGAACTGACCGGGCACCACGGTGGGGTTGCCGCAGTAGGGGCAGCTGGTGGCGGCGGTGGTTTCGTCGCAGATCAGCTCCGCACCGCAGGAGGGACAGGAGTAGGCACGCATTTTTTTGGCATCCTCACCCCAGTCGCCGCCTGCATCGGACACATCCCAGCCGTTGTCCTCACTGGCTTGTTTTTCCTCTGCTGCCTGAAACGCGGCTTCCGCCTTGGTTTCCTTTTCGGCATACAGAGCCTCAATTTCCTGAACCTCGTATGTACTGCCGCAGTAATCGCACTCCAGCTTGCCGGAGGCACCCACAAAATGAAGCGGGCCTGTGCAGGCAGGGCATTTGTAGTTTGTCACCTGATCGGGCATGATCGTCCCTCCTTTAATCTCTCTCTATCGGAATGAGAACCCCGGCCCTGTGCCGAAGGCGGCACAGAGCCGGACATTTGACTGAACTTACAGCAGATCGCCGTCATCAAAGGGGTCGCCGCACTCGGGGCAGAACTTGGGCGGATGGGCGGGATCGGCAGGCTCCCAGCCGCACTTGTCGCACTTGTACTGGGGCACACCGGCGGGCTTTTTGGTGCCGCACTCAGGGCAGAACTTGCCCTTGCTGAGCTTGCCGCAGGTGGGACAGGTCCAGCCGTCCGCAGCCGGGGCGGCAGGCTTGGGCTTGCCGCATTCAGGGCAGAATTTGCCGGTGACCACGCTGCCGCAGGAGCAGGTCCAGCGCTCCTCCGGAGCCGGCTTTGCCTTGCCGCAGCCGGAACAGAAGCTGCCGGTGTTGCCGGTCTGACCGCAGGAACAGGTCCAGCCTGCCGCAGCGGCGGCAGCTTGCTGCTGGGCCTGCTGCTGGCCCATCTGGAACAGGCTCTGGGCGTTCATTCCACCCACCTGACCGGCCATATTCATGCCCATGAAGGCCATAGCCGGGCCGGTGCTCTTGTTCTCGGCGGCAGAGCGCATAGCGTCAGCCTGAGCGCTCACCATATGGGCGGCGGCACGGGTGGGATCCATGAAGGCAGCGTTGCGCTGCAGCTCCTTGATCATCTTCTCGTCTTCCTCGTCAGCCTTGACGGAGGACACGCCGCAGGAAACGATTTCAATGCCACGAAGTTCCTTCCACTTGGCGGAAAGCTCCTCATTCAGCACCTGAGCCAGCTCGGTCGTGTGACCGGGCAGGGCGGAGTAGCGGATGCCCATAGCACTGATTTTGGCAAAGCCGGGCTGGAGTGCCGTGAGCAGCTCGGTTTTCAGCTGGCTGTCCAGACGGTCACGGGTGTACTCGTCGGCAATATTGCCGCAGACATTGGTGTAGAACAGCAGGGGGTTGGTGATCCGATAGCTGTATTCGCCGAAGCAGCGGATGGCAATGTCGATGTCGATGCCGGCCCGCTCATCTACCACACGGAAGGGCACGGGAGAGGGAGTTCCATACTTGTTGCTCAGCATCTCACGGATGTTGAAGTAATAGACTCGCTGATCCTTGGCAGCCACGCCGCCGAAGGCGATACGCTTGCCAATGGCGTTGAAGGTCTGCACCACGCCGTCGCCCAGATCGCCGGAGAAGATGGAGGACTCCGTGGAGGCGTCAAAGACGAATTCACCGGGCACGGCGGACAACTCCACCACCTTGCCCTGCTCCACGATGAGCATGCACTGGCCGTCGGCTACGGCAACCACAGAGCCGCTGGAAATGATGTTGTCGCCGCCCTTGTTGGAGAAACGGCCGGAGGTGCGGGGTTTGCCCTTGGCGACCAGAACATGGTCAGGCAGTGCTTCACAGTAAAAATATTCCTTCCACTGGTCGGCCAGCACGCCTTTGGTGGACTGGATTGCAGCTTTAATAAGTCCCATGGTTTGTACTCCTCTCGTAATCAATCAAAATGTCAGTTCCGCCCGGGCGGCAGGCAAATGCACCGGGAGCCGGGAAGGAAACGGAATGATGTTGTCATGTAAATGGGAACGCCCCGGCGTTATTCCGCCGTGTGGTCGGATTCCGCCGAAGTCGGCTCACTGCCAAAGCCGGGGAAAACCTCCTCCTGCTTTGCGGAATAGGGGTTCTTGTTGGGCTTTACCGGGTCACGGGTCTGGCTGCTGTGGTTGGCCCAGTACACAATGGCGGTCAGGATCAGTGCCTCCACACCCCAAATGACACAGGCGGCCCAGCAGAACAGCAGGGAAAAATCCAGCCAGAAATGCAGGATCAGCAGTACCAGTGCGGCAATGCCCCACCAAAAGTGGAGAGCCATATTGGAGAGAAAACACATCAAGAATCCTTTTGACGGATCGGCTTTTCGCATGAGCGTACGCTCCTTTCTATGCCCCGGAGCCTGCGCTGGGGGCAAATGAAATTAGATTTCGAATGGGAAGTTCTAGTATAGGGCTATTATAGTCAATCGCCCTAAAAAAAGCTATCTCTTTTCAAGAAAATTTATATCTTTTGCGTAGGGTATTTTACGGCATGTGGAAAAGGAAAAAAGAAAGGGTGCGGAAGAGAAACTTCCACACCCTTGAATCAGCAGTGATCGGAGGAGGACTCATATATGGGCCGGTCGGAACGGGCCGCTGCGTGCAGCAAGCGGTAGACCAACAGGAACATGAGTACCGTAAAAATCAAAAAGACCCACGAGGCAGCCGTGCTGTCCAGCATCAGGCAGAAATCATAGAAGCCATGCACCAGCGTGGGAATCAGGAAGGCCAGCCACTGGTTTTTACGCTCTCCCACGGAATCGCCGTGGATAAAGCAGTTTCTGGCCCGACCGTAAAACACGCCCATCAGGATAGAGAAGCACAGGTGCGCCGGGACAGCAGTAATGGCACGGGCCAGAGCGGTGGCCAGACCGTAGGAAAAGACATACTTCAAGTTCTCAATGGCGGCAAAGCCCAGAGACACAAAGGCGGAGTACACCACAGCGTCAAAGAGAAAGTCAAAGTGCGGGGAATTCCAAGAAATCCGCTTCAGGAAGAACCACTTGCTGCCCTCTTCCACACAGGCCACACAGACGAAAGCCAGCAGAAAGTGGTAGGCATAGTAGTCAAACAGCGGATTCAGCAGCCGGTTCAGAACATCCCCCAGCACGGATTCCAGCGCCAGAGAGGCGAGGACAGAACCGCCTCCGCCCAGCAGAAGCAGCCGGGCCAGCAGCTCGGGCGGCTCTTTTTCGATTTCATCCTGCTTGTAGATGTAGTTCAGCAGGAGAAATGCCGGAAGCAGGGCGGCAATGGTGTAAATTCGCATGGGACAACCCTCCCAATCATGGTTTGTCCCATCATTATAGCAAGCGAAAAAGGAAATGTCATCCCCTCTTTCGACGAATCCCGGCGCAGATGTCACTGAGGGTCTGAGCGGCTTCCATTTCCCATGTTCGGCTCCGGGCCAAGTCTCCCAGAGACACCATTCCCACCAGCGTTCCGTCCTCCACCACCGGCAGGCGGCGAATCTGGCTGTGGGCCATGCGATGGGCTGCCTCAGTGACGGACTGCTCCGGGGAAACGGTGATGGGAGCGATGGACATGATGTCCTGCACGGGAACCCGAACCGGGTCCTGCCCTGCGGCGACGCAGCGCAGCACAATGTCCCGGTCGGTGACGATGCCCAACAACCGACCGGAGCGGTCACACACCGGAAGCGCCCCGAGATCGTGGCGGCTCAGCAGCCGTGCCGCCAAAGCGGCACTTTCGTCCGGGGAAATGGTGACTACGGACTTGTTCATCAGCCCTCGAATACGCATAGCAGGTTCCTCCCATCAAAAAAACGCCTTCTCTGAGAGTATCTCCCGGAGAAGGCGTTTTTAACCATAATCAATTCAGTTCGTTCTGTTCCATCAGCTGGAGGGACAGGTCAAAGGTTTCGCCGTCCCGATAGACGGTGATGGAAACCGTGTCACCCACATGGCGGCTGCCCAGATTGGCGTCCCCCACCGTGTGAATGGGAGAACCATCCAGATGGGTGATAATGTCGCCGGGGGCAAGCCCAGCGTCGGCGGCACCGGAGTTTTCTGCCACCGAAACCACATAAAGTCCGTCCACCAGAGAGTCCTCGTGGGCGCCGGCAGTGACGGAATAGCAGGTGATGCCCAGAACGGGATGCTCCACCTTGCCCTCCTTGGCCAGAGTGTCGGTGACACGCTTGGCAACGGTAGAGGGGATGGCAAAGCCCATGCCCTCGATGCCGGATTCCGGGTCGATGAGCTTCATGTTGACCACGCCCACCACCTGACCGTAGGCATTGATGAGGGGGCCGCCGGAGTTGCCCACATTCAATGCGGTGGTGGTCTGGAGCAGGGTCATGGTGTAGCCATCCATGTTGACGGTGCGGTTAATGGCGGAAATAATGCCGTTGGAGAAGGTGCCGGAATATTCCATGCCCATGGGGTTGCCGATGGCAAAGCATTCGTCTCCCACATGAATCTCGCTGCTGGCGGCGAACTGAGCCGGAACAAGCCCTTCAGCGTCAATTTTCAGCAGCGCCAGATCGGTGTTTTCGTCGTCACCCACCAGAAGGGCGTTGTAAATCTTGCCGTCGTGGGTGATAACCTCTGCCTCTTCCGCACCGGCTACCACATGCTGGTTGGTGAGAATGCAGCCATCCTCGCTCAGCACAATGCCGGTGGCACAGGCACCGCCGTCCTCGTCGTAGACCAGAATGGAAACGACGCTGGGAATCAGCTTGTCATAGATGTCCCGATAGGAGAGGGGAGTGGTGTCCGAAGCGGACAGGGTGAGAGAGAAATCCAATGGATCGGAGTAGCGCTCAATGAAGCTGGGACCGAAATCGGAATCCTCCACCGCCTCAATCCCCGAATCAAAGGGAACCTCGGAATGGGGCTTGGAGTCCGGAGGGATGGGAGCCACGGAGTGGGAGAGATTGTCGGAATTGAGGGAAATCTGAAGTGAGGCAAACACCAGCACCAGCAGGACGATGCCCAGCACCAGCAGGACCTTTTTGCTGTTGGATCGGGCAGTGCGGCTGGGCTTTGCCGTATAGGTGACTGTGCTGCTGCCGCCGTCGGTCTGAGCGGAGGTGCCTGCGGGAGCGGCGGAGCGGTGGGGTCGCTTTTTGGGGCGAGGAGCCACGGCACGATCCCACGGGTCATCGTAGGCGCTTGGGCGACTTCCTTTATATTGATCCCAGTCGTACATAGGAAAACCTCCGTCAGCCGGCCAGAGCCAGCGTGAAAATGAATTCCGTCACACCGTTTTCGCTGGTGACGGTGATATTCTCTTTGTGTTGGTTCAGAATGGTCTTGACGATGTGCAGACCCAGACCCACGCCCTCTTTGTCCATGCTCCGGGAGCGGTCGGACTTGTGGAAACGGTCAAAAATCACGCCGATTTCATCCGGGGGGATGGTCTCACCCTGATTTTTGACGCTAATGTAGGCCTTTCTGCCCTTGGTGGTGATGCTGACGCCGATCACAGAGCCGGGACAGGCGAATTTGGCGGCGTTGTCCAGCAGGTTGTAGCAAACCTGCGTGATACCGTCCGGGTCGCCCCAGACCAGCGTGCGCTTGTCGGGGATGTGGAGATCCATGTCCAGCCGGTGGGAGCGAATCTTGCCCTCCAAACTGATGACCGCCTGCACCATGGTTTCACAGATGTCAAATTCCACCTGAGAGTTGACGGTTTCTCTGGACTGCAAGGCGCTCATGTCCAGCATACGGCGCACCAGACGGCTGAGCCGTGCGGTTTCCGAAGCCACCACCTGAAGAGAGTCGTTGACCTTTTCCGGGGGGATGGTGCCGTCCAGAATTCCGCTGGTAAAGCCAGAAATGGTGGTCAGAGGGGTTTTCAGCTCGTGGGAAATGTTGGCGACGAACTCCCGGCGATCCTTTTCCGTCGAAGCCAGAGAGTCGGCCATGGTGTTAAAGGTGCAGGCCAGCTCACCCAGCTCGTCCTTGCGATGACAGTCGGTGACTCGAAGGTCATGCTCCCCCATGCCGAAGCGGCGGACGACATCCGTCAATTCCCGGAGGGGTTTCGCTTGCTGCAAGGAGAAGATGGAGCTGGAGACAAAGGCGATGCAGAACACCACCACAGCGGTGAAGAAAAACAGGGTGGCGAGGGAACGCCACAGCACCATCAGATCGTCTGCTGAGGCGGTCATAAAGACCATAAACTCCATGTGAGGTCCGTCCGGAGTCTGAATGTAAATGGGGCGGCCGGAGGCGAAATGCACCGACGGGAAAATGCCCAGATCCGACATACCGGAATAGCTGCCTTGCTGTTCCACGAGAGTGGTAATGCTGGAGGAAATGGTTTTGTCTCCGTAGGAGGAGCAGGTGCCGCTGCAATCGGCATAGCGGATGACCGTACCGCTCTCATCGCACAGGAGCAGGTTTGCCTGAGAAATGCTGCTCAAAGCAGGGGAATAGAAGGGAAAGCCCTCCTGCTCCGAGGTGGGGGAGTAGCCCCGATCCAGCAGCTTCTGGGTCAGTACCGCCACATAGGAGACATTTTCGTCCATAGTCTGCGTCCGTTCCTGTACCATATAGCGGTAGCTCAAGGTCATAAAGGCCACCGCCAGCAGGAAAAAGGAAATGAGGATCATTCCGGCGGTCAGCAGGAAGTGGCGGCGAAACATGGAGTGTTTCATGCGTCCACCAACTCGAATTTATAGCCCACGCCCCAGACGGTTTTCAGGGTCCAGCGGTCGCTGACGCCTTCCAGCTTTTCTCTCAGGCGCTTGATATGCACATCCACCGTGCGGCTGTCGCCGAAGTAGTCGAAGCCCCACACCTCATCCAGCAGCTGGTTGCGGGTAAAGACCCGGTTGGGAGCGGAGGCCAGATGGTACAGCAGTTCCATCTCCTTGGGGGGCGTGTCAATGCGCTTGCCATCCACCAGCAGCTCGTAGGAGTCCAGATTGATGACCAGCTTGTCGAAGGTGAGCTTTTTCTCGTTCTTGCTGTCACCGTCACCGAACCGGCGCAGCACAGCGTGGATGCGGGCCAAAACTTCCTTCATGTCGAAGGGCTTTACAATATAGTCGTCGGCGCCCATTTCCAGACCGGCAACCTTGTCCTCAGTCTGACCCTTGGCGGTCATCATGATGATGGGCGTCTTGCCGGTCTCACGGATCTTGCGGCAGACCCCCCAGCCGTCCATGACGGGGAGCATGATGTCCAGCAGCACCAGATCCGGGTTCCAGCTGCGGTACAGCTCCACACCCTTGCCGCCGTCGGGGGCACTGTTGGTTTCAAAGCCCTCTTTTTCCAGATACAGCTGGAGCAGCTGGGTGATATTCGGGTCATCTTCAACGATCAAAACTTTCGTTGCCATGAAAAACACCTCTCTCTGATAGTACACGGGTGATACAACTTCTATTGTATCGGAACGGGAAGTAGTTGCGGTGAATATTCTGTTAAATTCCCAGTAAAATCCGGGATAATTCCAGAAAATGGGATGTGGCTGCGCCTTCGCAGCGGGTCAGAAGGAACTGCTCCGCCAGCGTGAGCGTCTGCTGTGCCACCGCCTTGGGATCGTCCCCCAAGGTCAGTAGATGGGCGAGTAGGGCACAGTGGTTGAGGACCAGCCGGGAGGGCTGCTCACGGGAATTGGACTGAGCCAGCTGCTGTGCCCGAAGCAGCTTTGTATAAGGGTTTCCGCCGTCCAGTCGGGCAGCCAAAGCGGCCTGCGGTTGAGGGAGCAGGGCTTGAAAGCGCCAGGATGTCGGCAAAATGCGAGCCGGAAAGTCCGGCGCCGGTGGTGTGGAAACTTCTGCCGGGGTGAGGGTCAAATCGTAGGAGCGCACCGTGTCTCGCCATGCGTCGCTGAGGTCGATTGCCAGCCAGCCGCTGGAGGGGCGCACCTGCTCCAGAAGGGGGCTGGGGGGACAGGCCGCCGCCAGAGCCGAAGGGTCCACCCGGGCAATTCGGGGATAGGGGGTGGCAAGCTCGCCGCCTTTGCCGTCCGGTCGGAAGCGGAACTGCTCCGCTCGGGGCAGGGGCTGCAATTCCAGTGCTTCGGCGGCAGAGTGAAGAACACGCAGCGCCTCGGCTCGGGCCAATTCCAGCGGATCCATCTCAGCAGGTGGGGGCAGACTCCGCCTCCCGCACATCAATGCGGAAGAGGTTCTGACCGGCCAGACGGTGGTCGATTTCAATGTCGTAGTCGATTTCCAGCTTGCCGCCCTGCATGGTGAGGGAGGAGTTCAGCTTGCGGGCCTTAATGCCCACTTCCATGCTGCCGTAGGGGGTATTGTACAGGCTGGTGTGACGCTTGCCCTGCTCAAAGACCATCTCGGAGCTGACGGAGCCGATTCGCAGCAGGGTGATCCGGCTGGGTTCCACCTGAAACAGGGTGGTGGTACCCACCATGCCGGTGAGCTCGCTCTCCTCGTAGGACAGGCGGAGATAATCGTCTCCCTGCACCAGCTTACCTTCCGTGACCAGCTCCATCGAGTCCTGTTCACTGCCTTCGTATAACTGTTTCCCCTGAATGGAGATAATCACATCTTTTTCCATGGTGTTCTCCTTGCTTAGTAATTCTCAATTGAGATCTGCTCCACCGGTTCGGTGATTTCCCGACCAAGGAAGATGGAGCCGAGATGGTGGAAGTTCTCCGTGCCGTCGCTGACATACCAGCGGCACTGACCGGACTGCTCCGGATCGGCTCGCAGGTCCTTTTGGTCCATCCAGCGTCCGATTTGGTCGGCGACCTCGGCGCCGGAGTCCAGCAGACGGACCTCCGGGCCCATGAAATTGCCGATGACCTGAGAGAGCAGCGGATAGTGGGTGCAGCCCAAGATGAGGGTGTCGATGCCGGCATCCTTCAGAGGCTGCAGGTAGTCTGCTACCACCGTTTCGATGACCACATCTCCGGGTTGAGTCCGTCCGTTTTCCACCAGCGGGACAAACAGGGGACAGGGCGTGGAGAACAGCTGTGCGTCGGGGTTTTCCTCTGCAATGATGTGCTCATAGGCTCCGGTGTTGATGGTGGCCTGCGTGGCAATGATGCCAATGCGGTTGTTTTTCGTGCAGTGGGCTGCCCGGAGGGCAGTGGGGTTCACCACACCGAAAATGGGCAGATCGTGCATCTGGGACAGGGGCTTCAACGCAATGGAGGACACCGTGCCGCAGGCGATCACGATGGCCTTTAGGTCGAAGGTGCGCAGAAAATTGACATCCTGCGCGGCGTAACGGAAAATGGTTTCCCGGGAGCGGTTGCCGTAGGGCACCCGTCCGGTGTCGCCAAAGTAGATGATGTTTTCATTCGGCATCTCGTGTATCAGACGCCGCACGGCGGTCAGCCCGCCAAGACCGGAGTCAAAGACTCCAATGGGTCGGTTATCCATGGGATGGTTCCCTCCAAGACCTGAAAAATACTGCTATTGTAACATATTATGATAGCACAAAAACCGAAACAAGTAAATTATTTCCGGCAAAAAGGGGGAGAAACAAGGGGGATTCCCGGCTGCACATTTGACTTTCAGGGGGAATATGATTATAATACGGATAATCCAAAGGGGGGAGGCGGCATTTATGGAGCTGCATCTGACAACGAAGCAGTTTCGGCGGCTGCTGGACATGGCATACATTGGAAACTGGATCCTCAATTCCACCCGTGGAGAAGATCGCTTTCGGGACTATGACGAAGTGGAGTCCCTGCTGTTTGCCAAGGCGGAGCAGGAGGGAATGAGCACCCTTTCCGAGCATTGGATGGGGGAGACGGTCCCGTCCCGAGCCTTTATGGAGGGCGGTATTCACGAGGCGATTGCAGACTACGAGGATGCGGTGTTTTTCGATATTCTCGCAGAGGAGCTGGCACGGCGGGACATGGATGATGTGCCCATTGATGAGAATAACTTCGGTGAGCTGACCCGTCGGATGGAAGCCTATATGGCGGAGTTTGAGCTCCACGGAACCGACCATGTGCAGGTCGAAAGCGAGTTTATGTGACAGCAGTACGCTGAAAACAGCCAAACGGTATCGGGCGTTTCGTCGGATACCGTTTTTTTACGCAAAAAGCGCCGGACGGCATTGCCGTCCGGCGCTTGGTTCAATCAATAGTAAGAGTTGGGGCCGACAGAGGGGTACTTCTCGGAAATACCGTACTGATTCATACCGGGCTGGCTGTCCTTGACGAACCAGACCAGCAGCAGGATGGGGCCGACCACGGGAATGAAGTAGAACAGCAGATAGAGGGCGGATTTGCCGATGTCGTGCAGTCTGCGGAAGGAAACGGCGAACCCGGGCACCACCAAAGCCAGAGAAACGATGGTGACGATAAAGCTGGGAAGATGCAGCAGAGAAACCAGCAGTCCCACAGCAGCGCTCACAAGGAAGGTGAACAGAGAAAAGTACCAGTACTCACTGCGGCGGGCGCGACCGTTAAAATTG
>RCNI01001069.1_pt1 | contig 15515 bp, 14 predicted proteins | sample 2041151 | NCBI WGS metagenome assembly RCNI01 (sample SAMN09708214, study PRJNA481090) | feces metagenome | isolation source: feces | place: Antarctica: Albino Rookery | reverse complement strand
TTTTTCAGCCGCTGGGGATAAGCCCAATCGCCGTAGGGAAGAATGCAGATCTGCTTCGCCTTGCAGCGAGACAAAATTTCCTCTGCCTCCTGCAAATCCTTATTTTCCAGCGCTTCCAGCATTTCCTCCGTCATTCCCTCTACAGAAGAAAAGTCCTGTTTATCTGTGTAGTAAATCTCCTCTGCATCGGAAAAATGCTGCAGAAGTTCTTTCTTTTGCCAAAGCGGGATTCCGCTCAGCTGGGCAAACCATATCCAGTACAGCAGCATTTTTTTCACTTCTTTCCGTGTTTATCGTTTCATCTGCCACATAACAATGGTGGCTGCAACCGCTGCATTGAGCGATTCGCAGTTGGCATTCATGGGAATGATCAGCTCCGCCTGGGCGCTTTCCAGGATCTCCTTGCGTACACCCTGTCCCTCGCTGCCGATGACCACCGCCATCTGCTCCAGGGCCGCCTGACGCAAATCCTGCGCACGGCTGCTAAGGGCTGTCACCGCCACGGGAATCTCTGCTTTTAAAAAGCATTCCTTTGCCTGCTGCCAGGTGGTCTCCACAACCGGCGTGCGGAATACCGCTCCCATGCTGGAGCGAACTACCTTATGGCTATAGGGATCCGCACACCCCTCCAGCAGTGCTACCGGAATTTCCAGCGCATCTGCGGTGCGCAAAATGGTACCCAGATTGCCCGGATCCTGAATGCCGTCCAACAGCAGCATTCCGGGCTTGGGGACAAATTCTTTTTTGTCCGGCAGCCTGCACAGAAACAGTGCGCCCTGGGGAGAGCGCATGGGCGAGATTGATTCCATCACATCTGCCGGTACCCGTACCAGGCGCACATGCTCCGGCACCTGTGCCTCCACGCCGTCGGATAAAATCACCGTGTCCAGTCCCGGCCACCAGCGTACTGCTTCCGTTAGAAGTTTGGTTCCGTCGGCTGCAAACAGGCCTGTCTCCTGCCGTTCCTTCCGGGAGCTTAAAAGCCGCCGCACCTGCTGCAGCAGGGGATTCTTTCGAGCTGTAATTCTTTCTTCTGTCATAGCTTCTGCACGGTGTTCAGCGCATCCGTGTCGCCCAGTACGACGACTACGTCGCCTTCCATCAACATATCGTCAGCCGCAGGCGATACGCTGATGCGTCCGCCACGCTTAACCGCAATAATCGTTACCCCCAGCTTTGCCCGGACATTCAGCTGCTTAAGGCTCTTTCCCATCCAGCGATGGGGTACCGGCACCTCAATAATGCCGTATTCGTCAGACAGCTCAATATAATCCAGCACATTGGGATTTAACAGGTTTCTTGCCAGTCTCACCGCGTTTTCCTGCTCCGGAATCACCACTTGATCTGCCCCCAGCTTTACCAGCACCTGGCGGTGGGTCTCGTCATGGGCCTTGCACACAATGTGCTTAACGCCCAGCTCCTGCAGGTTCATGGTGGCAAGCACGGAATCTGCCAGGCTGTCGCCGATGGCCACAATTGCGCAGTCAAAATTCCGTGCACCCAGTGCCCGCAGCACCTCTTTGTCCCTGGCATCGCCCACAACGGCGTGGGTGACGGAGCTGCTCACCTGCTGAACCAGCTCGCTGTTGGTATCCATAACCAGCACTTCCCCGCCCAGCTCACAGAGCTTGCAGGCTACCTCTGCACCGAATCGGCCCAAGCCGATGACAATATAGGATTTCATATTCTTTCCTCCTAACCGATCAATAAATTGGTGTGTGCATACTCAAACCGTTCTTCTGCCCGATTTCCCATTAGGAATCCCAAGCTGATGGTGAGCACACCGACTCGACCAAAATACATAAATAATACAATCATAAACTGTGCCGGTACGCTGAGAAGGGGTGTGGCACCGGCTGTGACACCTACCGTTGCAAGGGCAGATGCCGTTTCAAAAAGGCTGTCAGTAAAACTGATGGGCGAGGTTGCCGTCACAAACAGCGCCCCCGTAAACATGAGGCCCACCACAATGGCGACGATGGTCATTGCATCCATGATCTGAGAATTCTCGATGGTTCTGTGATAGGCGCTGACCGTACTTTTTCCGCAGGCTCTGGACTTAATAAAGAGCAGCAGCACCACAAATGTCACCGTCTTAATCCCGCCGGCGGTGGAGCCGGAGGAGCCGCCGATGAGCATAAGCAGAATGGATATGCCCTTGCCTGCATCCGTAAGCAGTGACTGATCTACCGCCGCAAATCCTGCGGTACGCAATGTAACCGACTGGAAGAAGGCGTTGAGCACCTTATCCGGCGTCCGCATATTTCCGAAGGTTCCCGGGTTATTCCACTCGAAAATCATGAAAAATACCGCACCGGACAAAATGAGGCCTGCGGTCACCGTCAGCACCAGCTTTGTGTACACGGAGAATTTTTTAAAATTGTGTACTCTGACCACTTCTTCCCATACGAAAAAGCCAAGACCGCCCAACGAAATAAGAAGCATCAACGTGATGCACACCACAGGATCGCTGTTGAAGGGGATCATGCTCTGTCCCGGGGCAAAGGAGCCGAAAATATCAAAGCCCGCATTGCAGAAAGCGGAGACAGAGTGGAAAACGCCCCAGATCACACTCTGGCGCAGTCCATACTCCGGCAGAAACCGCAGCATCAGCACCACTGCACCTGTCAGCTGGATGCCGATGCTTCCCAGAATGACCCATCTTTGCAGGCGGACCACACCCTGGATATCGTTTAAGCTGTAAGCCTGGGCAATCAGCATGCGCTGCCTGAGACCGATCTTTTTCCGCAGCAGAAAAACCACCATAGAGGCCACCGCCATAAAGCCCAAGCCGCCCAATTCAATGAGGCAGAGAATCACAATCTGCCCGAATCCGCTCCACTGTGTCCAGGTGTCGTACAGCACAAGACCCGTCACGCAGGTGGCAGAGGTTGCGGTAAACAGTGCAGGACGGAAGCCGCAGGACTCTCCGCTTCTGGACGAAATCGGGAGCGTCAGCAGCAGTGCCCCCAAAAGAATAATCCCTGCAAATGCCAGGGCAATGATCTGTGTAGAACTGAATTTCATGGATTTCTTTTTCACCCACAGATGCAAAAGATGCCTTCCTTTTGCCATTTTGACACTCCTTCATCCCATAACAATCTCATTTTACACATTATTATAACAAGTTTGTGCGGCTTTGCAACTACGTTTTGCAGCTGCACGTTTTCTATTCCCGGGTGCATGCGTTTTTTTCCCCGGCCAGCCTCTGCGCCGACGCAACTTTCAAAATGTTCCGGTATTTTTTTATTTTACATCCGGGAAAGTGTATGGTATGATTAAAAGAAATTTTTCTCAGGAGGAATGTCATATGGCGTACAATGAAACCTGGTCCGGCAAAATTTCACGGAAACTGATGAAAAAGCAAGAAATCATCCAAGTAGCCACAGGTCGCAAAAAAGCCGATCTGGTGCTGAAAAATGCCACCTATGTAAACGTATTCTCCGGAGAACTGGAAACGGAAGACATTGCAGTTGCTCACGGCCTCATTGTAGGACTGGGAGAATATGAAGGCATCACAGAGGTGGACATGACCGGCAAAATCGTCTGCCCCGGCTTTATCGATGCCCACATTCATCTGGAATCCAGTCTGGTAAGCCCTGCAGAATTTGCAAGAGCCGTTCTGCCCCACGGCACCACCACCGTTGTCACTGACCCCCACGAAATCACCAATGTGATGGGTACCGACGGCATCGACTACATGCTGGCCGCCACAGAAGGCCTGCCTGTGGATGTGCGGTTCATGATTCCCTCCTGCGTGCCCGCCTCTCCTATGGATGAAAGCGGTGCCAATCTGGACTACCGGGACGTGGACAGCTTCTTCTCCCATCCCAGAGTGCTGGGTCTGGCGGAAATGATGAACTACCCCGGCATTCTGGCAGCCGACAGCAGCACCGTTGCCAAAATCGTGGCTTCCCAGGCCCATCACAAGAAAATTGACGGTCACGCTCCCGGCCTTACCGGCAAGGACCTCAATGCCTATGTGGCAGCCGGTGTCTACTCGGACCACGAGTGTGCCGATATGGAAGATGCCCTCTTAAAGCTGCGCAGAGGCCAGTTTATTATGATTCGGGAAGGCACTGCCGCCCGGAATCTGGAGGCGCTGGTGCCTCTTGTCAAATCTCCCAAGTATTTTGACCGCTGCATGTTCTGCACCGACGACAAGCACCCCAACGATTTGCTGGAGCTGGGCCATATGGATTATATCTGCCGAAAAGCAGTGGCTCTGGGTGCCGATCCCATTCAGACTGTGCAGGTGGCCTGTCTGCACGCTGCCCGTTACTTTCTGCTGAATAACCGGGGCGCCATTGCCCCCGGATACCTTGCTGACCTTGCCATTGTGGAGGATCTCAAGGACTTTCATGTGGTCTCCGTTTATAAAAAAGGCCAGCTGGTATATGATAACGGCCAGGTGGTGGACTTCCCCAAGCCGGAGATTCCCGAGTATCTGGAGCAGATGGCACAGGATACCTTCCATCTGCCCACCCTCTCCCCTGCCGATTTCTATGAGTCCCGCCGCAAAGGCATTATCGGCATGATTCCCGGTCAGATCGTCACGGAAGACCGGGGCTATGCAGAAGGTGTGGATATCGAAAAGGATATTCTGAAAATGGCAGTCATCGAGCGCCACAAAAACACCGGCCATATCGGCATCGGCTACTTAAACGGCTATGGCCTCAAATCCGGTGCGGTTGCCACCTCCGTCGCCCACGACAGCCACAATATTATCTGTGTGGGCTGTAACGACGAGGATATGGCTCTGGCCTCCAATCGGATTGCTGAAAACCACGGCGGCATTGTGGTGGTAAAGGACGGACAGGTTCTGGCAGAACTGAGATTGGAGATTGCCGGTCTTATGAGCCACCAGAAGCTCACCGATGTGAATACCCAGCTGGAGCATGCCAAAGACGTGGCCCACAGTCTAGGAATCGGCAGTGAGATTGACCCCTTTATGACGCTGTCCTTCATGAGTCTGCCGGTGATTCCCACCCTGCGGCTTACCACCCGCGGTGTCATCGATGTTATCTCCCAGAAATACATTTAAATTTTGGAAGGATGTTCCCTATGAATCCCTATTCCCGTACCCAATTTCTGCTGGGTCAGCAGGGCATGACCCGGCTGAGAAATGCCCGTGTGGCGGTCTTCGGTCTGGGCGGTGTAGGCGGCTATGTGGTGGAGGCCTTGGCCCGCAGCGGCATCGGTGCGCTGGATCTTGTTGACCACGACACCATCAGTATCACCAATCTGAACCGCCAGATTCTTGCAACCCGTGCCACGGTGGGACGGAGCAAGGCCGAGGTTGCCGCAGAGCGGGTACGCTCCATTGACCCGGATATCAAAGTCCGGCCCCTGGAAACCTTTTTCTCCCCCGATACGGCCCACACCTTCGACTTTACCCAATACGACTATGTGGTGGATGCCATTGACACCGTAACCGGAAAGCTGGCCCTTGCTTTAGCGGCCCAGGAAGCCGAAACCCCCATTATCAGCTCTATGGGCACCGGCAACAAGCTGGATCCCACCGCATTTAGGGTTGCCGACATCAGCGAGACTTCTGTCTGCCCGCTGGCCCGGATCATGCGCAAAGAGTGCCGTAAGCGGGGCATCCGGAAGCTGAAAGTGGTCTACTCTCAAGAAGACCCCATAAAGCCGGAGCTTGCACCGGATGACCCGGCATGGGCAGAACTGCCCGAGGGCCGCAATGCCCTGCCCGGCTCCAACGCTTTTGTTCCTTCTGTTGCCGGTCTCATTATTGCCGGCGAAGTCATTAAAGAGATCGCAAAGATTCGCTGACCTCTCCCCCTCTGACGCTGTCGGAGGGGACTTTTTTGCCTTGTTTTGCACTACGCAACGTGCTACAATAAGATTAACTATTATTTTGGAGGTACTTATATGGAGTTCCGCGTCAACCATCCCCTGCTCTTTGTCCTGGCAGGCATTTTGATTGCCGTCGTGCTTGCCCAGTCCGTATACTTTTTGGTAAAAGCGATACGGCGCAGCAAAGCCATCGGAATGGATCAGACCATGATCAAAAAAACCATCCGTACGGCAGCTGTATTTACCATTGCCCCCGCAGTCGCCATTGTTATCAGTGTCATTGCCCTGTCCAAAAGTCTGGGCATCCCGCTGCCCTGGCTCCGTCTGAGCGTGGTCGGCTCTCTCAGCTATGAGACCATCGCCGCCGAAAACGCAGTCAGTGCTATGGGCCTTACCCTTGGCAAAATCAGTGAACTGACCGCCCAGCAGTATGTCAATATTACACTGGTTATGACCTTAAGCATTATGCTGGGCATCTGGCTGGTTCCTGCCATCGGCAAGAAACTGCAAAACGGTATGACCACCTTGGAGCACAGAGATGCCAAGTGGGCCGACACGCTGAATAACGCCATGTTTATCGGCATGATCGCCGCCTTTTTAGGCTATGTATTCTGCGATATCTCCCGTCTGTGGATTCCCAATGAAGAATACTCCCCCACCTCCGGCTTGATTCCGGTGTGTGTGATGGCTTTTTCCGCTGTAATCATGGGCCTGTGCGGCCTTGCCATGAAGAAGCTGAACTGGAAATGGATGGGTGACTATGCGCTGCCCATCAGCCTGGTTCTGGGCATGGTCTCTGCCATTCCCTTTACCGCATGGCTCTCTTAAGGAGGTATCCCTATGAAAAAACAACTGAGCTACATGGATTCTGTCCACCGGGACGGCCGCATCTGGAACTTAAGCGTGATGGTTCTGCTGCTGGCCTTCCCCATTAGTGTTGCCATTATCTTCGGCGCATCCCCCGACTGGCACGCCCTGCTGATGGGCCTTATCGCCACCGCCCCCATGTACTGGGCAGTGGGTGCCATTGAAACCATCACATTCGTCCCCATGCTGGGCGCTGGCGGTTCCTACTTAAGCTTTGTCACAGGCAACATTTCCAATCTGAAGCTACCCTGTGCACTGAACGCTCTGGAGCAGAACCATGTCAGCGCCACCAGTGAGGAAGGCGAGCTGATTTCTACCATTGCCATTGCCACATCCAGCATTGTCACCACCCTTGTCATTTTAGTGGGTGTCATTCTGATTGTGCCGCTGACCCCCATTTTGGAGGCCCCCGTATTGGAGCCTGCCTTTGCCCAGATGCTGCCTGCCCTCTTCGGCGGTTTGGGCGTGGTATTCGTGTCCAAGAACTGGAAAATTGCCATTGCACCTGTGGTGCTGATGCTGATCCTGTTTGTTTTTGTTCCTGCCCTCAATGCCGGTACCGTAGGCATTATGGTGCCTGTAAGCGTTGTCTTTACCATTGCTGTTTCCAGAATTTTATATAAAAGAGGTGCTTTATAATGGTAGGATACATCATTCTGGGGCTGGTCTTGCTTTTTCTGGCGGTCATTCTGATTCGCGCACTGACCTTTACCCCCAAGAGCCAGCCGGAAATCTCCCTGAAAGAAGTCACTTTCGACAAGGATTCCGCAGTCAGCGCACTGCAGCAGCTGGTACGCTGTAAGACCATCTCCTACAACGACCACGAAAAAGAGGATGAAGCAGAATTTCAGAAGCTCATCGACCTGCTGCCAAACCTCTATCCCAATGTTTTCAAAACCTGCAGCTTCCAGCGTCTGCCGGACAGAGGTCTTCTGTTCCGCTGGCCCGGCGAGGCATCTGATGCACCCTCTGTGATGATGGCCCACTATGACGTGGTGCCCGTGGAGGAAGCCCAGTGGGAGAAGCCTCCCTTTGAAGGCATTATTGAAGACGGTATTCTTTGGGGCCGTGGCACCCTGGATACCAAGGTCACCTTTAACGGCGTACTGTTTTCTGCCAACCATCTGATCGGACAGGGATTTGTTCCTCAGCAGGATGTTTACTTTGCATTCTCCGGCGGCGAAGAGATCAACGGCATGGGTGCCGTAAACATTGTAAATTACTTTAAAGAGCAAGGCATCACCCCCGCCCTGGTTGTGGACGAAGGCGGTGCTGTGGTAGAAAACGTATTCCCCGGCGTCAGTGATCCCTGCGGCCTCATCGGCATTGCAGAAAAGGGCCTTATGAATGTGTGCTACAGTGCAAAATCCGGCGGCGGTCATGCTTCTGCACCCCCTGTCAAAACCCCTGTTACCGCACTGGCTTCTGCCTGCCGCAGGGTCTGCGACCATCCCTTTAAGATGCATATTACAAAGCCTGTTGCCGAAATGTTCGACACACTGGGCCGCCGTTCCACATTCGTCTACAAGCTGATTTTCGCAAACCTCTGGTGCTTCAGCCCTGTGCTGGATCTTATCTGCCGCAAGGGCGGCGGTGAATTGAATGCTCTGGTGCGCACCACCACCGCATTTACCCAGATGGAGGGCAGCAATGCCAGAAACGTCATTCCCGCCACTGCAAGTCTGGTCTCCAACATGCGTCTGAATCCGGAGGATTCCGTGGCTTCTGCTGTGGACTATCTGAAAAAAACCGTAAACGATGACAGCGTGGAAATTTCCGTGCTGGAAAGCTTTGAGCCAAGTCCCATCTCCGAGACCGGCTGTGAAAGCTGGAACAAGGTCGCTTCCGCTGTGGCTGAAACCTGGCGGGGCTGTGTGGTGTCCCCATACCTTATGGTCCAGTGCTCCGACTCCCGCCACTACCGGGATCTCAGCAACCATGTTTACCGTTTCTCCGCTATGGATCTGTCCGCCCAGGAGCGAAAAACCATCCACGGCAACAACGAGCGCATCCGTCTGGACTGCATCGCACGGTCTGTGGAATTTTACATTCGTCTTCTCGGAAAATGCTGACAATATCCGAATACAAAGGAGTGCCCCTGCGGCACTCCTTTGTTGCATTTTTCAGCAAGATATGATAGCATTGGCCTATTGCAAAAAAAAGAGAGGAAAAACTATGGCTAACAGATATATCGGCGATCGTGCGTTTTACAGGCAGATCATCCACATTGCGATTCCCATTGTCATTCAAAACGGCATTTCAACCTTCGTGTCCCTGCTGGATAATATTATGGTGGGCCGGGTTGGCAATCTGGAAATGAGCGGTGTTTCCATTGTGAACCAGTTAATTTTCGTATTCAACCTGTGCATTTTTGGTGCCGCCTCCGGTGCCGGTATTTTTACTGCCCAGTTTTATGGTGCAGATGATATAAAAGGTGTCCGATACACCTTCCGGTTTAAACAGATCATCTGCTCTGCCCTGGGCCTTCTGTTCATTCTGGTGCTGATTCCCGGCAGTTCCACCATGATTGGTTGGTTTCTCCAGGGCGAAGGCAGTCCTGCCGATGCGGAAATGATCCGGCAGCACGGTCTGAGTTATCTCAATATTATTTTATGGGGTCTGCTTCCCTTTGCCATCAGCAGCGCCTATTCCGGCACACTCCGGGAATGCGGTCAGACCATGGTGCCTATGATTGCAGGCACCGTTGCAGTGTTTGTGAATTTGGTGCTCAACTGCATTCTGATTTTCGGCGGATTTGGCATTCCTGCTATGGGTGCACGGGGTGCGGCAATTGCCACCGTCATCTCCCGTTATGTGGAGCTTGCCATTGTTGCCGGGTGGACCCACTTGAACCCCCACAAAAACCCCTTTATTAAGGGTGCCTACCGCAGTATGCACATCCCCCTGCCCCTTCTGAAGCAGATGACCGTAAAAGGCTTCCCGCTTTTATTAAATGAAACGCTGTTTTCCGTCAGCGTGGCATTTCTAAATCAGTGCTATTCCACTTGCGGTCTGGACGTGGTTAACGCCACCAACATTGCCACCACCGTCAATAACTTTGCCAGCGTCATCACGCTGTCTCTTGCCAATACCATCGGCATTCTCATGGGCCAGCTGATGGGCTCGGGCCGCCCCAGGGAAGAAGTTCAGGATGCAAACCACAAGCTGCTTGCCCTGTCCATTGTCTGCGGCATTGTGTTTGCCCTGATCCTTGCAGCCATCTCGGAGGTGTTCCCCCTGCTTTATAACACCACCGACTCTGTCCGGCAGCTGTCTGCCCAACTGATTCTGATTCTTGCCGTCATGAAGCCCTTTGTGACATATGTAACCTCCGCTTATTACACCATTCGTTCCGGTGGAAAAACATTTATCACCATGCTTTTCGACAGCGGTTTCATTTTCCTGTTCCAGGTCCCCCTGGCCTTTTTCCTAAGCCGTTTTACGGACATGCCCATTCTGCCTCTGTTTTTCCTGTGCCAGCTTCCGGATTTTCTCAAATGCATCTTAGGGCATTTCATGATCAAAAAAGGCACTTGGATTCAAAACTTAACCATTGCTCAGTAAAAATTCCTTTTTTAAGTGGCCGGAAGTGCTATAACGCATTTCCCAAGCGCCGCGCAATGGGCATGGGAAAACCACCGGGAGGTACCTAAAAATGCACCAATCCTTGAAAAAACGCCCCGTACCGTTTCGGACAAAGCCGCCGAAGCTAGCCGCCGGGTATATCCCATATTCTTGTATCGGTGGATCTTTGGAAGCATTTCGCTTCTGGGACTGATTTCCGGCGGCATGTGCTGGTTTTTTCATCAGATTGCAGGCGGTCTTATCCTGTTTGCTTTATTTGCGCTAATTTCGGTTCCGGGGCTTTGCGCCCAGCAAAACTGCCTGCTTACCTACGACGAAGATGGCTTTGCCTGGCGCAATTCGCTGCGGATCCGCCGCCGGTCTTCACAGGAGTACCGTGATTTTAGAATTGGGTATATAAGCTTTGCTTTTTGGCAGGTACTTTTCTGCCTCTCGGTTTTCTTTATTCTGGGCGGACTTTTTCTTTTAGTTTAACAAAAAACGGTGCAGTTCAGTGAACTGCACCGTTTTTTCATTTCGAATGTTCTTTCCGAAAAGAACAGGGATTCTGATTACTTAAGGCTGGTACTGCTGTTTAGAACCAGTGTGCTGTAAAGCAGCAGCACATCCTGTCCGTGGAAATCCACATACTGCCCCACAAGGTCGGAGTTAATATAGCGGATATCCACCAGCGTCACCGTTTTATAATCCTGCACCAAAAGCGGCACCAGGCTGCTTCCGAAGGAATCTCTAAAAACAACCAGCTCCTTATCAGTTGCCGCATTGGGGTTTTCAATGGTCAGCAGTGCCTTGGCACCGGACAGATACACTTCATAGGGATCCTTGCCCTCTGCCTTCTGCATGTCATACACCTGCGTGTACTGCTGGGTTTCGTAGTCATAGACCCGGCACTGGGACAAGAGACTGCTCTGCATCATATAAATCGGCTCCGGCTCCATGGGAAGGGCCGCCTGGCCGTAGTACACGCCGTAGAAGGGGCGATTCAGCTTGACAGGTGTGTAGTCCTCCTGCTGAGAGATCGTCACATCCAGCGCCTGTGTCACCTTCTCAGCAACCGGAAGGATTCTCTCCTGCCGCCAATGGGTGTCGGTGCGGTAGTAGTCTTCAATAGACAGACAATCGGTCAGATCCACAAACTCTGCCCAGGGCATCTGGACCTGCATCTGAGAAAAGAGCGTATCATAATCCATGGCAAGATAGCCGTTTTTCTCTGCCAGATAATATCCCTTGTCGGGCACAACGGCTGCAACCACCCGGGAAGCCCCATCCTTAAAATAGGTTTCATACAGATGATGGAACCGATTCAGCGCATGCTTTACAGAAGGCGCTTTGAGGGGATACTCCATTTTTGCAGCGTATCCGTCGGCAATATAAATGCCGTTATTGTCCTTTTGATTCAGCACGTAGTAATGAAATAATGACTTCACCTCACGGATTGAATCCCGGAGCGGAAACTGATCCAGCGCATAATCTTCAAAGGAATTCATAAACTTTCCGTTCAGCAGAGTCTCCGTGCTGATCTCAGGCATCTGCGTCAAAGGTCTGCGCTCTGCTTCCGACACATCCTTCTTGGGGCCAAACCATGCAAATGCCGTAAAACTGGCCCAGATCGCCACCAGAACCGCCGCCCCGATGGCACGTATTTTCTTATTCATCTCATGCCACCTCCTTAAAAGCGGAAATACAAAAACGGACTGAAGGATCCGTCCACCAGATAAGCACTGCACACAATCAGCAGGAAGATCAGCACCACCGGCTCCAGAATCGCCCCCAGCTTTGTTGCATACACCTTGTTGGCGGTATCCCGCACCACAGGGGTGGCTCCCACAAAGCCTGCCAGGAACAGCACTGCGTAGCTCTGCAGGTAGTACAGGGTCTCCCGTGTCACCAGAGGAATTCCTGCAAAGCCGAACATTCCGGCCAAATCGGAGCCTGCCTCATGAATGGACTCTGCGTTAAACAGTACAAAGCTGATGACCACCGCCAGCAGCACATAAAGCCGCCGCAGGATGACCGGCATCTTCTGCAGTGCCGGTACCCATTTTTCAATCAGCAGCAGCGCTGCAAACATCAGTCCCCAGAGGACAAAATTCCAGGCCGCACCGTGCCACAATCCTGTCAACATCCAAACCGTCAGAATGTTAAACACCCAGCGTCCCCGGCTGACACGGTTGCCTCCCATGGGAATATACACATAGTCCCTAAACCAGCTGCCAAGACTCATATGCCAGCGGCGCCAGAACTCCGTAATGCTCTTTGACAGATAGGGGTAATTGAAGTTTTCGATAAAATGGAAGCCGAACACCCGGCCCAGGCCAATTGCCATATCAGAATAACCGGAAAAGTCAAAATAAATATTTAAGGTAAAGGCAATGGCATACATCCAGTAAAACAGAACCGACGGTTCACTTGACTCCCGGAATAGCTTCATCAGCAGGGCAAAGTTATCTGCAATGATAATTTTCTTTGCAAGGCCCACCAAAAATCGGCGCAACCCCACCGCAATCTGATCCCAGCTATGGGTACGGCTGTCCAGTTCCCGGGCCACATCCACATACCGGACAATTGGGCCGGCAATCAGCTGGGGAAACAGCGCCACATAGGCGCCGAAGCTAACGGGATTTTTCTGAACCTGGGCATTGCCCCGATACACATCGATGGTGTAGCTAAGGCACTGGAAGGTATAAAAGCTGATGCCGATGGGCAGTGCCAGACGCAGCAGCGGAACGCTGAGGCCGGTGACCGCATTGAAGCTGCCCACAAAGAAGTCTGCGTATTTAAAAATCGCAAGCAGTCCGATGCTCACCACCACAGATACGATGAGCCAGAACTTTTTCCATTTCTTCTGATGGCATCTTCCGATGGCGATGCCGCAGCCGTAAAACAGCAGGATCGTTGCAATCATCAGCACCACGTATCTGGGTTCGCCCCAGGCGTAAAAGACCAGACTGGAGATAAGCAAAACCGCATTTTTAAGGCATCTGGGCACAAGGAAATAAACCATCAGCACCGTTGGCAGGAAATAGTATAAAAAGGGGATACTGGAAAACAGCATAAATTTACTCCTTACAAAAAAGGCAGCGGCTTTGCCGCTGCCTTATAAATTAAATGGTGAAGTCCAGCTCGCCGCCGCAAACAGTCTTAAATGCGTCTACGTAACTCTGAGCGGTCATTCCCAGCTGATTATCCAGCATGATCAGCATAACCACGTCACCGTAGCCTGCAACCATCTTCTCATTTGCCTCTACGCAAATCCACTTGCGGGTGTCGATGTTATCAAACATCTCCTGTGCAACCGTCTTGGCGTCTGCAGCATCCTTTACACGAACCACTGCCATGGAGAATGCCATAGAGCCCATCATTGCCTCGTATACGGCTGCATCGCTGATCTTGTCTGCGCTGCTAAGTCCGGTGTTGTAGTTCAGCGCCCACTTGCCTTCTTCAGAAGTATCCGTCAGATCGATGGGGGTTACGCCTGCCATGATCTCTGCGGGCTGCTCTTCGGCGATCTTGTTGGCAATTTCCTCCATGGTGCCTTCCAGAGAGGACTTGTCGCTGCCGGTGTCTTTCTTGCCGCAGCCGGCAAACAGAGTTGCTGCCATCGCTACGACCAGCAGCAGAGATACGATTTTCTTCATGATTGTATTTCCTCCAAATTTCATTTTCTTTTGCTTATTTTATACCCAGCCAGGAGTACCAGTACACCCAGTGTCACACCGGAGGTATCAATCAGCACATCCTTAAAACTGGGGCCTCGGTCCGGTACAAAGCACTGGATGGTTTCATCCGTGCATGCCACCAGAAAACCGCAAAGTAGGGGAAGCCATGGCCTCTTCTGCAGCATAAAAAACAGCCAGGTAAGGCACAGGCCCAGGCAGGTAAATTCGGTAAAGTGCGCAAGCTTCCGCAAAAGGCCATGTCCGGTTTCCGAATCCCCGGGGAACGCCCCGAAAATACTGGAAAGGAAATCCTTTACCCACCCACTAAACGTCTCCGATACAGAACCGGGCATCAGAGAATTACCGAAAATAAACAGGATATTCAGAATCAGTAAAACTGTGCACAGCCGCATACGGCTTTTTGTCTTTCTTATCATGATAAAATTGCCAAATGTTCCAGTAGAATTTTAAAGCCAATCAAAATAAGGATCACGCCCCCGGTAATCTGGGCTTTCTTTTCAAAGCGGTCACCGAACAGGTTCCCGATTTTCACACCCAGTGCGGAAAATGCAAACGTCACTGCGCCAATCACAATGGCCGCAGTCACAATGTTTACATCTCCTGCCATAGCCAGGGAGATTCCCACAGCCAGAGCATCAATGCTGGTGGCCACTGCCATTAGGAGCATACCCTTTGCAGATAAATCCCCGTCCTGCATCTCCGGTTGTTCTTTCTTATCCAGCGCTTCTTTCAGCATATTGATGCCGACGATCAAAAGCAGCCCGAAAGCCACCCAATGGTCCACTTCTTCAATTGCCTCGAAAAACGACCTACCCAAAAAGAATCCGGCCACAGGCATAGCCGCTTGGAATCCGCCAAACCAGACTCCGCAAATCGTACTTTCCCGCAAACCAGCCTTTTTCATAGACAGACCTTTGCAGATAGAAACAGCAAAGGCATCCATACTCAGCCCTATAGCTAAAAGCAGTACTTCAAAAAAACGCATACACATCCCCCACGTAAATACCATAGCATAGAAACCGCATTTTTATACCACTGATACTTTCATTCACTCGAATTTCATACGTTCCAAAGTATTGGATCGGGGCCGTATTTATCATCTGACTAGTACTGCGTAGGGATTATATCAGCAAAGCCACCCCCTGTCAATAGCGCTCACAGAAAGTTTATAATTATGCATTCTCCATATTGCAAAATTCGACTATTGATGATAAAATACCGTCAATAGGAAGTGAATCTATTTGAAGAAGCCAACCAATCTACGTTGGAAGCTGCCGCTGTTTCTCACTGTCGTCTACGCTGCCTCGGTCCCCGCCGCAGGAGCCTTGTGGGATCTGCGGCGGCTGCTGGGCAACATCAGTCAGGGGGAGGTTTTCCTCCAGACCAACGTCTCGGTCCTGCGGCGGCTTTCTTGGTACTGTATTGCCGCCGGGCTGATCTTTCTTGCCGGAAGCCTTTTCTATCTGCCGTTTTTTCTTCTCAGCACTTCGGCCGCTTTTGTGGGGCTGATCCTTCGGGTGGTAAAAAACGTCTTTTCTGAGGCCGTCTCGCTCAAGGACGAAAACG
>RCNI01001067.1_pt1 | contig 15540 bp, 10 predicted proteins | sample 2041151 | NCBI WGS metagenome assembly RCNI01 (sample SAMN09708214, study PRJNA481090) | feces metagenome | isolation source: feces | place: Antarctica: Albino Rookery | reverse complement strand
CAGTTTGTGCTGTATTTGAAAAAATTTATACTTCAAAAAATTTCAAAGCAGCTCTTGCAGGACTTAAACCAGCAGTTGTAGGAATAACTTTTTATGCTGCAATCAAATTTGGAATAAAAAATGGAATAATTTTTTCAAAAGCTCAAAATACAGTTCAAAGTACAATGAATATAAATTTAATGAATATGATATTTAATATTCCAAGTGTAATAATAATTTTAGTTTCATTTTTAATTTTATTAAAAACAAAAATTCATCCAATAATTTTAGTAATTGTAGGAGCAATATTAGGAGTTGTAATTTTCTAAAATCTTTATGTTTTTTTCTAGAAAAATAGGAAAAAATATAGTATATGTATAGTGGAGTGGAAAAATTATTAAAAAGTAAAAAAGGGAAGTGAATGAGTGGTATAAAACGAATAAGTTTTGATGAGGCAGTTGATTTATATAAAAATGCTGATATATTACAGCTGGGTGCTATGGCTGATAATATTAGAAAGGAACTGCATCCTGAAAATATAGTTTCTTTCGTTATAGATAGAAATATTAATTATACAAACATATGCACATGCAAGTGTAAATTTTGTGCATTTTATAAAAATGAGGGTGAAGAAGGTGGTTATGTTATATCAAAAGAGGAGCTTGCTGCAAAGATTAATGAAACTTTGGAGCTGGGTGGTTCTCAAATATTACTGCAGGGAGGTCTGCACCCTAACTACACCATAGAATTTTATGAAGATATGCTAAAATATATGAAAACATTTCCTGTATGGCTGCATGCTTTTTCCCCGCCGGAAATACACCATATAGCTAAAAAAAGTAATTTAAGCATATCTGAAACTATAAAACGTCTTATAGCTTCCGGGCTTGATTCTATTCCAGGCGGTGGTGCTGAAATATTAGACGATGATGCAAGAAAAGCAGTAAGCCCTAATAAAATTAATTCATCATCATGGCTTGCTGTTATGGAAGAAGCACATAAGCAGGGTTTAAAAACTACTGCTACAATGATGTTTAGAAAAACTGATTCTGCAGAAATAATTGTAGGTCATTTTGATAAAATACGTTCACAGCAGGATAAAACCGGTGGGTTTACTGCTTTTATACCATGGCCTTTTCAGCCTGGTAATAGTGAATTAAATGATGAAGTAGTTACTGCATTAGAATATTTGAGAGTATTAGCCCTTGCTAGAATTTACCTTGATAATGTGCCTAATATTCAAGTATCCTGGGTTACTCAGGGTGCTAAAGTTGCGCAGATTGGGTTATTTTTTGGTGGAAATGATTTTGGGTCCGTTATGATTGAAGAAAATGTTGTGAAAGCAGCAGGTGCAAATTTCAGATTAAAAACAGAAGAAATTAAGCACATTATCAAGTCTGCAGGGTTTACTCCTAAAATAAGAAATATGCAGTATGATATTATAGGTGAGTAATTACCTGATATAAAAATATGGAAGTGTTACTTGAAAGGTCCGTTACTTAATGCTCTAATTAAAATTTCAGCTGAAATTAATTCTAATATGGAGCTTGATACTTTACTGCCAGATATTGTAAAAATCACAGGCGACTACTTAAAAGTTCGTAACGCTTCCATTATGCTTATAGACTGGGATACTCTTACTATTAACTGTTATACCGGTGCTGCTTCTAACCGTAAGCTGTCTGTAAAACAAGGTATAGTTGGCGATGTGGCTGGAACTGGCACTGAGTATATAGTAAACAGGTGTAGCCACTCAAGCAGCAAAAGCAAATCATATCTTGCACTGCCTTTGAAAGCAGGCAGTAAAATATTAGGTGTTTTTAATCTTACAGATAAAGACGAAGATTACTTTAACGAAGATGAAGTATCTATTGCAAGATATATTGCTTCTCAATGTGCTTTGGCTATTGAACGCCATAATATTTATAATAAAATGCGGGTTAATGAAAACCTGCAGGCTATAGGGCTTTTAAAATCTTCTGTTGCCCATGATATTTCTAATCTGCTTGCTATTGCAGATGTATATCTTGGATTAATAGAAGAAGAAATTGATAAAAACTCTAATATTTACGAATATGTTACTGCTGTTAAAAGCGAAATGAAACGTATTAGTATTTTAGCAACGGATATGCTTGATTTATCAAAAGATAAGCTGGTTATTCATAAAACAAAATTTAAAGTAGGGGAGCTTATAAACGAATTAAAGTTATATAGCCAGGCCTTTACAAAAAATTCTAACACTAAAGTAGAGTTTATATTAAAAGATAATGTTATTATGCTGGCAGATAAAAACAGGCTTTTCCGTGTATTTTTTAATCTGCTTAATAATTCAGCTGATGCTATTAGTAGTGGCGGACGTATTATCCTTTCAGCTAAGCAGACAGGGGAATACATCAGCTTTATGGTAGCAGATACAGGAAAAGGCATATCACGGGAAAATATAGAAAAATTATTTCAACCCTTTTTTACATCGGGGAAAATAAAAGGAACAGGTCTTGGGCTTGCGGTGGTGCAGGATATTATTAAAGCCCATGGCGGCAGTATTCAAGTAAAATCTAAATTAGGTGCATACACATGCTTTTTAATAAGGATTCCTAAAGATGGATAGTATTGTAATAAAATCAGAAAAACCGCAGGAAAAAGCAAAAGATATTTGCACAAAAGTATATTCTCTGCGTCCTAACGAATATGAAATACAAGGCACAGGGGAAGACAGTGCTGTTGTAACTTTTAGGTGTGATGATAAAAACTTAAATTCTAAAGTATATCTTACAACAGACGAAGGTGCTTTTACAGGGTTTTTGTATATGTATCCTGCTTTAAATGAAGGTAAGATGCATACCCTTGAAGAAATATACGGCTATCTTGACGGAGAACATATAGAAAATTATGATAAAGAGAAAATAAGTGATCTTTTTCATCAATTTGCAGACGGTATTGTTATTGAAAACGAAATAGTATGCGAAGGTGTAAGGCCTACACCTGGAAAAGATGCAGATATAACAATCCATTTCGGCACAGCAGATAAAAAACCAAAAATTGTAGACGGTAAAGTTGACTTTAAAAATATTGATAATATAGTTATGGTTGATAAAGGTGCAGTTTTAATAACTAAAAAACCTGCTATTTTCGGCACAAGGGGTAGAAATATTAAAGGTGAAGAAGTTACACCGAAACCACCTGTAGATATTGTAATACTGCCAGGGGATGGTGCCACTGTTAATGAAGCAGGCACTATTTTTACAGCCACTACAGATGGATACGTTGATTTTGGTAATAAAAGGCTGGGTGTTTACCCTGTTTATATAGTAAAAGGTAATGTAGATTATTCCACAGGTAACATTCGCTTTAATGGTTCTGTTCATGTGAAGGGGGATGTTCTTTCAGGATTTAGTATAGAAGCAGATAAACATATACTTATAGATGGTATTGTGCAGGACTGTGAGCTTATAGCAAAAGGCAATGTTATATTAAGAACAGGTATGAAATGCACAAAGACAGGGCTTATAAGGGCAGGCGGTTCTGCAATTGTAGGTTATGCTGAAAAAGCAAAAGTATATGCAAAAGATAGTATAGAAATAAGAAAATATGCTTTTAACTGTGAACTTTTTGCAGGTAATAAAATAGATGCCACTAATGGTGATGGTATTATTGCAGGGGGGCTTGTAAGAGCTTTTCAAGATATATCTGCAAAACAGTTAGGCACAAGTGGTAATGCTAGATTTAGTATAATATTAGGTATGAAATATTATATAGAGTTTGAGCTTGAAAAAATCCGCAGAGAAAAAGGACGTATTCAGGAAACTATTGAAAGAATAGAAACAGCACTTTCCAGATTTAATTTGTCAAGGCCGAAAATTGCAGGCCATCCAAAAATATTAAAAATGCAGGAAGTAAGAAAATCTTTAGAAGATCTTATACTTGAGCTTGATGCAAGAGAAGCAAAATTAATAGAAGAAAATAAAGCTAAAAACCCACGTTTAAAAGTTAAAAATAAAGTGTATGAAGGTATTACAGTTATGTTTTATAATGTGGGGGTTGTAGTAAAAGAACCTATGGAAAATATGGTATTTTATTACGATGAAAAATACGGCGAAGTAGCATGGATTAGTCTTAAAAACGTTAATGCTTTAGATTAATTATATAGATAATTAAGGAGATTAAGGTTATAATACCTTAAAATATATATGAAAAATAATATAATAATACGTGGTGCCAGGCAGCATAATCTTAAAAATATTGATTTAGATATTCCTAAAAATTCATTAGTAGTGATTACAGGGGTAAGCGGTTCAGGAAAATCAACCCTTGCTTTTGATACCCTTTATGCAGAGGGGCAGCGAAGGTATGTGGAATCACTTTCATCTTATGCAAGACAGTTTTTAGAATTAATGGAAAAACCTGATGTAGATACTATAGAATATTTATCGCCTGCTATTAGTATAGAACAAAAATCAATCAGCAAAAACCCACGTTCAACAGTGGGGACAATTACAGAAATATATGATTATATGCGGTTATTATACGCACGGGTAGGAGATGTTTTCTGCCCTGAATGTAATAAACAAATCCAGTCTTTTACTGTTCAAAAAATAGTAGACAGTGTGCTTGCTAATAAAGAGGGTTCTAAAATAGAAATTTTATCCCCTGTTATTAGAGGTAAAAAAGGCGAGTTTAAAAAATATTTTAAAGATATGTTAAAAGATGGTTTTGTAAGAGCATATGTAGACGGCCAAAGCAGACGGTTAGAAGAAGATATAGAGCTTGATAAAAATGTAAAACACGATGTATCTATTTCTGTAGACCGTGTTATTTTAAAAGATGATGTTACAAGAAGATTAACTGATTCTATAGAAATAGCCTTAAAACATGCAGAAGGGCTTGTAGAAATAATATGCGACGGCGAAAAAACCTTATACAGCGAGAAATTTGCATGTATTGACTGCGGCATAAGTATTGCAGAAGTGGAACCTAGAATCTTTTCTTTTAACAACCCATTTGGTGCCTGCCCTGTATGTGAGGGGATAGGGGAACGTTCTGTATTTGATGAAAAAGCTATAATACCTGAACCTTCTAAAAGTATAAGAGAGGGTGCTGTTAAAGTATGGGAGCAGTATGATAACTTCCATTTTTATAACATATTAAACGCACTTTCTGCAAAATATAATATTGACTTAAAAAGCCCCTGGAAAAATTTATCACAAAAACATAAAGATATTATTTTATTTGGTGTGGAAGAACCTTTAGAACTTTTTACATTTAAAGGTGATAAAAAAGTTTTTTATGAAAAGCAGTTTGACGGCGTATATGGTGAACTGCAGCAGATGTTATCATCAGGCATAATCAGTGAAATGGAAACTGCAAAAAAATATATGACATTTAGACCATGTGATAGATGTAACGGCACAAGGCTGAAAGAAGAAAGTTTATCTGTTAAAATAAAAGGGTTAAATATAGCAGAAGTATCAAAATTTAATATTACAGAGGCTGTGGAATTTTTCTCAAGTCTTGAATTTATCGGCTTTAAAAAAGAAGTGGCAGATAAAATTATAAAAGAGATTTTAAGGCGTCTTAATTTTTTAAACGATGTAGGTATAGACTATATTACAATGGACAGGAAAGCATCTACTCTTTCAGGTGGAGAAGCCCAAAGAATACGGCTTGCCACCCAAATCGGTTCCGGGCTAACAGGTGTATTATACGTATTAGATGAACCATCTATAGGGCTGCACCAGCGGGATAATGATATGCTTATTGCAACTTTAAAAAATTTACGAGATATAGGTAACAGTGTAATAGTTGTGGAACATGATGAAGATACTATTATGCAGTGTGATGAAATAATAGATATGGGGCCGGGGGCAGGCAGAAAAGGCGGCGAAGTAGTATTCCAGGGAAGCCCTTTAGAGCTTTTAAATTCTGAAAAATCACTAACAGGCGGCTATCTTTCTCAGCGATTAAAAATAGAAATCCCAACAGAAAGAATGAAAGTAGATAAAAAACGGGTTATATCTATAAAAGGTGCTAAAGAACATAACTTAAAAAATATCAGTGTAGATATACCTTTAGGGCTTATGACATGCGTAACAGGTGTAAGCGGGTCTGGTAAATCTACATTAATTCTTGATATATTATACCCTGAACTTATGCGTCAGTTACACGGGTCAGCCTATGCAGCAGGGGAACATAAAGCTGTTACAGGGGTGGATCAGGTTGATAAAGTTATAGATATAGACCAGTCCCCAATAGGCAGAACACCAAGAAGCAACCCTGTTACATATACAGATATTTTTAAAGATATAAGAGAACTTTTTGCCTTAACTCCTGAAGCTAAAAGGCGGGCATATAATGCAGGCAGATTCAGCTTTAATAAAAAAGGGGGCAGGTGCGAAAACTGTCAGGGGGAAGGGTTTATTGAAATAGAAATGCACTTTTTACCTGATATGTATGTGAAATGTGATGCCTGTCAAGGTTCAAGATATAATAGAGATACTTTAGATATAACCTATAAAGGTAAAAATATTGCAGAATGTTTAGAAATGACAGTAAACCAGGCGGCAGAATTTTTTGATAATATACCAAAACTAAAATCAAAACTTGATGTATTAAGAGATGTGGGGCTAGGTTATATAAAGTTGGGCCAGCCTGCCACAACTTTATCAGGCGGGGAAGCTCAAAGGGTAAAACTTGCAAAAGAGCTTATGAAAAGATCAACAGGTAAAACATTATACCTTTTTGATGAACCTACTACAGGGCTACACTTTGATGATATTAATAAACTTATAAAAATATTTTTAAGGCTGCGGGACGGCGGTAATACTGTAGTTATTATAGAACATAATTTAGATGTTATAAAATGTGCAGATTACCTTATTGATTTAGGTCCGGAAGGTGGTGCAGGTGGCGGAAACATAGTTTTTGCAGGCACAGTGGAAGATTGTGTAAAATGCAGTGCATCTTATACGGGAAAATATTTAAAAAGTAAGTTAAAAAAATAAAATAAAAAGAATTTTGCATAATATAATATTATTTATTGATATTTTACAGCAATATTGCTATGGTATAAGTTGATATAATATTAGTCAGGTGTAAATGTATAATTTAAAATTTTTAAAACCTTTATTGATTGTGATGTTTTTTCTTTTACCAGCAGCATATTTATCAGCATCTGCTGTTGATGATATGTATAACGACCTTGCACTTTTAGATAAAACATCTCAAATAGGCAGGAAATCCTATACAGCAATAGGGGATAAGTTTTACAGAATATACGCAGATAACCCGTCAGGCAAATATGCAGATGATGCACTTCTAGGTGCAGCAAGAGCATATAGACGTGCTTACGACAGGTTTAATATGCAGATAGATCTTGATAAATCATTAAATTATTACAGAATGGTCCAGAGTGCTTTTTCTTCTACTACTGCAAGAAAAGCGTATCTTGAAAGTGCAGATGTTTTTTTAGCCAAACGGGATACTACTTCTGCAAAATTTACTTTAAATAAATTAATACAAAAACACCCTGAATCTGCAGAAGCAAAGGAAGCAGAAAAAAAACTGGCATCATTAAATACAAATAACCGTTCCACCATTACAAAACCTGTGCAGTTATCACAAAATCAAAATCCAGTAAGACAGCCGATAAAAGAGCCTGTTCAAAATTTAGCTGAAAAAGATGATAAAGATGTTATATCTGTATCAGCAGGTAAAACGTCAGGTGCTACAGCATCAGGCAAAACAGTTAATGTGCATGGTGTTAGATATTTTTCTGATAAAGAATATACAAGAATAGTTATAGATTTATCTAATAACGCAAAATATTCAAGCCACTGGCTGAAAGCTGACGCATCTATTTCAAAACCACCTCGTCTTACTATTGATATAGATAACTCTGTTTTAGCAGGCAACGTTACTAAAAATTTATCTATTAAAGATGGGCTCCTTAGTGCTGTCCGTTTAGGGTATCACCCTCAGGAAAAACGCACAAGGATAGTGCTTGATTCTGAAAACGTAAAAGATTTTACAGTTTTTCAAATGAGTAACCCAAGCCGTATAGTGGTAGATGTTTTTGCTAATGAAAGAAAAGAAGATGCTAAAGAACGTATTCCTGCTATTGTGGCACAAAATAATGTAAAAAACTCACAAAGATCTGTAGTTAAAGAGCTAAAAGATAATAAACAACAGGATAATAAAAAACAGGAAAACAATAAAGCAAAAAATAATATGAAAGTAAAAGGTCCTAATGATTTACCTAATTCCATTACTTTAGGGGCAGCTTTAGGGCTTAAAATAAGAACAATAGTTATAGACCCAGGCCACGGTGGTAAAGACCCTGGTGCCATATCCAATGGTATAAAAGAAAAAGATATTGTTTTAGAAATAAGTAAATATCTATACGAATATTTAAAGAAAGATCCTGATTTAAAAGTGCATCTTACAAGAAATAAAGATATATTTATACCACTTGAAGAACGCACAGCAATAGCTAATAAATTAAAAGCAGATTTATTTGTATCAATCCATGCAAATGCTGCAAAAAATAAAGCAGCATCAGGGCTTGAAACATTTGTGTTTAACGTAACAAACGACAGGGCAGCACTTGAAGTTGCAGCACTTGAAAACCAGGCTACTACAAAATCAATATCTGATTTACAAGGTATATTAAAAGACATTTTAAAATATTCTAAACTTGAAGAATCTGTTTTACTTGCAGGTTCTGTTCAAAGTAAACTTGTAAAACAGGTTAAAGCTACTCAAAAACAAAATCTCGGTGTTAAACAGGCACCATTTTATGTGCTTGTAGGTGCTACTATGCCTGCTATACTCGTGGAAACAGGGTTTGTAACAAATCCAGAAGACAGTGCTAAACTTAAAACATCAGCATATAGAAAGCAGGTTGCAAAAGGTATATACGAAGGTTTAAAAGAGTATATGTCTAAATATAATCAATAGGCTGGTATAATATGGGGTTTGAAAATCTTTTTGAGCCTTCTAGGTTACTCACTTATTTTTTAATTATTATGAGAATGGGCGGTATTTTTTTTACTGCCCCAGTATTTAGCAGTTCTACCCTTAATAATCAGGTTCGTATGATACTTACCCTTATTATTTCATTACTTCTTCTTCCTGTAGTAACACCTGTTACTATTACAGACCCTAACCTTTTATGGCTTGTTGTAAGTGTGGCAAAAGAAATATTAATAGGTGTCTGCATCGGTGGAATGACCAGCCTTTTATTTTCAGGCCTGCAGTTAGGTGGCTACCTTGTGGACTACCAAATGGGCTTTAGTATGGTAAATATTATTGACCCTACTACCAACTCAAATATATCATATTCCGGGCAGGTATATAATCTTTTAGGCACACTTATATTTTTAGCAATATACGGCCACCACATATTTATCCAGGCAGTTACACAGTCATTTGAATTTATGCCTGTAGGGGATTTTGAGTTTAAAAAAGACGGGCTTATGTTTATAATAACCACCTTTATAAAAGTATTTATTGTAGCTATACAAATAACAGCCCCTGTATTTATATCACTTATGGTAACTAACGTTATAATGGGTATTCTTGCAAGGCTTGTGCCTCAAATGAATATTATGGTAATAGGTTTTCCTGTAAAAATTACTATCGGTGCTTTAATGCTTATTGCATCACTACAGCTTTTTTATATTGCATACGAAAAAGTAATATTTGAATATTTCAGGCAGATAAAGAAATTTTTTGAAATAAACGGTATAATAGGATAAAAGGAGGATAAGGGTAAAACCTTATTAATGCTATGGCAGAAAACCAAGACGGCGCAGAAAAAAGCGAAGAAGCCACATCCAAGAAAAAAGAGGATGCACGAAAGGAAGGTAACGTTGCAAAAAGTATGGATCTTTCTTCCGGAATTATCCTTGTGGCTGCAGTTGGTGCAATGTATGTTTATGTGCCATATATGCTTGATAATTTTGAAAATCTTGTAGAAGAATTATTTAAATTTAATAACTATACAATAACTCAGGATTCTGCTGCTGATATTTTTATGTTTATGCTTGAATTTACTGCAAAAGTAACACTTCCCATATTTGCACTGTTATTTGTTGTAGCAATAGGAGTAAATGCCTATCAGGTAGGTTTTCATATTTCCACAAAAGCAATTGAGCCGAAATTTAATAAACTTAATTTCTTTGCCAACTTTATGAAAACATTTTTTAATAAACGTAAAGTGGTAGATTTAATTAAATCTCTTATAAAAATATTTGTGCTTACAGCTTATGCCTGGTCCCTTGTGGCTGATGAACTTACTGTAATTGTTAGAATGACAGATGCAGATTACAGAGATCAAATGGTTTATTTAGGTCATTTAATATTTGATGTATCTATTCGTATTGCAGCTTTAGTTGTGGTTATAGGCATAGCAGATTATGCTTACCAAAAATGGCAGCATAATGAAGATTTGAAAATGACAAAGCAGGAAGTAAAAGAAGAATATAAGCAAATGGAAGGGGACCCTATTGTAAAAAACAGAATCAGACAAGCACAAAGAGATGCAGCAAGGCAGCGTATGATGGAAGAAGTGCCTAAATCTGATGTAGTTATAACTAACCCTACCCATTACGCAGTAGCAATTCGCTACGATATGCAGGTGGATGCTGCACCAAAAGTAGTGGCAAAAGGGCAGCGGCTTATGGCACTTAAAATTAAGGAAATAGCAAAGGCAAGCGGTGTAAAAATAGTTGAAGATCCGCCTCTTGCAAGAACACTTTATAATTCTGTTGAAGTAGATGAAGAAATACCTGAAAATCTGTATAAAGCCTTAGCACAAATCCTTATGACTTTAGATAAATTTCGCAGATAATAAAGTTCTTACTATGATTATCCATAAATTTTAGTAATTTAATAAAAATAGCTAGTAAAATATGTAAATATTATATATAATAAGTAGTTAATGTAGAAAAATGTATGTTATTAGGAAAAATTAATGGCAGAACAGAAAAAAACAATATCAAACGTATTGAAAAAAATATCTAAACAACAGGATGTGTTTTTAGCAGTAGGTGTAGTATCTATTATATCTGCTTTATTTATACCACTTCCTGTTATGCTTTTAGACTTTTTATTAACATTAAGTATAGCATTAAGTATTGTTATACTTTTTGTATCTCTTGCTGCTGAACGTCCCCTTGATTTTTCTACATTTCCATTTGTTTTACTTTTAACTACAGTTTTCCGTCTTGCCTTAAACGTATCTACCACAAGGACAATCCTTCTGCACGGTAATGAAGGCCCTGATGCAGCAGGGGAGACTATTAAAGCTTTTGGTAACTTCGTTGTAGGCGGTAACTACATTGTGGGAACTATTGTCTTTTTAATTCTTGTATTAATTAACTTTATGGTTATTACAAAAGGTTCCGGCAGGGTTGCAGAGGTAACTGCACGTTTTACATTAGACGCTATGCCTGGTAAACAAATGGCTATTGATGCAGATTTAAATGCAGGTATAATTAATGAAGACGAGGCAAGGCAGCGTAGGGAAGACGTTAGACGTGAGGCAGATTTTTACGGAAGTATGGATGGTGCTTCTAAGTTTGTCCGTGGTGATGCTATTGCCGGCTTAATTATTACTGCTATTAATATTATTGCCGGGCTTGCTTTAGGTATTGTGCAGCACGGTATGGAAGTAGGTGAAGCAGCACAGGTATTTACTATCTTAACAATCGGAGATGGTTTAATCAGCCAGATTCCTGCACTTCTTATATCAACATCAGCAGGTATTATTGTAACCCGTGCAGGTAACGATTCTGGTTCATTTGCACAGCAGTTAGGTAAACAGCTTTTCCCACAGCCTAAAATATTATTTATTACAGGGGGGCTACTTTTATTTTTAGGTATTGTGCCTGGTATGCCGAAATTAACATTTCTTATGTTAGGTGCTGTTGTAATAGGTATAGGTTTTCTTATGGCAAAACGGCTTAAAAACGGCGGTAGTATAGATGAAGATGATGAAGAAGCAAACGAAGATGAAAAGCCACCTGCACCTGAGGAAGAAGAAGTAAAAGAGCTGCTTGAAATGGATACTATGGAACTTGAAATCGGTTACGGTATTATTCCATTAGTAGATGCAGACCAAGGGGGGACATTACTTAACAGAATAAAATCTATAAGGCGTCAAATAGCCTTAGAAATGGGTTTTATTGTTCCACCTGTTAGAATACGTGATAATTTACAGTATGATGCAGAAGAATACGTTGTATTACTGCGTGGTGTTAAAACAGCAAAAGGCACAGTTATGCCTGATAAATATATGGTAATGAACCCTGCAGGGCCTATGGATGATATTACAGGTATTAATACGAAAGAGCCTGCTTTCGGGCTGCCTGCTAAATGGGTAGATGAAGCAGAAAAAGAAAAAGCAGAGCTTGCAGGTTATACTATAGTGGACCCAGCTACAATTATAGCAACTCATTTAGCAGAAGTTATTAAGAAAAACTCAGCTGAACTTTTAGGCAGGCAGGAAACTCAAGATTTACTTGATAAATTAAAAGAAAAACATCCAAAAATAGTGGAAGACGTTGTGCCTGGTATTTTAGATTTAAGCACTATAAACAGGGTGCTGCAAAATTTATTAAAGGAACGAGTATCTATTCGTAACCTGCAGACAATATTAGAAGCACTTGCCACATACGGTTCTATGAATAAAGATATAGAATACTTAACGGAAAAAGTCCGCTTTGCTTTACGGAAACAGATTACAGAAAGCCTTTTAGCACAGGATGGAAAATTATACGTTTTTGCACTTCCTCAACAAGTGGAACAGCTTATTATTAAAAGTATGCACCCGTCAGATGAAGGAAAAGAAATAGTAATAGACCCTGCAGCAGCAAGAAAAATATTAACAGGACTTATGGAAAAAACAGAAGAGATAACATCAAAAGGTATCCCCCCTGTATTATTTGTATCACAACCAATACGGTATGCTATGCGGCGTTTTGTAGAAAAATATTCCCCTGCTTTAAATATTATAGCCCATACAGAAGTGGCAGATAATGTGCAGATAGATTCTTTAGGGACTGTTATTATAAAAGATGAATAAAAAAATATTAAAACATATATTAACTGCTGCTTTTTTTCTTGTTTTATTATATACAGGCAGTGCTTATGCTGCAAGGTGTGATTTTCATTTAAATAAAAAAGATTTTAAAAAAATTTCATATGGCAGTATATATATTTCAGGCAGCACAAACGGCACAGCCTGTCTAAAGAATATTGACGGCAGAACAATATATTATCCTATAAAAGAAGGCAGAATAAACGGAACTGCATATTTATATTATTACGAATCTGTTATAGAAAAAACTATTCCCTATAAAAACAGCAAAAAACACGGTATAGAAAAAAGGTATTATGCAGGCGGCAGTATTTTAACAGAAACACCATATAAAGCAGGTAAAAAAGAAGGGATATATAAAGAATATTACGAATCAGGCCAGTTACACATTGAAATACCTTATACTAACAATAGAGCAGACGGGGAAGGAAAAGAATATTATATAGATGGTGCTTTAAAAGCTGTTATAAATTATAAAGACGATTTTAAACAGGGGCAGGCACGTCATTATTATAATACAGGCACCATATCTGTTACAGTAGATTATAAAAATGGTATAAGAGATGGTAAAGAAATAGACTATTTCCCAACAGGTAAAATAAAACAGATAATACCTTATCATAAAGGTGTTATAAACGGTATATTACAAATTAACTATGAAAACGGAAAACCTATGTTTTTAATTAAGTATGTAGAAGATCTTCGTCATGGTGATATGAAAAAATATAAACCAGACGGTAGGCTGGAAGCTGTAATAAATTTTGATAACGATAATATTGTAAGCGGCAAGTGCTTAAACGGCCATGTTATGACAGAAGAAGAACTGCGGACATATTTTTACAGCATATACCGTATTAATTGTGAATAATTATTAAGGAGAAAAAATGGGTAAAGCAATAACAAAGACAAAATTAATATGCACCATAGGACCAGCATCAAATGATGAAGCAACTATACGCAAAATGATAGAAAACGGTATGAATGTGGCAAGGCTTAATTTTTCCCACGGCACTCACGAAAGCCATAAAGCTACTATTAAACTTGTGCGAAAAATAGCAAAAGAAATGGGTGTAAATATCGGTTTTTTACAGGATTTATGCGGGCCTAAAATTCGTTTAGGTCAGCTGCCGGAAGAAGGTGTTAGGCTTTTAGTTGGTGATACTATAGCTCTTGCGTCCACATCAGAAGGCTGCGAAGAAGCACTGCCTGTAGATTATCATGATTTACATAATGAAGTGCAGATAGGTGAAAGAATACTGCTTGCTGACGGTATGATGGAATTAAGTGTAAAAAAAATAGATGGTGTTAAAGTAATTTGTGAAGTGATTACCGGCGGGGTGGCTTATACAAGAAAAGGGGTTAATATGCCTCAATCAGATTTACACGTTCCAGCTTTTAGTGAAAAAGATAGACATGATTTAGAAATGGGGCTTGCTGAAAAACTAGAATTTGTGGCACTTTCTTTTGTAAGAAGTGCAAAAGATTTAGAAGAAATAAGAGAGATTATTGCAAAAAGTGATCATAAACCATTACTTATTGCAAAAATAGAAAAACCTCAGGCAGTTGATAATATAGAAGAAATATTAGACGTTGTAAACGGTATTATGGTGGCAAGGGGTGATCTTGGTGTGGAGATGCCTTTGGAAGAAGTGCCTCATATTCAAAAAAATATTATTACTCAGGCAAAAAAAGCAGGCAGAATAACTATTACAGCAACCCAGATGCTGGCAAGTATGGTAAAAGCACAACGGCCTACAAGAAGTGAAACTACTGATGTCGCTAATGCAGTGATAGACGGAACTGATGCTTTAATGCTTTCTGATGAAACTGCAAACGGCGATTATCCTGATGTGGCAGTAGCTACTTTAGCACGAATTGCAAGGGCTGCAGAAAAACATAATAAATATACACCTGATTTTGACAGCTCACTTTTTAGAAATTACCATTCCTATACTTTAGCAATAGGCAGAGCTGCATGCTGGCTTGCAAAAGACGTTGGTGCTAAAGCTATTGTCAGCTATTCCGCAACAGGTCTTGCACCATACTGCATATCGCGTTTTCGCCCAGAATGTGAATTACTTGTAATTACTTTTGAAGAAAAAGTATGCAGCAGTATGAGTTTAATATGGGGGGCACAGGCTGTATATAACGAAGTTATGACAGATATGGAATCCGTTGTAGAAACAGCAAAAATAAAAGCACTAGAAACAGGCCTTGCAGAACAAGGGGATACTATTATTGTAACAGCAGGTATGCCTTTTGGTAAAACAGGAACAACAAGTCTTTTAAGGTTAGTAAAAATAGAAGAGTAAATAAACCATATAAGCAGGTGTGTTTATTATACCTGCTTTGTTAATTGTATTAAACCAATAAAATGTATATTATTTAAAGAAAGGATTATTTTTAAAATTATTATATATCAAATTCTTCTACTTCTATTCCATCCGCCTCGCCTTTAAAGTAAA
>RCNI01001066.1_pt1 | contig 15544 bp, 10 predicted proteins | sample 2041151 | NCBI WGS metagenome assembly RCNI01 (sample SAMN09708214, study PRJNA481090) | feces metagenome | isolation source: feces | place: Antarctica: Albino Rookery | reverse complement strand
GTTTCGTTTCTTAAAGTATCAGGCAACATGTGTCTGTTGACCATCTTGTCCAGATAGATAGCTCCTTTTACGGCATAATAATAGATTTCTGCGGGGGCGAATCCTTTTTCATCCACGAAGCATACGTCTTTGTCTCCGATGTTTCTTCCTACAAATCCCGAGATTCCCTGCTGGGCTTCGGTGTTTCGTATATCATTGGGTCTGTCTGCGCCTTTCCCTGATATACGGGCAGATATGTCAAACCATTTTTGGAAGTCGTTCAATATCTTTTCGCGGTCTGCTTTATGGGCAACTGACTGGGCGATTTCCTCTTCGGGCTTTTGGCCGTATTCTCCGTTTTTGAAGAGGAAGATGGCTTCTTCATAATTTCCTTTTCCCATTCTGGCATTGTTCATGTATGTCGAAAAAATATTGTCGATGGGAGATTTCAGAAGCTTGCATTCCTGCAGGTTGACGCTGCTTTCCCCGTTTCTTGAAAATTTATATGTAAGTTCCGGTATGAGCGGTAGCTGATAGCCGCTCTCTACAGTTTCATCTTCTCCATCATAGCAAGCTATGGGCATGAATGACATACAGAGTATAATAGTCTTTATCGATAGTTTCATGTCATATACGTTTTATGGTAAAATAAAATATTCACAATAAGGAGCTTCCAGTTTGTCTATCCCCTCGTTGTTTTGGAACAGCTCTGTTTTCAGTTCCGGAGGAGTGATCAGGTTGTCGGCAGAGACAGCTTTTATTTTGGCTTTTATATTTGATTCTCTGGGGCCGAGGCCTGTGACACAAAGGTATAGGGGATAGCCGGAATAAACAGTGAACTGTACTGTCAGTTCCTCACCGTTTTTCATTACCTGGGCATCTTTTGACTCTTCCGATTTTTTGGTGGTGATGGTAACCAGTTCCTTTTTCTCGTTTATGTATCTTATTTCATAACGGGAGCTGATGTTTTCATCGCTGGTCAGGCTGTTGTCCTGATCCCGTTCCTGAAACTGGCAGGTTAGGGTGACATTGTATTTCTCCGCTTCATAGGGGAATTCCACTCCAGGATATACATAGTTTTCTTCTGTCATCTCGGGGTCTCCCAAATGAATGGTCATATCGCCACGTTCTGTTTCAGGTTTTTCGATTCCTTTGTCCGGGAAAAGAGCTTCATAGTCCTCTTCTATTGGATCGTCTTCTTTTACATTGTTGCAGGATGTTGCCAAGAGCAGTCCTAAAATAAGAAGTTGGTATTTCATTTTAAATAGTTTTAAATGTTAATACTTGGATCATTGTATATTTCTGCGATGATGCCTGTCGGTTCTCCGTCGGGAGCCAGGTGTTTGCTGGTGAAATATTCGTTTTGGTTGTATTGGTCGTATACTTTAACCAGTTCGCACACAAAGCGGTCGTTTTCTCTGATGAAATCGTAGAATATATACTTGGTGCTATATCTGATTCCGGCATGGAATGAGAGGCCTTCAGGAGTCCCTACATATCCGGAACCTAATCCTACCACCTTGAGAGGGAATTCGTCAGGTATGTAATTCGGCTCCTTTGCGAACAGGAACAGGTGATAGCGGCGTTCGTCTTCGTCTCCGTTTGCCCTTCTCTTTTTCATGTCGCTTTGGAAGAGGATTCTGTCTGCTTTTCTGATGACCAGACGTGGATATCTCATTTCGCTGAAGAACATGGTGTTGTCGTATGACTTCTTGAGTTCGCAGGAATCTTTGTCTTCACATTTCAATGGGGTGAGGACAATATATTCACAGGCCGGTTCAATGTATGAGGCTGTCCGGAAAATCAGGTCTCCCTTCAGGTTCTTGCCGAAATAGAGGAAGTCGGAACTGCCTGAAAAGTGATTGTTGACCAGACGGTGGATATAGCTGTAGGTCGTGAATGACAATTGTGTATAGGTGTTCTGTCCTATGGTGTATTCACTTTTGATGCTGTTGGTCATGCTCTCTGTATCGAAATCGGCAGAGGATTCAACAGTACCGTCTTCGTGGAACTTTAAGGCAAAACAATGTCCTCCGTATCCGGAAGTGTTTTTATAGTCATACGAGGAGATTTTTTCTTCCAGGTTGGTGAATAGCAGCGAGTCTGTTTTCGGGAAATAGGTCATCAGCCATCCGTGAGGTGCATCAACCAATTCTTTCTTCAGCGCCTTGATTTGCATTTCAGTCCTTTCTGCCGGTGATTTGTCAAAGATATTGTCATCATCACACGAAAAGCATAGTGTGCTAAGCAGGATAAGATATAGAATTTTTTTCATCGCTATTGTTGTTCCTTTAAAAATTTATTGAATTGTTTAACGCTCACTATCTGTAAATGGTTCAGTGATAATTTCACTGTCTTCTTGAAATAGTTCTCTACGAAAGCCAGTTTTTCTGTCAGCTCTTTGTAGGCTTGTCTGGCATCTTCGTCGTTTTGGGCCTGTACATCGGGATTGGCTGGGTCATGATACGGCTCTTTGGCTTCTTCAAGAAAATCCAGTACCTCTGTCTGTGTATGCGTCAGCTTGATACTTGCTATCTCTGCAAAATCAGACTCCAGAGAAAGGAAGGAATGGAATGTAAAGAATCCTCTTTTGTTGGCATAGGGTGAAGGCTCAAAGAGGTCCACGCCCTGAGGACGTCCCAAAAAGATTTCGGCAATCAGTCTGGTTGATTCCCAATACCGGTTTCTGCTGACTTCCAGAAAACCGTTCCTGTCATAAGGAAGAGCCTCCATCAGCAGTCTGGTGTATTGGTGGTGTACGCTTCTCATCAATAGATAGACCTGATCCCTGTCGCTTTTGTCGAATTCATTGACATTGTAGAGATACATTTCTTTGCTTGTAGTCTCTGTGTTGCAGATAAGTTCCACTCCGTTTGCATCCAGATTCTTTCCTCCATAGAGATAAATCTTGATCGGACTTTTTTCGCGGAAGAATCCGGCATCTCCCAATTCCGGCAGGGTGTAGACATCAATCCACAGGGCCTTGATGGTTTCCAGCACGCTTTTCACTTTCGTGAGGTCTGGCGGATAGGTGTAGCTCTCATCTTGGGCTTCATTCTTGTTCCATCTGTATACAATTTCGATGTTGTACGGTTCGGTAAAGGTCTTCTGAATCCATTGGTCAAGTTCTGTCACTTGTTCGCTTCCTTCTATTCCGATTACGCTATTGTCTGATAAATCGGACTCGGAACAGCCTGCTGAGATAATGAGTGCAGCAAGGATAAATATCCCTTGTTGGACATATCTGATTGTTTTCGATATATTTCTTTTCATGATTTTCTTTTTTGGTTGCATGTTACTATTCTCATCGGGGGTTGGGTGTCAGACCTTGTTTGATTGCTTCTGTCGGTATTTGCAATTGTTTTCTGGGGTCCTCTTTCTCCAATGGACGATAGAACGAATATTTGGATTTACGGGTTACAGGCATATTGAAACGTCTCAAGTCAAACCATCTCAGTCCTTCGTGCAGGAACTCCTGGCGTTTGAAACCTGTCAGAAGTTTCACCATGGCAAGCTGTTTGATACTCAATCCGTAGAAAGGACTGTATATCTTGTAGTTGCTGCTGCTGGTCTGTGTATAGTCCGTTCTGCTGCATGGGAGGGTTATTCCGTATTTTGCATTCAGATAGAGTTTCAGGTCGTCGATAGCTCTGTTGTATTCGTTTTTCATGGCATAGGCTTCCATGCGGTTGAACATGACCTCGTCTGTGGAGAACAGGACATTGGTCACATACAAGTCTCTGGGGTAGCTTCCTGTATATCCGGATTTGGACAGTTCGTCGAATTTGGCGATATACTGGGCGTCTTTCACGTGTCCGGCATCATAGTTGAAAAGGAAAAGCGATTCCATAGGTATTTTCTTGTACTCCGTACATCCTTCAACTCCGTGCTGGTTGAAAATTTCATTGGCAATATTGGAAGTGACTCCATATTTTTCAACGGGGATGTTTCTGGCCACTCTTGATTCTGTCGTTGCGAGCAGAAGGTTGGCAGGCTCTTCGCTGCTGGCATAACGGGTATGCAGCTGTTTGCGGTTGTAATAGAATTCATCGCTGTATTTCTGCCAGTTGCGGAGCAGCTCTCTCGGATTGTTTCCCAGCACGTAGTCTGAGTATGCGATGACCAGATCCCATTCTCCTTTCATCAGATAGAATCTTGATGCAAAAGCGTAGGCGGCTTTTTTGTTGAAGTGGAATTTGGGGTTTTTATAGAAACTGTCATCAACGAGTGAGATACCGAGTTTCAGGTCTTTCTCGATGCAGTCGTAAACCTCTTTCACGGTTTTTCTCTCATATTTTGGCAGAGCCTCCTTTTCCGGTTTGGTCATGTAGGGGATACCCGGTGCCGTTGCTGATTTGTCCGGTGAATACGGTTCGGCCCAAATGTTTACCAGCATGAAATGCAGGTAGGCTCTTAATAGGAATGCTTCTCCGTAAAGGGCTTTTGTATGGGCGTTTTTAGGGAAATGCGACAGACATTCCAAAGCCTGGTTTGCATGTGCGATACCTCTGTAGCATGCATTCCAGTAGTTCAGCGGAGTGTCAAGGTCGTCCTGTTCATAATCTTCCCAAAAGAACATCACTTCGTTCAGTCGTGAATGTTCTCCGTTTTTCCGTTCTTCGACATTGTCTGTCCTTGCTTCCAGAAAAGCGAAATAGCTGGCGTCCGGATAGCCTCCCGTAAGCAGTTCGGCAATCTTTTCCTCGCTGTCGATTTCTGTGTCCAAGGTTGAATCCGGCGCTTTCTCCAGATAATTTTGACATGATACCAGCATGAAAAGTATGCAGTATGAATAAATTGCGAGTTTCATTTTTTCTTGTTTTTAAAATCCTACATTCAGAGTCATTGTGAATTGTTTTGGGGTTGGCATGGATACACCGCCGGCCTTATAAAATTCAGGATCCTGTCCGTTCAGCTTTTTGTCTGAATAGATGAGGAAAGGATTGGTCATGTTAACCTTGAGACTCATTTGGGTGAGTTTGAATTTCTCAAGGAATGATTTCGGAACGTTATATCCGAATGAAATGTTCTTCATTCTTACAAAGCCTCCGTCTGCAACCCGATCCTGTGAATAGTTATAGGTGTTATAGGCTCTTTCTATATTCTCTTTTCCGAATCTCTGTACCATGTCTTGTGATGGGATGGCAGGGATGCGTGTCTTGAACTCGTCTCCCGGAACCAGCCAACGGTCATAATAGTCTTTTGAGAAGACGTTCAAATCGCCGAAGGTCGGGTCAAATGTCGGGTTCAGGCGGATTTTGTTTCCTGCCTGCATGGTGACGAAGAATGACAGTTCCCAGTTCTTGTATTTGAAGGTATTGGAGAATCCTCCCATGCAGGTCGGCTCGATCGGTCCGTGGTAGATGAGGTACGACTTGGAAAATTGGGCATCCAGGAAGTTGGCTCCGGCGATGTCATTGTATGTTCCCTGGTTTGAGGGATACAGTCCGAAATCAAAGGTCGGCAGTCCGTATGGGTTAAGTCCCTGGTGGTTGAATGAAAACAGTGAGCCTCTTGGAAAGCCTACGATATTTCCCATTCCTGTGCCGGCAACCATTTCAAATGTATTGGGATTGTTCAGCAATTTCGTGATTTTTGGTTTCATTGCGCTCAAGGTGATGGAGCTGCTCCATGAGAATTCTTTCGACTGGATCAGTTTCATGTGTACGTGGAGTTCTCCTCCTCGGGTGCGCATATCGCCGAAGTTGGCATATTTGTAGTATTGTCCTCCGATACCTGATGTACGGATAAGGTCGATCAGGTCGAATGAGTTTCTTTGATAGAAATCAAAGGTAGCGCTGATGCGGTTGTTTAATAATCCGAACTCGACTCCGAGATTCACCTCATTCATCTTCTCCCAGGTCAGGTCTCTGTTGGTGAGGTGCAGGATTTCCAAAGCGTTTTCTCTTTCATCGCCGGAAAGTCTGTTATTGATGAAATGACGGTATATCGTGGATGAGTTAAGGGCATTCTCGTTCATTTTGGCGGTAAGGCCATAGCTGAGGCGAAGTGCCAGTTTGGAGATACATTCATTCTGGCTCATGAAATCTTCTTTGTCAAGATTCCATTTGACACCGATGTTCCAGGTAGGCAACCATCTGGCCCGGCTGTATTTTCCGGATGCGTTGGAACCTTCGTAGTTGAGGACTCCGTTGATGATGTATTTGCCTGCATATCCATAAGTGAGGCTTGTTGAGAAGGTGACCTCTCTTTCAGCCAGGTCGGTGAGGGAGAAGTAGTTGTTTCCTTCGTTTACCAGTTTTTCGAATACAAGCGGGTTGTTGAAAATCTGGTTGCCTTTGTCAAACTGGATACCGAATCCCTGGAAAGGAGTGATGTTTCTGTTTACATATTGGATTTCTCCGAATCCGAAAGCCTGCAGGTCATGTTCTCCCCACTGCTGGTTGTATTCCAGTGAAAGGCGTCCGAGGTAGCTGTGCATTGATGTCTCTGTTCTGTTGAAGATACCTCCGTGTTGCAGAATCACCTGTGGCAATTTCAACGGGTCTTTGTAATCTTTCAGCAGGTAGATGTTCTCTTTTGCTACGTATGGATTCTCGTTGGCTCTGAAAGCCATGGCTACATTCGAATTTTCTGTGATGTAGTGGGAATTCCGGGTAGATGCATGACGGATGGATACCAGTCCCTTGGCGGTCAGATTGCTGTTGATGGAGTAGGCTACCTCATTCTGTATCTTGAAGTCCAGCACCTCAGTCTTCATATAGTTGTTCTTATATTCGTTGAGGATGTTGAATGGAGCCCAGTTGTTGCGGTAGTATTCCAGTTCTCCGTCATTGTTTCTCGGACGTAGGGTACGGCTGGTTCCTAAGGCATACGCAAACGGATTGATGTCGAAGTCGCGTTCGAAAGTTCCTACTGCCGTATTCTTTTTCTGCGGGATGGTACCGGGGGATTTCTGTTTTCTCAGGTTACCTTGTGCCAATATGGAGATTTTCAACTGGTCGTCCTTGCAGAAGAAGGTGTTGTTGATGTTTACGGTAAGTCTTCTGACATTGTCTGCGATACTCCATCCTCTGTCTTCATAAAGACCGATGGAAGCATAGGTTGTAGAGCGTTCTCCGCCGGCTGAGAATGTCAGGGTGTGTGCATGGGTCGGACGGTGTGTGAACAGTTCCTCGAACCAGTCGGTGTTGGCATATTCTCTTTCACGCAGGAAGTCCGCTTTTGCCTGTTCTGTATTGTCGATATAATATCTTCCGGTTGCCGGATTGATGGTGCTGATTCCTTTGTTGAGCTGGTAATAGATACCGCTTCTGCGTCCGTACAGTGTGTTCTGCAGTGAGAAATAACCTTTACGGTACATCTCCTGATATATTGACATGCTCTCCTGTGAGTTTAGGAGGTCATATTCAGAATAGGAGGGGATGGCACGTATGCTGACCTCTCCGGTGTAGTTGAATTGGAGAGGGGTGTTTCTTTTTCCTGTGCGTGTAGTGATGACAATCACACCGTTTATCGCTCTGGCTCCATAGATGGAAGTAGCCGATGCGTCTTTCAGTACCTGTATGTCTTCTATGTCAGATACATTGATACCTGCAATGGCGGAACTCAACAGGGTGACAGCATCTCCTGAAACCAGCTGGTCGGGGGATATTTCCACAAGGTCTTCACAGATGACTCCGTCGATGACCCATAGCGGTTGTACGTTTCCCAGGATGGATGCACCTCCACGGATGTTGATACGCGGTGCTGCTCCGAAACTTCCGGTCACATTCTGTATGGAGAGTCCGGCGATGCGTCCTTCAAGCATACGTGAAATGTCGGGTACACCGTTCAGTTTCACATCTTCCATCTTTACGGACGAGGCAGCTCCTGTAAAGGCCCTGCTTTTGATTTTCTGATAGCCTGTGATGACTACGCCTTCCAATTCCTGGGCATCCTCTTCAAGTACGATTTCCAGAAATTTCGAGGTGGCCTTGACCAGTTTTTTCTTCATACCGATAAAACTGATTTCAAGGGTCTGTCCGGACTTGGCCTGGATGGAGAAGCGTCCGTTGATATCGGAAGTCCGGCCTATTTTCGTTCCTTGGATAAGAATCGTGGCGCCGGGAAGCGGATCCCCTACTGAGGAACGTATCACTCCTTCCACTGTCATTATTTCCTGTGCAAAGCAAAGCTGCGAAAAGACAGCCAGGAACAGGAAACATGCTGTTTTTATGATTGTTGATTTTCTTGTTGCCATATAATAGAATTGTTGTTAATGAATTTTGGAATAGAAAAAATCAGAATTGCAGGCTTACTCCGCCATAGATTCCGAATGGGTGTCCCGGACGCAGTCCTGATGGATGCCGTGAAACAAGATAGGTCTTGTCTGCAAGGTTGATGGCATTCACTTTCAGGGTAAGCCATTCGTTGATATGGGCATTGGCCGATGCATCCAGAATGAAATGTGCAGGAATTTTTTCTCTTTCCGCAATTTTCCCTTGTCCGGGTGTCGTGCGCATGTCGCTGTTATAGCGTGCTGTAATATTGACATCAAATAGTCTGTGTTCTATTCCCCACTGTATGTTCAGGGCATGTTTGAAAATATAGGGGATTTCATCTCCTTTGTGGACATTTCCCCATGACTTGTTGGAGAATGCTGTCTTCAACTCCGTGTCTGTATAGGTATAGGAGAGTTGTAACGGCATCTGGATAGAGCATTTTTCAGGTAACGGCTGATATTGTACCATTACTTCCATACCTTTTACCAGGGCTTCTCCTACGCTGAACTGTTCCAGTGTTCCGAGACCGCCGGCTGCGGCAAGGTCGCTTCCTAACATGTGGTCGAATTTGTTGCAGAATCCGATGGCTTCAGCTTTGAGGTTGTTGGTTGACAGACGGGCACCAAGTTCCATGTTGATACTGCTTTCTGCCTCCTGGTTCAACACGGCGCTTGGAGGGGAGAAACCTTTGTGCACTCCGGTGAATACTGAAAGTTCGTTGAATATCTGATAACTCAGGCCGAATCCCGGAATCACGACGCGCGCTCTGTTCGGTATTTCGATGCGGGTCTTTCCTGTACGGTCCAAATCCTCTTTCGTATAGTCTTTTTCCAGCAAGTCTACGTCTTCGTAGCGCAGACCTCCTGTCAGGGTCCAGCCGCCATACTGTGCTTTGGCAAGCAGGTATCCGGCAAAGGCATCGGCAGAAACAAGGCGGTTGGCATTGGTTCCGTGAATTCCTTCTCTGAACATTTCCATTTTCTTGTCTACCATTGAATAGGCGTCATCCCATTGGAAACGGTCTTCTTCGTCATGGTGCAGGCGCAGGCCCAATTCAAAATCCATATAGAATTTATAGGTGCGCAGCTTGTATTCCATCTTTGCCTGTACTCCTCTGGAGTGGTAGGTTCTGTTGTTGGCTCTGACCAACAGAGCTTCGCCTGGTTGGTCGCTTTTTCCTGTAAGGATGTCAAAATACATGTAATTGGTTTCCGGGTCGGTGAGGACTTGGGATATGGACCTCTTCTCTTTTGAAGTGACTCCGGCGCGGATGTCGTTCAATTTGTACCAGTTACGGTGAAAGCGATTGCAATAGGCATTGGCCGTAACGGAAATTTTACGGGGAACGTCCAGACGATAGGTGAGCACCCATTGCTGGTGGTCGTTTTTCATTTTATCCATTTGTGAACCGGGGTATCTTAAGAAAGGGGTTTTCTTGAAATCCTCTTCAGATAGTCCCACGTATGTCTCGTCGGAAATTTCGTCGGCATATCCGAATTTCAGTTCCAGCAAATGTCCGATATGACGTGACTTGTCTGTTCTTACCATCATCTTCCCGATAAAGTCGTTCCGGGTGAATCCGTTGCACTTCCTGTCCTCGAATTTCTTGAAACCGTCAGAACTGTATCTGAGGTATTCTGTCATGAATCCGAAATGTTTCCATGAATTTCCGATGGTGAGGTGCGATTTTAAAGTGTTGTACGAACCATAGGTGAGGTCTCCCTTGACGCTGAATGCTTCAGGAATAGGGGTGGATACCATATTGATGGCACCTCCTGTAGTAAAGGGACCATATTGTATCTGGCTGCTCCCCTTTAATACTTCAATGGCGTACATGCGGGCTGCATTAGGAAAATAATAGGCTGCAGGAGCGGCATAGGGCGCCGGCGCTGCAAGGATACCGTCTTCCATGATTGAGATTCTTTCACTTCTTTCCGCTTTCGTTCCGCGCAAACTGATGTTAGGGCGGAGACCGAAGCCGTCTTCTTCGTACATGTTGACTCCGGGTACGGCCTTTAGCATACGGTTGATATCCGTATAGCCGAATTTTAAAATCTCTTCAGGCGAAACATAGTAGGCGGAACCTGCACGGTTCCTGGCCATGAACTTACTCCCCAGAATCTGACGGGAAGTGATAACAACTTCTTCCAAATTAAGGGCAGTGTCTGCCTTTACTTCTTGTTTGGGTTCTTGCTCCTGTGCAAATAACTGCATACCTCCGGCAAGAAATAATGAAAAGAATAATACTACCTTTTTTGAAATCATTGGTTAATAATGGTTATGTGATGTGTATATTATTTATTTTAGCTGACAAATTTCCTCCTTGATTTTAAGATATGCAATACCTACAATATGGTATATTTGCATGAGTGCCTTTTATGGCTTTTCCTGCTTAATATATTGATGTTTTTGTAGATTGTGTATTCCTGCATATAGAGGGATATTTTTGCCTGTATTTTCTGCGTTTTAGTCGTCTGTTTTTTCATGTGTACAAAATTTCACGAACTGAAACTTTATATGCATATATGTATGGAAATTTTCAGAATGGTCATGGGAATTGGAAACGATTGCATCCTTGCATTCCAAATATTCGATTTTGGAAAGCGGTTCCTTGGGATTTTATTTGTACTTTTACATGGTTCAGGAAAAAATAAAAATATTGCAGTATGGTTGCCTTATCACTACCGCCATTTGATTATAAGGTAAAGAAGCAGGGGGAGAATGTCTTGATTTTTGATATTATCCGTAAAAAATATGTTGTTCTGACACCGGAAGAGTGGGTGCGTCAGCATCTGGTGCATTATCTGATAAATGTCAAGGGATGCTCGCCCTCCCTGATAGCCATAGAGCGGGGAATAGAGCTTTACGGTCTGCCGCGTCGTTTTGATGTGGTGGTATTCGACCGCTCCGGTGTGCCTTGGCTGTTGGTGGAATGCAAGGCGCCTTTCGTACAGCTCAGCCGCCAGGTGTTTGACCAGGCTTTCCGCTATAACATTACATTGTCGGCCCCCTATGTGGCGGTTACGAATGGCGTGACGCATTTTTGCGGGAAAATCGATGCCCGGCGTGGTTTCGTGTTCCTGAGTGATTTCCCGGAATTCAGATAAATGAAAAACAGGACTTCCGGTGAGGGAAATCCTGTCTTCTGTATCGTTTTTGTTTTATCCTTTGAAATATTTGTCCAGTAGTTCGAAAGCTGCGGCGAATGAACTTACCTGATTTTTCATCACCTGTTCCTCGGCAATTTTCAGGTTCTCCTTCTGGCTTTGATAGAATCGGTTGCGTAACTGTTCGTTGATGGTCTCGTACATCCAGTATTTTGACTGTTCGGATCTGCGCATCTCGAAATAGCCGTTCTGTTGGGTTTCGCTGCAATAGTGCAGAATGTTTTCCCAGATGGAATCGATGCCCGTACGCTCATAGGCGGAGCAGGTCATGACTTTCGGCATGACGCCTGATTCGTGAGGCGGGAAATAGTGGAGTGCGGTTTGCAGCTGGGCTTTTGACAGTTCCGCACGCTGGATGTTGTTGCCGTCAGCCTTGTTGATGATGATGCTGTCGGCCATTTCCATGATACCGCGCTTGATTCCTTGCAGTTCATCGCCGGCTCCGGCAATCTGCACCAACAGGAAGAAGTCCACCATTGAGTGGACAGCGGTCTCGCTTTGTCCCACACCTACCGTTTCAATCAGAATGATGTCAAATCCTGCAGTCTCGCATAAAATCATGGCTTCGCGGGTCTTGCGGGCAACGCCGCCCAGCGAACCGGCTGATGGGGAAGGACGGATATAGGCAAGCGGGTCGCATGACAGCTCTTCCATACGGGTCTTGTCTCCCAGAATACTGCCCTTGGAGCGTTCGCTGCTCGGGTCAATGGCCAGCACTGCGATTTTATGTCCCTCTTTAGTCAGATATTTGCCAAAACTTTCAATGAATGTACTTTTACCGGCCCCCGGCACTCCTGTGATTCCGATACGTACAGACCGTCCGGATGAGGGCAGACAGCGTCTGATAACCTCCTGGGCCATAGTCTGGTGTTCGGGTTTGGAACTCTCGACCAGGGTGATTGCCTGGCTTAAAATATTGATATTGCCTTTCAATATGCCTTCCACATAATCGTCGGCGGTCAGCTCCTGCTTCCGGATCATTTTCAGGCGTGCAGCAATATTGGGATTCATGGGCTCTGGTTGGGAGATTCCTTTATTTACTTTCAATCCTTCATACTCCGGCGAATTTTCCGGATGTTCTATACATTCTGACATGGCTATCTCTGATTTTGATTTTATGCAAATATACAATTTTAAAACGAGAATAAATGCCTCGGACGTTACATTTTCTATCTCCTGTGGAAAATGATTTGCCGGCAGTCGGATAAAATGATTTGGCGGACAGGGTGGTGGTTATGATAAAATTCGTAACTTTGGCAAGTTACTAAATTTGATTACTATGAAAAGCTTGGGATTTGCTGTCTTGTGTGTGACAATGCTTTTAATGGAATCGTGCGTCTCTATGAACCGGCAGACCGGCGGTGTGCCCCATCATTCGAGCGCTTATGCTGCCGGTTCGGCATGTGGAGGTGCCATCAGTTCGCTTTATCGGCAATACCGGAAAGACGGAACGTTGGATCTGTCGAATCCCACCAATATCTATTATCTTGCGGTATTGGCTAAGAATTCGTCCGATTTGAAGAGGAAAATGAAGGATAGGGATTATTACGATGCATTTACGAAAGGGACGTTTGCCGGTTCGCAGCGTCTGATTTCGCAGGCTATCATGCGAAAGATGGTCAGTTCGCTTGCCGGTTCGGATTTGTCTGCCTTCCGGCGGAAAGCATCGCCCGTCGGTGAACAGGCTGTGCACACCGTATCGTCGGTGGTCACTCTTTTGAATATGCTTAAAGATTAGGTGTCGTCCGATGAACCTGATGAAAAGATAACGGTCTCTTCCCTACAGGGACAGAGACCGTTCTGTTATATGGCTGTCCGTTATTTTTCTGCGAGATTCTCCAGACGTGCTATCAGTTCATTCCCGAGGGCGGTCTTGATATCTATGTGTTGCTGGACGGCTTCTACAAAAGGATTGTTTTCGAAAGCCCCGCGCACCTGTTCAAAATCTATCACTTTCTGCTTTTTATTGCCGTCTACGCCGAAACCGGTCTGGGCTACCATGGAGAACTCTTTTCTGGCGTCTTCGTAGAGCATCTTGTCAAGAGTCACTACGGCATCTTTCCAGATGTTTACAATGCGGATAATATCAGAGGCTGTGACGGATTCGGGACGGATATGATACCATTTTTGTATCACTTCCCATGTCCAGGTCCATTCCATCCGGTAATAGTCCGAATGCAATTGGTTGAATATCCGGTTTATCTGTTCGATGGTGGTGATTTCCCCCTCTACAATGTGGCGGAGCAGATTGAAAATCTCCTTTTGGGGTGCAATCAGTCCGGCAAGGTCCACCCACTCGCCGCTGCCTTTTTCCGTATCCGGCTGTAGCCGTGCGCGGATTTCCTCATTGTTGTGGAAAGGGATGTCTTCCAGTCGTTTGATGATGGAATTGCCGAGAAATTTGTTGATGGCCATGGCATAATACCGGATACCTTTCTTGAGTGAGCCGCTCTTGATGCGGGCGCTCTGGTAGGAATACTCTTCAGAGGTCTCTCCGGAAATTTCTTGCAGCGTGCGCAATACTTCCGTGCCGCGCAGCATCTTCTGTATCGTGTAGGGACTCAACAGGTTGAAATTGATATAATCCAACCGGTCGGGGTCAGTCCGTTTGTCACGCTTGGGCCATTTCTGGGCATCCCGGATGGTACCTACGCTCCGCAGGTTCACTGCCGGTACCAAATAGGTCTGGTTGTTTTGCTCTATCAGATATGAAAAGGGAAGGTCGGATGTATCCGGATGGCTTACGTGCCGTCCCATAATCAGCGAAAAGGCTCCGATTTTTGCGGGCCATAATATATAGGAGTCGCTCGTCGTCTTCGAACCGCGCTCGACAATTCCCTGATGAATCGGTCCCAGTTTATAGAGGTGGTTGCTTTGGTTGGAGCCGCTGCCTGCATTTAAAAATGAAAACATTCCGGCAATCAACAGGCTTGACTTGTGCATCGTCACCGTATAGGGTCCGGCAAACACGGCGCATGCCTCACCGTTTTCGCCCTGGCAGTTGCTGAAGAAAAGCGAATCATGGGCCGAGAATAGATGGCCCAGATGGCATGCTTGTCCTATGAAACAGCGGATGAGGGCTGCTCCGTCCGTTATGCTGGCTCCGGAGGATATGATGAAATCTTCGGCTACCACATTGTGCCCGATTTTTACGGGAGCCTGGGCATTGCTGTTGATGGAACCGTTTTTTAATCGGGAGGCTCCGTCAATCACCGCATGGTTGCCCACCGCCACATTGCGGATGGTGCCTGTATTGATGATGTGCACTTTGTCGCCGATTGTCCCGCGGTCGGAAGAGACGCTCTCTGTATAGCGCATCACGATATTTTTCAGACTTTCGGTCAGTGTGGGATGGTGTCGGTAGAGTGCGATGATGTAGGCGAGATGTGCAGACAGTTTGTTGAAAATCGGCACTTCGCGCCCTCCGGTCTCGTTCAGTACAGATACGAGAGTCCCGTTGCCGAATGAACAGAATCCCTCTGTCACAATCAGGTTCGCGTTTTGGATGAAACACTCTTCTCCGATATTGTAGTTGGCGATATAATTGGGAATGTTTTCAATCAGCGTATTGTTGCCTACGTTGCAGTTATGGAGCGTCACATAGTTCAGACCCGAATGTTTCGGCACTCCTCCGTCAAGGATAAATTCATTTTCAAACACACCCAGACATATATCTCCCGAAAAGCGGGTGTGGTGAATGTATTCCGTATTGAATTCTGGTGCGACAAGAATCCGTTGCCAGTCAGTGGCAGTACAGCCTTGACAGGAGAGCGAAACGATTTCCTCTTGTGTGAGATTTCTTAAAGTCATCGGTTTGTAGTTTTTAAATTAGTGGGATAAAGATAGTTTTTTTGAAGGGAATAAAAAAGAGTGGACGACGTTTTTTGCTTTCCGTTCACTCCTTGACGGCCTCTCTCTTATCTCTTGTTCCTCTCTTACCTTTCTCCGTTCTTTCTCCGAAGCTCACTCGAAGCTCATCCGAATGGGAACGGGGCAGCAACGGAGCAGCTTCCCTCCAGCAACGGGGCATGGCAAGCGGGGAGAAGGGGTATTTCGGAGGGAAAGTTTCGGAAGGTATCTATAAAAAAAGAGGGTGTGTCAAAATGTATGTTAATACAAATTGATGCCCCCTCTTTTTTATAACAAAGGTCCGCACTTTCACAAGCACGGACC
>RCNI01001065.1_pt1 | contig 15544 bp, 13 predicted proteins | sample 2041151 | NCBI WGS metagenome assembly RCNI01 (sample SAMN09708214, study PRJNA481090) | feces metagenome | isolation source: feces | place: Antarctica: Albino Rookery | reverse complement strand
CGGGCCAAATTGGTGGGAACAACAGGGCTCGAACCTGTGACCCCATGCTTGTAAGGCATGTGCTCTCCCAGCTGAGCTATGCTCCCAAGGGTTCATCGGAGAGGCGTTTACCTCAGCGACGTGTTTTATTATACACAGGATGCCCCACTTTGTCAAGCAATTTTTTCATTATTTTGCTCATAAATTTTTAGCGCTCAAAAAGTGGGGCATTTCCACGATTTTACAGGATATTTTACACTTTCTTCAAAAGCTCATCAATATCTTCCGGCGTAAATTCATAAACGCTGTCGCAAAACTGACATTCCACCGGGAAAGTTTTTCCCTCATTCCGGATATCTTCCAGCTCCTTGCGACCCAGGCTGATAAGGGCTGCAGTGACTCGCTCCCGGGAGCAATAGCACTTATAGGTAACTTCCGTAGTCTCCATAAATACTACGCCGAGGCTGCCCATTACCTGCCCCAGAATATCCTCCGGTGTAAGACCGTCCTCCAGCATTTTGGTAACAGCACCGGCCTGCCGGATTCCCTGCTCAAGAATATCGATAGTTTCATCCGGTGCGCCGGGAAGCAGTTGCACAATGTAACCGCCTGCAACCTTAACGCTTTGGTCACGGTCTACCAGAACGCCCAATGCGCAGGCCGTAGGGGTCTGCTCGCTCTGGGCAAAGTATGCTGTCACATCGTCGCCAATTTCACCAGACACCAGCTGCACGGAACCGATATAGGGCTCTTTCATTTGCAGATCCCGAATAACAGTCAATGTTCCGTCATTGCCAACGGTAGCACCCACATCCAGCTTTCCCTGATATTTTTCCACCAGCGGCACATGAGGCTCGGTTACACATCCACGGACATTGCCGGTAGAATCGGACACCACCGTAATGGTGCCGATCGGGCCGCCGCCCCGAATCTGTAAGGTCATAGACCCGTTTTCCACTTTCTGCATATTGCCCATCATGGATGCGGCCGTCAGAGCCCGTCCAAAGGCCGCTGTGGCGTTGGGCGTGGTTCCCTGTATCTCGGCGCCTCGCCGGACAGTCTCGGTAGAGCGGATGGCAACGACCTTCACAAAGCCATCCATGCTCATGCCACGCACTAAGTAATCCTTCATTTGATTTTCCCCTTCCTAGCTTTGAAGTAGATGCGCTGCTCCCCTTCCCGGGGCTGCACAAATTCTCTGTCCGCATATACTTCGATATGTGTAAAGCCCGCAGCTTTCAGATACTGCGTCAGCTGCTGCCGGGAATAGGCATACTCCCGATGCTCCTCAAAGGAGCGCTTCCATATCTTTCCTTCCCTCTGGAAAAGATCCATACCGTAGGAACAAATATTGCTTTCTTCGTCAAATTCTCCCCGCCAGACGCAGTAAACATCGTCGTCCTCGTCCAGAAAAACCTGTGAATCCATGGCACGGAGTTTTTCCGGCGTGTTCACATCAAAAATAAAGATACCGCCGGGATTCAGTGCTTTGTAGACCCGGCGAATTGCCTCTGCGCAGTCCCGAGGGTCAAGGATATAGTCGAGGCTGTCGAGAGCGCATACCGCCATATCCACCGCCCGGGGAAGGCGCAGATGCTGCATTTTCTGTCGGACGAACATAGGCGGATTGGCAAGTGTCTGAGCTTTTTCGTCAGCAACCGTCAGCATATCCTCTGCCATGTCCACGCCAACTACACGGAGGCCCCGCTCTGCCAGCAGGCAGGCCACAGAGCCGGTGCCGCAGCCCAGATCCACCGCAGATTTAGGGCTGAGGCCCTCCCGCCTGATGATCTCATAATAGAAGTCCACTACCCCTTGATAGTCAACATCGTTTGTAAGTCTGTCATAGCTTGACGCCAGAGCCTTGTATGCGTTCATAGCCGCCTCCTAAAAAACATCCCGGGCTTTCAAAGCCCGGGATGCATGAATGGGTCTTTTAGTGCTTGAAGATATTGAAAATCTCGTCGATGTCTCCGATATCCACAGACTTGTCAGCAATCGGGGCAGCCTTGGGAGCCTCTTCTGCAGGAGTGCTGTCCAGCTTCTGCTCGAAGCCGGTAGCGATAACGGTTACGCGCATCTCATCCTCGAACTCATCGGAAGAGGTTGCACCGAAGATGATGTTTGCCTCGGGGTTAGCATTCTCCTGAACGATGCCGGCAGCAGTCTCCACATCGTCAAGGGTCAGCTCGGAAGAACCGGTCACATTGACCAGCACGCCGGTAGCACCATTGATGGAAGTCTCCAGCAAGGGGCTGTTGATAGCGGCCAGAGCTGCCTGCTCTGCCTTCTCACGGCCGGAAGCGGTGCCAACGCCCATGTGAGCACGGCCTGCGTCCTTCATAACTGCAGAAACGTCAGCGAAGTCCAGGTTGATGATGACCCGGTCGGAGTAACCAACCAGCTCAGAGATGGAAAGAACAGCCTGCTTCAGGACATCGTCAGCGATGCCGAAAGCGTTGGCAAAGGTAATCTTCTGATCGGTAACATACTTCAGACGGTCGTTGGGAATGATGATCAGAGAATCAACCTTCTCGGACAGATCAGCAATACCAGCCTCTGCCTGACGCATACGGTTTGCACCCTCAAACTTGAAGGGCTTGGTCACTACGCCAACGGTAAGAATACCTGCCTCACGGGCCAGATCTGCCACCACGGGAGCAGCGCCGGTGCCGGTGCCGCCGCCCATACCGGCGGTGATGAATACCATGTCGGTGCCTTCCAGAATCTTAGCGATCTGGGCACGGCTCTCCTCAGCAGACTTCTTGCCGATCTCAGGCTTGGAGCCTGCGCCCATGCCGCCGGTCAGCTTCTCGCCGATCTGCACCTTGTTCTTGCAGACGGACTTGTTAAGGTCCTGCTTATCGGTGTTCACAACGATAAACTCGACACCTTCCACGCCGGATTCGATCATACGGTTAATGACATTGTTGCCGGCGCCGCCGACACCAATCACTTTAATTTTTACAACACGATCCTGAAAAAGTTCGGACATAAATTTTCCTCCTATGTATCGTTTTGCGGCAAGCCGAAGCCATACCGCTTCAATTTACAACAGTACTCTTATATTCTATCTTGAAAATTCATTTAGGTCAATATATATTTCGTTTTTTTCGGCAAAGATTTCAGCTTTTTTGCGGATTTAATGAAACGGAGTGTACCCGACATCATTGGGATAGGTAGTAAAGGTTACATCCAGCACACCGCTTTGGTGGGAATCCATCTGGCTGATAACCCCTTTCATGCAGCTGATCTTATAAGAAAGCTGGCTGTTATCCCCCAACTTGACCTGATAGCGTTTGCCGTACCAAAGCTGCAAATTGCCGAAATCCGTCACATCGATATTGGCTGCATCTCCGATAATGCCGTTAAGTTCCAAATATTCCGCTATGCTGAGGGCCGTTGCGAGTTTTTCTTCCGCCGTCACCGTCACGGGAACAGGATTTCCCTCTCCGTCGGTTGCAGCCTGCGGGTCGCTCCACGCCTGTGCTTTCTGACCGATCTGAGGATTCAGGATACTCACGCCCAGCAGCTGCGTCCGTTTTGTCTCAAATCCTGCCGTCGCCTGATCCACTACCCTTCCGTCAGCACTCAGGAGCCACCAGCTCTCATCCTGTGCCTTCACCGCATAGGTAACTTCCAGTTCTTCGATCTCTATATTGACCGTATTGGGCAGCTTTATACCAATACGGACGCTTTTCACATATGGCAAAGCTTTCCGTATGCGTCCGGCGGCTTTTGCCTGCCCAAATGTCAGGAGATTGTCCCCCGGGCGGATGCCGGATGCCTTGCAAACATCCCATGCTGTGTACTTATTAGTGCCGGAAACCAGAACTTTTCCCTCGCCCACCTTAAAGAATACGGAGCTTGCCAGAAAAATTGCAACAACAACTGCCGTAATCGTAACCAACCGCAGCAGCAGACGGTTGCGGTTAAAGGGCTTCGGCGGCAGATAGACCACATCCTGTACCGGCGGCTGCTGTCTGGGCGTTGGTGCAGAGGATGGTCTGCGTCCGCTGCTGCGAGCAGGTCTGCGTCCTCCCGCTGCTGCGGAACTGCGCCGTTTCCCATCGGGACTTTTCCGGGCAGCAGGCCGCTGATTGGGTGCATCCGGCCGTCGGTGGCTTTTGTGGGCCGGCTTCCTTTCTCTTTTGTTCCTGTCCATAAGACATTGCCTCCTAAATTGAGATCACTTCTGCCGCTTTGCAGCCATCTGCTCCAGAATATCGCAGATGCGATCCGTAGAGTCCAAAATCACCAGCTTGCGCAGAGCAGTGCTCATGCTTTCCATTTTGGCGCTGTCTCCGAGAATCGCATTGATCTCCTCGTAGAGCTTCTGCGCTGTGCAGTCCTTTTCGAGAACAAGCGTTGCTCCTCCCTGATCGGACAGCACCCGGGCGTTCTTTTCCTGGTGATTGTCAGTCACATTGGGAGACGGGATCAAAATAGCAGGCGTGCCGGAAGCACCGATCTCATTACAGCTGGAAGCACCTGCACGGCTGATAAATATATCTGCCGCAGCCATAACGGTGGGCATATTGTAAATATATTCCCGCATATCAATAGCATCGGCCTTTTTGAGATCCACGCCGTAGGATGCCACCTTTTCCGGCATCCATTCCCAACCGATTTTTCCGGTTGCATGAATGTGTCGGAACGGAAAATCGGCATCCTGCTCCAGCTTGAACAGCTCCGCAACAGCCTCGTTCATGGCATCTGCGCCAAGGCTTCCGAAAGCGGATACCACCAGCGGACGGGGATCTGTATCCAGTCCCAGTTCCTTTTTGGCCTCTGCCTTGTTGTTAAAAACAAATTCCTTCCGAACAGGCATACCCACCACTTCGATACGCTCAGGGTGCTTGTAGTGCTTGGCACTCTCTTCAAACGCAACCAGAACACGATCCACACGGTCTGCAAGGATTCGGGTGGTAAGTCCCGGCATGGCATTGCTTTCGTGGACACAGGTGGGGATTCCCATCTTACTGCCCGCCATCAGTGCCGGGAAGCAGGCATAGCCGCCGGTGCCGACGATCACATCCGGAGCAAATTCCCGGATAATCTTCTTGCACGCCTTGACAGCCTTTCGGGTAAGGGAAAGAGTTTTCAGGTTCTCCCGGATGCCTTCAAAACTTTTTTCCCGGGAAAGTCCGGAAATGTTCAGGCATTTGAGCTCGTATCCGGCCTTGGGAACCAGCTGTTCCTCCATATGGCCCTTAGCGCCGATAAATAGGATTTCGCAGTCGGGATGCCGCTCCCGCATAATATTTGCTACTGCGATGGCCGGGTTAATATGGCCGCCGGTACCGCCGCAGGTAAAAATCACTTTCATAAGGAAACCTCCTGTATTTTTGTCTTTTCCCGTTGTCTTGAGATGCTGAGGACAATCCCCATCTCTCCCAGATTCACCGCCAGCGCCGTGCCGCCGTAAGAGAAAAACGGCAGGGCGATTCCCGTAGAGGGGAGCAGATTCGTCACAACGCAGAGATTTAATATAGTTTGCAGAGCAATCAGAGTTACAAGCCCCGCACAGAGGACGGTAGAAAACCGATCCTCCGCATGGAGGGCAATCCAGTATCCCCGCAGAATCAGCGCCGCAAACAGAAGGATGATCCCGATTGCGCCGGCGATCCCGAGTTCTTCGCAGATTACCGCAAAAATATAGTCGTTATACTGAAACGGAAGATATAAATACTTCTGTCGGCTTTTTCCAAAGCCCAGTCCGAATACGCCGCCGGAGCCGATGGCATAAAGGGACTGTAAAATCTGGTAGCCTTTGTCTCCCGGATCTGATTCCGGGTGGAGCCATGCAGTAACTCTGTCCCCTGCATAGCCCATAAGCATGACATAGACTGCAACAAATGCTGCCGCTGCGGCAGCACCCGCCAGCAGCCACTTGGGATTTGTCCCGGCCACATACATCATCACCACCGCTACCATGCCCATCAGCATAATAGCGGAGAGATGCTTTTCAAGAGCCAGCGGAACAAGGATGCCCATAAGAGCACTTCCAAATCCCATAACGCCGTATCGGAATTTTTCCGCATCCTCACCAAAGCCCTTTGTGAGCCTTGCAAACAGGACGATCAGCGTAAATTTAGCAATTTCGGAAGGTTGAAACTGAAGTCCGGCAATGTTAATCCACCGCTTTGCGCCATTAACCGACTGCCCTACCACCAAAACGGACAGAAGCAGCACGATGCTGATCCCATAAAGCGGCCAGGCAAACCGCAGCCAGGCCCCGGAGGGAATCCGGCTGAAAATTGCCATGCACACCAGTCCGATGGCGGCGCAGGCTGCCTGCCGCTGCAAGTATCGGGTGGAAATTGTATAGCCGGTGTCGTACTGGCTTTGTGCGGAGCTGGCACTATACAGCATGGTAAGTCCCACGCCCAGCAGCAACAGCACAAGCACAAGAAAGGGTATATCCACAGTTTCGCCTGCCGGTTTTCGGCGGCGGTCCTCTTTGGCATACAGAGTTTTCCCTGCTGCCATAAGGTTCTCCTTTCGACTAAGAAATCATCCGATCCGTCCGGCAATGCCGAACCACGCCACAATGCACATAATGGCGGAAACAGTGGCAAACACCACAACGATCTTGGTTTCCTTCCAGCCGCACATTTCAAAATGGTGGTGGATGGGTGCCATCTTAAAGAAGCGCTTGCCGTGGGTTGCCTTGAAATACGCAACCTGAATAATATCAGAAAGAGTCTCGACGATGTACACAAATCCCACAAGGATCAAAATCAGGGGCATATCCAGTGCAAACGCCAGTCCGCACACCACGCCGCCCAGGAACAGGGAGCCGGTGTCGCCCATAAACACCTTTGCCGGGTGCCAGTTGTAGAACAGATAGGCAATGAGGCCGCCCACCAGAGCCGCAGGCATCAGCGCCAGATCTCCCCTGCCCATCTTATAAGCAGCAGCGGCAAAGAAGATCATGACCGGCAGAGTCACGGAGCTGGAAAGGCCATCGATGCCATCGGTGAGGTTTACCGCATTGACGCAGCCCACCATTACAAACATGGCAAAGAAAATGAAGGCCAGCGGGTGGATATAGATGGTGACATCCACAAAGGGAATGTAGAGATCGCTGGTCATAATGCCCTTTTTATAAATGACATAGAGGAAAATGGCCGATACTGCCAGCTGCAGCAGCATTTTCTGCACAGCTGTAAGGCCCAGATCCCGCTTGAATTTCACCTTGCAGAAATCATCCAGAAATCCCACGAGGCCGAAGCAGAGGGACAGTGCCAGCACATAAAACACCGAGTAATCCGACATGGTGGGGATGCTTACCAGCAGGCAGATGACGAGGGCGAAAATAAACATGAGTCCGCCCATCAAAGGAGTGCCCGCCTTGTAGTTGTGCCAGGTAGGTCCGATATCCCGGACGGACTGGCCTGCCTTGAGGGCCCGCAGCACCGGTAAAATCAGAAATCCGATCAAGCCGGACAATACACAGCCTGCTAAAGCCGTAATCAAGATTCTTGTCATATCTCTATCCTCCACTTATGTTTCATCTGCCAGAAAATGCTTCAGTGCCGTTTCCATGTGCATTCCGTGGCTTCCCTTAAACAAAATACAGTCACCGGGTTTTGCCAGCCGCTTCAGCGTAGTAACCAGCGCATCCATATTTTCAAACGCCTTTGCCCGGGAATCGCTCATGCCGCCGGTAACTGCTCCGCCGATAACACGGGTACTGTTGCTGCCGTAAGCCAGAATAATCTCCGCATTTTCAGCGGCAATCCGTCCGATCCGATAATGCTCCGCCTGTGCACGGGTGCCCAGCTCCAGCATATCGCCCAGAACCGCCACATGTCTGCCGGGCTTTCTGCCAAGCACACGCAGCGCTGCCGCCATAGATTCGGGGCCTGCATTATAGCAGTCATCAATGATTGTATAGCCCTTGGCTTCGTAAATTTCCTGCCGTCCCTGCATATTCTGGAAATCTTCCAATGCTTCCTGAATCTGCTGAGCAGAAATGCCCATCTGAACGCCTACCGACACAGCCGCCAGCGCATCATGGACAAAATGCTCGCCTTCTATGGCAAGCTGCACAGGGAATTTCTCCTCGCCATAACTCACCTCAAAGGAAACGCCCTCCTCCAAAAGGGATACCTGTCCGCCCTGAACGCTGCAATCCGTGTTGGCAACACCGAAATACTCCGGCTTCCGATCCAGCTGACAGCGAACATTCCACAGGAGCTGATCATCACCGTTCAGTATCAGCTTTCCTTCGGATTTCATTCCCTCAAGAATCTCCAGCTTTGCCCGGAGAATGCCTTCTTGGGTGCCAAGATGCTCAATGTGCATGGTGCCGATATTCAGAATCACTGCAACATCCGGCTGGGCAATGGACGAAAGATATGCGATCTCCCGAAAATGATCCATGCCCATTTCCAGAACCGCCACCTCGGTATCTTCCGGCATGGCGAGAATCGACATGGGCATACCAATGTCGTTATTGTGATTAACCGGGGTTTTGCTCACCTTGTACTTTGTCTGCAGCACAGCAGCGATCATTTCCTTGGTGGTACTCTTTCCCACCGAGCCGGTAACGCCGACTACCTTCATGCCGAGGCGCAGCCGCTCTCCCCGGGCAATGTCGCCCAGTGCTTTGCGGGTGTCCTCAACAACAATTGCAGGGAAATCCCCGTCGCAATGGCTGCACAGCACCGCCGCCGCACCGTTCTGAATTGCCTGCGGGATAAATTCATGTCCGTCCCGCAGGCCCTGCAGTGCAACAAAGAGCTGACCCGGCTTCAAATTCCGGGTATCGTTGGTGGCTCCCCAAAATGTAACATCTGCGTATTTAGGGTCTATTTTTCCGCCGCACCACTTGGCGGCCTGTTCCAGTGAAATTCTTGCCATATAATTACCTCGTTTCCTTTAGGTAAGCAGCAACCTCTTCCCGTTCATCTAAGTGATATTTCACACCGTTGATTTCCTGATAGGTTTCATGTCCCTTGCCTGCTAATACAATAATATCATTTTTTCCGGCAATGTCCATAGCATAGCGAATCGCCTGCCTGCGATCTTCTATTATAACATAGTTTTTGTGTTTTGTGGAGATGCCTGACACAATATCGCAAATTATTGCCATTGGTTCCTCGGTTCGGGGATTATCAGAAGTTATTACCGCTAAATCTGCCAGTCTGACAGCGATTTCCCCCATAATTTGGCGCTTTCCGGGATCTCTGTCCCCGCCGCATCCGAAAATAACCATGAGCCGCCCGGCGCAGAAATTTCTGACAGACCGTAATATATTTTCCAGTCCGTCCGGCGTGTGCGCATAGTCCAGCAGCACTGTGTACGGCTTTCCGGGCGTGGGGATTACCTCTGCCCTGCCCCGTGCTCCATGAACATCCGTCAGGGCTTTGGCTGCATCTTCAATCGGCACTCCCAGCTGCAAGGCAATTCCCAAAACGGTAAGCGCATTGCAGACCGTAAATCTTCCGGGAATCTGCACCTGCACCGGAATTCTCCAGCCCATATAATTTGCCGTGAAACTGACACCGTCCGCCCGAAGCGCAACATTCGCAGCCGTGAGCTGAGCTTCCCCGCCCACCGAGGTGGTGAGTACCTGCTCCGGTGCCGCATTGCGGATCACTTCAAAATAAGCATCATCCCGGTTAATCACCGCCCGATTGCAGCGGCGAAACAGCTTTGCCTTGGTCATGCAGTAGTTTTCCATCGTCTTGTGGAAATCCAGATGATCCTGAGTCAGATTGGTAAAGGCAGCCACATCAAAGTGGATGCCGCCGATCCGCTCCAATGCGATGGCATGGGAGGAAACTTCCATTACCACATACCTGCATCCGGCAGAGCGCATTTGAGAAAGAAGCCCCTGCAATTCAAGGCTTTCCGGGGTGGTGCGCTCAGTTGGGATCACCCGATCTCCCACCATGTTTTCCATGGTGCCGATCAGCCCCACCTTTGCTCCCGTGGTTTTTTCCAGCACCTGCTTCAGCATCAGTGTGGTGGAGGTCTTGCCGTTGGTGCCGGTCACGCCGACGATTGTCATATCCCTTGCAGGATGGCCGTAAAAATTACAACCAATCAGTGCCATTGCCTTCCGGTCGGATTCCACCAGTACATAGGGAACTTTTTCCGCAGGCCGTTTGGCAGTCACCACCGCCGCAGCTCCCTTTGCCATTGCCATGGGAATAAATCGGTTTCCGTCGAAAGAAAAACCGCTGACGGCAAGGAAAAGGGTTCTGTCCGTTACCTTGCGGGAATCGCAGACAACATTGTTAATGTCCTGTTCCATATCCGCCGTAAACTCCAGAACGGAAACATCCCGCAGCAGTTGCTTTAATTTCATACAGCTGCCCGCCTTTCTAATCGGCGGCCTCGGTATCGGCAAATTGAAGCCCTACCGTAGTGCCCTCAGAAACCTTTGTTCCTGCCGGAATGCTCTGCTCGGTAACAGTGACACGGGGATTTTTCTCGGGGTTTCCTGATATTTGGAGAAAAAGTCCCAGATTTTCAGCCGTTTCCTCAGCCTGCTCCCGGTTCATCCCCACGAAATCAGGGACTTCCGTTTCTTGCTCCAGTGGCTTTTCTCCCAAATAGAGCAGTATTTCGCTGTTTCTGGGAACGCCGGTACCGGCCGCAGGAATCTGTCCCGTGACCGTTTCCCCGTCCCCTGTTATTTTATATTTTAAGCCCTTATCCTTCAGAAGCTTTTCTGCTTCCTTGGCTGTCATGCCGTGAAGATCCTCCACGACCACAATCTGCCCTGCGGCATCTTCGGGCGTAAAATTCTGTTTCACTCCCAGATACGGGAGAATATCTCCCATAACCGCTCCCACCGTGGGAGCTGCCATAACACCGCCGGAAATATGGATTCCTGTGGTGCGGGAGGGGGTATCCAGCGCAACCAGTACAATATACTCCGGATCGTCCATGGGTGCAACCCCCACAAATGATACGATTTTGTCCAGAGTCGGTCTGCCGTTTTCGTCTAATACATCTATTTTTTCGCTGGTGCCGGTCTTTCCGCCTATGGCAAATCCAGCTACCGCTGCATTTTTTGCCGTTCCCTGAGCAACTACGGATTCCAGCAGACTGCACATAGTCTTGGAGGTTTCCGGGCTGATGGTCTGCCGTATCACCGTCGGCTCCTGTCTGAGGACAGTTTTTCCTGCCGCATCCACCACCTCGGATACAAGGTACGGCTCCATAAGGTTTCCGCCGTTCACAACCGAAGCAATGGCACGCACCAGTTGGATAGGAGTCAGCTTAAAGGTCTGGCCGAAGGAACCGGAGGTGAGGGATGCAGTTCCCCATTTATCGGTATTCACGATCAGGTCCTTGGAAAAGAAAACGCCCTTGCTCTCCCCTGCCAGATCGATTCCGGTTTTTTCCATAATGCCGAAGCGCTGTATATAATCATAAAACCGTTCGCCCCCCAGCTTGAGGGCAATATGCGCAAAGGCAATGTTGCAGGAATTTTGCAGAGCCTGCGGTGTTTTTTCCGCCCCATGTCCCTGATGGCGCCAGCAGTGCAGCAGCTGAGAGCGTCCGGGAATATGCTCGGAGCCTTTACAGTAAAAATTGGTATTGAGATCGATGGCACCGCAGTCCAGCGCCGCCGCCATGGTCAGCACCTTGAAGGTGGAACCCGGCTCGTAGCCGTCGGAAATGCATCGGTTACGCCATTGTTTGAGCCGTGCCTCCGTCAGCGCCTTTTCATAGGCTGCGAGGCCTGTTTTATAGGCATCGCTGCCCTGCGGATTTGCCATGGCTGCCAGCTTCATCTGCTCCAGCTCCTGCTGAACCATTGGATTTCCAATCTCCAAATATTGGTTGGGATCGTAACCATCAAGATTTGCCATAGCAAGAATCTGCCCGGTCTTTACGCTCATAACAATGCCGAAAGCACCGTTTTGCACATCGTATTTGGCAATGGCGGCACGCATCTGCTTTTCCAGGCAGGCCTGCACCGTAGTGTCAATCGTCAGGATTACATCACAGCCGGGGATGGATTCCACATATTTTTCATAGGAATACGGCATATCCATTTCGTTGTTTCCCTTGGTGGTGATGACCTTTCCGGGGATTCCCTCCAGATAGCGGTTATAGGCCGCCTCGATGCCTTCGCATCCGGTATTGGAGGCGTTGGTAAAGCCGATGACCTGAGAGGCCAGCGTTCCAAAGGGATATGCCCGTTTGGAATTCGGCTCCAAATGAATGCCGCTGATGTGGTTATCGTTAATAAACTTGCGGACCTTTGCCCCATCCTCCCGGGATATTTTCGTGCCAACCTGTTTATAGCGCTTTTTAAGGTCGGCACCCTGACTGCGAATCCACTCCGGATCCGCATGGAGGATCTCACCCAGTTCCCTGCCCACAAGCTCCATATCCGCCTTGGACTGCTTCAGCTCATGGGGGTCCAGATAGACATTTTCCGTTCCTTGGGAAATTGCCATGATATTCATGTTGCGGTCGTAGATGGTTCCCCGATCCGCTGTCACATAAGTGGTTCTCGTCTGATTGCGCAGCGCAAGGTTTCGATAGTACTCAAAATTGGTGATCATCAAATAATACAGCTGGCAGGCTATGGGCACAAAGGCCGCCAGCCCCAGTACCGCCATGACCCAAAGGATCCGGCGATGCTGACCGGAATCTCCCCGAATCCGGGAATATTCCTGCCTTTCTTTCCGCTTTGCCATATGACACCGGCCTTTCTGATTGGCTTATGCTATCAATGGGCAGCAAGGGAAACCCTCGCCGCCCATTGCAGCTCTATCCTAATCATATTGGCCGGCAGGCATATTATGCAAAAAGCCCTGCCAGAAATGCGCAGAAATCACTCCATACAGAAGACTCATTGGGCTTCTGTGCCACCATGACCTGCACCTCAACCTGCCGGGCATCCTCCTTGGGGATCATGCCCATGGCCAAGGCGATCTCACGGATCTCCTCCTCGTCATAGCCTTCGGAATATTTCTGCTGCAGCTGTGCATTTTCCTGCTGGAGTTCCTGAACATATGCTTGCAGATGGGCAGCCTCCTTGTTCTCATGCACCAGCTGGAAAACACCGACTACCAGCATCACCAGCAAAACTGCCGCAACGGCGATCCCCAGCAGAGCTGCGGGATGAATCCGGATCAGTTCAGTCTTGGGCTTCTTCAGCTTCGGAAGTCTGGCCTTCTTTTGTGCAGGAGCTGTCTCCATTTTGTAAGCCATGGTTCCCGATACATAGCTGTTGATATATTGAACATCCGGTCTTTTCGCCACAACAATCGCTCCTTAGTAGTGTTGTCAGATTTTTTCGCACACTCTGAGCTTTGCGCTCCGTGCTCTGGGGTTGGCATCCAGCTCCGCCTGCCCGGAAACAATGGGCTTTCTGGTAATGATCTTCACCTGCGGCTTTTTTCCGCAGACGCAAACCGGGAAGCTGGGCGGACAGGTACAGCCCTTGGCTGCCTCTGCCATGCCATTTTTCACAATACGGTCTTCCAAAGAATGGAAAGTAATGATCGCCAGCCGACCGCCGGGGTTCAGCTTGGGGATCGCTGCGTCCATCACCTGACGGACGGCACCTAATTCGTCATTGACGGCAATGCGGATAGCCTGAAAGCTCCGCTTTGCCGGATGCTGCTTTTCACGCAGCGCCGCTGCGGGCATTGCCGAGCGGATAATATCCACCAGTTCCAAGGTGGTCTTGATGGGGGTTTCTTCCCTCCTGCGGCAGATGGCGTGGGCAATCTGGGGCGCATAGCGCTCCTCACCGTAGTCAAAGAGAATCCGCCGCAGCTGCTCATAAGACCAGGTGTTTACGATGGTTTCTGCCGTCAGGCGGTCGCCGTTGTCCATGCGCATATCGAGGGGCGCATCCACCATATAGGAAAAGCCCCGCTGTCCATCGTCCAGCTGCGGAGAGGAAACGCCGAGATCCAGCAAAATTCCGTCCACGCCCGCAATACCCAAATCGTCCAAAACCTGATCTAGCTGGCAGAAATTGGAATGTACCAGTGTCACCCGATCACCGAACGGTGCCAGCCGTTCTCCGGCTGCTTTAAGGGCCACCGGATCCCGGTCAATACCGATCAGTCTGCCGGTTGTGAGGCGCTGGGCAATTCTTGCCGAGTGTCCTGCTCCACCTAGGGTGCCGTCTACATAAATGCCGTCGGGACGGATGTTAAGCCCATCCAGACACTCCTCCAGCAATACAGAAACATGATGAAATTCCGTCATAGCCCGATTGCCTCCAAAGATGCCAGCAGCTTGTCGGGGGTGAGATTCTCTCTCTCGAAGGCAGCAAATTCTTCGCTGTCCCAGATCTCCGCCTGACCGGCTCTGCCGACGATCATAACTTCTTTTTGAATGCCTGCATAGTCCAGCAAAAACTGGGTCAGGCCGAAACGATACTGTTTATCCGGCTCGCACTGGGCAGCGTTCATAAAAATGAGGCTGGTAGCGGCGCCCTTTTGAGAAATAGGAAGGGAGTTGTAGTTATCGCTGAGAACCTGCCAGTCGGCAGCGGTGTAGACGGTGAGACAGCGATGGCCGCAATTGACGCCCAGCGTCACATAAAAGTCAGAGCCAAGCTCCTGACGCAGCTTTGCAGGCACGAAAAGACGGTTCTTGTCGTCCAGCTTTGCCGAATATTTACCGATCATCGTTGTCACCTCCTCCATTTTTCTCCACTTTACTACCCTTTTACTCCACTTGGTGACAGTATAATACCAATCCGCAAAAAAATCAATCTTTATTCTTCAAATTTTCGCATTTTTCTTTGAAAACACCGCAAATTCCCAATTTTCAAACAATTGTTCTATATCAGCAGGCATAATGAATCCCATCTTCTTCCAGACTTCCCAGAATCCGGGGCATCTTTTTTCCGGAGCGGAGCAGGAATTCTGCCAGCGGCCCCTCCACTTCGTTCTGCACCAGCCGCCGCAGGTCACGGGCGCCGTCCTTGACCCTGCACCGACCGGAAAGATACACGGGAAGCTCTTCCGGGAGCGTAAGTTCCGTACCCAGCGCCGTCATCCGCTGCTGCAGCTGGGTGATATATTTTTGAGCAATCCGCTCCAGTTGGGGCCGATGAAGCGGTTTGAAAGCCACGATGCGGTCAATCCGTCCCAAAAATTCCGGGGCAAAGGTCTTTTCAAGGCAGGCCTCCCGCATTTGCGCATTGCCCTCCGGCCGGAATCCCAGCCCCTCCCCGCGAATCTCGCCGCCGGTGTTGGAGGTCATCACAATGATGGCATTTTTGAAGCTGACACGCCGCCCGGTGGATTCCGTAAGAACCCCGTCTTCCATAATCTGCAGCAGAATTCCAATCACATCCGGGTGGGCCTTTTCCAGCTCATCCAGCAGTACCAGACAATAGGGACGACGGCGAACAGCCTCAGTGAGCTTTCCACCCTCTTCATATCCCACATATCCGGGAGCCGCACCGATCAGTCGGGACACCGACTGCTTTTCCATATATTCCGTCATATCCAAACGAATCATGGCATCCCGGCTGCCATACATTTCTTCTGCCAGTGCTCGGCACAGCTCCGTCTTTCCCACCCCAGTGGGGCCGGTAAAGAGCATACAGGCTACC
>RCNI01001329.1_pt1 | contig 15545 bp, 10 predicted proteins | sample 2041151 | NCBI WGS metagenome assembly RCNI01 (sample SAMN09708214, study PRJNA481090) | feces metagenome | isolation source: feces | place: Antarctica: Albino Rookery | reverse complement strand
GATGTATCGTACATTTTTTTGTTGAACCGGGAAAATCCTATGATCTGGGCGATCACCGCGAGACACAGGATGATGATAATCACTGTGATTTTTTTGTATTCCTTGGACTCAAACCATTTTTTCATTCACACACCTCTTTCGCAGCTGTCACATAACGTTCCTGTTCCATAAGCATTTCATGCGGCCTCTGATGGTTTTCTGATATAAAACGACTGAAAATTCAAAGCTTAAACCTTATAAGTTCAGTATATCACAAACTCCGGTGTGTCTCAACCATGAACAAGCATCTAAGCAAAATTAAGAAACACCGCCTGTGTCCGACAGGTTCCGTCCTATCAGACACAGGCGGCTGTATTTTGTTTTCTCTCCGGCTTGCTATGCCAGTCGGATTTTTATTGCTGTACGATCACATTCGCATCGTAGATGGAGTATCCATACGCATCATTGCGTTGAATCCCCTGAAGCTTTACGAATCTTGCTTTTCTCGGCTCAAAGCGAATGGTCACATCGGGATCGGTCATCTCCCCCAGCTCCACATGAGCCATGGTTTCAAAGCTGACACCGTCATCCGATACCAGAATGTCATAAGACGCATCCTGACCATTTTCAAATTTCAGCTGGATTCCCGACACATTGGATCTGGACAGCAGTTCAAAGGTGATGCTTTCTTCGTCAGTCCAGTCGCTTGCCCATCTGGTCTTGGGATCATCGTCAATGGCGGATTCCGCCTGATAGTTGAACACCGGGTTCTTTTCATAGGTGCTGGCCTGTGCGTGAATGGGTTTTACAAAACCTTCCGTCAGATCCGGATCGATCCCGTTGCCGGGGTTATAATCATCCCGATAGGTCACGGTGGTCAGCGAATGAGGCTGCAATGCCACCTGAACGCTTCTGTCCTTGTCCACGATGCTGACAGTCTGCTCCGTGTCGGTCACGTTGCCCAGCATGACGGAGATGTTCCCTTCCTCGTCGATGACTGCTGTTTTGGCGATGTCTGCGTCGGTGGTGGTTTTGATGCTCACCGTTCCGGGCTGTACGGTTCTGCTGATCTGCTTCAGGATGTAGTAGGAAGGCTGATAGCAGACCTGATTGTTTTCGTCCAGCATAATGGGTGCGTGGCACTGATTCACAACGCCCTGGGTGGGGCCGCCGTCTTTATCCAGAACCAGATTCCAGTCGATCCAGGTTTCCGTTCCGTGTTCAAAATCGTTGAGGATGTCGTAGATATATCTGTCTGCCGGGTCAAAGCTTCCAAACCAGGGGCCCTTTTCCTGACAGGCTTCTGTGGCGTACAGGTGGATATCCGGGAACTGGGCCTTCACCTCGTCCAGACTGTAGAAATCCTCAGACCACATGGGAACGCCCTGAATCTCGTGCCAGACATCACCTGCGTACCAGTGGAAGGCGATGCCGTCGATGTACTGCCGGGCCTTTTCGTCGCTGAGCACTGTGGAATTGAATTTCACAAAGCCATCGTGGTGCATGGGGTCATTGCCCTTATCCCAGTCCCAGATGACCAGCTGGGTGTCCAGACCATTCTGCTCCAGCGCAGGCCCCAGATGATTGCCCACGAAGTCAATGACCGCATCTGTTGACCATGTGGCGGCCTCCCACTTGGGATTGTTCTGAGTCTCATTCTGCATGGACAGGCAGTACACATCGATGCCCAGATCCTTGTATGCCTGAATATACTTCACAAAATACTGGGCATAGCTTTCGTAGTATTCCGGTTTCACGGAATTATCCACAAAATTGATGCCCGCCGTTCCGGTCTGGCCCCGTCTGACGCCGCTGTTTTTCATCCACGCAGGCGGTGCCCATGGTGCGGCAAAGAACTTGATATCCGGTCTGCGCTGCTGGATTTCCTTGATGGCGGGAATGATGTAGTCCCAGTCCTTCTCGATGCTGAAATTCACCAGTTCCGGGTCCGGCTCCTGCGTATCATTGTAGCTGTAGGATCTGGTGGAAAAATCCGCCGAGCCGATGGTCGAGCGCAGAACCGAATACCGTGCTCCGTTTTCGCCGAAATAAGCTTCATAAACTTCGTTCTGTTCTTCCTGGCTCAGCTTCTGGATGTTAAAAGCCGCCGATTCTGTGATGGCGCCGCCCACACCCAGCATGGTCTGTCTTCTTTCCTCCGGATAGACCTTGACATAGCCGGTGCTTTCCGTGGAATCCGTCCGGATGAACGGCAAGTATTGCAGTTCCTGCTCATAGCCGCCATCTTTGGAAACCACGTGGACTTCCGCTTGTCCGAGATACTCCTGTGCTGCTGCTCTTTGCAGCCCTGCGCCGCCTGCGGTCATTGCGACCATGATACCAGCCAACGCTCCAGCTACGATCTTCTGATTCATACGTTTCCTCCTTATGGATATTTGTGCAATACTTGCATAATTCTTTTCCATAAAGATATTCCTTTTGTCTATATTTGTCAATAGTTGTAACCAAATTTTTATTTTTCTACCTTATGCCGAAATTTGCAGGGAAGAAATCGTCTAATGTGACAAAAACAGTCCTCCGCATTTTTGGGAGGACTGTTTTCATCAAAATGTTTTACTTTTTATGGTTTTTCTTCTTTTTTGCCAGAAGCAGAACCGCTGCCGCTGCCAGAATCGCCAGAATCAGGATCACAACATAGGTTGTAACATTGCTTTCGTCTCCGGTGGAAGGACGGTTGCCATTGGGCACCGGAGGTTTGGGCTGCGTGGGGTTCGTGGAAGATTCCGTAGGCTTTGTCTGGGGGTCGGTGGGCTTGGTACCCGGTTCTGTGGGCTTGGTATCCGGCTCTGTAGGCTTGGTATCCGGCTCGGTGGGAGGAACCGGATTCTCCGGGGCCACATTGACGGCTGCATCGCTCATATCATACAGCCTGTTCTGCCCATCCACAAAACGGAAGTACGCTGCCAGCGCATACAGTCCCTGCTCACTTGCCATTGCATTGCGTTCACCGGTCATGGTGTGTCTGAATCCGCCGCCTTCTACTGCGAAGCTGCACAGCGAATCCACCACGGACTTGCCATTCTTCACAAATCTGCTGTCCGTGTGGGGATCGATGCCCACGGAGGTCAGGGCAACGATGACCTGAGCGCTGGATTCTGAGGAAGCATCATCCATATCGTGGTATCCGCCATCGGACTGCTGAAGATCCGACAGCAGGCTGATGGCACCATCCACCGCAGTCTTTACCTCGGCATTGGACTCATAGTACGGTGCCAGGGCTGCAATTGCCATAGCGGTGATATCCACCATGGATGCCTCAGTCTTTTCTTCGCTCAGGTTCCAGCCGCCATCATCGTGGCGCTGCTGCAGAATGTGATCCACCAGAGACTCACGGCTCACCTGCTCTGCCCCATCGGGCGCGGCAGGAATTTCATAGTTCTTGGAATCAAACGCGATCAGTGCCCAAATGGGACCGTTGATCCCCTGTTTTTTCAGATAGTTCATATCCGTGATGCCCTTGAGCAGATTATGTCCGCCCACATTCGCAGGATCCTTGCAGATAGAGGTGAGGGCCAGGATCACACGGGAATTATCGGTGGATTTATTCCGGTGGAGCTGCTCCTTCGGATTGATCTTTTCATTGGTGTAGCTGACGACTTTGTCATAATAGGCTTCATAGTAGTCCTTGGGGACCTGTACACCGGCTCTTGCAAGACCCAGCACGGCCCACTCGCCGCCGATGCTTGACACCTGAGGCTCAGCTACGGTCCGCAGAATATACTGCTGTGTGGCCTGATAGGCAGTGGCGGCATCAGGGCTTGCAACGGGCTTCGTCGTGATGCTCTGCGTATCTTGTACGCCGTCTGCATTGATCGTCACCTGATAGTCCTGATGCATGGGCAGATTGGTTTTGAACACATACTTGCCCGTATCATCCAGATAAGCACTATCCAGATAGTCTATTTTATTATCCCGCTCAATTTTGACCGTCACCGAGTCGCCTGCATCTCCTGTAACCTCCATGGTCACCACTCCCGTTGTGTGGTTCACCGTTACATCCGGAGTCTGTGCCGCTGCCGCAGGCAGCGCCATAACCGTGAACATCAGACAAAATGCAAGCAGGGATGAAATCAAACGCTTCATGTTATTCCCTCCTGTTGATAGATTATGTTGACCCTTCATACGCTGAATCAGGGATTTTCTGTGGCAGCATCCTGCACGGCGGCATCTTTAGCGACAACCTCCTGCGCAACGGCATCTCCAGCGACGGTCTCCTGTACAGCGGCGTCTCCAGCGACAGTCCCCTGCACAGCGGCCTCTTCAGCGACAGCCTCCTGCGCAGCGGCATCTTTAGCAACAACCTCAATCTGAATGTCAGGCATGCGTCCTTCATAGTAGTTTTTCTGCTCGGTAATATGGAACTGGGGATTTACCACCCACTGGCAGAAAACATAGCCGCCTGTCAGGGTGTAGCTGCCGGGCTTGGCCGCAGCAGGAACCGTGAATGTGAGAGTCCTGATCCGTGTCCCGTCATCTTTTCCGTCGGCAGATTCCACCTTCGCCAATTCCGGGATATCGGACTGGTAAACGGTTTTCAAGGAGTCGTTCCACACGCCGCCGGGCTGCGGAATTTCCAGATTCTCCAGCACGATGGTCACCTGATCGCCGGGATGGATCACTTCCGGGGTGATCTTCACCATCAGATTCAGTTTCCCGGGCTGCAGTTCCTTCTTCGCCTGAGCCAGTGCCTTATAGGCGCTTTCAACCTGAGCCACTAGGGAGCCTTCTGCATCCAGAACCTTCTGTGCTGCATCCCGTGCAGTTTCCAGCTTACTCCAGGATTCGGGTGTATATTCATTCTTCTTCAGCAAACTGACATCAGCCAGCAGTCTGCGCAGATTGCTTCGCTCTGCATCGGTGGCTGGCAGCTCCTGCACCACTGTGATGCTGGCACTTGCTTCAAAGCCGCCGTCTTCGCTCTTTGCTGTGATGGTTACGGGGCCGGCACTGACGCAGGTCACCAGACCCTTTGCGTCCACCGTAGCGATTCCATCATCGCTGCTTCTCCAGGTCACATTCTTGTTGGTTGCGCTGACAGGCTGAACCTGAGCGCTCAGCTGGATGGTATGACCTTCTCCCTCCACCACTTCACCGGTTGCGGTCTTGGGGGTCACCTCAATGCCCTCTACAGGGCGGGTGCCTGCCTCGTTTACCTTCACCGTAAACTGGGGCATGGTGCTCATCTTTGCATGCTGTGTGGGAGAGCCCAAACCGGGTTGACCCGGGCCTGTGACGGTCTTATGGTAGCCAGGCTCCTGACCCCACCACCACATGTCAATGCAGCCGTCTGTAAATGTGTAGTCACCGGCCTTGTCGAAGGTAATTGTAATGGTGTTCTTGGTTGCCAGATCCCACTGTTTGCACCGACCATAGACTGTCTCGCCGTTCAGGGTATACTGTACGCCGCTTGCATAGTCGCCCCACGAACCGTCGCCGAAGCAGGGGTTATAGATGGTTGCCAGCTTGGAAACAGGGATGACGATACCCTTGAAGGAGATGGCCGCCTTATCTCCGGCAGACAGGGTCTGACCGGGAGCGGACAGGTTATTCACGGAGATTTCGATTTTACGGGCGTCAATGGAGTAAGCCTGCACCTTGGTCTTGCCGTCCTTCACTGCCTGAATCTGGATGACGTTGGTACGGTTTTCCAGCTGGGCGGTGTAGATGCCGTTCTCGCCCGTCAGGGGCTGACCATTGCAGGTGACATTCAGCTCGGCGCCTGCCGCGCTGGCAGCAAAGGTATAGTCCACGCTTTCACCATCGGTGAAATAGACGGTATCAAAAGTCGTGCCTTTGGTCTGGTAAACGCCGGATTCATCCTTTGTCTGGGTGTTCAGATCGGTGATGATCTCAACATCCGCAGGAGCGTTGTTGACCTCGACTGTCATATAGGCATAGTTTACCGGGGAACAAGCACCGAAAACCTCAGTGCTCCAATCCGGCTGAACCTCATCATAGCGAACCTGAATGACCGCCACGCCTTCGTTCAGCGCTGTGACAACACCGGTTTCGCTGACAGAAACCACGTCCTTACCACTCATGACGGTGTAGTGCATGGGAGGCAGGGTCAGGCCGTTGTTCTGGGTGGTATCTTCCACCAGCTCCGGGAGACGACGGGCGTAGATCTCGTATGTATCGCCCACGCTCAGGCGCTCAAAGTCGCTGTTGAGCCAGATATCATTTTCCCAATCGCTGGGGATCGCACTGTCAGAGGGAATGCCGTCACCGGGACGCAGGTTTGCAACCGCATTGTTGATTGCAGCAATGTGACTGCTTACCACCAGCTCTTTATCGGCATCCGGGCTGTTGTACTGCTCATCTTCGGCAATACGCTTTGCTTCGTCCAGCGCATTGCGAGCCGCCTGCTCGCTTTCATAGGTGTACTGCCCGTGGTTCTGCGCCAGAGTCAGCTCGGTGTCCTCCACCAGCTTCTTCAGCATATTGACCAGAGGCGCCCGCAGATCGCCGCTGCTTACCGTATAGCGGACACGAAGGATATCGCCGTCTGCCAGCTTCTGCACAGACATGCCCTGATCGGGGAACTTGTCGTTGACACAGTACATCCATCCACTGGTAGCACCGTGGTCACGTTCGCCGTCTCCCTCGATGGACTGGACATAAATGGAGCCATAGGTATGATTTTCCTGAGCCTCATAGGTGTATCCATGCTCGTCCATGGTTCTTTTCAGTACAGACCATGCGGTGTCGCCTTCCAGCAGGGGCACCTGTTCCGCCGGCAGCAGGTCGCCCTTGCCGATGGTGCGTTTTTCGATGGACACTGTAACAGTTCCGGTCTGCTCCATTGGCTGAGCGATTTTCAGCACATTGCTCTGAAGATTCATCTTCTCAAGGCTGTCCCATGCGAATGCCTTCAGGCTGTAGCTTCCTTCCGCAGGAACCTCAAGGCTGCCCGTCCAGGTCTGCTCCCCCTTGGCCGGGATCTTCACAACCTTGCTGGTGTAGCCCACCATTTCATTGGTTGAGGTTTCATACATCGCCAAAATCAGCTCTGTTGAAATCTCCTGCGCGCCTGGATTTGCTGCTTTGATCTGCGCCTGAAGTGTCTTTCCGTTCTCGAAATCAACGACACTCTGCTCGGTCAGTGCCAGCTGCGCCGCCTGTCCGGTGGCCGCTGTGTCCACTGCCAGTGCTGTCGAGATCATCGGAATCATCAGAAAAGCGCATAGCAGCAACGCAATAATCCGTTTTCCATTATGCATTTGATTCACTCCTACTCTTTTGAATTTTTTCATGACAGATGAAACTACTGTGGTTTTGTTTTCCTCATTGTAAAAAGCCGTTCACTCCTCCTGTCAAAGTTTGCTTATTCTTCACGCATTCATGCGCCCCTGTCATCGGTGTGCATTCGTGCAAATAAAGACGATGGATTCCCGCCTGTTATATTTTCGAAAAACATAGCTGCCGGGAACTTTTCCAAAAAACAAAAAAGCCGCATCAGCATTTGCTGATGCGACCGTTTTCTCGCTCTATATTTCTTGGGGAACTGTATGCACTGCAACTGTCCCTTTTCCTCCAAGTGCTCAAGCATCGTCGGTCTTCTGGCTCATGCCTTGGGGAGATGCTCTCCTGCGCCTGTGTTCCGCCTTCCCGGGTTTCCCCAGTGACCGGATCTCTCCATGAACACACGCTCCAGCATTTACAGCAACGGGTAAAGCTCCGGACTTGAACCGGATTTCCTAATCACCGCACCTGATGAATGTCCATCAGTCCTAGTGGGTGACACGATGCAGCATATTCAATTACAAATCTCGCAAAAAAGGCGGTTTTTCCAAAACAGCCGCAGCTCTTGCTGAAATATGCTGTCTTTCCGCCGTCCAGTTTACGACAAACCGAGCAAAATGTCAACCGCCATATGCTCAGCTGATTCACAGAGCCTTTCTCGCCCGGCGGAAGCAGTAATCCGTCCACAGCTCAAGCATCAGGGGCATCAGGCACAAAACCGCATATCCGGCCCAGAATACATAGGACATGGGTGTGACCGCCGGGAAAATGATCCTCGGATCATACACCATATCGATCTGATGCAGCAGCACACCCACCAGCGTAACGGTCATCACCGCAAACAACGCAACCACATAGGCTCTGTCCCGGTTGTCAAAGCGGTAAATGGAGAACGCTGTGCGTCCCCGCAGAGAACTTCCCCGGTTGCGCATGGAATCGGACATGGTGGTCAGGGATTCAATGGTCCATGTCACCAGAACCGAGAAAATGCAGACGCAGTTTCGCAGGCGCTGAAAGATATTCCCCTGATTGGCGCCCCGGCCAATGCCCTGCTGGGCTTTGTTGATGCGCCGTGCCTCTGTTTTGATCCTGGGGACCATGCGCAGCATGATCGCAAGAAACAGCGACAAGCCGGGCCAGACTCTGCCAAACAGATACACCATCTTATCTGAAGAAAACACTGCATACACGCAGGACATCCAGATCATGACCGCTGCCACGGAAAATCCCAGTACAAATCCGTACACGATGGATTCCAGCGTCAGCTGATTGCCGATAAAGTTCCGGGCCAGATTCGTGATGCCGAAATGGTTGTAGCTGCTGTAATACAGAGCAAACACCACAATGGCAGGCAGCAGGCAGAGATTAAAGATCACCGCTTTTACGCCATTGCGCTTGACACTGTAGGCAAAAGCGCACAAAAAGGAAATGGCGAGGTATACCGGATGCTGAAAAACGATGGCCCCGGCAATCACCGTCACAAAGAAGATCAGATTCACCGCCGGATGGCAGGCTTCAAATCCCATGGAGATCCTCCGTCATGCCGTATTTCTGCTTGATGCGGTCCAGCTTGTCCAGCAGCGGATTGCCCAGCAGAAGGATAATGATGAATGTGCTGACAGCCTGAGACAGGTTGATGGGGAACCCGGATGCATACATGGGCAGTATGGTGGACCAGGACAGGTTCGGCGTTGCAAGGAACACGGAACTGGTATCCAGGATCGGTCCCACAAAGAACACGACTCCCAAAAAACCGAAGATCGCCATGGACAAAGGCTTCCGAGAGATGATCTTTTTCTGATAGAAGAAGCCTGCCAGCAGACCTGCTCCGCCATAGCCCAGCATCTGCCAGGGCGTATATGGCCCCTGTCCGTAGAAGAAATTGCTGCTCAGGGCGCTGACTGCGCCCACCAGAAATCCGGACTCCGGTCCGAACGCGATACCGGAAATCATAATGATGCCGAAAATCGCCTTGAAATTGGGAATTGGAATCGCCACACGCCCGGCAACCGCCAGCGCGCACATCACCGCAATGACCACCAGCTCCCGAGCCTGAGGCTTGCGCCCCTCAAATGCCATTAAAAACGGGATCAGCATTTCAATAACGATCAGCGTGCTGGTGATGTAGTAGGCACGGCCGGGGATCTTCGTCCCCAGAAACAAGGTCAGCGGAATCACCACCAAAAATACCAGCAGCATCGCAATATTGGATTTTTTCATGTCAGCCCTCCTTATTTTGCAGATACAGCGCCACCACATCCTCGGCGGTCACCGCATTCTGGAACACACAGCGGCTCATGCGGTTTGCAGCAGTGGTATAGAAGCTGTTGGAGCCAAAGAACCGCCGGGGCGTATCCACGGTGAGGATCTGACCGTCGAAGAACATGCACACCTGATCGGCATACTTGGCACAGAATTCCACATCATGGGAAACCATAATAATGGTAATGCCCTGCTCCTTCAGCCTGCACAAAATCTGGGCGAAGGTCTCCTTGAAGAAGCTGTCGATGCCCTTGGTAGGCTCGTCCAGAAGCAGAAGCCTCGGCTCTGTCAGCAGCACCTTGGCAAGGGCGGCCCGCTGCTGCTCACCGCCGGACAGGTCGTAGGGGTGGGCATCCAACAGATCGGTGATCTGGCAGGTCTGCGCCACCTGCTGAATTTTCTCAGCGTCCTTGGTCATTTCCTGCAAATCGTCCCGAACGGTTTTCTTCACGAACAGGCTTTTGGGGTCCTGAGGCAGCATGCAAAGGCAGTGGGTGAACAGCTCCGAGGACTTGTATTTTCCCACAGGCTTTCCAAACACCTTGACCTTGCCCCGATAGGGCTTGCAGATGCCGCTGATGGCCTTCAGCGTGGTGGACTTGCCCGCGCCGTTGCCGCCCACGATGGCGAACAAACTGCCAACGCTCACCTCTGCGCTGACACCCCTGAGGATGTCCGGACTGTCCTTTTCATAACGGAACCACAGCTCCTTCAGAGAAAGGGCAGGCTCCTTGACCTCCTCCATCTCAGGTTCAGGAGGGAATGTGGTCACTTTGGGCGGCTGGGTAAAGGTATCGGACAGCCAGTTTCTGCCTTCCCGGACGGTCAGCGGGCACGTGCCCTGGGCATGACTGCCGTAAAACACCCGAACCGGGGTGGGCATGGCTGCAAACATCTCGCTTTTCTGCTCATAGAGCAGCTTGCCGATGTTTCTGGGGGTATCATTGGCGATCACATGACCGTTTTCCATGACAATGGCACGGTCTGCCGCCGGGAAAATATCCTCCAGACGATGCTCGGTGATGATGACGGTGGTGCCCAGCTCGATATTGATCTTGCGCACCGTGTTCAAAAAGTCCGAAGCGGCAATGGGGTCCAGCTGACTGGTGGGCTCGTCCAGAATCAGCACCTCCGGCTGCATTGCCATGATGGATGCCAGATTCAAAAGCTGCTTCTGACCGCCGGACAGATTGACGACATCCCGATGGAACCAGTCCTGAATGCCGAAATAGCAGGCCATTTCCGCAACTCTTGTGCGCATGGTCTTCTGGTCACAGCCAAGACTCTCCAAGCCGAATGCCAGCTCGTGCCACACCTTATCCGTCACGATCTGGTCGTCGGGATTCTGCATGACATAGCCGATCTTGGAGGACTGATCCCGCTGGCTGACCTGTTCCAAAGGTGTCCCGTTGAACAGGATCTCACCGGTGCGCTTACCATGGGGGGCCAGCACCGTCTTAAGCTGGCGCATAAGGGTAGTCTTGCCGCTGCCGCTTTTTCCGCAGAGCACCACATATTCTCCCCTGCCGATGGAAAGATCGATATGCTCCAGAGATTGCCTGCCCCTGGTAGTGGGGTAGGAAAAAGTCAAATCCTTAATCTCAAAATGTGCCATGAAACACGCTCCTTGATGTGTAATGAAAACCTGTCTCAGCCTGCTCCCACATCGGCGCCCAGACCATTGCAGGTATAGCAGAAGGTGATGTCTTCACCGCCGGACAGCGTATAGGCAGAAACGCCATAGTTGGGGAACCAGCCATCCACCTTGTACATCCAGCCGGATTGTGAGCCGCAGTCCATTTCATAGAGGTTGTTGATACCCTCGATGTAGTTGCTGCCGTAGGTGGGAGAATAGCTGTATTCCATCTGAATGCCATAATCAGAGCAGGCACGCTGCAGCACATCGAACACCGTCTCGCCCTCAGAAATCTCCACTTCCGCATACAGGATCCATCCGTCGCTGGGAACATATCCCACCTTTGCCGGATCCAGATTGCCCATATTGTCAAGGATCGTATTGCAGACGATGCTCAGGCTGACCGTCAGGGCAGGCTCCGTTTCCGGAGCTGCGGTGGTAGGAGGCTCTGTCTCGGGAGCCGCTGTTGTGGGGGGAACTGTTTCGGGTGCCTGTGTCGGTGCAGGCTGGGTTTCAGGTGCCTGTGCTGCCGCCGGCTGCGTTTCAGGCGCTGGGGCAGGCTCAGCAACGACGGGCGTATCGGTTACCTGTGAATCATCGTCATAGTCACTTTCTCCAACGGTTGCCTCTGTTGCCGCGGGTTTTGTGGGCTGTGTTGTCTCAGAAGGCGCTGTGGCCTTGGAGGCTTCCGGCTTGTTCTTGTCCTGCATCTGGATCCGGCGCTCCTCCACCAGTCCATCCAGATCTGCGTCGCTGTAGCAGGTCACGGCCTGTGCGTTGGCCTTGCGCAGCGTATCAATGGCAAAGTTGTTCAGCATTTTGATCCCCAGCGCATCCACGCTGGACTTGCCGTCTACCCAGCTGATCCGCTGGCCCTGCTTTGCTTCATTTACGGTTCCTGCGTACACATCCAGATTCTGAGAGCCTTTGAGCACACTCAGACCGATGGCAGCATTTTCCACTTTCACTTCTTCCTCTTGAAACCGGATGGTGATGGGGCTGACCGGGGTTTTGTCATCACCTGCCTGGTTGAAGGCAAACGCTTCACCGGCAGACACGTTCAAAACAAATCCATCTGCCGCAGGCTCAATGACCTCTGCCTTTGCTTTTTCACCCACGGCGATCCATGAATGGTCGCTCAGGCGAATGGTTGCGGTGGCGCCGGGGTCGCATGTCAGCTGATCCCCCTGACGAAGGGGCGTATCCTGTTTTACCGGAAAGGCAACGCCGTCACGCTGGATGTTGACAATGCCTTTTACCTCGGTAAGGACAGCCTGATTGGAATCTGAGTCAAACCATCCCTTGACATATCCGGCAGTCAGAATGCCCGCTGCCACGATCACCACAATGATCGCCACCATAATGATATTGGAAAGCTGTTTTTTCTTCATCTTCATACCTCCGATTATGGGTCTTGTGTTCCATATCTATATATCTATATCTGCCCGCCATTCGTTCCAAGCGCTGCGGCAAGGGCATATTATATTCAAATTCAAAAAGCCGGATCGGCTATGCGCAGGATCGAGAGAATCCGTATGTTCGGCAAAAGTTACGGCAGTGGTAAAACCATTGCCGTAACTTTTCTCCGAATAAACGTCAATTACTTGCGTGAATGCTTTTTCCTCGACAGAAGCAGAACTGCCAGTGCCACAACAGCGACAATCATCACCACTACATAGATCATGACGTTGCTGTCATCGCCGGTTGCAGGGCGATTGGTGTTGGGCGCTGCGGGTTTTCCGGAATTTGCACCCGGAGTTGTGGGGGTGCTGGGGCCACTGGGATTCGTGCCCGGAGTGGTGGGTGCTGTGGGATCAGAGGGATTCGCACCCGGCACGGTGGGTGCCGTGGGATCAGAGGGATTCGTACCCGGTACGGTGGGTGCTGTAGGATCAGAGGGGTTGGTACCCGGTACGGTGGGATCAGTGGGATCCACAGGCTTGTCGGGGTTTTCTCCGTGAACAACTTCAAAGAGGGGGTCCTCTCCTGCCTTTACCCGTCTATAGGCCTCCAGTGCCATCAGCGCCTGACTTGTGGACATATTCTGAGACTTGCTGTCTGCCAGCAGATGTCTGTATCCGCCGTCGTCCATGCGATATGCGTTCAGCGCTGTAATCAGGTTCCGGGCATCGCTCTTAACGAAGCCGTTGTTCTTGTCCAGCGGATCACGGTTCAGGGCAGCCAGTGCAATGATGACCTGAGAAATGGACTCGGAAGTTCCGTAGTCACAGTGGTAGTTCATCTGACAAAGCCTTGTCCACGGATGCCTTTACTCTTGCATCAAGATCCGAGTTTGCAGATCTTGTGTTGGTGTTATAATAGCCAGCCAGTGCCTGCACTGCCATTGCAGTCATATCCACGCCAACTGTTTTGTTATCGGTCAGACCGAAGCCGCCGTTTTCAGGATTCTGATAGGTCAGAACTTCCTCCAGCAGAGTTTCCCGGTTCCACTTGGCATTTGCAGGGATTTCATAACGACCGCTGTCCAGTGCGATCAATGCCCAGATAGGTTCGTTGCTGCCGTCGGACATGAATTTACCCTGGCACAGCTTGTCCACCAGATTGATGCCCTTCAGGTTGGATGCATCCTCGCCCAGAGCGGTTACCGTCAGAATAACACGGGCAAGGGTGGTGGGCTTCAGGTTTGCGTTCTTGGGATTCTGATAGGTCTCGACGATGGAATCGATGTAATTCTGCTTTTCGCTGGCAGTCAGCTCCTGACCCATACGGGTGAACTGGAACACTGCCCACTCATCGCCGAAGTGGTAATTCCAGCCGTCATATTCCTTCTGCATGTATGCAAGGGCGCCGGCAGTGCCTTCTGCAACGATCTTGTCGTTATCGGCAGGAGGTTCGGGGGTGCCGGGTTCAACCACAGCGTCGAAGGTAATAGGCTTTGCGCCGCCGGTCTGGTCAACAGGGGTGCCGGTAACGGTGACAAGACCTTCCTTGGTGCCAATCAGCTTGTACTGGTCGTTTGCTACGCAGTCTTCGCCGTTGGGGTCGTCTTTGTTCTGGATGCTCAGCCCCTGTCTCGTGATCTCCACTTCGCCATCACCGGAGAATGTCCAAGTCATGGCAGGCTCGGATACATGGTATCCCTCAGCGCTCTTGGGGCCGGTAAATACCAGCGGCAGATCGATGGTTTCGTTTTCCTTCACAGAAACGCCTGCACCGGTGATTTCCACGCTGGTCACAGGGTTCAGATATTTCAGAGTTACTTTGCTCTTTCCCACAACAGGCTTTTCCTGTCTGGGGTCATTTACCGTTGCTGTCATGACCACAGTGCCTGCCTTGCGGGGCAGAACCGCACGGATCATGGACTCCACATACTCAGCAACCTTGGGGTCACTGGATTCCAGAGTCCAGTCATCGCCATAGCTTGCATTTTCCGGATATACGACCACAGTGCCTGCGCCATCAGCCAAAGTCAGATCCAGGAAGTCAGCCATGCCCTCACTGTTGGCATTGCGCAAATGCAGTTCATAGGTGCCGTTGGGGCCAGGCACAACGCTGCTTACAGGGACGTAGGTGGAAGTGACTTCGACCGTTGCTTCCTTGCCCATGCCCTTTGCGGTTACAGTAATCTTACCGGGTGCCTTGGCGTTGAAGTTGTTACGTGTGTGAGCAGCATTGCCGCCATAGGTGAACTCGAACACTGAGGCAGGAGCAGCCTTCCAGCTTCCGTTCTTCTTGATCTGTGCGTTAACTGTAACGGTGCCGCTGCCGGCAACCTCGTAGGTGCCGTCCTTCTGATCGGTCACATACTTACCGGTGGGAACCAGACGCAGCTCCTCAACTGCAGCATCAACGACGGTCACCTTGAACCGTGCCAGCTCCTTCTTGGTCGTCTTTTCTTGGACAACAACTTCCAGAGAGCCGGGTGCCAGAACTTCCAGTCCGCCGTTTTCGGAAACGAAGACCTTGTGATTGCCCTGACCGGCACTGGTATACTGGGGAACAAAGGCAACTTCGCCCTTAAATTCGGGATAGCTGAAGAAGCCAGCGTACTGATCGTTCGCTCTGCGCGCCGGGCTCTTTCATAATATCCAGCATATTCAATGTCAGACCGGCCTTGCTGTCAAAGGTCTTGGGGCCGGTGCCGTCGCCAAAGCCCTCCTTGGGGGTATAGACCAGAGTAACACCTGTATCAGGCTGATACTCGCCGGATGCGCCAAAGTGCGCCCAGCCCTCGGAGCTGATATTCCAGATCTTGCCGTTGGTGCCCCTGTTGGCGTTGAGCAGGTCAGCAAAGGCCGCTTCCTTCATCTGAGCTGCGCTCTTGGATGCGCACTCGACCATGTTGCCGCCAGTCGTTCCGACCGCATTTCCCACAACACTTTCCAGGAAATAGCCGTACTTTACCAGGGTATTGGCTGCGGTGGAACCCACCAGTGCACCCACT
>RCNI01004639.1_pt1 | contig 15550 bp, 15 predicted proteins | sample 2041151 | NCBI WGS metagenome assembly RCNI01 (sample SAMN09708214, study PRJNA481090) | feces metagenome | isolation source: feces | place: Antarctica: Albino Rookery | reverse complement strand
GTTCTCATTGTGGGCGTTTTCATTTGGCTGTTCGACTTCGTAGCCCGGTTTGGCATTGATTCTCTAATCAAAGCCTTCCAACACTAAGGTGACCGGCTATGGCAGAATCTGCAAAATGGTATGTCGCTCATACCTACTCCGGTTATGAAAATACTGTAAAGGCTACCATTGAAAAGACTGTACAAAGCCGTCAGCTTCAGGATCAGATCCAGATGGTGTCCATACCTATGGAAACCGTTACTGAGATCACCGATTCTGGCGAGAGCAAAACTTACGATCGTAAGCTTTACCCTGGCTATGTCTTTATCAAGATGGTCTATAGCGATGACACCTGGCATGTGATTCGTAACATCCGTGGTGTTGCCGGTTTCGTGGGCGCATCTAGTAACGACCCCAGTCCCCTCTCTGATGAAGAAGTTTATCAGATGGGCGTTGAGAAGCGTGAAATCGTTGTTAACTACTCCGTTGGCGACACTGTACGCATTCTTGACGGTCCCTTAAGCTCCTTTACCGGTGTTGTGGAAGCTCTGGATGTCGAAAAAAATGCGGTCAGCGTGGTTGTATCCATGTTCGGCCGTGAAACTCCCGTCGAGTTTGAACTCGATCAAGTGGAGGTCATATCCCAATAACGCATCGGGCCGTATTACGGTCGGACCGTGGGAGGGGTTAAAACCCCGAAAGAAATGCGCAAAGCGCATCGTTACCACATTTTATTCAGGAGGTGCTTGTTATGGCACAGAAAGTCACTGGCATTATCAAACTTCAGATTAACGCCGCTAAGGCTACCGCTTCTCCCCCTGTAGGCCCCGCTCTGGGTCAGCACGGCGTTAACATTGCTGCATTTATCAAGGAATTCAATGCTCGTACCCAGTCCATGGAAGGCTACAAGATTCCTGTTGTTATCACTGTTTACGCAGACCGCAGCTTTACCTTTATTACTAAGACCCCTCCGACTCCCCTTCTGGTTCTGAAGGCAATCGGTCTGGAGAAGGGTTCCGGCGTTCCCAACAAGACCAAGGTCGGCACCATCACCAAGGCTCAGATCACTGAGATTGCTAAGACCAAGCTGCCCGATCTGAACGTCAACTCTCTCGAGGCTGCTGAGCGCCAGGTTGCAGGCACATGCCGCTCCATGGGCGTTTCTGTTGTTGATTGATTTTTACTGTCCGAGACATCTCGGAAAAATGTGGGAGGATTTTTCCGCATCACCACTATAAGGAGGATATAACAAGTGTTTAGAGGCAAAAAGTATAAGGAGAGCGCCAAGTTAATTGACCGCTCCGTTCAGTATGACCCCAGCGAAGCTCTGGATCTGGTTGTGAAGGGTGCTTCCGCTAAGTTCGACGAGACTGTTGAGCTGCACATCAAGTTGGGCGTTGACTCCCGTCACGCTGACCAGCAGGTTCGTGGCGCAGTTGTTCTGCCCAACGGTACCGGTAAGACCCGCAAGGTTCTGGTTTTCGCTAAGGACGCTAAGGTTGACGAAGCTAAGGCTGCAGGCGCTGACTATGTTGGCGGCATGGAGCTGGTTGAGAAGATCACCAAAGAAAACTGGTTCGACTTCGACGTTGTCGTTGCTTCTCCCGACATGATGGGCATTGTTGGCCGTCTTGGTAAGGTCTTGGGCCCCAAGGGTCTGATGCCCTCCCCCAAGGCTGGCACCGTTACCCCCAACGTTGCTGCTGCTGTTCAGGAAATCAAGGCTGGTAAGGTTGAGTACCGTCTGGACAAGACCAACATCATCCACTGCCCCATCGGCAAGGTTTCCTTCGGCACTGAGAAGCTGACCGAGAACATGGATACTCTGATGCAGGCTGTTGTTAAGGCTAAGCCTTCCGCAGCTAAGGGTCAGTATATCAAGTCCTGCGTGGTTGTTTCCACCATGGGCCCCGGTGTTAAGGTCAACACCACCAAGTACGTGTAATTATTTTTACACTTTTTTCAAAATCCCCTTGACATTTCAAGGGGATTTTGTTATACTGTAGAAGTTGCCAAAGACAGCAGGTTGCGCAAGCAGTAATTCCTGCCGAGGTGCGCTGAATATGATTTTTCTGCGTGTCTTTCTGTCTTCTGGCAGGAAGACACTTTTTTATTTTCGGAGGTGAAACACACATGCCTAACGCAAAGGTTCTTGAGAGCAAAAAGGCAGTAGTTGAGGCTCTGTCCGCTAAGATGAAGGAAGCTTCTTCCGTCGTTTTTGTTGACTACAAGGGTATCAGCGTTGCTCAGGACACTGCTCTGCGTAAGCAGTTCCGTGAAGCCGGCGTGGAATACTCTGTTGTTAAGAACACTCTGACCCGTTTCGCAGCTAAGGAAAATGGCTTCGATTTCGACGAGGTTCTCAACGGTACTACCGCTATGGCAAGCACCACTGGTGATCCCATCGCTCCCGCTCGTATTGTTTGCGAGTTTGCCAAGAAGAACAAGATTCTGACCATCAAGGGTGGCGTTGTTGAAGGCAGCGTTCTGTCCGTAGACCAGCTCAATGGCTTCGGCGAACTGCCCGGCAAGGATGCTCTGGTTGCTCAGGTTCTGGGTACTTTCCTGGCTCCTATCTCCAGCCTGGCTTTCGTACTGGATCAGATCCGTGTACAGAAGGAAGGCGGCGCTCCTGCAGAGGAAGCTGCAGAAGCTTAATCGTAAACCTATTTATATTTTACACACTTAACTATTAGGAGGATATTACAATGGCTAGTGAAAAGGTCACTGCTCTCGTAGAAGAAGTAAAGGGTCTGTCCGTTCTGGAACTGTCCGAACTGGTTCACACCCTGGAGGAAGTTTTCGGTGTTTCTGCCGCTGCTGCTGCTGTTGCTGCTCCCGCTGCTGCTGGTGCTGCTGAGGCTGAAGAGAAGACCGAGTTCGACGTTATCCTGAAGAACCCCGGTGCTTCTAAGCTGGGCGTTATCAAGGTTGTCCGTGCTATTACCGGCCTGGGTCTGAAGGACGCTAAGGACCTGGTTGACAACTGCCCCAAGACTCTGAAGGAAGCTGTTTCCAAGGAAGACGCTGAGAAGATGATCGCTGATCTGAAGGAAGCTGGCGCCGAGGCAGAGATGAAGTAATCTTACTTCTCAATACAGAGAAATATCAGCCGCCAGTTTTGGCGGCTGTTTTCTTTTATAAGGAGGTCCCCATGGATTCTATCGTTCAATTCTTCGCAAAACAAGGTCTTGATTTCTGGAATATTATGACCCTATGCGGCGTTTTGCTGCTGGGTACCATGCTGATCAGTCTCCTGGCCCGTGTCCTGTTTGGCAGGCATTCTCTGCTGAACAGTGCCGTCTCCTCTGCCATCGGTATCCTGTTTGTTTATACGCTGATGCTGGTCCTAAACGCATTCGCTCCTGTATACTCTAAGTTTTTCCCACCCCTTCCCTTTGCCGGAATATCCGACAATCGACTGTACTTTTTCCCCTTTTTAAGCGCTGACTACACGTCTCTTTCCTCTCAGCTTCTGAGCATGATTCTGCTGTCTTTTGGAATGAATCTGCTGGATCGGTGGCTGCCCAAGGGAAAGAGCATGATTACATGGCTGCTGTTTCGCATCATCACAGTGCTTCTGTCTGTAGTCCTGCACAGTGTGGTTGTCTATGCATTTGTCCATTTCCTGCCCCACGGACTTGTGGTGTACTCCCCTGCCATTTTGCTGGGAATCCTGGTGCTCATGCTTTTGACCGGTGCGCTGAAGCTGGTTGTGGGCCTGATTATGGCAACTGTGAACCCGCTGATTGCCGCCCTCTACACCTTTTTCTTTGCCACCATTGTAGGTAAGCAGATCACGAAAGCGGTTCTGACGACAGGTCTTCTTGCATGCCTTGTGATCATCATGGAAAAATTCGGCATTGCCTCCATCGGCATCAGTTCCGCTGCCCTCATGGCCTATATCCCCTTCGGTGTGGTACTGGTACTCATGTGGTATGTGGTTCACAAAGCACTGTAAAGGACATTCTCCCCTCCGGGAAACCTGTCCGTAAATACAAATTTAACATTTTTTTGTTTTACAAATAGAAATTCTTGTATTATAATAGGCAGGTAAAGGATGTTTACAAACTCCTTGTTAGTTTCTTTCGCTCTACTTTATTCAGATTGGATGTGTTCATTTTATGAGCCGTATGTTAGGTACCGTTTCCATGGGCGTCCGTGCCCCCATTATCAGAGAGGGCGACGACCTGGTAAAAATCGTTACGGATTCTATTCTTGAAGCAATGAAGGAGGATGGACTTTCTCCCCGTGATCGAGATGTTGTAGCAATGACCGAGGCCATCGTGGCTCGTGCCCAGGGCAACTACGCCAGCGTGGGTGACATTGCACAGGATGTTCGTACAAAGTTTGGCGGCGACACTGTCGGTGTTATCTTCCCCATTTTGAGCCGCAACCGTTTTGCGATCTGCCTGCGTGGCATTGCAAAGGGCTGCAAGAAAGTGGTTTTGATGCTGAGCTACCCTTCCGATGAAGTGGGTAACCACCTGATTGACTGGGATCTTATGGACAGAAATAATGTCGACCCCTACCGGGATGTGTTATCTGAAGAGCGCTACCGTGAACTGTTTGGTCATATCAAGCATCGTTTTACCGGTGTTGACTATGTTGAGTACTATGGCAATCTGATTCGGGAATCTGGTGCTGAGGTGGAGATCATCTTTGCCAACGATCCCCGTGCCATCCTCAAATATACAAAGAACGTGCTCAACTGTGATATTCATACCCGTGAGCGCACCAAGCGTCTGCTGAAGGCCGCCGGCGCTGAGCGTGTTTTCGGTCTGGACGAGATTATGAACGCCCCCATTGGAAACAGCGGCTACAACGCGCGCTATGGTCTTCTGGGTTCCAATAAATCCACCGAGGACACAGTCAAGCTGTTCCCCCGTGAGTGCCAGGATCTGGTTGAAAACATCCAGGCAAAGCTGCTGGAGCTGACCGGAAAGCACATTGAAGTCATGGTCTATGGCGACGGTGCCTTCAAAGATCCCGTGGGTAAGATTTGGGAGCTGGCTGACCCCGTTGTCTCCCCTGCCTACACAGCAGGTCTGGAGGGAACTCCCAATGAGCTGAAGCTCAAGTATCTGGCGGATAACAATTTTGCATCCCTCTCCGGCGAAGCGCTTCGTGATGCCATCAAGAACGAAATTCGCAAGAAGGATGGCACCAGTCTGGTGGGCAACATGGCTTCTCAAGGTACAACCCCTCGCCGTCTCACCGATCTCATTGGTTCTTTGTGTGACCTCACCTCCGGTTCCGGCGATAAGGGCACTCCCATCGTCTACATCCAGGGTTACTTCGACAATTACACAAACGAATAAATATCACCCCCATCGGCTGCGGCCGATGGGGGTTTCTACACAAAAAAGCGAGCTGATAATTTATCAGCTCGCTTTTCATTGAATCAGATTTTTTCGATGGCTTCCAGTACATGGGCAACGCCGTCTGTATTGACACTCTCCATGATACCGTCGTCAAAGCACTCTGCAACCTTGGGATCGATGGGCAGCTTTGCCAGAATAGGCAGCTCAAATGCAGCTGCAACTTCGTCCAGTCTGCTCTTTCCGAAGACCTCAATCCGCTTGCCGCAGTCGGGACATTCCAGATAGCTGTAATTCTCTACGAAGCCCAGCACGGGAATATGCATCATGTTTGCCATCTTCACAGCCTTGGAGACGATCATGCTCACCAGATCCTGGGGGCTGGTGACGATCACGATGCCGTCCACCGGCAGGCTCTGGAACACGGTCAGAGGCACGTCGCCGGTTCCGGGAGGCATATCAACAAACAGATAGTCCACATCTTCCCAGACAACATCTGTCCAGAACTGCTTGACAGCACCTGCAATCACAGGGCCACGCCATACAACAGGTGCTGTGCTGTCGTCCAAAAGCAGGTTAATAGACATAACCTGAATGCCTGTTGTTGTAACCGCAGGATAGATTCCCTCAGCTCCGGCTCCCTGACATTCAGAGACACCAAAGGCAGTGGGCACAGAAGGACCGGTGATATCCGCATCCAGCACGCCTACACGCTTTCCCTTTCTCGCCATAGCCACAGCCAGCATGGAGGTTACCGTGGATTTACCCACACCGCCCTTGCCGGAAACAACGGCAATTACTTTCTTTACGCTTGCCTTCTCGTTCAGCTGAGCCAGCAGGCTTTCTGCCTTGCGATCACCGCAATCAGAACTGCCGCAAGAAGAGCAATTTCCATTACAAGAACTCATTTTTTAGCACTCCTTAGTGTATTATACCGTATATTATAGGCTTGCACACAAACGATGTCAAGCCTTTCGCCAGAGGATGCAGCGTGTATCCGACACCTGCTCCCGCTTAACAAATCCCATGCGCTCGTACAGGGCCACAGCCCCCCGATTCTCTGTAAACACGTACAGAAAAACCGGGTAGTTCGCCTCTGAAAGTATCTTCCTCAGCACCCTGGTTCCGATTCCCTGATTGCGAAAGGCAGGGAGGATGTAAAAGTCGTCTAGTTCCAGTTCCCCATCCACGGAGCACAGTCTGTAGTAGCCCACCGTTTGCCCCTGTCTTACAATGCAGGTATACTCGTCAATATGGCTATTGATTTTTCTCTCCATCCAGCTGAGAACCTTTTCGTAATCGATGGCGGTACGGTCCTCATACCGGTCAACCAGTCCCTTTGCCAGTCCGTAAATGACAGGCGCATCGGGCCGGCATATACCCGAAACCACTTTCCATCAGACTACTCCTGGGCAGCTTCCCACTGCTCCATCAGCTCCATGAGGACAGTCTCCTCCGCTTCCTTCTGCTCCAGTAAACGGGTAAGCTCCTGATAATCCGCAGCAGCTGCTTCAATCTGTGTATCCAGCTGGGCAATTACCTTTTCCTGCTTGTCAATTTCCCGCTCCAGCTTACGAACCAGCTTTTCTGCATCCTTGGTGCCGCCCTTGGGTTTTTCCTTCTTGGGCTTGGGGGCGGCAACTGCCACAGGCTTATTCATAGCCTCATGCTCCAATATGGAGCGGTATTTGCTGTAGCCGCAGTTGAAGTCCCGGATCTTCCCGTCCTCCAAAAGCCAGATCCGCTCTGCAAACTTCTCGATAAAATACCGGTCATGGGAGACAAACAGCAGAACCCCTTCAAACTCCTCAATGGCCGCCTCCACCCACTCACGGGATGCAATATCCAGATGGTTGGTGGGCTCGTCCAAAATGAGCATATTGATTTTTTCATCCATCAGCATGCACAGCCGCAGACGGGACTGTTCGCCGCCGGACAGGTTTCCCACGGACTTGAACACATCTTCGCCCTGGAACATAAATGCGGCCAAACGGTCGCGGGCGACCTGTGGTGAGCAGTTTTTCTCATAGAGCATGGTATCGTAGAGTGTGCGCTCCGGGTGGTCGAAGTGAATGATCTGGGGCAGGTAGCCCCATTTTACGGTAGGGCCAAACTGGATCTTGCCCTTGCAATCCTCATCTCCCAGAAGGCACTTGATAAATGTAGACTTTCCGGTGCCGTTATCTCCCAGCAAGGCGATTCGCTCCCCGCCGCCCACATGCAGTTCCACATCCGAAAAAAGCACACGATCTGCGAAGGATTTCTCCACATTTTTCATCTGGAAAACCAAATCGCCGGAGAATTCCTTCTCTCCGAAGGTTGCCTTCATGGTCTTTTCCTTGGTGGGTCGCTTGGTCTTTTCGATCCGATCCATCCGGTGCTGAATGGACATGGCCCGCCGGTACAGGGCCCGGTTGTTGATGCCCCAGCCCTTCATGCGCTCCATGGTATAGCCCAGCTGCTTGAGCTTTGCCTGCTCCTGCTCATAGTGCTTCAGCTGTAGGTTGAACCGGGCCTGCTTCTCCTCAATATAGAAAGAGTAGTTGCCGGAGTAGAACTCCGCCTGCCCATCTGAGATTTCAATGACTCTCTGAGCCACTCTGTCCAGGAAAAAGCGGTCATGGGAAATGGCCACAACCGTTCCTTTAAATCCGTTAATGTACCCTTCCAGCCACTCCACGCTCCGCAGATCCAGGTGGTTGGTAGGCTCATCCAAAAGCAAAATATCTGTTTTTTCCAGCAGAAGTCTGGCCAGATTCACCCGGGTCTTCTCGCCGCCGGACAGGCTGTCAAACTCCTGCACCCGCTGCTCCGGTGTGATTCCCAGGCCGTTGCAGATCTTGTCCACTTCCACATCCATATCATAGCCGCCGCCAGCCTGGAACCGGGCAACCAGCTTATCATACTCCCGCAGCAGCTCTTCCGATGTGTCCGCAGCCATCTGCCGCTCCATCTGCTCCATTTTCTTCTTGGTGCCGATCAGCGCCGCATAGGCAGAGCGAAGCACATCCTCTACGGTATAGCCCTCCGGAAACTGAGGGATCTGGGAGATCAGCCCCAATCGCTTATTGGGATTTACGAATACCTCTCCCTCGTCATAATCCATCTGGCCTGTGAGGATATTCAGCAGCGTGGTTTTTCCGCAGCCATTGCGGCCGATAATTGCCACCCGCTCCCCTTCCTGGATTTCAAAGCTCAGTCCATCCAAAAGGTTCTCGCCGATGACAAAAAACTTCACTAAGTCTTTTACTGAAATATCAATCATGATTCTCTCCAACCGGCAACTGAAGGAGGATCTCTCTCAGCTGCTCTTCTGTATATAAAAGGTTCAGCGCCTGCAACATGGCATTGGCACTCATATGCTCCGGCAGATCCAGTTTTTTCAGCAGCGCCAGCCGTCTTTGGCTGCTGCCGGTGCCTCCCGACAGCCCCAGCGCCATCAGCGTCTGCTTGGTAATCTGCCCTCCGGAGGTCTGGCTCTCCTCCCCTTCTATTGTAGCTCCAGCTCTGCGAAGGCACTGGAGAATCACATCCGGCGTCATTCCCTCGACTCCCAGCTTTCCCTCTTTTCCGGCCTTCGTTTTCCGCCGCTCCTTACCCATAATATCCGGGATATAGGCATGCTTCAGATATCGGGGCTCAATAGCACTTTTCAGAAAATTGCGGATCACAAAGCCCGCTCCATCCGAGTCCGTAAACACGATCAGCCCCCGGACCTGGGCCACACGGCGCAGCAGCTTCAGCTGCTGCTTATCCTTCATAATACCAAATCCGGAGGTCTCCAAAATAGGCGCATCTACGATCTGAGACAGGGTGTTTTTATCATAGCGGCCTTCCACCACAATTGCCTCTCGAATTTTAACCATTGCGTGCCTCCTGGGCAAGTTTCATCACCAGGATCTCCAGAATCCGCTGCTGGTCATCAAAGGAGGTCTTCATCTGGTAGTCGCTCTCCAGAACCAGCTCAGCGGCCCGCGCGCAAAACCGGGCGGAGAACTTGCCTGCCGCACTCATATTTTTTCTGGCGGGGTAATCCGCCATACCGCACAGCTTCATAAGATCCGAGGCGCTTCTGCCGTTATCCAGCAAGGTTCTTGCGGTTCCAAGGCGGCGGAAATGGGCTCCGATAGCACCCAGGATGGCGATTGGCTCCTGCTGCATTTTGAGAAGCTGCTGCAGTTTCATAAGGGCAGCACCGTACTCTCCCTGACCCATTAAATCGGTCATCTGAAACACAACCGCATCCAAAACCGGCTCTGTCACTGCGTCAATGTCGCTTTTCTTTATTTCATCCGCACCGGAATAGGCGCAGATTTTGGAAATCTCACCGGACAGGGCTGTCATGGTGCCCCCGGTGATGTCGATCAGATAGGCGCAGAGATCCGGAGAAATCCGCTTCTGATTGGCGGAAAAATGCCGGGTCACCCAGGCGATCAGATCCCTCTGGTTCTGCTTTGCAAACTCCACCAGTGTGCCGTTTTTACTGACCGCTTCCCAGAGCTTTTTCAGTCGCTTATCCGGCTTCCACTCTACGGTCTCATAGGTGAATACCACCGTACAGTATTCGGGAATGTCCGTAAAGATGTCAATCATCTTCTCCCGATCTGCCTCGTTCATCTTAAATATATCAATATCATCCACCAAAACCATGGTGCGCTCTGCCATCATGGGCAGATTTTCCACACTGTCTGCAAAGCTGCGCAGCTCAAAGGTCTCTCCTGTGAGCTTATGGAAATTAAAGGACTCCGTAAGCTCCTCTACAATGGACTTGCGCAGCTGCTCCAGGTAGTGGTGCAGCAGGAAGGTTTCTTCCCCATAGAAAAAATAGAGCCTGTCCGGTGTCTTATTCCGAATGGCCTGTTTCAGCTCCTGCAGGCCATTGGGCTGCTCGTATTTCTTTGCCATGGATTCACCCCCGAAATGTAATTGTGCCGTCTAAATCTGTACGCAGGATCTTGCAGCCAAATAATTCCAGCCGATCCAGCGTATCCTGTGCCGGATGGCCGTAGCTGTTATGCTCTCCTGCGGAAATCACCGCAAATGCAGGCATGGTCTCCCGGAGGAATTCCAGGCCTGTAGAATGCTTCGAGCCATGATGGCCCACCACCAGAAGTTCCAGTTCCGGAAGATCGGTCTGCGCCATAAGCTCCCGTTCTCCCGAGAACCCCCGGTCGCCGGTAATCAGTATATCATACTCTCCCGGCTGAAACAAGATACACAGTCCGCTTTCATTGTCGGAGGAACCCTGCTCTGAGGGAAACAGGGTCAGCTTCCCTCCCTCCATGGCAATCTCATTGATCTCCGTCACAAATTCCGTGCGTCCAGGATCAATCGCCTCGATCTGCTGGCGCAGACCATTATCGTCATAGATATCCGGCAGATAAAGCCGCTCCACCGGGATACGGGTCATAAGCCCCTCCACGCCGTTTGCATGGTCTGAGTCAAAATGCGTCAGAATAATGCCATCCAGGTGTGTAATTCCCTGGCTGAGCATGGTCTGCATTGCAATATCTGCCGCCTGCATCCCGGCCTCACTGCCGCAGTCTACCAGATAGGTCTCCTCCTTGCATTGGAGCAAAACACTCTGCCCCTGTCCCACATCCAGCACGGTGACACGGTAGTTATCCAGTTTGGGCTCACACCAGGACAGGGCCACCACCACGATAAGGCCTGCTCCAATACAGCTGCCAAAGAGAACCGGGTGTTTCTTTTTATGGGACAGAAACACCATTAAAAGCACATAGCAGAACAGGATCCAGCAGACAATGTAGACAGAGGCGGTGTATACCGCAGCCAGTGAGAAGTCGGAAAGAAAATCAGAGACCCGGAGTACATAGCGAATCAAAAAAGAGACAAGCCATGCGATAGCCCTGCCAAGAGGCAGCCATAGATATCCCACCAGGCAGGAGAGCCCGATTCCGCAAAATGTCAAAGAAACCGCCCATAGGGTCAGTAAATTGGTCAGCACCCCTACCAGGCTGACAGACCCAAAATAATACGCACACAGGGGCGTTGTAATCGCCATTGCCCCCAGTGTCACAGAGAGAGAACCGGCTACAAACTGCCGAATTCTGGTGCGCACTGTTCTTCTTTTCCTCTTGTTCCCCAGAAGGTACCCTTTTGCGGAGCCGGACAGCAGGAAAATGCCCACAATACTGCCCACCGACAGCTGAAAACTGACGGAGGTAATGGTGAGGGGATTGATCGTCAGCAGCACCAAAACCGCAAAGGCAAGGGCTGTGGGCGGATCGTATTCTTTGTTGATAAGAAGTGCCAGAATCATCAAGCACTGCATGATGCAGGCTCGGACAATGGACGGGGTGAAACCGGCTACCGCCGCAAAGCATACCAGAACCGGAATGCCCAGCAGGGCGGTCAAATACCTGCGCTTTCCGCACAGCAGATAGAGGGTAGAAAACAATATGGAAACATGCAGTCCCGAAACCGCAATCACATGGCGGATCCCGCTGACCTGCAAATCCGTGTCGGTCTCATAGGATAAAAGGCTGTCGTCTCCCAGAAGCAGCGCCCTGGCAAATCCTACCGTGTCAGCAGGAAACAGCGTATCCAACATCTCCGTAATGCTTTTACGCATCTTTGCAGGAACATACCGGGCCGGGATCTCCTGGGCCGGGACGATCTCCGCCGTACCATCTCCATAGCACAGCAAAAAGATACCTTTCCCCTGGTGGTAGGTGGGTTCTTTTTCACCGCCCACCCCTGTGTAGCGCAGGGAGAACTCCCCTTCTACCACATCCCCCGGGCTGAGCGGCGCATCCCGGTACAGGTAGAGCCTTACCCGATAGGGTTTTCCCTCCAGATGGATTTTGCCGTCTGCCACAGTATGTCCTTGTGATATACGGCTATAATCGGTGACTTCCACGGCGGCCTGTATTGTTTCCCCATGGTACTCTCGGGCTGTAGATAAATAAAGGCCGTCAAAGCCCCACATCCACAAAATCCCTACCAAAAAGCCCAGGAGCAGAAAGGCTGCCGGCTTTCTCGCCTTGGATTTCAGCAGCAGGATTCCCAGCAGACCCGCAAGGCAAAACAGAGCCAGCATAATCAGCCACATGCCCCAGGCAAAATATGCGCCCACGGCACAGGCTCCGGCAAATCCTATGGAGGCCCACATTAATTTTCGCATGGCTCAGTCCTTCCTTTCTCATAACAAAGGCGCTACCCTGCGGCAGCGCCCTTTGTTATTTATTAAACTTTGGATGCTACGAAATCGTCAACCTGTGCCAAAGCGTCATCCAGCTTCAGCACGTCTTTACATCCTTACCGCCGCCCATAGCGGAATCGGGCTTACCGCCGCCGGAACCGCCGCAGCAGCTGCAGACCTTCTTGACCAGGTCTCCGGCCTTGATGCCCTTTGCAATGGCCTCCTTGCCGCAAGCCGCCAGGAAGGTGATCTTCCCGTCATTGACTGTAGAGAGGACAGCTACCACATTGGGGGCCTTATCCCGGAGCATATCGCCGATCTTGCGGAGCTTGGCGGCATCCGCATCCGCTACGTTCACCGTCAGGACTTTGAGGCCGCTGATATCGTGGGCGCTGAACAGGAACCGATCCGTCTCACCGGCAGTCTCTCTGGCCTGGAAGGTTTCGATCATCTTCTTGAGGCTCTTGATCTCATCGATCTGGCCTACCAGCTTCTGAGCAAGCTCATTGGGCTTGGCCTTCAGAATGGAGCAGACATTATACATGCGCTCACGGGATGTCCGCATCTCTTCCATGCAGGCTTTTCCGGTGATGGCCTCAATACGTCTGACACCGGAGGCCACGCTGCCTTCGCTTTCGATCCAGAAGGGGCCGACCTTTGCGGTGTTGTCCAGATGGGTACCGCCGCAGAGCTCAATGGAGTAGTCTCCCATGTTGACAACCCGGACGGTATCGCCGTACTTCTCGCTGAACAGTGCCATAGCGCCCAGCTTCTTTGCCTCTTCAATGGACATTTCACGGACATCCACACTGTAACCCTCCAGGACGGAAGCCTGTACGGCTGCATCGATCTTCGCCAGTTCCTCGGTGGTAACTGCTGAATAGTGGGTGAAGTCGAAGCGCAGACGGTCAGGCTCTACCAGAGAACCGGCCTGATGCACATGGTCACCCAGTACGCTCTTAAGGGCCTTCTGCAGCAGGTGGGTTGCGGTATGGGCACGCATGATTGCCTTACGGCGATCTACGTCGATGGAGGCAAGAACGATATCGTCTACCTTGATGGTACCGCTCTTCATCACGCCGCTGTGCAGGTACTTGCCGCTCTTATCCTTCTGAACATTGGTCACCTTAAAGCGGCTGTTGCCCATGAGAATGAGGCCGGTATCTGCAACCTGGCCGCCCATCTCTGCATAGAAGGGAGTCTTATCCAGAACGATAATGCCCTCTTCACCGCCGGTGATGGAGCCGGTCACGTCCTCGCCTACGCAGACAGCCAGAACCTTTGCCTCGCTGTTAAAGTTTTCGTATCCCACAAAGGTGGTGGGGGTGTTGTCAAGTCCCAGGTCGATGCCGGACCATGCCAGATCGCCCAGTGCCTTTCTGGCCTCACGAGCACGCACTCTCTGCTCGTCCATCAGCTTCTGGAAGCCCTCCTGATCTACGGTCATGCCCTCATCTTCCACCATCTCAATGGTGAGGTCAATGGGGAACCCATAGGTATCATAGAGCTTAAAGGCATCGGCGCCGGAGAACTTCTCCAGGCCCTGTGCCTTGTGGGCAGCCAGCATCTCACCAAAGATGCGCATACCACCGTCGATGGTACGGGCAAAGTTCTCCTCCTCTGTCTTAACCACACGGACGATGTGCTCTGCACGCTCTCTCAGATAAGTGTAGTGGCTCTCATTCTCCCGGATGACGGTCTCCACCACCTGGTACAGGAAGGGATGGTCCACACCCAAGAGCTTACCATGACGGGCTGCACGGCGCAGCAGACGGCGCAGTACATAGCCACGGCCTTCGTTGGTGGGCTGTACGCCATCGGCAATCATAAAGGTAGAGGCACGGATATGGTCTGTGATAACACGCAGGCTCACGTCGGTCTTGTGGCTCTGGCCATAGGATGCGCCGGTGATGGCCGTCACGTGGTTTGTGATGTTCATGACAGTGTCCACGTCAAACAGGCTGTCCACATCCTGGCACACAACTGCCAGACGCTCCAGGCCCATGCCGGTGTCGATGTTCTTCTGGGCCAAGTCTGTGTAGTTGCCGTTGCCGTCGTTGTCGAACTGGGAGAACACGTTGTTCCACACTTCCATGTACCGGTCGCACTCGCAGCCTACAGTACAGTCGGGGCTGCCGCAGCCGTACTTCTCGCCACGGTCGTAGTAGATTTCAGAGCAGGGGCCGCAGGGGCCGGAGCCGTGCTCAGAAATTGTCCTCCTTGCCAAAGCGGAAGATCCGGTCTGCAGGGATGCCGATTTCCTTATTCCAGATTTCAAAGGCCTCTTCATCTTTTTCATAGATGGAGGGGTACAGACGGTTGGGGTCCAGGCCAACCACCTTGGTTAAAAACTCCCAGCTCCAGGCAATGGCCTCATGCTTAAAGTAGTCACCGAAGGAGAAGTTGCCCAGCATTTCAAAATAGGTGCCGTGACGGGCCGTTTTACCGATATTCTCGATGTCACCGGTACGGATACACTTCTGGCAGGTGCAGACACGGTGACGGGGAGGCTCCACCTCACCTTTAAAGTAGGGCTTCATTGGAGCCATGCCGGAATTGATCAGCAGCAGAGACTGGTCATTTTGGGGAATCAGAGAGAAACTGGGCAGGCGCAGGTGCTCTTTGCTCTCAAAGAAAGACAAAAACATCTCACGAAGCTCGTTTACTCCATATGCTTTTTTACTCATTGGATTCTACCTCCATATTATTTACAAAAAAATAAACCTCTCCCCTAACCTAGGGGCGAGGCTGCTCGCGGTACCACCCTAATTCATCGGCAAGCCGACATCTTAGCCGCTCTGTAACGGGAGCACCCGTCCCGGTCCTCCCGGGCGGCTTGGAAGTGGCTTGAAGAACAGCACACAAGGGGCTCACACCTATCCCCTCTCGCTTTGGTGATTCCATTCTTCTTGGTTTCCGCATTGCCTTTGCATTTCTTAGATATTCTACCACATATGCTAAAATTGTCAATGGTTTTTCCCTAATAATGCGGAAAAAGCCACCCACTTTTGTGGGTGGCTTTCGTTAAATCTGCGCTTCCAGCCATGCCTTCATGGCAAGGCGGCCCTCTTCGCTCATGGGAAAG
>RCNI01001064.1_pt1 | contig 15553 bp, 20 predicted proteins | sample 2041151 | NCBI WGS metagenome assembly RCNI01 (sample SAMN09708214, study PRJNA481090) | feces metagenome | isolation source: feces | place: Antarctica: Albino Rookery | reverse complement strand
TTACCAAGCAGTCCAACGACCACATTAGCGGTAAATTTCTGCTTTTCAGCAAGGAAGTACAGTCATTCTCCCTTATTATTAAATTGTTAGGCTATTTTAATTCCGCTGTTTAATACTTTAATTCTATGAGCCTTAATCCATTCGATTAGGGCTTTTTCTTTTTTATAGCAATTATTAAATTCTGTTATACATTTATTTTTATCTATATTATGTCTTTTATAGTCGTAACAGTAAAGCAAAAATGATGAATACCAATCTCTTTGTACCTCAGTACCATTTTGTAACTTATACAATCGGTCAGATAGTTTCTTCTTAATATAGTTGTCAACAGTATGGTCATACTGTGAGGCCCTGTAATCATTAGGCACTTCTATATATTTGCCACCAGTTATCTTAAACTTTTTCTCCACTGTAGTCTGGAATCCAGAAGGGCATCGGTTCTTTATGGATTTACCAAAACGTTTCTTCTTATTGAACTTACCTTTATCGTTTTTAGTGGTTTCTTTAGCTCGTTTCATGAGCTTACTTGCATTTTTAGGTTCTGTGACAAATATATCTCCGAGACTTCGCAGGTGGTTAGCATCTTCATTTATTGCAAGCTGTCTATTTACTGCATTGATACGGCATAATTCAGAATGTTTTGATTTTAGTTTCTTATAATGATTTGAATATTTCCAGTTCTTGCAACCTTTTTTAACAGTGCCATCAATATTATAATTTTGATGATTAGTGGCACGTCTTGACCTATCCATAGCACGATAGAGCAGACGTTCTTTTCTTTCAGAAGTTTGTATACTGTTTCCACGCTCTGAAAGATTCTTTAAACCGACTTCTGTATCAGATGTATAAGCAACAGTCTGTGTACCAATATCAGCACCTATTACCCCTTTACCATACTTATGACGAGGATTGCCGTACTTATTATATTTTGATTTTGCTTTACCCTCGATAGCAAGGTGTAGATATACTCTGTATTTACCCCGTATCATTTTGGGAACAAGGGTTGCATAACAAGGCCTGTATGTATCTATGCAATAAGCAGCTTCTATGAAAGTGTTTACAGCTTTGTTATCCACAATCTCAGGTTCGATAAGATATGCAAAAATGGCATCTACTTCGTCCTGTTGAAATCTGTCATTTGTCTGTATTCCGAAAACAATTTTACCAAGTTTGAATTGCAATTTATCATCTTTTACAGACATTGAAATTCCACGATTTATCTGTTTTGCACGAATGCAGGGCAGTTCTCCATATTTTGAGAAATGAATGGTCTTGCCATTTCCATACAAGCATTTCTCTATACCTCGCCAAACATCCTCAGCTTTTGTTAATGCAAACACAGCACCTATGTTATATTTCTTGCCTATTGGAATCATAGATTTTCTGCAATAATCCCAAGTAACATTATAATCTTTCTGCATTTCATTAAGTTGATTAACATAATTTTTGCGTTTATCTTTATCTTTGGTGTTACCATACAGAAATAGTAATTTACGATATCTTTTTGTACGCAGAAGCTGGTCATAATTCTTTCTCATAATTCTAACAAGCTCATTACCTGCTTTGCGTATCTTATCAGAAAGAACCGCAACTTTAAGTACATCAGAATAAGGCATATCGGTCTCAACAACCAAAATATGCCTGTTAGAAAGTTTATGATATTGTTTCAGTATTCTGTTGTATTCTTTATCAATCATGGTTTTTCTGCTCCTCAATATACTTAATTACTGTACTTTCACTTATATGTCCTACTGTAGATACAAAATATCCTCTTGACCATAAAACTCCACATTTTGCATAGAACTGTTTTAGTTTTGGATATGCCTTAAATAATTCAATAGCGCTTATACTTTTTAGTGTCCTTACAACATCGCAAGGAGCAACCATTTGTGGGACATCTACAAAAATATGTATATGGTCAGGCATCACTTCAAGTGCTTTAATGTGATAATTATAATCATCACAGATTTTCTGTAATATCTGTTTTAATCTTTCCTCTACATCCTCCTTTAATACCGAAAATCTAAATTTCGGGCACCAGATAATATGATACTGTATTAGATATTTACAATGCGAAGCACTATGATATTGTTCCTCACTCATTATTTTCTCCTAACTGATATTTTTCCTGAATACCTCTACGCATTAGGTCAAGAAACGTAATAGTTTTACCTTCCTCAACAGAATAGATACGTGCAAGGTTTTCAAGCTCTTTTTTCCACTCGGACGGAATGGAGATATTAATTTGTACGTTATTACTTTTAAGTTGTTCCATTATTACTTTCCTCCTCGATCTAAATGATATACTGAATTATTAAGATTTCTTTTATTTCTATGGTAGTTATTTTGTTCTGTTATATCTGTACTTGTATTATAGCCATTTCCTTTCTTTGTTTTACCTATACATAGATTATATATCCATTCTATGCTATTGTCAAGTCAAAAAGAATCGGCTTTCATCCCATATGTAAACATGTGGGTTTTCGCCACAAATTTATAACAGAATTCTCGGCAAAAAGATATTGGTATTTTTGCATAAAAAGAAAAACCTATGAACGTATTCATAGGTTTTCTTTTAACGTATCTATTTTTTTAGAGAAAAGGATTTTCAGGAGAGGACTCGTCTATGTCCTTCACCGTACCTTTATTATAACCTAAATTATTGTTTTTGTCAATAATATTTTTCTGAGAATTTCAGTTAACAGTTTGTTTTACTTTGTTTTTGAAACTTTTTAGGTCAATATCTTGCCCATTTTCTTTGATTTTGATTTTTTCAGGTGTAATTGTAATGATGAAATCTTTATAGTAAATATTAACTTCATCAGTTTTTTCGTTATTTACAGTTGTTTCAATTTTTTTAAAATTATTTCCGAATAATGATTTCATTTGTTTGTTGAGATTATATAACTGGGTGTTAATTTTAGGAATCATCAATTCCCCAGTTAATCCTAAAGTTTTTGAATTTGGATTATAGTATACTAAAAGATCTTGAAGGGTCTTACAATGTCTGTAAATATTAGAAGATCTACCCTTCTTAATTTCTTCCATGTCCTTCTTTGTGTATTTTTCAATTTCTTCCAGAATTGAAGTTTCAATCAGGTGATTATCCAGAATTGTTTTTCTTTTAAACGTTAGAATATTATAAAGTAAATAAGCGCCAGAAACGATTCCTGCAATAAGAAATATTTTCGTAAAATGAGTATTTATACCCATAAAGATACAGAATACGACGCCAGCAACTAATGTTAGCCATTCCAATGCTATTTTTCCGACTTCTCTTGCTTTAATCAAATTTAAACACGTCCTTTCTTTTTTGTTAGTATTAATTATACTTGAATTTTAATTTATTTTCAAGATATTATTCTACACATTCATAGAATGGTAGCTTTCTTGCTTAAAATTTTGTAAAATATAAATATTATTGATAATGTTTATAACATATGGTATAATTATATTATAAAAACAAATAAAAAGAGAAGGCAAAATATGAGAATATTAAAAATTAAATACAAAAACGGTTCTGTAAGTGTTGTTGGGATTCTGCGGCATAAAAATACCGATACTTTTTCTTTTGTAAATTTTTCAAAAGCCCATATTTGTCCCTGTGTATTTAATTCTGAAGAAGATGCGCTTGCAGATCTTAAAAACTATCCCCAGATAGAGTCTTGGGAAGAAATCAAGTCAAAGGAGTGAATATTATGAACCTTGTAATTGTTGTCGGCCGAGAATATGGAAGTGGCGGCCGTGAAATTGCGGAGAAGATTGCGAGCAGGTTAAGTATCCCCTGCTACGATAAGTTAATCATTGACCGAATTGCCAGAAATGCAAATATTGCAGAAGATATTGTAGAGCAAATGGATGAGAACAATAAGGCAGATTATTCTTATTCTATTTTCAGTACATATTATGGAGATATGGGAAATGTTGCAGATAGTTTGAGTGTAAAAATGCATGTCGAAAGATATAATGTTATCAAGGATATGGCTGAAAAGAGTTCTTGTGTGATTGTCGGTCGTGCAGCTGATGATATTCTTCGGGATCAGTGTCCTGTATTGAGTATTTTTGTTTCTGCTGACCACGATGACCGAGTTGCTCGTGTAATGGAAAGAAATAACGTAGATGAAAAGCTGGCCAATAAAATGATTAAGCGAATCGATAAGACTCGTGCAGCTTTCTACAATAATAATTCTTCTAGAAAATGGGGCGAGGCTTCTACTTATGACCTTTGTCTGAAGAGCAATATTCTTGGGATTGATGAGACTGTCGAGAAACTGGTTGCTTTCATTTTGACATATGCAAAGAAAAATAATTTAAATATCTGAGAAAGGATAGAGAAATATGGATTTGGAAAGAGAAAACGTTGAGTCTTTAAATGTACCACTCGCTCAAAGAATGAGACCGCAGACTTTGGAGGATATTATTGGCCAGGAACATATTCTTGCTGAAAATAAGCTTCTTTTCAGAGCTATCAAGGCGGATAAATTAAGTTCTGTAATTTTTTATGGACCTCCTGGTACAGGCAAGACTTCTATTGCAAAAGTTATTGCAAATACTACTAAAAGCGATTTCGTTCAGATAAATGCAACTACGGCTGGTAAGAAGGATATGGAAGAGGCGGTTAATGCTGCAAAGAAGAAATTTTACACTTCTGGTTGTAAGACTATTCTTTTTATTGACGAAATTCATAGATTTAATAAAGCCCAGCAGGACTTTCTCCTCCCGTTTATTGAAGAGGGTACAATTGTTTTTATTGGTGCTACTACTGAAAATCCTTATTTTGAAGTAAACAGCGCCCTTATTTCCCGTTCTAATATTTTCTCTTTAAAGCCTTTGGATCAGAATGATATCCAGAAACTGCTTTTAAAGGCTATTAATGATAAAGAACGAGGCCTGGGTCTTATGAACCTGGATGTAAAACAGGACGCCCTTGAATTCATTGCAGAGATGGCGGGAGGAGATGCTCGTAGTGCATTAAATGCTTTAGAGTTAGCCGCTATTACGACTAATTCCAATTCTGATGGCGTTATTGTTATTTCCCTGGATGTTGTTGAGGAGTGCATTCAGAAGAAGTCTATTAAGTACGACAAGTCAGGAGATAACCATTATGATATCACTTCTGCTTTTATTAAGAGTATGAGAGGCTCCGATCCTAATGCTGCTGTTTTTTACCTGGCAAAGATGATTTCTGCTGGTGAAGACCTATCTTTTATTGGAAGACGAATTATGATTTGTGCTTCCGAAGATGTCGGAAATGCAGATCCTCATGCAGTTATTCTTGTAAATGCATGTGTTCAGGCCGCAGAAAGAGTCGGGTTCCCTGAAGCTCGGATTCCCCTTGCCCAGGCCGCTATTTATGTGGCTAATGCACCTAAAAGTAATGCTGCTTACCTTGCTATTGATAAGGCCCTGGATTATGTTGAGCATCATTCTGACTCTGGCGTACCTGCCTACCTTTGTGATTCCCACTACAAGGGAGCGGCTGCTCTCGATAAAGGTGCTGGATACAAATACCCGCATAATTACAAAAACCATTATACTGACCAGCAATATTTGCCTGATTCTGTTAATGAGGAATTTTATGTTCCAGGATATGGCTATGAGCTGAGAGCAGCAGAAGCTTTAAAAATAAGAAAAAGTTAAAAAGGAGGAGATTTTATGGAAATTAAAAAACTTTCATTAATTTTGGAAAACTGTGATGTCATTGAATTTAAGGGTTCTGATATTGGAAGCTTCTTTGTTGATGATATTAAGAAAGGTATTTATAGAGTGGCTGCTAATAGCATCAATGAGATGGAGATTGCTCAGACCACTATGGTTGAGATCTCAAAAAATGCAAGAGATGTTCATTATCAGTTTGGGGCTAAAGATGATGCAGTAGACAACTTTGAGAGAATTCTAAATATTCCTGATATTACTAAAATTGAAATTATTTTTAATGATAATGGACAGGAAATTTATCGGGAGTTTTATCCCAAATGGGAAGATGCGCTATATTCAGCTGAAGCAAATAGGCTTCAAGAATCTTTTATTTCTAAGAAAGGGAATCTCTTTATTTATATTGGAGAAAAAACAGACAATAAGTTGTTTTCTTGTTTTGAGAATGATGTTATTCGATTCTGATTTTGTTAATACTTGATTGTTATTGTATAATTAAAACACCTAGTAACAAGGATTTTTAATATGAGAAAGGATTGAATTTTATGAAGGTTTATTTCAGTGAGGTCAAAAAGGATTCCCAGATTATTGGCGTAGGAGTCTATGTCCCTTCTAATAAGGACTACTCAAAGTCTCTGAGGTTCCCTGAAGAAAAGGTGGGTTCCCTGGATTATCTGTTGGGAGTAATGTATGGTATTTCTCAGCAGTTGGATGAACTGGGCCCTTATGAGCTTTTTGTCTGGGGGGCTGATAGTCTTAATTTGTTTGAAAGACTGTCTGCTTTTAAAAGCGGCTGTAAGAACCGTAGAGTTATTGTTGATGTTCAGATCCTGGTCCAGAAGTCTTTGGATGTAAAATCCATTAGTCTGGTTAATATGATGGTCTGCACGGGACAGAAATTGGATTTTTCCGATCCAATTCAGAAGGCTTTAGCCATCGAAGAGGCTTTACATTTCGCACAGAATGCCGAAGAGATTGCTCTAAGTGTTCAGAAGTATAAAGAGGAGGTTTCTTACCGCCGTTCCGCATTCAAACTGAAGGAGTTGCTTCCTCATAAAGAAAAGTATGAGGAAGGATTGAAGAATCCTGAACTCGATGAGAAAACCCGCTACCGATACAATAAAAGAATGGCAAAGATTGAATCTTTATCTAAGGTTGTGGAGGGAAAGGATTTTTCTGATTCGAAGTTCGTCTTCAAAAAGATGCCTTAAAAAAGAAAAGAGCTAACGGATTAACCGTTAGCTCTTTATTTTTTACTCGTGATCGATTTTTCCTTCACGGTAGAAACCGTAGTTGAATAGTTCAGGAACAAAATTCAGATCCTTGGTAAGAATAGGGATTTCGATTTCCTTCCAGCGGCTCCTTTCTGTTACAACATGGCCGTAACCAGGAATGTCGGCTTCCTTCATGAACTTTTCTCGAACGATAGCACAGCCTCTCTTATACTTTACAGGATAATCATTCCAGTTGATGCCTTTTTCAGTAAAAAGCATCTCCTGAATTTCATCAGTATTCTTATCTTGCATTCTCTTCTGAGAGAAATGTGCATGGCCCGCCATCTGAATAGAATTACGGGTCGCATCCTGCTGACGCCAAATCAGGTAGTTATGTACTTCCTGAATATTCGGTAGGCAGAACACACGACTATCAAACTGGGCCGTCCACATCATGTCCTTGTAAATCTGCAGGTCAGCCAGATTCATGGTCATTACTTTGTCAATGAAGCAGCGGTTAAATTCCAGAGTGCAAATGCTGGCAGACAGGGAAACAATCTTGGAGATATTTCCGTCAAAGAAGCAATTTGATTTTCCTCTCTTGCTGATATCATTGATAATCAGACTGATTTCATCAGACTGCGTATAGGCCAGCATGACACCAGGAATCTGGGCACACAGCGCCTTGGCAGCGTAGATCATGCATTCAGAGAATACATCATCAAACGGACGCTTGAAATTGCGGCAGAAAGTATGACCTGCTCGCATATCCAGGCGAATGACTTTAGGAGAGCCTGTGGTCAGATAATTACGGGTTACATTCTCATAACCCTTCATTCTTGTGCCGAGATCGTTAGCTGCGGATTTCTTTTTCATATTATTTCCTCCTTAATTGTTTCCTTCCCCGTCATTATATTCGTTAAATAATTCAGGGGTCATTGTTGGTCCTGAATAATCAACAATACTTACTTGCTGATTTTTTAGAAGAATGCTGCGTTTAGGCATCCAGTATTTCCTGTTTGTTGGGAAAATGGTTACTCTCATTTCCAGAAATGGAAAACGATCGCCCAGAAGCTGCATTTCGTCATAGATGTCGTATGGGTTTGCAAAATCTTTCTTTGGAAGCTTTCTTGCACAGAAAATATTGCCTTCAAAGTCAATCCATCCTGTTGAATGAGATGGATTCAGAAGAGCTCTGTTTTCCCATATAGGAGAATCAAGCACCAGAAGATTATGAGATTCCTTGTAGAGCTTATATTCATTGCAGAAAGCTGCAATAGAATTAGGCCCATGGCAGTCATCCATAGAAGGAATGTTCAATTCCTTTTTCACTTTCATGGCGTAATCATCATCTGCATAATTACCCTTATAACAGGTGTCAATAGCCATGATAATTTCTTTTGCCTGCTCAGGTTTTACTTTGGGCCCTTGAATTAAAAAACACAATCCAAAACCATATGGCATCCGTTCCAGTTCGTCTTCAGCTGAAAACATTTTTTTCATCCTTTCTCTGTAAAATAATTAAAATGACTGATACTTTTAGTATACAGCTTCGGGGCCTTTTTAGCAAAAAATCCTAAGCTTTTCGGGGCTTAGGCAATTTTTACACTAGAGAGAAGGCTTTTGTAATCTTCTTCTGAAATTTCATAAATTCCATTGGCAGACTGCTCAACATAATGATTTCCATCAGAATCAGTAGAAAGAAAAAGATTGGTATAGTTGAGATTATTATCAACTACGATAATCTTATACTGGATATCTGTATCACCAGGAATAACTTCTACTTTCTTCAAAGGTCTCAGGAGATTACAGATTTTAGAGATGCCTTGCTCATTGTTTACAGCGTGGTCGGGCTTTTCCTTTGTCAGATTTTCATAAACTCCTACAAACTTGATGTTATCATCAGCAGGAATCCTTAATTGGGGATTATCAGGAGTTTGACAACCGAGTAAAATAAGAATAACGCCCAAGATCATCAGAACCAGTAAACGGTTAGCGGTAGCTGTCTTATTCATAGGACCCTCCTCTTACTCTTCATTTTTCAGGTAGATTGCTGCAAGACTTTCATTGATGGAAGTTAGGTTTGTACGAAGTACAAACAATATATTAGATAGTTCTGGCCATTTCTCTTTTGCTTCCTTCATAACAGGAAGAAGCAAATCTCGGGTTTCTTTGATATTTTTTACAATAGCTTCATCAGAAAGAATTCCTGCCATAGACGACAGATTTACATATCTGTCAATGCCTTTACATATGATGGAAGCTTTGCTTTCCAGAAGCTCATGAAAATATCTTTGCTTGGTCATTTCCTTTGTTTCATAAGGCAGGGCCTTGATAGTCATGAACTTAACTCCAATCTTTACGTTATCACTGAAAGGCAGCGAATAAACAGGAACACCGCAATCCTCACATACATCATGAAGTAGGATTGTTGCTACAACGTAATCTTCTTGGATTCCAAGTGCTACTGCATAACAGGCCATCTGCAGAGGATGAATAATATAAGGCAGGCCATTTTTTCTGGTCTGGCCGCTGTGCTTTTCTCTTGCATAACCAAGAGCTTTCATGCTTTCAGTCATGTTGGCTCCTGCAAAGTATCCTTTCAAATAAGTAAACATCTTATCAACATTATAAGCTCTATCCATGTTTAAGTCTCCTTTCTAATTATTAATTATATTATACCGCAAGAGTTAATAAATGTCAATGATTTTTCTTGGTGCAAAATCTCTAAAAAATAATTTGATATTGATATTTTTTACTACAAAAACACGAAGCCGCCATCCCTTCGGAGTTAGGGACGGCGGCCTTTATCTATTTAGAGAAAAGGATTTTTGAGCCTAGGAGGAGGCTCTTATTTCTGGCTCGTAAGCCATATAATGAGCACATTCAAGTTTATTTTTCTAAAAAGCGCATCTTAGGCGCAGCGATTATTAAAACAAATTAAACCAAAGTTTAGTTGTCAGGGCCAGGTCATCGGTTTTCCTCCTTTCTAATTCATCCTAAATTTCTAGCTAATACATCAATCTATTTATCTAAATTAATTAAGCAAATCTAAATTACTGCATTGGAATCAATCCTTTCTTTTTAAGTTTGACGATTTCTTGGTCTTTTGCAAATTAGTTCTAAAATAAACAGTTCTAAGATCTAATTACTGCATTGGACGAAACCTCCTTTTCTTGGATTTTTAAGTAAATAAGGAACCTAACAGCGTACTATGCTTTACGCATTTGGGTTTTGCCCTGAAATGAATCAGGTCGCAGGGTTACTGGTTTGTTCCTTGCCTAACTGTTAACCCTTTTTCAGCGTTAGAGTTTGTGGTGCCATATGGGGGACTCGAACCCTCGACCTACCGCTTAGAAGGCGGTTGCTCTATCCATCTGAGCTAATAAGGCATATTTTTAATGTTAAGATCTGTTTGTTTTTCTTTTTGTGTACCTCTCTCTTAACTGTCTTTATTATAGCACATATAGGCTAGTTTGTCAACAGTTTTTAGAAATTATATTTGAGAGAGATGGTTTTTTGTTTTACCTTTGTGCTTACCTCTCTCAACTGTCTATATTATAGCACATGTGTGCTATTCTGTCAACGGTTTTTTGAAAAAAATATAAAAAAAGAGACCCCTGGAAGGGAGTCTCTCTTTTTGTTTTAGAATCCAGTCTGAAAGCCTCTGAAATTCAGAGGTTCGCCTGTCTTCTTGTTGATGCCTCTTCCGATGACTTCAACTTCATAGTCCATACACTGTTTATCTTCGAACTCGTAAGGGGATTCAACTACTACGAATTGAACCGTACCCTTAAAATCTCGGATGATAGTGGATGTCCAGGGCTTTTCGATGTGGTAATCAAAAGAGGGATTGTGTGCCAGCAATTCATTCAGGTCAACAACACTCACAGAAGCGCCATCGGCACAGAATTGGCCCAGCTTTTCCTTTGTATCAGTATTGATTACTGTACAGCTCCAGTCGCCGTAGAGTGTGCCACGGGTCATGGAATGAGGGATGCCGATCATGGAAAAGTCTCCATCAAAACGATATGCTCCATTTTCTTCCTCGTCTTCTTCGGAAAGGAAATAACAGGGGTCAGTGATAATGATGTCTCCGTCAAACTCAATTTCGGGAGAATCTTCCAGCATCCAGAAAGAGGGGTCTCTTGCTGCTGCATCTGCTAGAGGCTGCACAACATCATGGAACCAGTGCTCATAGGCTTCCTTGGTTTCTTCATCATGCATGGAGTCCAGCCGCATGATAATGCTGATAAGGAAATATTCCTCTTCATTGATTGCATCCAGCAGGCGCTTTTTGACAGAGTCATCAGGATAGGAAGACTGCTCAATCTCGGAGATGAGTTCAGCACGAGCCTTTTTCTGCTTCTCCTTTGCCTCTTTTTCTTTCTGTTCACACCATTGCTTGTTCATAATTTTCCTCCTTAATTAATTATGGTTTGAATCCTTTTCCCAGTTCAGGAACTTATATTCTTATTATATGTTTTTTTAGAGCCTTTTTTTAAATAAATCGAAGTGCAAAATCCATAACGCCCATAAGAGTACAGACAAAAATCAGAAAAAGATTCAGACATAAAGATGCTGCTGAAAGATTTGTAATCTTAATTGGCAGCTGCTTACTGTACACAATCATCGCCAGTGCTAATCCCATAAGAGGAGCAATAGGCCCAATGAATGGAATTAATCCGTTTACAGCAAGAGATGCCATAAGTCCAAGTACTGCAAGAGAATTCTGTTTTGCCATATAAAAACCTCCTTTTCTTTTTATTTCTATTAAGTTGTTAATTTTATTGTATCATAAAGTATTTACAAAATCAATAAATTAATATCTTAATTTTGAAGGCTTTAATAGTTGAAAATTTGTAATTTTTGCTGTACAATAAATATATCAGTATTATAAAAAGAGGAGGATTAAAAATGAAGTTATCGGAGATTAAGCAGATGAAAAGCAAGGAGCATGAGGCTTTTCTTTCCCTTTGTTATCTGTACAACACAAGCAACAAAACCGTGAGGAAGTCTTTGATTCCTGCTATGAGGAGCTTATGTAAGGCAGATGCCTATCGTAAGTTCGTTCGGGAAATCGAGGCGGCAGAAGATGTCATCGACATTGAAAGAGCAGATAAGCTTGCTTCTAGTATTCCTTCGATGAAGGTAAATACCGAAGATATGCTGCAGCAGTATACCGAGTATATCGATTCTCTGGATTCTAACTGTAAAAAGTTTATGCTTGTTCGGCCTGAAAAGACTCCCGCTGATATCGAGTTTTACATTCGATATGGAGTCTCTTTGAACAAGAGCTTTTTTCAGGATACTATGCATCTTTCTGATGTGGAATTTCGTGAAGTAATCTATTCTTCTTTCCAGAAGAAGCTTATGAAGTTCTATGTCGCACCCCAAATTTCTAAATTTGTGACAGAAAAAGGGAAAAAAGTTAAGGCCTTTACTAATGGCCCTTATGTCCTGCCCGAGAGAAACCTGGAAACTTTCGATATCATGATTCCGATCTCTGCTAAGATTTCTGATGCAGAAATTAAGAATGGTTTGGATTTCTTGTGTGAGGTTCAGGCTTTTCAGGACACTTTATTTTTGAAGTAAGGAGGTTTAAAGTTGGTTCATATTTATTACAAAACCAACTGTTTTCAGTTTCGGAAAATTCGAAAACAGCTGAAACGCATTTGGGTTTCGCATGGATATCGAAGCGTTGGTGATTCCTTTTTTTGCAATGATGCTTTTAGTCTTATTGTGAATCGTTATTCTCTGTCTGTTGGTTTGACTGGAGAGGAAATGTCTGATGACATGTTCAAGGATTATATGGAACAGCTGGATGAGTTGCTGCGAACTATATTTTCGGAGAAAGTAAAAGGCTTTGTTGGAGCTTATTCTCCTAATGAGTCGCAGGAATTGATAGATGAGATTAATTCTATCGAGAATATTATAAAAACTTCTCGATTTGTATCTTGTTCTTATTCGGCTGATCAGGTTCAGGAGCTATATATCTTTATTAAGGAGATGGAAAGAACTCCCGAAAACAAGAAACAGCTGGATGCTGTAGAAGATATCCTTCGAGAACTTGCTATTAACTGTTAAAAAAGAGACCGTTACCTTTGTGGTGACGGTCTTTTTTGTGTATATTGACAAGAAAAAATAAATTGACAATATGACGCATATGTGCTATAATTGTGATAATAAAAGAAAGGAGTGAGCTTAATGAGATATGCTATCGGATGTTCTATGAGATCTGCATCATGTAAAAACAAGGGCGCTATTTATAAGGGCTTTTACGCTATCCAGTGGCGGTCAGTATTCAATCACAAGACTATGCTTGTTAACGAGAATACGAATCGCCTGATTGATTATGCTCTTCCTGTCTTCTACAGTGTTGAAGATGCACAGCGATTTCTCGATGAAAAGTGGAAGGCTGCCAAGCCTTATTTCAAAAAGCTCTGTAAAGAAAATAACTGGTCTATGGAAGATTTCAGTTTCTACTTGGTAAAGGTTGACTCTTCTAGGTTTCCTTTTAAGTTAAAGGCGATTGATTCCAGTAATGAAAAGCCTGAACGTTACTACATGTTCAATAAATAAGATAATATGCGGAAGACTTATAGAAGTCTGGCTACCTCGGACGGGGAGCTTGCTGGGGTCTAGAACCTGGCAGGTGGATTAAGTCTCGACATGATTACCTGATAAACACATTGATAGGACAAAAAGTGAATCAGAATAATCGGTTGGGAAATTCTTGTTTTAATATGAATCCTAATGCTTAATTCTGTCAGTCCTATATGGCAGAAAGTTTAGGATAGTAGAGAGACTTGAATTTTGCAAAAAGCCAGGAAGGCCGTACCTTCCTTCCGTACCGATAAAGAAAAGCAGCACTCATTGAGTGTTGCTTTTTTTGTTTTAAGCTCCTTTCTATAAATTATGAACAAATTATTAACAAATGAAAGTATAAAAATAGAGCCCTGGAAGAATCCATAGGCTCTATAATAAACGCCATATATAGCGTCAACTAAATTCTTGAAATAAGTCAATCTTTGAAAATTATGAACGATTTATTAACTCTCGTCTTTTAAAGACAAGATATGCAAGAAACGACACGATAGAATCAAATAAGATTCCAAATCCGAACATTAGCGCAATGCTGATAAGTGATGGAGTCCAGAGGCCTGTTTTATAAAGAACAAAAACTGCGCCATAATAAATCAAATTAGTTCCAATTGATTCTGCCAGCATGTACTCTGTTTTTCCAGAGCCATAAAAAACTGAATCGAATATGTTTTGGAAGGCGTAGAAAATATAGAAAACTAAAAGAACCAATACAAGGTTAAAGACCTTTTCATAATCCTGGACACCCATTATGTTTTTGAGGAATGGTTTCCATCCAGGAATAGACGCTAGCCATATGACGGAAATAATGACAGTTATCTTAAAGTAATGTTTCAGATCTTTATTATTCCCAGCAACATCTCTTTTTATAATTTCTGCAAGAGTCACTACGGGCAACAACAGCCAACCCCATATAAAATTATTTGCGACCCAATATGTACCTTGTTCAGATACTGCGTTAACCATTCGGGAAATCATTAGCAGGTACACTATATTTCTTACGAAGGATTCCAGCCCTGAAATAGAACCGACTTTAAAGAATTCAGAAATCCATTTAAAATCAAGCTTTTGAGTTGATAATAAATTGCAATTATTTCTGGATAGAAGATATCCAGCAATAATAAATAGAATTAAATTTACCAGGATGTTGGAAAATCCAATTCCGTTAATTCCAAGAGTTAATGATAGGGGAAGCGTAGAAACGAAAAAAGTATCCGTTATTAAATTCAGTATTAAATTGGAAATGTTTAAAATGTAGACATTTTTCGTTTTTCCGATTGTGATAAGTGCAATCAGGACAAATTGATACATAAGTGAAAAGATATTCGCAATACTTTCAATTCTTATATATTGTACAGATTGTTCCATGATGTCTGGCGATACTGCCATAAATGTTAAGAGCGGTCGGACAAATATTATGATAATTATTGAAAATACCATGTAGATTAATGAGCTTATTAAAAGTCCGCTCCTTATTCTGTTTTCAAACTCTTTGTCTGTTCGTGCTTTGCCCATAAAAAAGAATAAAGGCAAAATAATTGCTTCATGCAAAATTTCATACAACAGATTTACCCATGCAAGCTGACCTGCTATGGAATAAGAATAATCTCCTGGGAGCTGGCCCAGGAGAAATATTCTGAACGTTGTATATAAAGTTGGACAAAGAGATAGAAGCAAAACAGAAAAATATAATTTATAATTAAACTTTTGATTATTTTTCATTTTTTCTCCTTTTAAATAAAATTGCTGTAAATTATGAACAAACTATTAAGGGAAGTATGGGTTTGGTTTAAATAAAAGAACAAAGAAATCGACAATAACTCCGATTCCAAACAATCCTACTGTCAGAATATAAAGAATTCCAAGGAGGATTTTTCCTTCATAAAATTTATGAGCTCCAAGACATCCAAGGAAAAAGCAGAGCAATAATGAAATCCATTTGTTCTTTGCTGCAGGGTTGCTTCCGTTATTTACGGGGCAGCCACAATGAACGCAGATAACTGCATTGTTACTAATTTGTTTTCCACAATGAGGACAGAACATAGTGCAACACTCCTTTCTTTTTCTTTAATTATACGATT
>RCNI01001062.1_pt1 | contig 15568 bp, 14 predicted proteins | sample 2041151 | NCBI WGS metagenome assembly RCNI01 (sample SAMN09708214, study PRJNA481090) | feces metagenome | isolation source: feces | place: Antarctica: Albino Rookery | reverse complement strand
GGACGATTGGTCTAATCAAAGCAGTGGATACCTTCGACCATGACCGAAAGGCCCGCTTTTCGACCTATGCAAGCAAATGTATAGAAAATTCTATCCGTTCACAGCGGAACAAAACGCCTTCCAGGTTGCAAACCGTGCGTTTTTAGGCTCAAAATGGCACTCCTTCTGCTACTTAGGTAACGGCATGTATATAATGATTTCCAATGTAGCAGAGGGTGTCCGGTTCGGATTGCTGCTGATCAGGAGCTTTCCGCTGCTGGCTCCACACTATTTACAGGACGCCGCCAAGTTCAATCTGGAGTATCCGGACCCATCCAGGATCACCAGGACGGCGGACAAGCTACGATGGTACCGCTACCGGAAGGCCCTCCTCCAGAGAGAAGTCGCCGACTATGTGGGGATCGACCGCAGCACCTATATGCACTACGAGGAAGCCAGCAAGGATTACTACCCGGTGGACAAGCTGAGTAAAATCGCAGAGCTGCTGGAGGTGGATGTCACCGAGCTGCTGGATGACTACAACCTGTTTCTCTATCAGAATCAGGGAAAGCAACTCCGGGCCAGACGGGAGGCCATGGGAATGACAGTCATCCAGTATGCGAAGCACCTGGGTGTCCAGACGGACAAGCTTCGCAAATGGGAAAGCAATCAGGTGCAGATTAGCAAGGCCACCTGGGAGAAACACTTCAAATGATGGGATCTTACTTTTACATACCCGTCAACCTGCTCCCAAGAGGGCCGCCATCACTTACCAAATCCAGATTTACTAAATCACGATTTGATAAGGAGACATAGACATGAAACTTACATATACAAAAGATGGCGATTATTTTGTTCCCAATGTGATCATCCACCTGCCCCGCAGACCGCTGGGCATCTGGGGCCTGCGGAGAAAGTGGTATCTGCAGGACAACTGCCTAATCCTCTATAACCAGCTGGTCCTGGAGGAAAAGCTGTACGACCACTGCCTGGAGATCGAGGATGCCGCACTCTCCAGAATGGATCAGATCCTGCCCGCCCTGGCCAAGGACGCCGGTGCCACGGACGAGCTGAAGGCCACCGATCAGATGAAGTGGGTAGGCCTCATGAACGCCTGCAAGAATCAGGCCGAGGAGATCATCAATGCCGAGCTGATTTATAGCTGATAACTGAAAAGCATAAGAAAGGGCCGCTATCGTGACGATAGCGGCCCTACGACTTTTTTCGGATTAGCGTAAGCTGATTTATTATGTTACAATATAATCATCAAAGAAAAGCCCAATAAAATTATATCATTCCGTAATTGGGAGATGATTATGTGCTCACAGGAAAAATGAATGAGGTATCGAAAGCAATAGAGGATATGATCATTGAAGTATTTCCGACGCAATATCTAATAAAATTGCTTTCTAGTAGAATTACGTTACAGGATCTTACGGATCAGATTTTGGTGGAATGCTGTAAGTATGCCTATGACCAGACGCAGGAGAAGCACTCGTTAGATTATTATTTAGGCGGTGCGGTGCATGCTGAAGACAGTGAGAGGATGACGCACCAACGTACTATAGACTATATTCGAGATAAAAAAACCATATACTATCAGACGCTTGGGTTTGATGCTAAAGATCTGGTCCCGGAGAAGATGCAATCCATTAAAGCGAAACTGGAAGGCCATAAGTTTACGGACTTCCAATTCTGGGAGATTTGTAACGTTCACGATATGCAGTTGGTCAAAGCCATCATTGAAAAAAGAATAGGAAAGCCGAACTTTTCAACAGATAAAATTGAAACATATGCAAAGGAATATAATAACTTTCTTGTGGAGCGTCAGAAGGACTGGGAAGTAAAGAGAAGTAACCCCTTATTTGATTTTTTGGCATTCTTTACATTGGAATGGAAATACTCTTTTGAATTTATTTATGAGTTAGCGGCTGAGATGGCTAATACCAATATTAAGAATATACCTGACATGAGACAGCGTATCGCTCTTTTTATGGGACAGCTTACGTTGGTTTCAGATTTGATAATCACTAATCCTGAGATTATGCCAACGCCAATAACTACAGAAAATCGTATGATTCTTGTTAGAAAAAAATTCTTGCCTGATGTCTTTGAAAGTGACACGGAGGAATTTGAAAAAATAAGATATCTATTTATGCAGGCACAGGTAGTAGTTGCGTCTATGCTTTTACGCATGACCCTAGGTGGTGTCCCTTTAAGGGAGTGGTTTGTTGCTCATACAGATGAATCGGATTGGCTGAGTGTATTTCAAGAGTATAATATCTTCCAGGTATTTAACAGTGAGAAGATATGGGATAAAAAAGTATCCCGGAGGTTAAAAGATATTTATAATGCTGTCTCGATGGATTATAAAAATCCCGTAATTCGTTCTTAGAAACGTGAAGCTGAATTCAGTATACTGGCCTTAGATCAAAAGGAGGTCAGTACGATGACACAAAACAATTTACCCACCCAGATGGAGCCACGCTCCCCCCATAACAATGATTTCATAAGCGATAACGTCCTTATTGAAATCATACACGCATTCAAGGATATTCTGATAGAATACATAGACAAGCGGTATTCTAATCCGTAAACTCAAAGGTCTGCCCACACTGTACCGCAAGGATTTGTGTGGGCGGACTTTTTCATCGATCATTTTCATCTATCAAATGATCGATGAAATGAGTGATGAAAATGCCAGGACAGGCACCTGTATGCTTATCCTGGCATTTGTTACATCTTATCAATCAGAGTAAATACAGCAGCCTGCTGCTCCTCGGATAGCCGTGACCATCTTTCCAGCAGCTGCTTTTGGGATTCGGTCAGAGATACCGGAGCATCTTCTTCAGCGAACAGCTGGGAAAGCGTAATCCCAAACGCATCACAGATTTTTTCGAGTGAGGGAATGGTGGGAACCATGTTCTTACGATACCACGAAGAAATCGTAGACTGCGGTAAGCCGGAGCGTTCTGCAAGCTGATATTCTGACCAACCTCTGCTTTCCCGATATGTGGTTATCACTGCAAGAATATCTTTCACGTCATTCACCCCAGTACTTGTGTTCTTCGTAAATTATACTTTGATATATCGTTGTGATTTAATCATTTATACCGTATAATTTTAACGATAAACGCAAGTACCGCAGGAGGTGTAAGCATGGGCGGAAAAAGCTGCTTTTTTATCGGACATCGAGAGACGAGTGAAGAAGTGTACCCAGAGTTGTTTGCCGCTGTTGAGCAGCATATCGTCGAATATGGTGTGACAGAGTTTATTGTAGGCCACTACGGGGGCTTTGACAGGCTGGCTGTAAAAGCGGTCATCGAGGCGAAGAAAAGGCATCCGGGAGTAGTCTTGACCCTGCTTCTTCCGTATCACCCCGCAGAGCGCCTTGTGGCCCCTCCAGAGGGCTTTGACGGTACCTATTACCCTCCGGGTATGGAGCGTGTTCCTCGCCGTGTAGCCATCGTCAGAGCGAACCGATGCATGGTCGATCATGTAGACTACCTGATTGCCTACGCATGGCACCCAGCCAGCAATGCACGGAATTTAGTAGAATATGCCCGTACCAGAGCAGGGCATTCAATCAGGGTTACAAGCATTCCTCATTCATCAAACAAATTTTCATAGGCACATATTGAATTTTCACCATGCAGAGTGAATATTCACTTTCATGATTGAAAATAGTGAAGATCAGAGTATAATACAAGGTAAGAACACTCTCGGAGGTGCGAGCTATGATTTATGAAAGTGAAAATGTGGAATACAAATCCCAGATGCTGGAGGATCTCTATAAGGAAGTCATTGCATTTGCCAACACAGAAGGCGGCGTAATTTACATTGGCATTGATGACCAGGGCAATCTGACCGGCATTGATAACGTGGATGAAACCTATACGAAGCTCACCAACGGAATCCGGGATGCGATTCAGCCGGATGTGACCATGTTTGTGCGCTATGTCCTGCAGGAGAACAAGGTGATCCGCATCGAGGTGGGAGAGGGCAGCTATAAGCCCTATTACCTGAAGGCCAAAGGCTTAAAGCCCACCGGTGTTTACGTTCGCCAGGGGGCCAGCAGCGTCCAGGCGTCCCCGGATCAAATCCGCCGGATGATTAAGGACTCCGATGGAGATGTCTTTGAAGAAATGCGGACCATGGAGCAGGATCTCACTTTCAAGGAGGCGGAAAAAGCCTTTGAGCGCTACGGCGTGGAGTTCTCTGAGGACAAGTACATTGCCCTGGGTCTGCGGAACCTGCATGACGATCAATATACCAATCTGGCGCTGCTGCTTTCTGACCAGTGTCAGCACACCACGAAGGTGGCCGTTTTCGGTGATACCGCTAACCTGACCTTCAAGGACTCCAAGGAGTTCGGCGGCTCCATCTTCAAGCAGCTGGATGACACCTATTCTTACCTGTCCCTTTGCAATCGGACAGCAGCTGTATTCAAAGGCCTGGAGCGGATTGAAAAATCCGATTATCCGGAGGAGGCCCTTCGTGAAGCGCTGCTGAACGCCCTGGTGCATCGGGATTACAGCTTCAGCGGCAGCATTATCATCAATGTCAATGACGCCGGCATGGAGTTCATTTCCATCGGCGGTCTGCTCCCCGGCCTTTCTGCGGAGGATATCCGCAGCGGAATCTCCCAGCCCCGGAATCGAAAGTTGGCCGAGATCTTCCACCGTCTGCGACTGATCGAGTCCTACGGCACCGGAATCCGACGCATCTTCAGCCTCTATAAGGACAGCGCTGTGCAGCCCAAGATCCAGGTGACCAGCAACACCTTCAAGCTGATCCTGCCCAATATGAATGCAGCAGAACCTCTTCCTCAGACTGTGACTACTACAGCGTCAGCATCAGTATCTGCAACCGTTACACCCCAGATGAAGGTCGTGTTGGACTATCTGGCCGAGTACGGTGAGATGACCGACGAGGAACTGCAGGAGCTTCTGAATATCAAAAAGACCCGTGCCTATCTCCTTACCAGGCAGATGAGTGAAGAAGGCTTGATTGAGATCGAAGGCCGAGGGACTGGTAAGAAATATAAGCTAAAATGGGCTTAAGAATAGGAGAACTATCATGGCACAATATGAAGTAAATAATAGCTCTATCCAAACCTTACTATCGTGGATTCGCAGTGGTGAAATTGCAATACCGGAAATTCAACGCCCCTTCGTGTGGGATTCCACGAAAGTCCGTGATTTAATCGACTCCTTGTATTCGGGGTTTCCAGTTGGTTACATCATTGTATGGAAGAATCCTGATATCAGGTTAAAAGACGGAACGATTTCATCCGGAAAGAAAATCCTAATTGATGGACAGCAGCGAATCACCGCTCTGCAAGCTGCAATTGTTGGTGAACCTGTGGTAGGAAGTAACTATCGAAAAAAGCGTATCAAAATAGCTTTTCATCCACTGGAAGAACGTTTTGAAGTTGCAAACCCGGCTATTGAAAAAGATACTGCCTGGATTTCTGATATTGCCCCCCTATATCAAGCTGGATTTGACTCGTTCAATTTTGTGATTGATTATTGCCTTAAAAATCAGCTGGATAATGGTCAGCGCAGTACGGTAAACAACGTTCTTACCAAGCTGCAGCAGATTCAAAACAACAGTATCGGTGTTATCGAACTGTCACATCAACTGGATATTACGCAGGTCACCGAGATTTTTATTCGCATCAATTCGAAGGGCGTTGTACTTTCACAGGCGGATTTCGCAATGTCGAAAATTTCATCTGATGACCGGTATGGCGGTAACCAGATCCGCAAAATAATGGATTACTTTTGCCATTTAATGCAAAAGCCCGAAGATCTTGAAGCTATCCAGCAAAATGACACTGATTTTTCTTGCAGTGAAGATTTCCCGAAAATCAAATGGATCACCAACGAGCATGAAGATATCTATATTCCCGATTATACGGATGTTTTACGTGTTGCATTTACCTTCAAATTCTTGCGTGGTCGCATTTCCGATCTGGTTAGTTTGCTTTCCGGTCGTGACTTCAACACCCGTGATTATCAGGAATCTATTGCTGAGGAATCTTTTGCAAAGTTGAAAGAGGGCGTCCTTGATTTTGTCAATAAAACAAATTTTCAGCGCTATCTGATGATCGTAAAATCTACCGGTATTATTTCTCCCGCTATGATTCGTTCGCAGAATGTTCTGAATTTTGGCTACGCTCTATATCTGTTGCTAAGAGCAAAGGGTGAAGACCCCGCTGTTATAGAAAAAGTTGTACGTCGCTGGATGGTCCTCTCTATCCTGACCGGCCGATACTCTGGCTCTCCAGAATCCACCTTTGATTACGATATCAAGCGTTTTCAATCTAACGATCCGATGGAGTTTTTAGAGCATACAGAAGCGGGCGAACTTTCTGATGCTTTCTGGAATAATATTTTGGTTACAAAGCTGAATACATCTGTCGCCAGTAGTCCGATGTTCCATGTGTTCCTGATGGCTCAGGTGAAAATGGGAGATTGCGGATTCCTATCAGAGCAAATCGACGTAAAATCGCTGATTGAACAGAGAGGTGATATCCACCACATCTTCCCGAAGAAATATCTGCAAAAGTGCGGAATCAAGGAACGGGGAGTTTATAATCAGATTGCAAATTATGTGTACACACAGTCTGAAATCAATATTAAAATCAAGGATCAGGCTCCCAAAGACTATATGGCTCAGGTAAAGATACAGTGCACCGGCGGGGATTCAGCATATGGAGGAATTGATTCCATTCCTAAACTGCAAAAAAATTTGGCTGCGAGCTGCATCCCACAGGAAATAGTTGAGATGGACTACTCTAACTTTGAAGAGTTCCTGGAAAAACGACGCCATTTGATGGCGCAAAAAATCCGTAAATATTATGATACTTTGAAATAACGAAAAAACCGCCTGCACTCATGATTTTTCCATGAGTGCAGGCGATTTTTCTCAGATAAACAATTCCGGAACATTATATTTCATCTCGGAAGCCTCTTTACAAACTGCTTTGCTAGGACATTTTAGAATATCTAAATCGACTTTGTATTCACCTGCAATCAGATGAATATATTCCTGGTGTTTCTTGATATAAGTGGCCGTTTCACGGGAAAAACCATTACGTTGCAGAAAAATAGTAAGCGGATTGGTGGTTCCATATTCCACAAACTCATACCAGTCATTTTTTATGGCGTTGATATTATGTATTCGTTTGTATTCAGTTGAAAATCTCAGAAAATAGTTCGATATTCTAAACAATACTACGTCTTCAATTGCGTTCAGAGTATCTGAAATAACAATGTTGCGATGAAATTTTGAATCATCGTAATTTACGAATTCACCGTTGATTTCGACACAGGCGCTTGGATCGATCCTCTTATAGTCAATAGCATCCTGCATAATGAGGCTTAAGCCAGTCCCACGGATCCACTGTGCCAGAATAACAGCATACCAACGAATTTTTCCATGCTGTCCACTCTTTTTACTGATATGACCAAGGGTAGACGCTTCATATTTTTCCCATTTGAAAATTTTACATAGTTTTTCTAAGAAGTCTACCAACTGGTTGTAGTCAACATTTCCATTGGCGTTAAACGTAGGGTAACAAAGCCCGTTTTCGATGGCTTCAGTCAGGTTTTCAACTTGATCAACAGAAATATTGATGTCGTTATCTAATGGTCGCTGTTGAAAAGCTTGGCGTATGAGTTTTTCTTTATCGGCATCTAAATATGGTGAGAACGACTCATATACAGCACTGGAGTGTTGGGACATAATATCATTTAAAAGAATCAACGCAAACTTTCGCATCAAAGCATAGTTATCGTTTGTCTGGCTTTTGGGGTATCGGGGAAATTCTATTTGACCATTTAATAAAGTTTCTATAATGCGCCGTTTTTGATTCTTGCTCAATTCAGTTGAAAGGGAGAGATTTTGTTCGGGGACTTCCTTCTCTACCAACTCTTGATATTTTTTAGCTTCGGTTTTTTTATCTAACCGAACCAGAAAAACATTGCCATAAAGGTTGTATTCGATTCGGCCAACACGACCTACCAGATTTCGGAAATTCACAGGCGTCATATTGGATCGGCCATTTTTATAACTAGTAACGAATAGATTATCAGCCGGTAAATTGATGCCTTCAACCAGTGTACTGGTGCAAAAAATTGTTTTGATTTCTCCTTCACGAAAGAGCTCTTCAATTCGCATTCGAATTGTACTGGGCAGATATCCTACATGGTATGCAATGCCTTTCAGGATGAGTTCTGCTAAATAGTAATCACTATGAATTTCCGTGGCTATATCGTGAGAAAGAGCCTGCAATTCCTGAGACGGAGCGTTGGGAGAAATGCTTTTTGCATAATCGAGTGCAAAATCAATCGCATTTGCGGTAGAATTGCAATAAACGATATTCTGACAGTCCTTCCCCACGGTATGAATAACATCACAGAGAGAAAGGCCCGCTGAAGTCGTTGGAACCTGTATGAAGCAGTTATTATAATCATTATGCAAATCAATTCTCTGCGCAACGATATCAATGATGTATTTTAGCTGACTTACCGGAGAAAAATGAGATGAAAATTTATCTTCCGATTCAGACTCACCGGAAATAAGTTTTAGATAAACTTCTGGATTTGGAATGTTCGGTGACGAAAAAATGAAATGCGGAGGTTGTTCCCGTGCAGAAAGTAAACTAACAATTTTATAATAAAAAGGACTGCGACTGTCTTTACTAGAAATTTTATGAGCCTCATCGATAAATAGATAATCCAAATCAAAATCGGTATACTCAAGCAACAGATAAAGGAGACGCTCAGGGGTAAGAACTAAAATGAAATGATGATCCTGCTGCAAAGAGAGTGCTCCAGAAGTAGTGACAACCCGGTAATTCTTTTCTACCAATAAATCCTGAAGATCATCAATGATCCTGCTGGAGGTTTCATTGATCAATGCCTTAGTAGGAACTACGATGGCGTAGTTTTCCTGCTTATCCTGAGCAATCCTTTCTTTGATAAACATCCGAATGACAAACGACTTTCCCATAGAAGTTGGACCCGAGTAACTAAACTGATTACGGGTAAGGGCGCTATAAACACGCTTTTGAGATTGGAAAAAATATTTGTCATCGGAAAAAGGAATCCTCAAAAGATCTTTTTTATATTGCTCAAATGCCTGATCCAGCATATCTGCAGGGATATATTTGTTTGAATTAATAGCTAATCCTCGATAATTTGATACACTACTCAGGACAGATCCCGCATAGTATTGCACCGTCTTATCATTGGGATAGAGCTTTAACAGCAATGCAATGATCTCCTGCGCCCAAGTCTGGTGTCTTTCAGCACGATTGGCATCAGTTGACTTGGACAGCAGGTCTGCAAAGCGAAGAGCATCAGTGTAATTTAGCGGTCTAGGTTCCTCATCAAGGCAAAATAGTTGCAGTGAGTAATTGTATAAAATAGTCTCGAACAGCTCCTGCAAGTAGTCGTTTGATTCAATATTCGAAAATATTCTTTCTCCAAGTGTCATTTATGCCTCACCTCGCAGCTTGTTTATAATAGCAGCACGGTCCTTTGGAGCGTTATTGAAGGGGATAACGAAGAAATAAAACGAATATCCTCGCAAGCCCGTTTCTTCAATTTTCGTTTCGATACAATTTGCAATTGATTCAATATCTTCTTGAATTTTAGTTGAAACAGCTTTCCGAAATTCACTATTGGAATATTGATCAGAATCAATATCCAACGTGTAGCCCAGAAAAATTCCAAAAGCATTATCCACACTAAGATGAGGATCTCTTTTTTGAGGGATAAGCAAAGATTCGATCAATTGGGATTGATTCTCAGAAAAGGATTCGGAAAGAATGCTCTTTTCAATCAAGCGAATTTCATTACTGGGATCTTTTGCAACACCGGAGATAGATTTAAAAGCATCGTCTACAGCGTCTTTGAGATCTCCCTTGATTTTGGATTCTCCTAAAATGAGTTGGAACTGTATATCATCCAAAGAAAGCAAGTGTACGCCATCACTGCCAAATACATACTGGTTTCCGGAAGTTTTCAATTCGACCTTACTCAGCAATTTAGGCGCATTCATTTTCTGCTCCAGCAGCAAATATAGCAGGATTTCTCCAAGTTCTCCACCGGCACCTTTGTCCTTCGGATTTTTTGCAGTGCGCAGCAACTCGATGGCTTTCGCTCCAATGGCATATATGTCACCTTCATCGATAAAATGATCGATAGATGCTCTGGAGAATACATATTGCCCGATATTTCTTTGAAGGTAGTGATGCAAGCCTGTATAAGTAAATGCATTGTTGGCAATGTCAAAGCGAAAGAACTTCAGGCAATTTTGATTCTTGAGATTTAGTTTTCGAGAGCTCTCAATTTCGGTAAAAACCGAGGAAAAGCCCTTGGAATTACTTGTGGTTTTTAAGGCCTCCATTGGAGCACCTCCTGACAATTCATCTATATTTAGGCAGCGATGGTAAAGAGAAGATAGTGACGAATATAATAGATTACCGCAAAGCAATACGGCTCATACTGACCATCTTTGTTAAGGGATGATAGACAGTGTATCTCATATTCCCAGTCTGTGTCCTCTGGGAGCTCCCTGTATGCGTCAATAGCAGCTTTCCGTTGGTTTTTCAGAAACTCATTGTTGAGTCCCAATATTTCAATTGCCCACTTTGCCTGCTTATTAGTACCGATAATTTCACCATCCTCATCGTATTCAAAATACGTTTCACAGTTGGGATCGGTTGGGCAGACATCAATAATTCTGTTATCCTTCTTGGCATCGCAGCTCAAAGGATATTTTTTCTTCTCTTTTTTAGTCTTCCCCTCACGTTCAAGTCGGCCTCCCTGACAAGATGCCAACAAATTGGAATATTCTAGCTGTAATTCCGGGAAGAGGCCTTCTGCTTTGGGCTTGAAATGTTCTATCATTGAATTATCTCTGTCGATTCTTCTGCCGCAATAGCAGCAAATATAGCCTTGTTCAGCCATCAGGCTATTTTTTACCTGCCTTTTAATGCTGGTATGATTTTTGTCTAAATCCGCAAAGGACGCACCGTCTGTGACTTTATATTCCTCCAGGGACTGTGGAGGTTCTCTCTTTTCTATGTACTTCATATCAGCGCTCCAGTCTGGCCATCATATGGGTCACAGTTACCCAGAAAGGATCATCCTCAGACAGCAGTCCTTTGAGTTTCTCACGATACTGGAAGGCCTGCTCTTTCTGTCCATGCATAGCAGCGTTGCGAAATTGCTTGATGGCCGCCTCCACGTCATCAGGACGTTTTTTGACATCCATGATTTCTTCCAGAACCTCGGTGATGTCCCGGTTATAGGTATCATAGGCGGGTTCAAACACATCGCCATCTTTCAGAATCCGGATATTTTCTTTCTGCATCTTACCGAGGGTCAGAGGTGAATGGGTAGTGAATAGAACCTGACCGGTAATATTAATCTCAGAAATAATTTCTGCAAATTTCCGCTGCCAGCTGGGATGCAAAAAGGAGTCAAATTCGTCCAGTAGGAAGAGTGCACGGTATTCTTTGGTCGCTTCCAGCAGACAAAGCAACTGAGCCAGCTGTTTTTCGCCCTCACTGAGATAATCCAATGGAATGGAAATTTCATTTTTGACGACTTGAAACTGAATGTTTGTCAGAACATCTGCCTGCATCAGCAGTTCAAAGCGGGTAAATAGATCGAAAGGATTTTCAGAATCAAGCTTCAGATCAGTGATTTGATTAACCTTAATTTCTGCATGGTCCTTATCTATAATGGACATAGTGCCGCAGTCCTTCAATGCATGAAGCAATGTAGCGACAGAACCCTGTGCCTTCCAGAACGAATCCTGAGTAATCGGGGCACTTTTGCTCCAACTGGGACGGCGCAGATGGAATACAACAGGGCCCTCTAGTGCTTCAATCCCAAGCAATCTACATACCTTATCAAATGTATCATTTGCATAGATTGCATTGGCGAGCAACGCTGCCGGGAATTCCCGAAGGCCAACACTGGAAAGATATTTGATAACGATATCGCCAGTGTTTTTCAGAGACTTTTCAAAGGCCTTGTCAACGCAGGACAGGGCCATTTGCTCCAGGCGGTCGGTTTCGCCGCAGTAATAAAGAAAGATGTTACGGGGCAGGCAAAACGGCCTATTGGCCTTGGTTACCTTTTTCCCATTCTTTTCAAACTTTTCTCCGTCTAAGTTGGAGAGTTCGTACTTGTCTTCCCCAATGGAATACAGGATCTGATAATTAAAATCAACGGTTTCATTATTATAAGCGGCGGCAAATGCCTGGGTGAGCGCCTCTAGAACATTGGATTTACCACTACCGTTGTTACCGATCAACCCCATGACGAGAGAATCATCGGGCATATTAATTTCCAAGTGGTCCAGATTCTTATACCCGTCCAGATATATAGAATGAAGTTTCATTGTTATTCCTTCTTTTCGAATATTTCTTTCAGCAGTTCCGTGGCGCTTGCTTCGGTGGGGTTGTTGGTACCCAACTCACCACGGAAGGCACGGGAGAGAATGGTTTTTTTGATAAGGTCGATCTGATCCAGGACGGCTTCGGCCGCTTCTTTGGCCTGCTGCTCTTTGGCGAGAAGAGAATCGAGAATACGGACGATTTCTTTCTGTTCTTCAATACTGGGAACTTCAAAACGGTAAGCTCCAATTTTTTTAGCATTGATGTTAGACTGGTTAACACCGTCCGTTTTTACAGAATCACAATATTGTCTTGCAGAAACCGTATTCAAAGCATAGTTTAGAAATTCACCAGTGATTCGATTGCGATCATAATCCAGTTTGATTAAATATCCAGCGTAAATAGCGGGGAATTCACCACGATAAATCGATGTTTTTCCAACCAGTGCAGCACTATTAGTCCGGTTAAAGAGCACATCACCTGGTATCAGACGATATTTTTGAATATCTTCTTCGTCATTAGAATAGGCTAAATCTGACCAATCAATCTCTCCATTTTGTAGATTTCCCATTCGAATAACAACAACTTTACCAGTAAGTTCCGACTTTTTAGCGGTACCGTATCTAAGGCTTGTACACAAATCAGCAACAGCTTGAGTTTTCCAACTCTCCATCCCAATGCTGTGTTCTTTTCTCCACTTCTCGGTGAGTTCGCCGGTGAAGGCTTTGTGGAGGATGGCAGCTTTGCGGGGTCCAAAGCTGTCCAGAGCGGCCTGGGCTTTTTCTTTGGCCTCGTCCAGCTGGGCAAACAGGCTTTCAATACGGTCCACAATACGCTGCTGTTCAGAAAGTGGAGGGAGAGGGACAGGCATGGTGTCCATGCTTCCTTGTGTGAGCTTTAGGCGAGTTGTTCCATTCACATATCCGTGGTAATTGAAAACATTCAAATAGTGCATCAAATAGAAGTTTCCGATGGATCCAAAATAAGAGCGCAGGATGTGAGCGTGATTATTGACCCACGCTTTCCCTTCAATCATATAGGCTTTATCTTTTACCAAGTCGAAAAACGGTGCACCATCTTCACCCACTAATACTAATTGCTCGTTAGTCAAGAAATCATCTATCCATCCGACCTGGCCAGTAGCACCATAATAGGGAATATTTCCTTCCCTATTTGCCCGTTCTGTAGCATTGATAGGTTTGCGCTGAGAATCCATGCACTTAGCGGCACCTTTTGTTAAATAAGTCCAGCACCAATTCTCCGGCACTTTATATGGGCACTCGCTTTCCGGGACCAGGGCTTCCTGCAGGCGCTGTTCCGGGGTGAGGGCTTCCTTTTTCTTAGCCATCGTTCCTGTCCTCCAGTGCCCGCAGCTCCTTCACTACGCTCATCAGCAGGTCAACGGCCTCGGACAGGTTGTCGGCGGCCTCCTCGGCGCTGTCGGCGGGGTTGGGCAGATCGTTATAATCCATGACGGAATCATCCCGGATGAGGCCCAGATCTAGGCTGTCCCCCTTGTCAGCGATCTCCTGTCGGGTGAACACACTCCACCGGTCGTCCTGAACAGCGTGGCGATCCTCGGCGGTATAGGCCTTTACAAAATCATCAAAATGTTCTTTTTTCAGCGGCGTGGTCTTGCCGAAAGAAGGCATATTGGTCCGCAGATCGTAGAACCAGACTTCCTTCGTATTGCCCTTTTCCGACTTGCCACGGGTGAAGAACAGTACATTGGTTTTCACGCCCTGAGCGTAGAAAATGCCGGTGGGCAGGCGCAGCACCGTATGGAGGTCACAGAAGTCCATCAGCTCCCGGCGGACGTTGGCACCGTCGCCGTCGGCAAACAATACATTATCCGGCAGCACCACGGCGCAGCGGGCTTTCCCGTCGGCTTTCAGGCTGCGGTAAATCACCTGCAGGAAGTTTAGCTGCTTGTTGGAGGTCTGGAAGGAAATGTCGTCCCGGGAGGTGCGCTCGCCGCCTTTCTTGGTACCAAAGGGCGGGTTCGTCAAGATCACATCAAATTCCTTGAACCGCTTGGCTCCAGGGGCCAGAGAGTCCTCGCAGGCAATATGGGCGGGGACATTGTGCAGATAGGCATTCATCAAGGCCAGACGGTGGGCGTCATGCACCAGCTCCACACCGCAGAAGGTATCCTGAAAAGCTGCCATCTGGGCGTCGGTCATGGCATATAGATCCACGCCCTCCACGGCGTGCTGATAGGCAGAAATCATAAAGCCGAAGGTGCCGCAGGCCGGGTCAAAGCAGCGCTCGCCGAATTTGGGGGCCATCAGGTCGGTCATCACATCAATGAGCACACGAGGCGTGAAGTACTGACCGGCACCGGACTTTTTCTCGTCTGCGTTCTTTTGCAGCAGGCCTTCGTACAGGTCACCCAGCCCCTCTTGCTTGGCTTCAAACCAATCCAAACGGTTTATCTCGGCAATGATTTTTTGCAGGTTCTTGGGTTCGTCTATGCTGGAAACAGCCTTGGCGTAAATGTCGCTGATCCGGGGTAGGCCAATGCTGCCCAACTCAGAAAGCAGGGCATTATAATACTTTTTCAGCTCCAGACCTTCCAGCGTGGTCAGGTACTCCCAGGAATAATCGTAAAGCAGGGGCTTTTGCTCCTCCTTTTCTTCCTTGGTCAATTCCTCCACGGATTTTTTCTTGGATTTGGCGTACTGCACCAGCGTGCGCTGATAGGACTTCAGCACATCGGCTTTCAGGGTGTCTTCTTCGCCGGTTTCGTCCAGCATTTTGAGGAAAAGAATGTAAGTCAGCTCGGTAACATACTGATGGTAGGTAATGCCGTCATCCCGCAGCACGTTGCAGAGATTCCAAAGTTTCTGTACGATATCTTGTGTAGCCATTAGGCAGCTCCTTCATAAATATAAGTGTTCAGTTCTCGAATGATCTCCGGCAGCTTGCCGCCAAACTTCTTGTTGAAGCGGGCAAAGCCACCGGCCATCTTGAACACCGGTGCTTCAAAGGTTTCGGTGTTCAGGATGCTTTCGTGAAGCATATAGGTTTTGATCTTTTCCAGCAGATCCAGCTGCATCTTGTTGAACGCATTGTTGGCGATCAGCTTCTGGAACGCCAGCTTCACCCGCTCGTCATGGTCCCAGACCGGTGTGTTCAGCACCGCCTGCCGGACATAAGTGATTA
>RCNI01001060.1_pt1 | contig 15585 bp, 12 predicted proteins | sample 2041151 | NCBI WGS metagenome assembly RCNI01 (sample SAMN09708214, study PRJNA481090) | feces metagenome | isolation source: feces | place: Antarctica: Albino Rookery | reverse complement strand
TTATTTGGATGAGCATCTGAAGGCCTATATCGATAATTTGAATTTGCTTTATGTCGCCTTAACCCGTCCGAAGACAGAATTGTATATCCGGCCTTATGCTCCTAAAATGAATAAAGACGGCAGCATTTCCCTTTCCAATATCGGAGCGTTTATTTTTTATGTATTGGAAGCGATGGGTGTAGGAGTGGCAGATAACGGTTATTATAGAATAGGCGAGCAGGGTCTGTTAGGCGATAAAAAAGATACAAAAAGCTTTTCTTTTTCCCTGCAGACATATCCGGTGTGGCAGCCTTCCGACCGTATAAATGTAAAATATCTTTATCGGGATTATATAGAACCGGAAGAGGCCGGACTTTCAGCCATTAACGAGGGTAAGCTATTGCATGAGATGTTTAAATCGGTTCGTTATATTGGTGATGTGGATCAGGCTGTGGCTCAAGCATATCTTAACGGACTTATCAGCAGGGAAGAGAAAGACGGATATTGCCGCAAATTTCACGGTTATCTTGAAAATCCTGACGTTTATGAGTGGTTTGCGCCACAAAATAGAGTGATCAATGAGCGTGATATCCTTTTCCCGGGTGGAAGTAAGGCACGGCCGGACCGTGTGATAGAAAGGGATGGGAATGTTACGGTGATTGATTATAAATTCGGACAGGCAGAAGAAGCCAAATACCTGAAACAGGTGCGTTATTATTGTAAGGCACTTCGTGATATGGGAAATCTGAAAGTGGAAGGGTATATCTGGTATGTAAAACTTGGAAAGATTGTAAAAGTATAGACATCGGAAAGTTTACCGGATAAATAGGGTAAAGGATGCAATGGATAAATAAAAAAAACAGCCTCTGAATCAGAGGCTGTTTTTTAGTATATGCAAGATTCTACTATATTTTAGAATTTACAATTTCAAGGATTTCAGCTTCCAAAGCATTCGCTTTTGCCACTATTTCAGCTCCCTGCTTGATAATGTCGGCTGCAAAAGCCTTGTCTTCCAATCCAGCAGCATTGATCTTGACATTCAGGAACGCTCCCATCACACCGGCACGTGCTGCCAATGCACCTACACCGGCATCGCTCACTGAATTCGGGTTACCGATTTCTGCCATTGCTTTGGATACTTCCATACATTCGTAGCATAGACGCAATGTTTTGAAAGGAACTTCTGTTGCATAGCGGGTTGCATCCTGAACAGCTTGCTGGCGGATTGCTTTTTCCTCTTCTGTTTTCTTGGGAAGGCTGAAAGCGTCCATGATTTTGTTGAAAGCATTGGTATCTTCGTCAACCAACTTCATCAATTCAACCTGATAGGCTTTCCCTTTTTCTGCCCAGTCGCTGAATTCTTCCCAACGCTCATCCCAGCCACGTTTGTGAGAGGAGAGGTTAGCCACCATTGTTCCTAATGCAGAACCCAAAGCGCCCATGTAGGCAGAAATAGAACCGCCGCCAGGAGCTGGAGATTCAGAAGCTGTCTCGTCGGCGAAGTCAGTCAGATTCATGTCAATCAGACGTTTTTTGCCTTTCATTGCTTCATCTTCAAGGATATATTCGATAATCTTTTTGTGCGGATCGAAAGGATAGAGTTCGTCCAAACCTAAAGATTTCACTGCGATTTTAATTAATTCTTTATCGGAAACACCTGTAGAACGTTTTTGTTTACGCAAGAAATAGCGTCCTGCTTCCAGCATTGCATTCAGGGGAAGAACACCTACCAGTTCTGAACCGGTTACGCGGATACCGCGGTCTGCTGCCTTACGGCATACTTCATCGAATGCCTCGTGCATAGAGGTGACAGAGATATCGGTCAGGTTCATGGATATCTGTGCGATTCCGTATTCTTCAATAAACCAGCCGATAGCCTTGACTGATTTTAATGTACCGGGGATCATTACCGGCTTGCCGTTTTCGTCCAGTACCTTTTTACCAGTAATGGGGTTTCCTTCACGTTTTACACGTCCTCTTTCACGCACGTCGAATGCGATGGAGTTTGCGCGGCGTGTTGAAGTGGTGTTTAGGTTCACATTGTATGCAACCAGGAAGTTACGTGCTCCTACAGCGGTAGCTCCGGTTTTTGCAGTCCAGTCGTTTAATTCGCGGGGACCGAAATCAGGATGCCATTTTTCGCTTGAAAGGCGTTCGCCTAAAGCTTCATATTCTCCTGCACGGCAAGTTGCCAGGTTTTTACGTTCGGGAGTAAAAGCTGCGCTTTCGTAGCAATATACTGGAATATTCAATTCTTCACCGATACGTTTTGCTAATTTACGTGCATATTCCACGGTCTCTTCCATTGTGATATTTGATACCGGAACCAAAGGGCATACGTCTGTTGCGCCGAAACGCGGGTGGGCACCTTTATGTTTGGTCATATCGATTAATTCGGAAGCTTTTTTTACTGCACGGAATGCTGCTTCACAAATAGGTTCAGGTTCACCTACCATGGTCACTACCGTACGGTTTGTTGCTTTACCGGGGTCAACGTCAATTACGCTGATGCCTTCTACGGTTTTCATGGCATCTGTAATCTGATTGATGATGTGCATGTCATTACCTTCGCTGAAGTTAGGTACGCACTCGATTAATTTTTTCATGTTTATATCGTTTATTGTTTAAAAATCTATTTTGTACAGTGTCAATATTGTTCACCTCTCAAGAAAATCATATCCACTAAATCGGCAGTATAGGCATACGGCAGATATTCTATTCCGGATATAGGTGTCGTGATGTAGAAATTGGCCAACTTGCCGACTGCGATACTGCCTGCCTCTTCCTGGACTCCCATGGCATAGGCGGAGTTGATGGTGGTGGCGTTGATAACCTCTTCCGGCAGCATCTTATAGTTGATGCATCCCAATGACATGACGAATTTCATATTTCCAGAAGGAGAGGATCCCGGATTATAATCGGAAGCAAGTGCTACGGGAAGTCCGGCTTCTATCATTTTACGTACCGGAGAGTAGGGCATATTCAAGAAGAAAGCCGCACCCGGCAATACGGTAGGCATGGTTTCGCTACCCAACAGACAGGCGATTTCTTCGTCACCGACATATTCCAGGTGATCCACGGAAAGTGCATTGTATTTCACCCCGACCTGTATACCACCCGAGTAGTCCAGTTCGTTTGCATGTATCTTCGCACGCATTCCGTACTTCATTCCGGCATTCAGCATACGGTCGGTATCTTCAACCGTAAAGAATCCCTTATCACAAAATACGTCGATATAATCCGCCAGCTCTTCCGAAGCGACCAGCGGAATCATCTCGTTGATGATTGAATCAACGTATTCGGTTTGCCGTCCTTTGTATTCTGCCGGTACGGCATGTGCTCCTAAAAACGTTGATTTGATCAGAAGCGGGGTTTCTTCTTTCAGGCGGCGGATGACACGGAGCATCTTCAATTCGCTTTCGGTGTCAAGTCCGTAGCCGCTCTTGATTTCCACGGCTCCTGTTCCATATCCTGCTATTTCCTGGATGCGCTGGTAGGCTGCATCGTAAAGTTCTTCTTCACTGGCGTTGCGGATACGTTCTGCCGAATTCAGGATACCGCCTCCGCGTTTGGCAATCTCTTCGTATGAAAGGCCGCGTATTTTGTCAATATATTCCACTTCACGGCTTCCGGCATATACCAGGTGTGTATGTGAATCACAATAGGAAGGCATCACGAGACGGCCGGTAGCATCGATTTCCTTTATGGTATCGCCTCCCGCATAAACCGCTTCCTTGTCCAGATCTTTCATTTCGCCGAATCCGGCAATCTTGTCGTCTTCAACCAGCAGCCAGGCGTCGGGGATAATGTCCAGATGCGACATATCTTTACCAGCCACCCAAGTGTGTGGATTTTTTTCCACCTGTACCAGTTGCTTAATATTTAGTATTAAAGTTTTCATATTTCGTCCTTTTATATAGTTAAAGCGATGCGAATGTAATAAAAAGAAAGAACATAACCTTGCTTTCTGCCATATTTAAAACGATTGAGAAAACTGAAAAATGCCGTTCTTCGTCAACTGAACACTTGCAGGCGATTGGCATCCAGACGCAGGAATATGAAAATCAGAATCGTGAAAGCCCAGAGGGATGAACCGCCGTAACTGAAGAAGGGCAGAGGGATTCCGATAACCGGAGCCACTCCAATGGTCATTCCTATATTGACCGCCACGTGGAAAAACAAGATGCTTGCCACTCCATATCCATAAATACGCGAGAAGGCCGATCGTTGCCGTTCGGCCAATTGTATGATTCTCAGGATAAATGCCATTAGCAGTCCGATTACTAAAGTCGAGCCGGCAAATCCCCATTCTTCCCCTACGGTACAGAAGATAAAGTCAGTGTCCTGTTCAGGAACAAAGTTGAATTTGGTCTGCGTACCTTCCAGGTAGCCTTTGCCCCAGAAACCGCCGGAACCGATGGCTATTTCAGATTGATATACATTGTATCCGGCTCCCTGCAAGTCGTTTTCTATACCCAGCAAATCGTTGATACGGCTCTTCTGGTGGGGCTGTAATTTATCGAATGCCGTGTCTACACCGATGCTCGTGGTAATGCATGCCCAGGAGGCTAAAAGCACCCACATGATGTATTTCATCCGTCGTTTGTATATATAGAAGATTCCTATGAGAGAGGCGATGGCGTATGAACCTAACAACAAATAATGTTCAGGTACAGACAGTTCCAGAAGCCATTTCAAGAAAAGGAAGAAGGCAAAACTGAAGATGATGAAGAAAAACAGATGATAGAATTCATGTTTGTTCTGTCGGTAATAAAGGAAGGCTATCAATGAGCCTGCAATGATCAGACTGGTGATGACAAGAGGCGGATAAAGCAGCGTGAATATGAAGATAACGATAGAGATAAAATAGAGCAACAGTATGGAACCGTGTAAACCTTCTCTATACATGACGAATATAAACGAGCTGTAAACCAATGCCGAACCTGTATCGTTTTGCAGGATAATCAGACCTGCCGGCAGTGCCAGCACGATACCGATCAGCAGCAGGCTGCTTAGGCGCATGATCTTGAACCCATGCCGGTTCATGATATTGGCTATGGCCAGACAGGTTGCAAACTTTCCGAATTCTGCCGGCTGTATTCGGATACCCGCGATATCGAACCACGAACGTGCACCCTTGGATTCGACACCGAAGATGAGCACTGCCACCAAGGCACTGATGACCAGTGCATAGATAATCAGAGAGAATGCGGTAAAGAATTTACTGTCAGTCAGCATGATGAAGAATGCCAGTATGAATGAAGCACCGATCCACATCAGCTGTTTCCCGTAGCGTTGGGAGATGTCAAAAATGTTGCTGTGGCTTTCGTCATACACTGCGGCATAGATATTCAACCATCCCATGAATACCAATACGGTATACAGGAAAATAGAAAGCCAATCTATATTTTTTAAAAGTTCCGAGCGTCTGTTCATGAGCTTATGTTATTTATTGTGAGAGCCAAGCAGGTTGGACTCAATCATCCTTTTTTCCAAATCTTTTCGTTGTGGAGAAATTTCTCCATGCAAATATTTTTCTAAAATCAGGCCGGCAATGGGAACTGCGTAACGGGCTCCGAAGCCTCCGTTTTCGATATATACGGCTATGGCTATTTTAGGATTCTCCTTCGGTGCAAAAAGCATTACGATGGAGTGGTCGTCTCCATGGGGATTTTGTGCGGTTCCTGTTTTTCCGCATATTTCGACGGAATCAATGGCTGCTCCTCGTGCCGTACCGATTGAAGCCGCCATCTGCATACCTTCAATCACGGGCGTGAAATATTTGGGATTGCAGTCGACAACGTGTTTCTCGACAGGATTGCTCCCGTCCGGCAATGGGCGCACGATGTGCGGAGTCATATAATACCCCCGGTTGGCAATGACGCAAGCCATGTTGGCAATCTGCAGCGGGGTGAGCAGAAGTTCACCCTGTCCGATAGAAAGCGACATAATGTAGCTCCATTTCCAGTCTTTTGTCCTGAAAATGCGGTCGTACATTTTCTGGGTAGGGATGGAACCGCTGCGTTCGTTGCTGAAGTCAGGACATATGACATGCCCCAGACCGAAGGAGCAGATAAAATCCCTCCAGTGCTCGTAAGAGGTATGCACATCCTTGTATTTTGGATTTTCCAATATCCTTCGCCATACATTTACATAATAAGGGTTGCAGGAATGCTGGATGGATTGTCTCAGATTCAGCGGTGAAGTGTGGTGGTGGCATCCCATCCGGATTCCTCCGATTTGTGTCTTGGAAGGACCGTAGCATTCAAAGCAGGTGCCGGGATTGATGACATTTTCCTTCAGACCGTAAAGGGCCTGCAGGGTCTTGAATGTCGAGCCCGGAGGGTAGGCAGCCCCTACGGTACGGTCGAATAACGGTTCGTTGGGATCCTCGCTCAGCTTTTTATAGTTTTTGCCGCGTTCCAGACCTATCATCAACTGAGGGTCATAGCCGGGGCTGGATACTTTCAGCAATATTTCCCCCGTGCCCGGCTCAATGGCAATGATGCCTCCTTTCTTGTTCTTCATCAGCCTGTAGGCATATTCCTGCAGGTCTATATCCAGCGTAGTGGTCAGATTGTGTCCTACCACCGCTGCTTTGTCATACATTCCATCCTGATAAGAACCCATCACCCTGTTATGGTTGTCCACCAACAGGATACGCTCACCCTTGACGCCTCTCAACACTTTCTCGTAAGTCTTTTCCAGTCCGTTGATGCCGATATAGTCGCCCGGAGCGTAAGAGCTGTCGCGTTCGATCTGCGATTGGTTGACCTCACCGATATATCCGAAAACATCGGCAGAATGCGATACGTTGTATTTGCGTAAAGTACGTGTCTGCATGAAAAATCCCGGATATTTGTATAGTTTTTCCTGAAGGACGGCATATTTGTCGGCTGTAATCTGTGATACGAGTACCGAGGCCTTGAACGTTGAGTATCTGCGGCATTTCTGCAGGTTCTTCACCAATGTCTTCTTTTCGATTCCCAGGATATTTACCAGTTCAAGAGTGTCGAATGTCTTCACTCGGCGTGGGATGACCATTAAATCGTAAGCCGGCTGGTTCTCGACCAGCAGTTTGTGGTTTCTGTCAAAAATCAGTCCGCGGGCAGGGTATTGTGTCTCTATCCGTTGTGAATTCTGCATCGCCTTGAGTTCAAACGAATCGTCAATCACCTGCATATAAAACAAGCGGACTATATATATAAGACAAATACAGATTATAATCGAAGATATAATCGTTTTGCGGTATGAGTATTTGTTCATTTTCTAAAAATTGAAACGTCCCTGACTTTTTAGTTTTGTTTCTTTTTTAAAGCAATAAAATAATACAGCAGCATAAAAAGGGTAGACACCAGTGTACTGCATACAATGCGTGCCAGAGTGATCAATATATTGCTGAAACTGAAAGCTTCGCAAAAAATCAGTACAACGTTGAAAATTGTATTGTTAAGCAATATATATTTCAAAAACCAGTTGAATTCACCTATTTTCTGTTTCCCCGGTATTTCATCCAGCTGTTCCCGGTTGGATGAGAACGCAAGGAGTTTGGGGCGGATATAGACCAGCAAGGTGGTTGCCGCGGTATGGATGCCCATGGTATTATTGGCAAGGTCGACCAGAAGCCCGAGTAAAAAGCCGAACACCAGAAGGGCGGCCTTCTGTGTGCGGTAAGGCAAGAGGTAGATAGCCAATATGTAGATGTTGATATATGTATAGGAGTGTATTTGTATATTGTCCAAAATGGTCAATTGGACAAACAACAATATAAATAGATGTATAAAGTACTTCACATTATTCATAATCGTCAGTCTCCAATTGTTCTTGTTCTAGTTTGCGGGTGTTCGCTATGACGTATACATCGAATATTTTCTTGAAATCAGTTGCAAACTTCACTTTTATAGTCAGGAAATTAGCCGTCTCCTTATTGATGGATTCTATGAAACCGATGATTTTCCCTTCGGGGAAAATAGGGGACAGGCCCGATGTCACGATCGTATCACCGGGTTCGGCATTTACATGGAAAGGAATGTCGTTCAGATAAGTGTAGCGATAGTCGTCTCCATCCCATTGCAGGGAACCGTAATAGCCGTTTTTCTTTATCTTGGCGGATACACGCAAATTCACATTGATAAGCGGAATGACCTTGGCATAATGCTTGCTTGTCTTTTCCACCATACCCACAACTCCTTCGCTGGAGCATACAGCCATTTCATTGGCAATCCCGTGAAGGCTGCCTTTATTGATGGTGATGTAATTCTTGGTCTTGTTGAAGCCGGAATTCAACATCTCTGCTGTAATATATATGTATTTCCGGTCTGTTGAATCGATACTGTGCCATAGGGAGTCGGATACCGGTTCCTGGAGCAACATCCTGGACTTTTCCAATTGATTCCGGAGGGCGGTATTCTCTGCAACTAATTGTTCGTTTATCTCTTTGAGATAAAAATAGTTCTTGATTTCAGTCATTGCAGACGATACGGAGCCGAAAAAAGAATACGTATAACCGGAAAATATAGTTCTCTGATAGTTATTATGCATAACCATCAGAGAAAAAGCTACGATTTCCAGTAATACAAAAATTATAGTGAAATGATATTTTACTATCAGTTTTATAATTTCTTTCACAATCCGGGATATTTATCTGATCAGGAATGAGAATTTGTCTACATTTTTCAACGCGATTCCCGTTCCGCGGGCAACGGCCCGTAGCGGGTCTTCCGCAATGTGGAAAGGAATATTCATTTTGTCTGACAGACGCTTGTCCAGACCACGGAGCAAGGCACCGCCACCTGCAAGGTAGATACCTTTGTTTACGATATCGGCATACAGTTCGGGAGGAGTCTGTTCCAATGCGCCTAAAACAGCGATTTCTATCTTTGAAATTGATTTCTCCAGACAATGCGCAATTTCCTGATAGGAGACAGGCACTTCAACAGGCAATGACGTCAGATAGTTCGGTCCCTGTACGATAAAATCTGCAGGTGGTTCTTCCAGTTCGGAAAGGGCTGAACCTACATTGATTTTAATCTGTTCGGCAGTGCGTTCTCCGATTCGGATATTGTGTTGGCGGCGCATATATTCCAGAATGTCGTCGGTCAAATCGTCTCCGGCAATACGGATGGACTTGTTGCTGACAATACCTCCCAGGGAAATCACTGCAATTTCTGTCGTTCCACCACCTATGTCGACAATCATGTTGCCTTCCGGTGCTTCCACGTCCAGACCGATACCCAAAGCCGCAGCCATAGGTTCGTAAATCATATATACATCACGTCCGCCGGCGTGCTCGGAAGAGTCGCGTACCGCACGGATTTCAACTTCCGTACTTCCGGAAGGGATACATACAACGATGCGCAATGAAGGGGAGAAAAACTTATTGTTCACGCTTGCCATCTTGATCATGCCGCGCAACATCTGTTCGGCAGCATTGAAGTCGGCGATCACACCATCGCGGAGAGGGCGGATGGTCTTGATATTGTCGTGAGTCTTTCCCTGCATCTGTCTGGCTCTTTCACCGATTGCAATCACCTTTTCGGTTTTACGGTCAATGGCAACAATGGAAGGTTCGTTGACCACCATCTTGTCATTACAGATAATGATTGTATTCGCTGTTCCCAAGTCGACAGCAATATCTTGTGTCAAGAATGAAAATAATCCCATTAGTTATATGTGTTAGGGTTAATGTTTAAAGTGACGCATTCCGGTAAAGATCATTGCTATACCATATTTGTCTGCAGCATCGATGGATTCCTGGTCTTTCACGGATCCTCCGGGCTGAATGATTGCAGTGATACCGGCCTTGTGGGCTGCTTCGACACAATCAGGGAACGGGAAGAACGCATCGGATGCCATGACGCTTCCGGCAATTCTTTCGCCACCCTGGCGGATTGCATTTTCCAATGCCCAGATACGGCTTACCTGTCCGGGGCCGACTCCTGTAGTGCAAAGGTTCTTGGCAATGGCAATACCGTTTGATTTTGTATGTTTCACCACTTTCCAGGCAAACATCAAATCGCGCAATTCAGTCTCTGTGGGCTGGCGCTTTGTCACCACTTTCACATCAGCCTCATTCAACAACTGAGTATCCAGTTCCTGGATCAGGAGACCTCCCAATACAGTCTTTGCTTTTGTCGCTTTTGTATTTTTATGTCCGATATTTTCCAATTGCAGCAGACGGATATTCTTTTTCTTGGAAAGGATTTCCAGTGCCTCCTTGGAGAAGGAGGGAGCGACAATCACTTCCAGGAATATCTTGGACATTTCCGTAGCAGTCTCTGCGTCAATCTCGCGGTTTGCTGCGACGATGCCTCCGAAGATGGATACCGGGTCGGCTTCGTAGGCGTGACGGTAGGCTTCCACAAGCGTAGGAGCACTGCCCACACCGCAAGGATTGGCATGTTTGGCGGCAACGATGGTCGGCTCGTCAAATTCCTTCAGGGTCTCCAGGGCTCCGTCCGTATCTCCGATGTTATTATACGACAACTCTTTTCCATGCAACTGGACTGCACCGGGCAATGTACCTTCCGTGCCTTTCACTGAAGCATAGAAAGCTGCGCTCTGGTGAGGGTTTTCTCCATAACGCAAATCCTGTTTCTTCTCGAAAGTCAGGGTGATTGTCTTCGGGTATTGAATGTTCAGTTTTTCTGAAAAATAACCGGCAATCAGTGCATCGTAGTGTGAAGTGTGGATGAATACTTTGGCTGCCAGCATCTCTTTGGTGGCAGCTGAAGTGTCGCCGTGTGCCTTCAGTTCGTCAATTACCAGATTATAGTCTTCAGGATCAGTAAGCACTGTCACGAATTTATAATTCTTGGCTGCTGCACGAATCATGGTAGGACCGCCGATATCGATATTTTCGATGATTTCCTCATGGGAAACACCCGGTTTGAGAATCGTCTGTTTAAAAGGATAAAGATTGCAAACAACCATATCAATAGGCTCGATGCCTAAATCTGTCATCTGTTGTTTATGATTTTCATTGTCACGAATTGCCAAAATACCACCTTCAACATTGGGGTGTAAGGTTTTTACCCGACCGTCAAAACACTCTGGAAAGTTGGTCAAATCGGAAATATCCATCACCTTGATACCTTCCTCTTTCAATTTCTTGGAAGTCCCGCCGGTGGAGATGATTTCCCAACCCATTGAATCCAATGATTTTGCAAACTCTACAATTCCTGTTTTGTCAAAAACACTGATTAATGCTCGTTTCATTAGGATTATATTTTTAATTATCACCTGATAACATGCGATTATCGGGTATGATTGTTTATACTGAGTATTATTTCGTTGCAAAGTTAAAAAAAAACGCTATAACTTAGTCATAAATATATGTATACTATCTTTATTTTTTCTGAGAAAAATATTTTGCTTTATCAGTGGGGGAAGTGTCGGAAAAAATACTAACTTTGGTAGTCACTGTTTCACGGATTTATAACAAAAATAAGGAAAGTCACATGAATATAATTACTGCAGATTTTAATTGGATATCTTTTCTGATTGTCGCTATCGGAGTGGTGGTTGGCATGGTGAAATCTAACACAAAAAAGGGAGGGGGAAAGCCGCCGGTCTTTCAGGAGCCGGTGTTCACTTTTGATACAGACGAGGAGGAAGAAGAGGATGGGGATAAGGATTTTGTTCCTGCCACCTCCCGGGAATGTGAGGTAATGGAGGAGCAGCAGCTGTGCGAAGAGATGCCGGAACGGACGGAGGAAACAGTTGTAACGCCTACTGTCGCTCCGGAAATCGTAAATGAGCAGGAAGAAGAAGTGGAGGAAAAGCCACAATTCGATATCCGGCAGGCAGTTATCAGCAGTGAGATTCTGAATCGCCCGCACTTTTAACCATTCCTTTGCATTCTTGATTTTTAAAATTCGATTCCGATACCGGTAGACAGGGTGAAAGTGTAGGGCTTGAAATCAATCAGGTTGTTTTTGCTCAGCGATTGCAGGAAGTATCTGAAACCGGGTTCTACCATGATTTTGATATTCGAGCCGAGGGGATATTCAACGCCTAACCCCAAATCGGTTGAAAGGTTGAATTTCCTGATGTTTTCTGTACTTCCAAGCAGTTCCTTTTCACCGGATGCTTTCATATACACCTTATTGTTGACAATGATACCGCCGCTCAAACCTCCGGAAAGGGAGAAGAGCAGTTTGTTGTTGTTCAACTGATAGCGTACATGCAAAGGTATTTCGATAGATCCGAACACCTGTTCCAGAGTTTCATCTCCGTCCGACATACCGTTCAGCATGGTCGCCTTGGCTGTTTTGTAGACGGACGCTTTCTGGCTGTTCTTGATATTTCCAAGCGGTGTGCTTACGCAGGGAGTCGTGCTTTCTGTCGAAAATGCAGCGACACGCGGGGCATTGCTGTTGTCCGAACTGCGCTGGCCCATTCTGGAATAGAATACGCCGGTCTGGAAAGAGAGACGCTTGCGGGGTGTGATGGAAATCTGCATACCGCCACCCATGTTCATCATACCGTCAAGTTGACTGCCTGAATAGTTGAATCCGCGCTGGTTTTTCACTGATGAATTGTAAGTACCTGCAGAATAGGTAGGGGTGAAATGTCCGCTCAGGGTGATTTTTACATGTTCCTTCTCTTTTTTCACCTCCTTGTTGCCGTTCAGCAGAATCTGGTAGGCCTCCTGATTCTTTACGGCGTCCTCGCTTGTAAGAGGGATAAAGTCGCGGTGCAGGTTTTTAATGTCCGGAGTGGAATTTTCAGCCAGCAATCCATTGGCGTATGATGTCTGCTGCCGGACGGGCATCATGCGTTCTGATGCCGATGTACTGCGTTTGGATGCAGTGTTGAATATCTTTGCCAGATGGGATTCTGTTTTCTTTGAGGGGGTAGAGGCGGCTGCCGGTTCCGATACGGGCACATGTTCAACCCCTGCAGGCTGTACGGAAACAAACGTATTTGCGGTAATGGGCATGTCATCCTCTTCGCGGAGCCATAATCCGATACTGACGATGATGACGGCTGCTGCTGCTATACTTCGCAACCACCACGCGGGGATGATTCTGTGCCGTTTATCCAATCGCTTCTCGATATTTTCCCACACATGAGCTGGCGGTTCGCATTGCTGCTCTTGAAGCGCTTTTTTAAATAGGTTATCTAAATTATCGTTCATTTTCCAGATACTCCTTTACTTTTCGTTTCAATATTTCCCTGGCTCTTGCCAGATTCGATTTGGAGGTGCCTTCCGTAATCTCCAGTGCTGCAGCAATATCCTTGTGCTGCATGTCTTCTGCGACATAGAGATTGAACACCAGCCGGTACCTTTCCGGCAATTCCTCGACAAATCTCTGTAATATATCGGCCGGTATGACAACATCTGCGTCAATATCAGCCTCTTCAACTTCAGGCAACTCTTCAACTAATTGAACAGGCTGCTCTTTCCGGTATTTTTTCAAGCACATATTGATGAATATCCGCTTCATCCATCCTTCGAAAGAGCCTTTGCCTGAATACTGCTGTATAGAATCAAATATTTTGATAAAGCCGTCCTGCAAAAAATCCTCTGCTTCAGCACGATTTGTAGAAAAACGGATACATACGGCAAACATTTTCGCAGCATACGTTTTATAAATCATCTCTGCCGCCTTCCTGTCGCCCTGCCTGCACTTATCTATTATCTGTTCTATATTGTACATTATACTCTTAAAGTAAGATACAGAAATTTATCAATGGTTGCGTATCGGTGCTGTTTTTTTTGCCAGCCATGCCGCTTCGTCCTGGGTCAGGAAAGGAGCGGTCTTTTCGTATACACGCCGGTGATATTCGTTCAGCCAATTTATCTCTTCCTGATTTAAAAGTTCAACAAGAAGTGCTGATGTGTCAAAATAACAGAGTGTTAATGTCTCAAATCCATACCATTCCCCGAATTCGTTGGTCGCAACGGGAACACATAGTATCATATTTTCGTGGCGGATTCCGTGATAGCCTTCCCGATACAGTCCGGGTTCGTCGGAAGTCACCATTCCGGCCATGATAGGCTGGTCCTTCAAATCCTGACGGATGGCCTGCGGACCTTCGTGTACGTTCAGGAAAAAGCCGATGCCGTGACCGGTACCGTGACCGAAATTCCTGAGTGTCTGCCACATCGGCTGGCGGGCAATGGCATCGATATTGCATCCTCGTGTGCCTTCCGGAAAGACGGCACGGCTTAGTGCAATCATGCCTTTCAGTACAATGGTGTAATCTTCCTTCTCCAGTCGGGTGAGCTCGCCAAGGGGGACCGTACGGGTGATATCCGTTGTCCCGTGTGTATATTGTCCTCCGGAATCCACCAGGTAGAGACCTTTGGGCTGCAATTCGGCATCTTGGTCCGGAACGGCAGAATAGTGGGGCAATGCCGCATTGACGCCATAGGCGGAAATGTTGCCGAAACTGTTGGATATATAGCCTTCATTCTGAGCCCTTAGCTGTGTAAGATGCTCCGAAGCGGAAGTCTCTGTCAGGTGCTTGTCGATGTTTTGTTCGATCCAATAGAAGAATTTGGTCATGGCGACACTGTCTTTCACGCAGGCCTTGCGGAATCCCTCGATTTCCGTGGCGTTTTTGATGGATTTCGCCAATACGACCGGCGAGGCAATCTCTTTCAGATGGCAGTGGGAGGCTATTCTGTTGTAAATGGCATAATTGAGAGTGCCGGTATCTACACAGCAATATTTCTCTTTGTCCAGTTCGTCAATGAAGAGCAGTATGTGATGGTAATCGCGTACTTCCACGCCTTCGGCTTCCAACGCTTTCAGGCACTCGCCGGACACTTTCGGCCGACGGATGAAAAGGAAGGCTTTCTCCTGTCCGACAATGGCATAGCTGATAGCTACCGGATTGTATTCAACGTCATTGCATCTGATGTTAAACAACCAGGCTATTTCGTCCAGGGTGCTGAATACAAAGTAGTCCGCATGGTTTTCCTTCAACACTTTGCGTACCATTTCAATCTTCTGGCGTGATGAGCAACCTGCGGTTTCGGCCGGCACCATATAAATAGGAGTGTCGGGAAGAGCGGGACGGTCCATCCAGATATCACCAATGAGATCGGTGTTCTCGACTATTTTACATTCCTTTGCTTCAAACAGTGATTTCAGATGTTTCGCATCGCTGACCGAGATGCAGAAACTGTCCAGGCCTACGCGGCTTCCTGCCGGCAGGTTCGCTGCCAGCCACTCCGGATAATCCACGGCGCCTGGAATGCGTAACTTGTGCAAATCAATGCCGGAATCTTTCAACTGTTGTTCAGCCTGGATAAAATAGCGCGTATCAGTCCACAATCCTGCCGTCTGTTTCAGTACGACAACTGTTCCGAACGAACCTGTGAAATTTGAAATCCATTCTCTTTGTCTCCATACGGCCGGGAGGTATTCACTGTTATGCGGGTCTGTTCCTGATACGATATAGGCATCCAGACTCTCTCTCTCCATGATTTCGCGTAAGGCTGATAATTTATCTTTAGTGGTCATAATTCTTATTTTAAAATTTGACCAAATATACGAAAACTCGCCCGATTTCGGATGGATTTAGGAAGAATAATGTAAACTATTGGGTTTTCAGGGAGATACGCAGCATTATTCCGCATTTGTAAATGTG
>RCNI01001058.1_pt1 | contig 15590 bp, 13 predicted proteins | sample 2041151 | NCBI WGS metagenome assembly RCNI01 (sample SAMN09708214, study PRJNA481090) | feces metagenome | isolation source: feces | place: Antarctica: Albino Rookery | reverse complement strand
CTTGAACCTGTCAGCCTTCTTCCGCCTGAGTCTCAGCAAAGGCGAAGAGATGGTTTCTGTGAAGGATGAAGTACAGCATGTGGAAACGTATCTTAAAATACAGAAGATAATCTTTGGAGACAAATTTACTTATACCGTCAACACAGATCCTGCGGTGCTGGATAAGAAAGTAATTAAAATTTTGCTGCAGCCGCTGGTGGAAAACAGCATCCTGCATGGATTCGCGGATGTGGAGTCCGGCGGAGAAATCGAAGTAAATGTGTATGGACATAACGGGGGGCTGGTTATGCAGGTGTTGGATAACGGGTGCGGGTTCCGGCAGTCGCCCGAAAGTGGATTTGCTTTGTCCAATATCCAGAAAAGGCTTTTGTATAAATACGGAGACAAAGCACAGCTGGTAATAGAACGAACCTTGATCGGCATGACAAAAGTGGAAATAAGAATTTTACAAGAGGATGCCCAACAGTGAAAACGAACTTATTGATTGCGGATGACAGAAAAGAAATTGCAGACCAGATCGCGAAAACAATAGCATGGGAAAAATATGATATTTTTCCCATGACGGCCTACAATGGAAAAGACGCTTGGGAAACCATTTTGAATGTGGGTGCAGACATTGTGGTTACTGATATTGAAATGCCAATTCTATCAGGCCTGCAGCTTGCGGAAAAATGCAAAGAAAACAACATTAAAAGCAAGATCATTATTTTGTCTGGTTATGATAATTTTTCCTATGCAAGACAGGCTCTCTCGCTGGGTGTTTCGGAATATCTTTTGAAACCGGTGTCTACAGAAGAGTTGCTGAAAACGATTTTGAGGGTGAAAGAGCAGCTGCAAAAAGAGAACTCTGCAATTGAAACCGCAAACCGTCAGTATAGATGGAAAGCGTGCAGCTTGCCTATCCTGAAAAATGCGCTGTTCAAGGATCTTATTCAGGAAAATATTTCCCCCGAAAGTTTTCACAAAAAGGCAGAACTGGCTAATTTAGAGATCCGTCCCGGAAACACTTGTCTGGTTATGCTGGTTCCCCACTGGATGACCGCAGACAAAGCAAGTGCGGAGGAACTGCATACCTTGGAATTCGGGATCTCCAATATGACAAAGGAGATCTTTTCTCGGGATTTTTCTTGTGAAGTGTTTTGGAATGAAAAGCGCTTTTCCACGGCGGTGCTCAATTATCCAAGACAACAACGAGGAATTGTTACGCAATACAATGCCTACCAAGCGGCAATTCAAACGCAAAAAGCAATCAACGAATATTTTGGTATTGATGTTACCGTGGCAATTTCTCAATGCTATACAGAAGAAAACGCGATCCAAGAGGCCTACAGAGAGTGTGTTCAGCTCATTGGCAGCGGAGGATATCAGAATAAAAATGTAGTGCTGAGTAAGAATGACTGCGAGACAAACGGCCAAGCGGATTATCCTCAAGATCTGGCGGATGAAATCCTGAGAGTGTTTTCTCTGCAAGATCTGGATAAAACATTGGAAAAAACAAGACAGCTCTGCCATGAAATCATGAAGGAACGCTGTTTGCCGCCCTTGGAACTCAAAAACAAACTCTGCAATCTTTTGATTCGACTGGGCTATACACAAGGGATAGAGGCCAATGTGTTTGATCTGTCCACAGAGTTTCTGACGCTTTCTACCATGGAAGAGGTAGAGCAATGGATGTGTAACCATATATGTCAGATGTGCAGTGAAGAACCCAAAAAGCAGTGCACAAAAGACCAGATCGAAGCGGTGCAAGCTTATATTGAGGAAAATTATTCTCGGCCGATTTCACTCAAAGAAATTTCGGAAAGTCTGTATGTCAGCCAATCGTATCTTTCTTCCCTGTTCAAAGAGCATATGGGAGTGAATTTTACTCAATATCTTACCGACCTGCGGATGGAAAAAGCGAAGGAGCTATTGTGCAACAGTCGTTATAAAGTATATGAAATAGCGGAAATGGTCGGCTATAGCGATACGAGATATTTTGCAGAGCTTTTTCGTAAAAATACAGGCTGTTTGCCGAAGCAGTGGGTGAAACAGCAAAAAAACACAAGAGCGTTTTTTAAAAAGACATGATTTCAAGAAAAAACAGTAAAAGCAACACCGATGAGATAAGAGCTTGGCTGCGATTTGGTTCTGCATAGAAGCGGTCAAAGACTTCTCCGGTAAAAAACTTTGCGGATGCTGGATCATGTGCATTTGGAAGATGTCAGCCGGACGTTAACCTTTTGAGAACAGTGAAAACCATTTGGGGGAATCGAAAAATGGAAGCTTTATTAAACAAACAAGGGTTTGTTACACAATGGCTCCTCAGCGGTCCGCATTGTGAGCCGTGCGTTCCGCCGGAGATGCCCAAAAGCTGGAATGACCAGTTGGGTTACGAAAAGGCGCTGCGAGCTGTATTCTATCCCAAAACAAAAGAAATTCCGGATGCAAACCCGGCTTTGGGTTTTACGGGGCCTTGCGGTGAACCATGGGAGTTTTATTACAATCACGATAACTGGTTCGTGGATAAAAGTACCTTCTACAGTCTTTTGACCACAGTTCGTATGGATTGCGCAACACTGCTGTGTTCGGATAAAGAGCAGGAGGTTTCGGCAACTTTTTGGACTTACAGTGCTTTGGATGTTTGGGTAAATGGAGAGAAGGTCATGGACGCCCAGCCTCCTGTTTACAAACCGATCAACCATTTTAATCTTTCTCTGCATCTTAAAAAAGGCGAAAATCTGGTATATGTTTTGCTGCATAACCTTGGTGTCCGCGATTCCCGAAGCTTGTTTGCACTTCAGCTGCATGGCAGCGAAGGGGTAACTGTTGCAGTGCCCGGAAAAGAGCAGGCGGAGCCGTATCAGAAGGTTTCGAAGTGGCTGAATGATCTTACCTGCAAAAACGGCAGATTAACGGCGGCGTCGAGTGCTCCTGCCGGAATCACAGCGCAGGCGGATGATAAAGTATTCACTTTGGAAGGCGAGGGCCCTTGGGATTTGCCGAAAGGTACCGAGATACTCAAGGTGAGCAAAAATGAATATGCTATGGCGCGCGTTTTTGAACTGATTGAAAATATGTCGCCTTTCTACTTGAAAGATACATCCAAACACTTTGAACAGTATTTAAAGCGTGTGGCAGAAGTAGAGAGCGAGTTGCGCGGAAACGGTGTGTATTTCAGCGTTTTCAATGTGCTGGCACGTTTGGCGCTGGGTGTGTCTACGCCGCATGATGAAGACCTTTTGATGGCGGATCTTGACTTTGTGGAAAGCCGAGGCGATTGTTCCGATTTTCTGGTAGCCGGATTGATTCGAGTTGCACACAACTATCCCATCAGCGACAGACTGAAAGAACGGATGAAGAACGTTTTCCTGAATTTTCGCTTCTGGATGGATGAAAACGGCAGCGATGGAATGTGTTTCTGGAGTGAGAATCACGCTTTGATGTTCTATGGTACTCTGCTGGCCGCAGGCGAGATGTATCCGGATGATGTGTTTGTTCGCAGCGGTCGTACCGGCAAAGAACAAGCTGAAATTGCCGCGGCTCGCTGCCGTGATTGGCTGAATGATGTGGAGCGTGACGGCGTTGAAGAATTCAACAGCGCAACCTATATGCCGGTTACCATGACTGCGCTGCTGGTGCTCATTGATTACGCCCCGGAGGATATTTCTCAGCGTGCCGGCAAGCTGCTGGACAGCCTGCTGCGCCAGCTGAGTATGCATGTGTTCAAAGGTTCTGTAATCAGCCCTCAGGGCCGCGTTTATCGCGATGTGATCTATCCTCCCCGTCAGACTGTGCAGACCCTGCTGAATCTGATTGATCCGACTCTTGCATACTCCAAACGGGAAGACATTTGGTGTGCTGCTTTTGCAACCACTCGCTATCGTTTCCCGGAGGACCTTGTTGAAATCATGCACACCGATGCTACCCGGAGCTATGTTTCCGGCAACGCTCGGATCAACTTGGAAAAGACAAAGGATTATCTGCTGACCAGCGTATGCTCTCCTCGTGATCCCGAAGATGCACCTACTTGGGTCAATCTGTGCTTTGAACCTGACGCTGACCGTTCCACCAATGCCTATGTAAAATCGCTCAATGAACGATTCCATGGAACCAGCGTGTTTGAACCGGGCGTTTATGGCTATCAGCAGCATTTGTGGTATTCTGCGCTGAGCCCTGAAGCCATTGTATTTGTTACCCATCCGGGTTCTTCTCTGGATATGGATGGTATGCGTCCCGGTTATTGGTACGGCAATGGTGTAATGCCGGCGGTTGGTCAAAAAAACACGGTTGTGGGTGCTGTTTACCAAATTCCCGAAGATCACCCGATCCGCTTTACGCATACTTTTTGGCCTGCGGCGAAATTTGATGAAAGCAAAAAAGAGGGACATTGGCTGTTCGGCCGCGTAAAAGAAGGCTATACCGCACTGTGGTGCTCCGGTGAGCAGGCTGCATTTGACGATGTGCTGACAGACTGCGAGTATCGCTGCTATGATACCAATGTGGCCTACTGCTGTATGTGCGGAAGCAAGGAAAAGCATGGAAGCTTTGAAAGATTCCAGGAAGCCTGCCGTGCGCTTGCACCCAAATATGACGCCGCAGCATCTACCTTGAATGCAGGTGATCTGGAAGTTGTCTATAAGCGCTGCTTCAACAAGACGCAGTTCATTTAAAAGGAGAGCTTTATGCAGAATTTTACAAAGTGTCTTCCGAACGGACAGATCCTTCTGCAAAAAGGGGATCTTTCCGTCTGGGCTGCGCCGAGCCGAGGCATGACCGTGGAACGGTTGGTTTGGCATGGGCTGGAGTGGATCGACTGCAATGCAGAACGCCGCGAAAGCGGCGCTACCTATGCGGTTCCAATCCTTTACCCCACTCCAAACCGAGTGAAAAACGATCGGTTTCAATTTGATGGGCGCACCGTGGCCGCGCGGATGCATGGTGTGGCACGAGGGGCCTGTTTTGAATTGGATAATGCGCAGGACAATGAACAAGAATGCCGAATTTCGGCTCATCTTGATTTTATTCCGGGAAGCGCTTTGTATGAAGCGTTCCCCTATCCCTCCCGTTTACGTGTTGCCTTGACCGCAGCAGGTGATTCCCTGCGTTGGGATTATGAAGTGGAAAATCTGGGAGACGGAGCACTTCCCTACAGTTTTGCCCTGCATCCGTTCTTTAAAAAACACGGCAAAACCGTATATCAGGTCAATGCGCTTGCCCGAATGGAAGCAACGGCAGAAAAGCTGCCTACCGGGCGGATACTGGACATTGAACCCGGCAAATGGGATGTTTGCACACTGCGTACAGCGGAAAGCGCTGCGCTGGATGATGTGTTTTGTGCAAGAGTGAGCCCTATGGCGCGATTTTGCTATGAAGAATTCGGTCTAGGACTTATGATTACGGCAAGTGAAGAATTTGGACGATGCGTGGTTTATACGCCTGAAGGGAAAGATTGGTTTTGTCTGGAACCTCAGACATCGTCCACAAACTGCCATAACCTGTACAATGAGGGATTTGCTGAGGCGGCAAATCTACAGATTGTTGCGCCTCATTCGTCCAAAAAAGGATTTGTTGAATTCAATATGATTGATTTGAGTAAGGAGGAAAACTCATGAGTAAATCAGTAAAAAATGCTCAGTGGACTATGCATGACGAAATCGATGCGGAAGTCGCCGGCCCCGGTGTAGAACGGCGGGTTCTTGCCTATTGCGAAGAGATGATGTGCGTGGAAAACACCTTTGAAGCCGGAAGTGTAGGGGCACTGCATCATCATCCGCATACGCAGATCACCTATGTTGCCGAAGGCGTGTTTGAGTTCACCATCGGTGATACGACCCGGATTGTGCGCAAGGGCGATACTCTGCTCAAGCAGGACGGCGTTGTTCACGGATGTACCTGTCTGGAAAAAGGCGTTCTGGTGGACTTCTTCACTCCGATGAGAAAAGATTTTGTTGGCGAATAAGTGGTTCCCGAGAAGTTTAAAAAAGGCTTTTGAATTTGCGCACCTTATTGCCATATAAGAGTTTGACTTTTTAAATGTTAAGCCCCGTTCGGTCTGCAAAAGAACCGGTTCATGCCGGCATCTCAAAAAAGACCGGAACGGGGCTTGTTTTGTTCTGAGGAACAAAGACGTGAAAAGCGTGGTGCTTGAAAAAATGAACCGTGCCGCCGGTGTCCAATCCGTTTTGAAAAAAGACGGAAAGAGCACACTGGCGGCACGGTTTGTTGGGGGAAAATATGAAAGGAAGTAGGTTAAGTAAGCGAAGGATGTATGGAAATCACAGGAGGAACACCAAATAGTAGGCCAAAGGAATGGTCATAACATAGGCAGACCAATGAATTTCCTTGGCTCTGCCGCAGCAGACCATTACGAGCACATGGGCAATAATGCCAAGGCTTACGCCAACGGCGATGTTGTAAGAGAAGATGGCACCCATCAGGCCGATCAGTGCGGGCAGATATTCAGCAGCATCATCAAAATTCAGGCTCTTGAGGCCGGTCAGCATGGAAATGCCGATCATAACCAGAGCGGCAGCGCTCACAGGGTTCGGAACCATGAGGGCAATGGGGGTAAAGAACAGAGCAACAAGGAAGAAGAAACCGGTGCTCAGAGCAGTCAGGCCGGTGCGTCCGCCCGCTTCTACGCCGGCAGCGGACTGAACATAAGTAGTAACGGTGTTGGTGCCCATCAGGGTGCCAACAACAGTGCCGACGGAATCAACCAAGAAGGGCTTGTTGATTTCGGGCAGGTCGCCGTTTTCATCCAGAAGGTTTGCCTTTTGACCGCAGCCGAGAACCGTGCCCAGAGTAGAGAAGAAGTCGCCGACAAAGAACACAAAGATAAACGGGATATACGCAAATTTCAGTGCGCCCAGAATATCCAGCTTAAAGGCAATGGGCTCAATGGAGGGCGGCAGAGAAATCAGCTTGTCCGGCAGGGTGGTGATTCCCATGGGAATACCAATCAGGGTGCCGATTGCGATGGCCAGCAGGATGCCGCCTTTGAAATTCCGTGCCATAAAAATCACAATCAGAGCCAGAGTGATGGTGAACAGTGCAATTTCCGGGGTTCTGAGGTTCTGCAGAGCCAAAAATCCGGAACCGGTTACCGAAACCATTTTTACATTGCCGAGGCCGGTGCCAACCAAGAATACGCCAACAATGGCACCCATTGTGAGCTTAACGCTCTTGGGAACCACATTAACGATCTTGTCCCGCAGGCCGCATACGGTTAAAAGCAGGAAGATGATGCCGGAGATAAAGTTCATGCCCAGAGCAACCTCCCAGCTGGCAACGCCGGCACCCACAATGGTGAAAGCAATCAGTGCATTGGAACCCATTGCGGTAGCAAGTGCAAAGGGCAGGTTGCAGTACAGGCCGCAGAAAATTGTGAAAATAGCGGCGGTCAGCAAAGTGGTTGTTACCATTGCGCCTTTATCCATTCCTGCCTGTGCCATGATGGAAGGATGGACGGCTGCCAGAAAAATCATAACCATAAAGGTGGTCAGACCGGCCATGATTTCGGTTTTGACAGAGCTTCCGCGTTCCGAAATCTTGAAGTAACGGTCCATTGCTTGTGTCAGGTTCTTCATAGATAGCCTCTTTTCTTGTGATTATCATACTGCTTTGAAAATATCTCATCTGCATGCGTGCAGCTTCGAACAAGGTTTGTTTTATTCCAATGCGCTGTCCGGGATGTCTTCATCCTTTACAAAGTCGGGATGCATGATCCGCGAATAGTGCTTGTTTTGCGCGCGCCGTGCGGCGATGTCGGTAAGACTCTGTCCACACCAGTCGGCGGCTTTTTGAATGAATTTTTCTTCATCGATCTCGGTAAAGGCACCGTTCCGGCGAACAAAATTTCCGTCGATCATCGTGTCACAGGTCTCAAGACCGGCGCAGTTGCGGGTAAACAAGAAGTAAAGAAGTTCTGTCTGCAAGCCAATCAGCTGGGTGCACATGGGCAGAAGCTGAGACGCTTTGCGAAGATCAAAGGTAATGATGTCGGCACGTTTTCCGGCCTCAAGAGAGCCGATCTGCTTTTCCAAGCCATAGGCTCTTGCGGAGCCCATCGTTGCGGCTTCAAACGGCTGCCAGTATTCGATTTTTCGCAATTCTCTGGGCATGATGGCGTGAACAAGCAGCATCAGCTTCATGGAAGTTTTAACATCCAAAGAACCGTAGTCGCAGCCCAGACCCACATTGATGCCCTCAGCCAGCATTTTGGGAATGTAGGCGCAGTTTCCGCAGTTGGTTCCGTTGATATCGGGATTGTGAATAATCGAAGCGCCGGTTCCGGCCAGAATTTCGATTTCCCGGTCATCCAGCATGGAACCGTGGAAAAGAACACTGCGCTTGTTGAGGATGCCCAGCTTCATATAGTGAGCGAGTGCACCGCCGTCCTCGGCCCAAAGTGCTTCGCTTTGATCTTTTGAATTTGCAAACTCCCAAAAATGACAAACCAGCTTGGTGTTATACCGTTCCGCAAGGTTCATGGCTTCCAAAGTCATTTTCTCTGCGGTGTCCCACAAATCGTGGATATGCACCACAACCTGCATTTTACCGTTCGGATCATGGTAGTTTTCAAGGCAGGCTGTGGTTTTGTCCAGCGACTGCCGCATATTCAGGTTGTCTGCGTCCAAACGGAAACCGGTTGCCATTTGAGGCGCGAGGATTCCTCGAATCTTTGCGTCCGACATGGCCCGAAAGGCGGTATCCGGCAGGATCGTGCTGTTTTCGATGGTGGTTGCGCCCTGCTTCACATCGTTGATGATGGAAGCCATGGTAATGTCGTAAATGCTCTCTTCGGTGAGCCATCCATAGGGATCATGAATGGTGGTCAGCATATGCTCGGATATTTTTCCGTAATCAAAAGGAAACGCCCGGCAGCAATTCATATGAGTGTTGCACAGGTGATTGTGCCCGTCCACAAGACCCGGCATAACGAGCTTTTGCGAACAGTCGATCACTTCCGCCTGATTCAAATCGGGATATTGCTTTGCAAGCTCTTCTTTTTTGCCAACGGCAAGAATGCTTCGGCCTTCGGTAAGAACGCTTTCACCGGTCGTAATTCCTGTTTTTGTGGGCGTCTTGAATAAGAACTTGCAATTTTCAAAAAGTATCCGTTTCACAGCTTCCTCCAATCGGTCGGCAATGTTTGTTTTGGGCATCCAAGAGCTGCACATCAAGCCGCTCGAAATGCCGTTCTGCCGTTTCCTTCCATAAAATACCATTGATGGCACAATACTGTCAATTCGCTTGCTGCTGCAAATGGTCACAGCTGACTCACAAATTTTCACTTTTTGCAGAGGTGTTACCAGATTGCGGAAGTGGTATGACCGCTTTGCGATACTGGTGATACCACTGGTATTCTTGTGTTTTGAAAAGGTTCATGATATTATAAAAAACAGTATGGGTTTTATCATAAAAGTGCGGCACAACGAAAAAAGGCTGGTGAGATAAAATGACTTCCTCTGGACTGGATAAAGGGCTCAAAGAGACTGTTAAAAATAAGATTCTCAAATACATCGAGACACTGCCGGTGGAAAACGATGTGAAGCTGCCCTCTGAGCGAGATCTTTGTCTCCGGCTGAATGTGAGCCGCATCACGCTGCGCTCGGTTTTAGATGATCTGCTTGCAGAAGGAAGAATCTTTCGCAAGCACGGAAGCGGTACGTATGTAAATCCTGTTTACCATTCCATTAAGGCAAGCGTTTATCCGGCCCAGCTGCTTCAAGATGCGATACGCTGCAGCGGATATACGCCGAGCAGCCGTTATTTGGGAGCAAAAATCGTTCCTGCTACTGAGAGCATTGCCGCTGCATTGCATATCAGCCCCACTGCGGATGTTTTTGCTTCGCAGGTTTTGATGTATGCGGATGATCATCCGTGTATCTGGTGCACGGATTACTATAGCCCCTCTTTGGTGGAAAGCGATAAGGTTTTAGCCGATTGGGTTAAGGAGTCATCGGTTTTTGAAATCATTTCTGAGCGCACAGGCCGAAGCATTGCATGGGACTTTTTGCGTTTGGATGTTACGGATAATCTGCGAACTCCTGTGTTGAATCGGTATTTGGAGTGTTCACGCGGTATGCCAAAGCCTTTTTTGGTTACGCGGACTGCAAATTTTGATGAGAACAATAAGCCGTTCATCTACTCGGTTTGCTATATTGATACAGGCTATATTGAGTATGGACTTATCCGAAAAAAGCAAGTGGCCACGGAGCGGGTTCGTGCCACAAAGCACGCAAAGCCCTACAAATCCATATTAAGTGAATAAAGGATCTCGCCATGCCCGGAGGATGAATGTTCGGACATGGCGAGATTTTGTTTTAGAAGGGCGAATTTTTGCGCGATTGGACGCTGTGATTGCGGAAACGGTCGTTTTGAGGCAAAGCGCAAAAAATCGGGCTTTGTTCTTTCTTTGTCCACAATTAAAGGATATAATAATAAAAGCGCCTATGCGCTCAATACAATAATAAAGGAGTGCCGGTTATGGCCAACGAAAAGATCCTGATTGTGGACGACGACCACAGCATCTGCGAGCTGCTGCGGCTCTATATAACAAAGGAAGGATACGATACCCGTCTTGCTTATGACGGCGAGGAGGCATTGCAGGCCTTTGAGGAATACAAACCGGACCTTGTGCTGCTGGACTGGATGATGCCCCGTCTGGACGGCAAAGAGGTATGCCTGCGCATCCGTCAAACCAGTCGGGTCCCCATCATTATGCTTACCGCAAAGGGCGAAACCTTTGATAAGGTAATGGGCCTTGAGCTTGGCGCGGACGATTATGTGGTAAAACCCTTTGATACCAAGGAAGTGGTAGCCCGCATCAAGGCGGTGCTGCGCCGCTGTGAGAGCGGTGCCGGTGCGCAGGATTCCGAGCAGCAGGCACAGGCCATTGAGTACGACAATCTCTCGCTGGATATGAGCCGATATGAGCTTAAAGTGTGCGGTAAGGTCGTGGAAGCTCCTCCCAAGGAGCTGGAGCTGCTGGCGTATCTTGCGGGTCACCCCAACCGGGTGTTTACCCGCAATCAGCTGTTGGATGACGTGTGGGGCTTTGATTATTTCGGTGATTCCCGCACCATTGACGTACACATCAAGCGTCTGCGTGAAAAACTGGAAGGTGCCAGCGAACAGTGGGGCCTTGATACCGTTTGGGGCGTGGGCTATAAGTTCCGGGTGAAGGATTGATGGGCGCGCCGAAACGTAAGAGCGTCAGCTCGATGTATTTTTCCACCACCGCAGCCCTGCTGGTGGCGAGCACAGCGGTGCTCTGTTTTATCCAGATGTATCTGGTAATGGGCTATTTTAAAGAGGACAAGCGTCAAACCTTAAACGATGTGGTGACCATCACCGAAACACAGGTCAAGCGCGGTTATCCCATCTGGGAGTTTCTGATGGAAACGCCTGAGGCTGCAATGGCCGTGCAGGAAAACATGGCCCTTATCAGCGAAACCAGCAGTACGACCATCTTTGTGGTAGACAAAGACGGCCAGATCGTGCTTTGTTCTGATGGCGCCAGCTGTCCCAATCATGGCCGCCAGCTGCCCCAGCGGGTGCTGACAGAGGCGCGTACAGAGGATGGCTTTTTTGAAGCCGGCGATCTGGACGGCATTTTAGGCGAGCGCAGTTACATTGTGGGCCGATTGGTGTGCAACGACGAAGGCGAAGAGCTGGGCTTTGTGTTTGCGCTTGCCAGCGCCCAGAGCCTCAAGGTGTTTGCCAGTGATTTCCTTTCCAGCTTTATTCTGGCGGCAGGACTGATGCTGCTGGCTTCCAGCATTTTGGCCATCTTCTTTACAAATCGGCTCACCACTCCCCTGCGCCGCATTTCGGAGGCCGCCCGTCGGTTCGGCAGCGGTGATTTCAGCGTGCGGGTGCCGGTGGACGGTGACGATGAGGTCAGCCAGCTGGCTGTGACCTTTAACACCATGGCACGAAATCTGGAAACCATTGACCAGTCCCGTTCCAGCTTTATGGGCAATATTGCTCACGAGCTGCGTACACCCATGACCAGCATCAAGGGCTTCATCGACGGAATGCTGGACGGCACCATCCCGGACGATATGCGTCAGCACTATCTCACGCTGGTGAGCCAAGAAGTGGGCCGGCTCACCCGCCTCATTCAAAATATGCTGGACATTTCAAAGCTGGAATCCGGTGAATATCGGGTGAATGCCCAGACCTATGATATTTGGGACAGCGTGACCAGCGTTGCGTTCAGCGCACAGGAGCGCATCGACAACCACCATATCGAGATTCAGGGCCTTGATCCCAAGCGCACCAATGTGTACGCCGACCCGGACCTTGTGTATCAGGTGGTGTACAACATTTTGGACAACGCCATCAAGTTTACTCCGGACGGCGGGTGGATTCGTTTTGGCGTGCAGAAGTCCGGCGGATTTGTAACCGTTTCCATCCGCAACAGCGGACAGGGCATTTCCAAAGATGTTCTGCCGTTTGTGTTTGAGCGGTTTTATAAAGCGGACCGCAGCCGAGGCCTCAATGCACGAGGTTCCGGGTTGGGTCTGCACATCTGCAAGGTACTGGTGAGCCTTTCCGGCGGCCAGCTCAAGGTGGACAGCGAAGAAGGCAGCTGGTGTGAGTTCCGATTCACCCTTCCCTGTGACCCGCCGTCCAAATAAAAGCGAAAAATACGCTTGAATCAGCACAAAACATTGACGGCCGGACGCGGGTCTGGCCGTTTTTTGTGCAAAAACCGTGAAAAAGGCCCGGTGCATTTGATTTTTGAGCGGTTCTGAGATAAAATATTATATGTATATTTATAATTTGGGGGAGAATTTCCTATGATCGAACTGAGCCCTTCTATTTTATCGGCTGATTTTGCCCGTTTGGGAGAACATTGCAGTGAAGCGCTGGCTGCCGGCGCAGATATGTTGCACTATGACGTGATGGACGGTCACTTTGTGCCCAACATCAGTTTTGGTATTCCGGTGCTCAAGAGCCTTTCCAAGGCTCTGCCCGACGCTTTTTATGACGTACACCTTATGATTTCGGACCCGCTGTTCTATGCGGCGGATTTTGTAAAAGCGGGTGCCGACTGCATCACCTTCCATTTGGAATGTGACAGCGACATTCAAAAAACCATCGACGCCATCAAGGCTGAGGGCTGCAAGGTGGGCCTTTCCATTAAGCCCGGCACCCCGGCCGAGGCTCTGCTGCCCTATCTGGATCAGCTCGACCTCATTCTGGTAATGAGTGTGGAGCCCGGCTTCGGCGGTCAGAAATTCATGCCCAGTGCGCTGGACAAACTCCGTTTCCTCTCGGAAGAGTGCAAAAAGCGCGGCCTCACTCCTTGGCTGGAGGTGGACGGCGGCGTGGACAGCAACACTGCCCCCGCTTGCGTGGAGGCCGGTGCCAACCTGCTGGTGGCCGGCAGCGCTGTGTTCGGCAAGCCCGACATTGCCGCCGCTGTGGCAGGATTCAAGAGCCTGTAAAAATAGTTTCCCGGTGCTCAGCGCCCGGGAATGGAAAGGATACCATGAGCCAGAAAAACATAAAATCGGCCCCGCTCCATGAGGATCAGGGCATTCATGCCGATCTTTTGTTCATGTGTCTGCCCCTGGCGGCCATGGCAATCAGTTTTTACGGTCTGAGGGTGGCGCTTTTGTGCGGCACGGCCTTTTTAACGGCAAACCTGTGTGACCGTTTGGTGGCGCTGATGCGCGGCACCAAATATGAGAAAAGAGAGTGGAGCAGTGAGGCGTTTGCGCTGATGCTGGCTTTGCTCATGCCCGCAACGGTTAGTTACTATGTGTTGATCGTGAGCGTATTGGCCGCAGTTCTGCTGGGCAAAGAAGCCTTTGGCGGCTATGGCGCTTATATTTTCCATCCGGTTGCGGTGGGTTATGCGGTTGCGGTGGTTTCTTGGCCGAATCAAATGTCCAGCTACCCCACTCCGAACCTGTTCAACGGTCTGCCTTTGGGCAGCACGGCCGGAGTGCCGCTGGCAAGCAATGCGGCACACACCTTAAAAACCGGCGGCCTGCCCACCATCAATAATATCGACTTGGTGCTGGGTAATTTTGCCGGCCCGATGGGTGCAACAATGATGCTGGTGATCGGTGCCTGCGCACTCTTCCTTCTGCATCGGCGCCGGATCGGCCTGCTGGCCCCGCTGGTGTTTTTGGGAACCTGCTTTGCAGTGGCCTTTTTCTTCCCCCGCCTTGCGGACATCACCTTTACCGCGCCTTGGACTCATGTTATGGATCGGCTGACTGCCGCAAAATACGAACTTTGCAGCGGCGCCACCCTGTATGCGGCGGTGTTTTTGATCAACGATCCGGTGACCCTTCCCAAAAACAAGGTGAGCCGGGTGCTGTATGCGGCGGGTCTTGGATTTATGACCATGATGTTCCGCTATTTTGGTGCCTATGACGAGGGCGTTTGCTTTGCTCTGCTGGGCATGAACTCGCTCTCCGGATGGATGGATCATGCGGTTCAAAAGGCTGTGTATCGGAAGGGGGTCCTGCGCCGTGAAGCATGAAAAAGCAGTTTGGCTTTCTGAAAATATGGACCGGGTTGCACATCGTGACCGCGTCTTTTTGAATAACCCCGTGGTAATGCAGGGCATGGGCCTGGCACCGCTGGTGGTGGCGGCCACTTCCGGCCAGAACGCCCTGATGCTCAGCATTGCGGTGCTCATTATGCTTACTCCCACCCGTGTTGCGGCAGCTTTGCTCAGCCGGGTATCGGTGTACCGGTTTCGGGCGCTGACCTATTGTTTGTGCAGCTCGATCTTCTATATTCCCGCTTATTTTGCGCTGCGCGCTTTGTTCCAAACCGAAATGCTCCAGTTGGGCATCTTTTTGCCGGTGCTGGTGGTGGAACCGCTGATTATCAAGCGGTATGAGCGGCCCCGCAAGGAGCGGGTGCCCAACGCCTTTAAAAAGGGTATGCGCATCACGGTGGGATACATTCTGGTATTGATGCTGATTGGCTGCCTGCGCGAGATCCTTGCGCAGGGTACCTGCTTCAATGTGCCCCTTTTCGGGCTTGATTTCCCGCCGCTCCCGCTGGCGGTGCTGCCTGCGGGCGGATTTATTCTGGTGGCTGTGCTTTGCGCCATTTGGCGCGGCGCGGTGAACGCTTACAAAAAGCATGTGAACATGGAGGCAAAGCGAGGCGTATGAGTGAAGTATTAAAAGCCAGCGGCGTCTTTTTCCTGTACGCAGTGGCGGCGGTGTTTGCTCAGAACGCGGTGTTCAGCCGTGCATTGGGTGTTTCGCGGTTGGTAAAGCTGGTGGAAGACCCCACGGTGGATACCTTTGTTTTCGGCGGCCTTTTGTGCCTCGTGCAGCTGATTGCGGCACCGCTCGCGTATTTTTCCAACATCTGGATCCGTTCTTTTCAATATCGGGCGGCCATCCGGCCTCTGGTGTTTATCCTGTGCAGCATGGCGGCCTTCCTGATCGTGTTGGGTTTGGTGCTGCTTATTTTTAGAAAAAGCGCATTCGCAAAGGATGCGATCACCGTTCTGCCCATGGCAACCTTCAATTCGGCTGTAATGGGTACCCTTCTGCTTTCGGCCATCCAGAGCTTCAGCCTGATCCAGACAATGGGCTTTGCGCTGGGAAGCGGTG